>Ga0335076_10002704_pt1 | contig 17674 bp, 14 predicted proteins | sample Lox_Sample_25_FD_206717 | JGI IMG/M metagenome (GOLD analysis project Ga0335076, IMG submission 206717) | Soil microbial communities from Loxahatchee National Wildlife Refuge, Florida, United States - Lox_Sample_2.5 | ecosystem: Environmental > Terrestrial > Soil > Wetlands | place: USA... | reverse complement strand
ATTTTTGATTTCGCCACGCCTCCGCACGTTATCGAAGCCGCTTATCGCGCCATGCGTGATAACAAGAACGGCTACGCGCCTTCTGCCGGAGTTCCCGAGGCGCTCGAAGCCATCCGTGCGCAAGCCGAAAAGAATGGGATCAAGACGGTTCAGAATGTTTTCGTCAGCAACGGCGCGGGCGAAGCGGTTGAACTTTCGCTCACCGCGCTGCTCAACCCTGGCGACAATGTACTCACGCCGCGACCGGACTATCCGCTCTATCCCGCGGTGCTGTGCAAGATCGGCGCGGAGGCAAATCCTTATTATCTGAACGAAGAAGATGGCTGGCAGCCCGAACTCAGCGACATAAAGAAGAGAATCAATTCACGCACCAAAGCCCTCGTCCTGATCAATCCGAATAATCCGACGGGCTCGCTGTGCACGCGAAAAATGCTCGAAGAGCTTGCTGAACTCGCGCGCCAGAACAATCTGTTGATCATCTCGGACGAAATTTACGACAAGCTGATCCTCGACGGCGGCGAGCACATTTCCATCGCCGCGGTTGCTCCCGATGTTCCGGTGGTCACGATCGGCGGCTTGTCGAAGAACTATCTCGCGCCCGGATGGCGCATGGGCTGGGGCATTGTGAGCGGGGAAGCCGCAGCCGTAAAGCCCTACATCGAAGGTATTCACAAGATGCTGCGGGCGCGGCTTTCAGCCAACCATCCGCAGCAGTATGCGATCAAGCCGGCGCTCGAAGGCCCGCAAGACCACCTGATCGAAGTCCGCCGGAAGCTAACTGCGCGTCGCGACCTCACCGTCCAAACCTGCAATTCGATTCCAGGTATGAGTTGCGTTCCTCCACGCGGCGCGTTCTATGCGTTCCCGCGAATCGACGTCCCCGAAGAGGATTCAACCTGGGTAAAACAATTACTGCTGGAAAAGCACATTCTCACGGTGCAAGGTTCCGGTTTCGGACAAAAGCCGGAAACCAAACACTACCGCATCGTCTTTCTTCCGCCGGAAGAGACGTTGCGAGAGGCATACGCGCAAATCCGCGATTTCATGCAGCGGCGCGGCTGAGCCAGTCCGCTCGACTGGAGCGCTCAATAAAAAGACAATGTTCCGTTCAGCCGCGCCTGCCGTACCGTCCATGAAAAGAAGATCACTCCTGCCGGAACCAGCAGCAAAGAGAAGAATGCGAGAATCCCAATCTCGCCCGCCAAAGACGCCGCATTTCCGCCAAGCAGCGCCAGACGCATCCCCGTCAGTGAATGGGTAAATGGAATGCAGAATGAAACCACGCGGGCAGCGCGCGGCAGTGCCGTAATCGGGAATAAAGTTCCAGACATCAACCACGCGCATGATCCGAGCAGCCACATGATGGCTGATCCTTTATGGATGTAGATCTGCAATCCGGCTGCGAACAGTCCAGCCGCGAACGCGCTCAAAATTGACAAAGTAAAAACAACTAAGCATGCGCCCAGGTTTGCATGCAGCGCGGAAGCGAAAAAAAAGAAACCGACACTCACATATACCAACAGCTGCAACATCCCCTGGCCGAATGCAGAAATCGCATTCAGCGCCACGAGAACCGGCTCAGATGTTGAACTGGTCAGCAGCACCTCCAATGTTCCCGTCTGCTGCGATTCCTGAATCGCGCGCAGGAAATTGTGAATTCCGGTCAGCAGGAACGCGTAAAATCCAGTTCCCACCAGAAGAAATAAAAAATACGGCATACCCTCCGGCCGGAACTGCGGCCCGACCGCCCGCGCCAGATAATAAAACGTCGCGAGCTGCGCCGCCTGAGCTGCAGCCGTTAACACGAATCCATTGTGGTAACGCAGCGCGGTAATCGCATCTTTTTTCAACACCGCAAAAATTTTTTGTGTAATCACGCAGGCACTTCCATCGACAACGCCGGTACCGTCTGCTCACTTGTCATTTCCAGATAAAACTCGCGCAGTTCTCGCCAGTTCGCCCTCGCGGTCTTCCGGCTATTGATCAACTCTCCCTTGCGAAGCAGAACGACCCGGTCGCAGGCGGCGGTTGCCTCTTCGAAGTTGTGGGTGGCCAAAACGATGGTGATCCCATCTGCTGACATCGCGCGGATTACATTCCACAGTTCCAAGCAGGCGGCGGCGTCCAGACTGCGCGAGGGTTCATCGAGCAAAAGAACCGACGGTCTCTTGATCAGCGCGCGCGCAATTCCCAGCCGTTGATACATGCCCGAGGAAAGCTTCATCACCTGCTTGTTCACCGCCTCCATTAACCGAACCGCGCACAAGGTAGTCTCGATTCGCCCCGCAAATTCGGGCCTCGGCACATCTTCGAGGGCCGCGAAGAATTCCAGATTCTCGCGAACGGTGAGTCGGGGGAAGAAAGATCGCTCGTTGGCCAGAGCAAATCCCACGTACTTGCGCACGCGGCGTCCTTCGTTGCGTGTGTCATATCCAGCTACCTGCACGCGGCCGTCATCGGGCAACAGTATGGTTGAAATCAACTTCACCGTCGTACTCTTCCCGCTGCCATTCGGACCGAGAAGTCCAAGCACTTCTCCTCGCGACACGGTCAGAGAAATTCCTCTTAGCGCATGCGTCTCAATTCGCCTCCTCCAAAACGGAAGGCTGCCTCGCCGGAAAATTTTGTGCACGTTTTCGAAAACCACGCTGTCCATGCAGGTTCAACCGCAGGCACTTATATGCCGTGCCGCGTTGTTAGAAGATTTTATGAACGAGAGTTGGCGTTTTTAGAAACAGAATTTGCCGAGGGACATAGTTAGTTCACAGGAGTGAACTTTGGCGGCCGCCCCACAAATCGAGGTAACAAGCCCTGCAGAATCTGCGAGTCGTTTCGAACCCGAGTTCGAGCTTCTGCTTGCATGTTGCCGTCAACAACCCGATTTATCCCGATTGGAATTGCCGGCGCCGAATTGGGGAACTGTACTTGGTTCAGCCGAGCATCATCGGCTCATTCCAGCGCTCTATGCTGCCCTGGTCTCGCAGTCACACGCGTCGATCCATCAAATGCGCGACGCTGCTCGCGCGCATGCCTGGCGGGCTTTGCGATTCACTGCCGAGCTGAAACGGACAGCGCAGCATTTTGATCGACGCAGGATTCAGTATCTCGCGTACAAGGGCCCGGCGCTGGCGCAGCTTCTCTATGGCGATGTCACCAAGCGCCAGTTCGGCGACCTCGATCTTCTCGTTAGACCTCAAGATGTCCCGAGAGCACGCGAGGCTCTCATACAGTTGGACTACGAGCAGCAGCTGTCCCTTTCGGCTAAGCAAGAACAGTTTTATCTGCGCACAGGGTACGAATACGCTTTCCGCCTGGGCACAGAGCGCCACGTGCTCGAACTCCAATGGCAAATCGTGCCGCAGTTTTGTTCGATTGGCCTCGAGATCGATAGCCTCTTTGACCGGTCAATTCAGATTGAGCTCGAAGGCCTTCCCCTGCGAACTCTCGGGCGAGAAGATTTGATGATCGTGCTGTGCATACACGCTGCCAAACACCAGTGGAGTCAGTTGGGAATGTTGCGCGATATCGCTACTCTTTCGGAATTCGATCTTGACTGGCGGTGGATAACATCGGAGACGCGACGGCTTGGCGTTCTGAAAATCCTGCAAATCTCGCTGTTGGCTATTTCGAAGCTTTTTGGATTCGAGCTCCCTGCGGCTTGCGAACCCGCATCCCTGTTTCGCGACGTGGCAGAATTCACCTCTCAACTCGTACAGAATCTTCGCGGTAATCGCGAGCCAAATACAGAATCGCTGGAATATTTTTTAACTCAGGCTGGCACCCGCGAGCGGTGGCGCGACCGCGCACGATTTTTCTGGCGGCTGGCGACAAACCCAAGCATCAGTGAATGGGAAACGGTCAGGCTCCCTGATGCCCTTTTCCGGCTATATCGCGCCATAAGAATCGCGCGATTAACGAAGAGATTTGCTCGCGCAATCTTCTAATTGCAGGTGGCGTCTGCCTGCTCGTGGGCGTGGTAGCTCGACCGCACCAGCGGCCCCGATTCCACGTGGCGGAAGCCCAGCCGCAGCGCTTCATCCTTCAGGTACGCGAATTCTTCCGGAGTATAGAAGCGCGCGATCGGCAGATGATCGCGCGAAGGCCGCAGGTACTGCCCCACCGTGAGGATGTCAACTTTTCGCTCGGCAAGGTCGCCGAAGACGTCAACTAACTCCGTCATGGTCTCTCCCAATCCGACCATGAGGCCTGATTTCGTCACCATCCCCGGAGAAAACCTCTTCGCGTTTTCAAGTAGCCGCAGCGTGCGCTCGTAGCGAGCACCGGAACGCACCGCCCGGTACAGGCGCGGCACCGATTCCGTATTGTGATTCAGCACATCTGGTCGCGCATCGAGCACAATCTGCAATGCCTCGTCGATCCCCTGGAAATCCGGGATCAGCACCTCCACGCGGCAATCGGGCGCAACCCGGCGGACTTCGTGGATGGTTTCCGCGAAGATTCGCGCGCCCCCTAGATTGTCATCATCGCGATTTACGCTGGTAATGACCGCGTGCTTCAAACCCAGAGTGGCGACGGCTTCCGCAACCCGCCGCGGTTCATCCCAATCGAGCGGCAGCGGCCGGCCCTTCGGTACCGCACAAAAACCGCAACGACGGGTGCAAATGTCACCCAGCAACATAAATGTCGCCGTGCGATGGTTCCAGCATTCCCCAATGTTTGGGCATTGCGCCGATTCGCAAACCGTGTGCAGCCCCAGCCCTCGCGCCAGCTTTTTCAGTTGATGAAAGTTTTCGCCAACCGGCGCCTTTGCCCGCAACCACGAGGGCTTAGGTTGCCGTGGTGGCGGGGCGAGTTCGATCTGCACCAGCTGTGAGGCGCTGCTCATGTTCGTATTTTACAGGAGAGGAAATCAGAGGTCAGTGGCTGGCCATCGGTAGCCAGCTCCCCTGGTGACTGTTATAGTTACGGGCCAAAGCTAAGCCGTATCCAAGACATCCAAGTAGGCGGTGATGACATTCTCCTTGCGAGGTATTGCCTGGGCTGCATTCGGAGTAGCGGTCGTCCTGCTGGTTGGCAGCAGCATTTTTCTACTTCGCGCCACTCATGCCCTTTTCGATAGCGAAGCCCTGGTTTCACATACCCGCGAAGTGCAAACCGTGCTGGAGGACCTCAGCTCCACACTTATTCAAGTCACCAATTCGCGCCGCGGATTTGTTATCACCGGTGACCCGTTGTTCCTCAGCGATTATCGCACCGCTACGGCCAGAGTTCCCGCCGATGTTGACCGCCTTGCGCAGCTCACCTTGGACCGAGCGGACCGTCAGCAGGAGATCAACGAATTGCGCGGCGATGTGCAAGCCGAATTGAACCTGATCGGCGGCTCCGTCCAGGACCGCGCAACGCGCCCGGTCAACCGCGATCAGGAAATCCAAATCACGCGGCAGAGTGCGGCGGTTTCGGCCCGAGTTCAGGCGGCTCTCGCAAAAATGCGTGACGAAGAAGACCTGCTCCTGGGGGAGCGCCAAATGATCTCGCGAAGCAATTACGAGCACACTTTGCGCCTCATTTTCGCTTCTTTCATCATCGCCCTCATGTTGCTGGTCTCCGAAATGTTTCTGCTCAGCTACGAGTTCACCAGCCATCGCCAAACTCAACAAGCCGCGCGCCAAAGCCAGGAGATCGTCAACGCATTCTTCTCTTCCTCGACGGTCGGCTTCGGAATTCTCGATTCGCAATTCCGCTACACACGTGTAAACAACGTGCTGCTTCAAATGGCCGGTCTCAGTCCGGAAGATTTAATCGGCAAACCGGTTTCTGAAAGCTTCCGTGAGCCCCGGGCGCGGGCTGAGGTCGTAATGCGCGAGGTGCTCGAAACCGGACGGCCGGTTCTCGACCATGAGGTCTTTGCCGAGCCGCCCGGCCGACCCGGTGAGTTCTGCCACTGGCTGGTTAACTACTTCCCGATTCGTGAGACCGGCGGAGCAGTCGCCCAGATCGGCATTACCGCCGTTGATGTGACGGCGCGGCGCAACGCCGAAGAGGCCTTGCGCAAGCTGAGTGGCCGGCTGCTTGGCATTCAGGACCAGGAACGCCGAAGGATTGCGCGGGAGTTACATGACAGCCTGGGGCAGTACTTGGCAGGCATGAAGATCGCCATCGATATGCTGAGCGTCCGCTCGGGCAAACGCGACCCCCTGTTGGTTGAGTGCACAGACATTCTGGAGAAAGCTATCAGTGAAACGCGCACACTCTCACACCTGCTTCATCCGCCGCTGCTCGATGAAGCCGGTCTGGCCTCCGCCGCCAGTTGGTTCGTGGCCGGATTCTCGCAGCGCAGCGGCATTCCGGTTTCGCTCGATATGCCTCCCGACCTGCCTCGCCTGCCGGAGGCGATTGAGATCGCGCTCTTTCGTGTTCTGCAGGAGAGCCTCACCAACGTGCACCGCCATTCTCAGGCTCGTTCTGCTGAGATCAGCGTCGAGGCCGATGCCGAGCAGATCGCCATCGTAGTTCGCGACCATGGCCGCGGCATGCCGTCCCATGTAGTTCATCAGATTCAGACTGAGAGTGGAAAGCTTGGGGTCGGCCTAGCCGGCATGCGTGAACGCATCCACGAGCTGGGAGGGATTTTTGAAGTAAGCTCAAATGCCGCCGGAACTGTGGTCCGAGCCACCATTCCCTTGAGCACTGAGCCCTCACCCATGAGCGCCAAAGCCGAACGGCTCAGGTAAGTAGGAGCTTTATGAAAAATGTCATTCCGGGGGCGCCGCGATTGAGCGACAAAGAGGAATCGCTGGCTCTTTCTACTAAGCAGTACCTGGTGGCGGTTGCCCCACCCTTATCGCGGTTGCGACAGGGTGGGTTCGCATTAAACGTAAAGCACTAACTCGCCTTCCGCTCTCTTTGGTATTCGTTCTCGCGGTCAAGCGTCGCGTTCCATTCATCCACTTCGTGCTGCGCCTGTTCCTTTGCGATCCCGTACCGCTCCTGGATCCTGCCCACGAGCTGGTCTCGCTGCCCTGCGGCCACGTCCAAGTCGTCATCCGTCAGCTTGCCCCAACGGGTCTTTGCCTGCCCCTTCACCTGCTTCCATTGTCCCTTTAATTGGTCCCAGTTCATCGTCTCCTCCTCAGAATTGGCTTCCAGAATGAGCGTATCCCGCCCTCCGCGGACCCAACAATACAGGGAACCATCGATTATCAAAGAAGAAGACTCGCAGAATCAGAGTTACTCATGAATTGGAATTGGAGGTGCATTCTCATGAGTCAGCAACTCAAGGGGGGCCGGCAACGCTGTCGCTTCATGGCGCTGCCGATTGCATCCAGCAGCTATAATCCGAGGCCATGACTCACGTTGGGCGACGAAACCGCAGGTTGTTTGTCCGTGAGCAGAAGCAAGGGAACTCGATATGAAAACTGACAATAAGAGCAAATTCGTGAGGATACTTTTCGAGAGCGGGACTCTAGTGGCTGCTGGTCTATTGGCACTGGGTTCGGCTGCCATGCCGGCCCTCGCTGCCGATGACAATTTCGGCCCGAGCAATCCGTTTTACGCACCCAGCCCCTTGCCGTTTCAGGCTCCGCCGTTCGACAAAATCAAAGACGGCGATTACCAGCCCGCGATTGAAGCCGGCATGGCGCAGCAGCGCGAGGAAGTGCATGTGATCGCGGAAAATTCCGCTGCGCCAACCTTCGACAACACGATTGTGGCGCTTGAAAAATCCGGCCAGCTTCTGAACCGGGTTATACAGGTGTTCAGTGCTATCACTGCAGCCAACCTCAATCCAACCCTGCAAAAGGTGCAGGAGTCAGAAGCGCCCAAACTGGCGGCTCACCAGGATGCAATTTTCCTCGATCCTAAGCTCTTCCAGCGCGTACAGGCGATTTACAAACAGCGCGAGTCGCTCCGTCTTGATGCCGAATCGTTACATCTGATCGAGTGGTATTACCTTCAATTTGTCCACGCCGGAGCCAATCTCTCCGAGCCGGACAAGGCTGCGCTCAAAAAGTTGAATGAAGAGGAATCGTCGCTTTCGACCGTTTACGTTGACAAGGTACTGGCTGCTACCAAGGACGGCGCCTTTGCCACCGAGGATAAGAATGCCCTCGCCGGCCTCAACCCCACCGGCTTGGAGGACGCGGCCGAGGCGGCGAAAGACCGGAAGGTAAAAGGCTACGTCATTCCGTTACAGAACACGACCCAGCAGCCTGACCTGGCTTCACTGAGCGTGCGCTCGACCCGCCAGACCATCTTCGAAAACTCCTGGAATCGCGCCGAGCACGGCGGCGCAAATGATACCCGCGATACCATCGCGCGCCTCGCGCAGGTTCGGGCAGAGAAAGCCAAGCTGCTCGGCTTCCCCAATTATGCGGCCTGGCGTCTGGAAGATCAGATGGCCAAAACTCCGGAGGCAGCCTTGAAGTTTATGAATGCGCTGGTGCCGGGCTCGACTGCCCGCGCGGTTGCCGAAGCCACGGACATTCAGGCCCTCATTGATGCGCAGAAAGGCGGCTTCCAGCTCCAACCCTGGGATTGGGAGTTTTACTCCGAGCAGGTTCGCAAAGCCAAATACGACCTTGATGAAGAGCAGATCAAGCCCTACTTCGAGCTCAACAACGTTCTCGAGAACGGGGTGTTCTATGCGGCGAACCAACTCTACGGAATCACTTTCAAGGAGTTGCACGACATTCCCGTGTACCAGCCCGATGTGCGTGTCTTCGAAGTCTTTGATGCCGATTCGAAACCCCTCGCACTCTGGTATTGCGACTACTTCAAGCGCGACAACAAAAGTGGCGGCGCCTGGATGGACGTCTTTGTCGAGCAGTCGAAGCTCCTGGGCACGCTTCCGGTCATCTACAACGTCGCTAACTTCACCAAGCCCGCGCCGGGCCAACCTGCACTGCTCAGCTTCAGTGATGTGACCACCATGTTCCATGAGTTTGGTCACGCCCTCCATGGCATGTTCGCGGACACCATGTATCCGAGCCTTTCGGGCACTCAGGTAGCTCGCGACTTCGTCGAATTCCCCTCGCAATTCAATGAGCACTGGGCGAGCTACCCGGCTGTATTCGAACACTACGCAAAGCACTATCAGACCGGCGCGCCCATGCCCGCGGAACTGGCCGCCAAAATAAAGAAGTCAGAAAAGTTCAATCAGGGTTACGCGTTTACCGAAGTGCTGGCTGCTGCCGAGCTCGATATGCAGTGGCACACTCTCGCGCCCGATGCTCCCCTGCAAAACCCGGACGAGTTCGAGATTCAGGCGCTTGAGAAAACCCATCTCAAGCTAGCCGCCGTTCCTCCACGCTATCGCTCAAGCTATTTTTCTCACATCTGGACCGGCTATGCGGCCGGCTATTACGCATATATCTGGAGCGAGATGCTGGATGATGCCGCCTTCGAGTGGTTTGAAGATCATGGCGGCATGACTCGCGCCAATGGCGATCGTTTCCGTCAGATGGTGCTCTCCCGCGGCAATACCGAGGACCTCGGCAAAATGTATGCCGCCTGGCTCGGAGGCGAACCCAGCATTGAGCCGATGCTCAAGTATCGCGGGCTGCTGCCGGAAGGGGCGAAGTAGGTGTATCGCGCAATAGAGGTAGTACGGCGGATACTGAGCAGAGCTGAGTTGCCGCCGCGATGTGGAGTAATGATTCTTTTTCGTGGTAGAATTCCGGCGCTTCAGGTTCAACTCCGCAGGTTGCTGCATCGATCGTGATCTTCTCTCGGGGGACGTTTATGGGTTCTCGTGGGTGGTTATCTTCTCTTCTCGTACTGATTGCCATGCTTTGCGTCTCGTTCGCCGGCGCTCAGGAAGCAAATTCGCAGCGTCTTCCGAAACGAATCGTTGGCGATTACGGATATTGGAGCAAGTCTCAGACTCCTCCATACAGCGCGGCACAGATTCCCTTTCGCGAGTTAACGCATATCAATCACTCCGGAGTCTCGTTTAATGCGGATGGGAGTCTCTCTGTGCCCGATGGTTTCATCGAGCCCGAACTGAATGACGGAGCCCACGCGGCAGGGGTAAAAGTTCTGCTCCTCCTCGGCGGCGATTTCGCCGGCCTCGAAACCAGTGGCGCCGTACAAACCCTGGTCGACAACATAGCGGCGTTCGAGAATCAGTATCAGTATGACGGCGTCGATATCGATTGGGAGTATCCGGCAAGCACGCAGGATCGCCAGCTGCTCGTGCAATTAATGAATCAGCTGCGGAAGTCAAATCCCGATTATGTCCTCTCGATCGATGTGCCGCCGTGGGGTGGCGATGGATATAACTTGAAGCGGCTGTCGCTCTCGCTCGATTATTTCAACATCATGATGTATGACTGCGCTGGTCCCTGGACCGCTTACGGCCAGCTCAATTCACCCATCTTTTGGGACCCAAATGATCCCGCCCCTTTTGAGTGCGAACCGGGAGGCAGCGCGCAAGAGGCGGCCGACTATTTTCTACAGAGTGTTCCCGGAAAGCAGCTCAACATGGGTACGCCGTTCTATGGTTACTACTACAAGAACATCAACCAGCTTTTTGGCTTGTGTCCCAATGCGGCGTTCACTAAGGACGGAGAATGCGACCACGAAGTACGCACCGTAAATTACACCTGGGTGAAAAAACGGTTCAATAAAAAAGCATGGCAGACCTACCGTGATCCGATCGCTTTGGTTCCGTACATGTTGAGGACCGACGGAAGCGATGGCTACGTCACCTACGACGATGCCTTGTCGACCTATTTCCGCGTGTGGTATTCGGACTGGGACCGCGGGCTAGGGGGCACGTTCATGTGGTCGCTGGACGAGGACTACGACGGCCTATCGCAGGACCTGCTCGACGCTATGTATCAGGCGACCGTGGTTGGGCATTGAGAGTGCCGAGGCGCTTCAGTAAATGTGAGCGCGTCGGACGGATCTGATTTGAGTCGGTCGCGCCGGAGTTATCGGCGTTCAGGTTAGTTGCGGGAAAAAGACAGTGCTCGTTGCCAGCGGCTGGGTTTAGCCTTCCAAATACGATTCCACCCACACCCTCACTCGCTTGCGCCGTTCGTCGGTCTGATCGAAGCGTACGCCAAAAGTCTTGCTGGCAGGTTTTGCCCAGGTGACCGTGCCTCGTACCCACACCCGCGGCAAGGTAAGCAGCGCAAATGAAACTTCAACCGGCAATCCCTGTGAGATTTCCTGCCCCGATCGCAGCGACATTCCACCGCTGCTGATCTCAACGCTGCTGGCTTCAAATTGGCGCTGGCCCGAGCCCGCGGAAATCGAAACCGGCGTGATCACCGGCACTCGCGCATACCGGCGCAGTTCGTGCAGTACCAGCATCTGCGTCGAGCGCACGAGTTTCATCGCCGACGATCTCTCTAAGGGCTCGTCAAAAACTGCGTTGATCCCATACTCTGAAAGGCTCATCGCATCTTTAACGCTGCCGCCCAAGCCGTAGATCACCATGCGGCTGTTTGACCGCGATCGTCGCGCCGATTCCAAAACCGGCGCAGCCTTGCTGCCCAGCCGGACCACACATGCCTCGAATTTTTCCCTGCCCAGGCGGTCGGCTTTGTCACTGCTCACCGGGATGCAATCAATTCCAAATTGCCGGAAGCATTCTGCGAGCAGGTTCCTCGAATTTTCGTGTAAATCTACCAGCGCTGCGCGTGCTGAAAACTTTCGAGTGGGGGTGGGGGGTACGAGAGAGTTTCCCAAGGGTTTCTCCGTTTTGTGTTTTGGTTGCAACTTAATTATTGATTGCAGTTCGTGCTACTTATGAGATTGCATGATCCGCTAAAACCCCATTCTGGCGCGGGAATCCGCCTATCGCAACTGCGCATTAGGACAGTCCTTAGTACAAAGGTGTCATTAGACGGGTGACCAATAACACGCCACGACATGTAAGGGGAAGCTTTCCGGAAAAAACCGTAGAAATTCCGAAATGAGGGGTATGCCACACTGAACTTCAGTGGCACAAACAAAACAGACACTCGCCAGCCGAGACAAAACGGCCACAATACCGAACCCGCTGTTTCAGGCTGGCGAATTATTAAGGTCAGATGTTGAGGTTGGACTCGCTCGCTGGGGGTTTATGTCCCGTAGCTCGCGCCCGGCTCGCGGTTTTCTTCGGAAAACCTGTCGCGCATGCGGTCGCCAAACTCCTGCACTTTGTTCGAAATCGTACTGCGCGTCTCTTCGCCGCTCGCCGGCGCCAGCAGCATGCCAACACCGACTCCGATTCCGATGCCGATCAGAACCGCGGCCGCCGTGCCCAGTCCGCGGTGCTCTTCGCCCATGATCACATCCGATGCGCGGCTCGCCCGGCGTGATCCTTCTTCATAAATGTCGTGGGCACGGTCGCTTACGTCGTCGAGTCCCTCTGACAGCCGGTTCCGCAGCGAATCCAGCAGGTACACGCTCGTCCCAACCAGCAGGTTCGATAAAAGATTCTCTTTGCGCAGTTTCATCCCAAGCCTCCACCTAAATAATTTGTCTTTATCAAGATGCTGAAATCCAAAGTGGCGTTGGAAAGATTTCAACAGCAAAATCCGATCGAACAGTTCTGGTTAGCCAACGCGTGAGCTGACCGTGGTACTATCCGGCCAGTGGCTTCCCTGAAACAAGATCTGAATCTTCAAGATCTCAATGTCAAAGACCGCCTGGTTTCCGCAGCTCCGGTCGAGGATGATTCTTCCTTTGAGCTGAAACTTCGCCCCCAGCGGCTCGCTGAATTCATCGGCCAGTCAAAGGTCAAAGAGAATCTCGCCGTTGCCATCGAGGCTGCGCGCTCACGTGGAGAAGCTCTGGATCACGTGCTTCTTTATGGGCCGCCTGGCTTGGGAAAGACGACGTTAGCCACCATCATCGCCAACGAACTCGGGGTCTCGTTCCAGCAGACCTCCGGGCCTGCTCTGCAAATCAAAGGCGAGCTGACCGCGATCCTGACCAACCTTCGCGAGAAGCAGCTCCTGTTCATCGACGAAGTCCACCGGCTGCAAATTGCGCTCGAAGAGATCCTTTATTCCGCGCTCGAAGACTACAAACTCGACATTCTGATCGGACAAGGTCCGGCCGCCCGCACCCACACCATGGACGTGAAGCCGTTCACCTTCGTCGGCGCCACTACGCGTGCCGGACTGCTCTCCGCGCCGTTGCGCTCACGTTTCGGAATCGTCCTGCGGCTCGATTTCTATACCCACGAAGATTTGCGGATTATCGTGGAGCGCTCAGCGGAAATTCTCGGGGTGCAAATCGATCGCGAAGGCGCGCTTGAAATCGCCAGCCGCTCACGTGGAACGCCGCGCATCGCCAATCGACTCTTGCGCCGAGTGCGCGATTATGCGCAAGTCCGCAGCGCCGGCCGCATCGACCTTCCCACCGCTCAAGCCGCGCTGCGAATGCTCGAAGTGGATCAGTACGGCTTCGATGAAGTCGACCGCCGCCTGCTGCTGGCAATCATCGAGAAATATCAAGGCGGCCCCGTCGGCGTAAACACGCTCGCGGCTGCCCTCGCCGAAGAACCCGACGCCATCGAAGAAATCTACGAGCCGTTCCTGATTCAGATCGGTTTTCTAAATCGCACTCCCCGCGGCCGAGTCGCAACCCAGCTCGCCTATGATCATTTCGGCATCACGCCAACTCGAAGGCAGAGTTCGTTGTTTTAGCCATTTTGCCTAAGAAAATTCCAGCCCTGTCATCCCCGATCTGCACTCCACAGGAGGGCGGGCGCAGGGATGCAGGCCTAAACTCCTGCTCCACCCGAAGGCCAGGGAAAGCTAGTGCGCCCGGATAATGTCGCTGAGTGCGTCTTTTTTCGCTTCCTCCCGCTCCAGATGCGGATACTTTTCTCCCCCGTGGTAATCGAGCAAAAACGTCCGGAAATAGTCGGTATTCTCGATCAGCAACTGCAACGGCTGCGAACTGTTCTTGCCCTCATACAGCGCGTCGCGAAAAACCTGCGGCGTGAACCGGCGGCCATTGACGGCGATGATCTTCATTCCCGGTCCAATTCCTGCGCGCGCTGCGTCCATGCCTTCAATCGTGTCCTGGATTCTGCCATCTTCGTTGATCAGCAGCCCCACTGAAAACGATGCATCTATCGTGCGGTGATCGTCTTCCCAGGCACGCATAATTTCGGAGCGGTTCTCGTCATATACCAGCTTCCAACCTGTGTTCTCGATGCCTCCCAACGGCGCGGCCGGCCCGTGGTTGGTCAGACGCAAGTTCCAGAACCCGCGCCAGTCGTAAGGAGCGATCTGGTTCAACGCATTCACGATGTCATCGAACGTGTACGTCTTGACCATGGGAGGGGTACTCGGCGCGCCGTGAAAGAGCTTGCAGAAGTCGTCAATCGACTTCTTTCCTCCGGTCTGCTGGCGAATGATGCTATCGACCCAAAGCCAGTCGAGTTCGCCCTCGTCGTAATAATCGACACTACGCCGCCAGGAGTCCCATTCCTTCGGCGAGTAGTAAAGCAGTGCCGCGGCATCGGCCGTGTCCTGCAAATTGCGCCAACTCCGTCCCGGGCGATGGTCCATGAACGCCGCCACTCGCGCCAAATTCGCGCGATACTGTTCCGGACTCCATAGACCACTTCGCGCCGTAAGCACGTCGCCCAAATACTCAGTCAATCCCTCGTACACCCAGAGCAAATCATCTTGCATGGTTTGCTGATAATCCGAGGTGGTCAAGTCGGCGGGGCGCCGGTATTTGCCATTCCAGGAATGAACATATTCATGCGGCAACAGGCCGGCTTCCAGTACCCGCATTTCAGGATCAATCAGCGTGCGCTCCTGCACCCGGCTATCATCCGATTCGTGGTGCTCCAGACCGAAATGAGCCACGTGATCGCTCAGGCTGAAGAGAAAGTGATAGTCGCGATAATGCGTGGCCCCGAATAGCGTAACCGCCTGCTTCACCAGATTGCTGTATTCGTCCCAGACTGCCGGTGGTGCGTCGAGCGCTACTGTGCTGTCGGCGGCGATGTCCATCTCTACCGGCGGCGTTTGCCCTTGATTGAGCGGAACAACTTTCAGGTATTCGCCGCTAATCACCGGCGAATCCACCAGCGCGCAAAGCGAAACCGGTTGGAAGTGAATCTCGCCTCCTTCTTGTGAGGCGATGGGCAATGCCGTGCCGAACTTCCACCCTGCGGGCAGCCGCAACGAGGCGGAAAACATAATCTGGTCCGCGGTCCATCCCTGCGGATAAAGCAATTCCTGGTTCCAGCTGATTACCGTCATTTTTTGCGTAGCTGAAGCACCGGCAGAGAAAAGGCTCTGGCTCGATTCATCCGGGGAAAGATAATTCAGAGTTGCATGCACTTCCTGCACGCCCGCCGGAACTTCAACGTGGAATGTCCAATCATCTGCGAGATCGCGCCGCCACTTGAGAATTTGTCCGTTTCCAGTGAACTTCAGCCCGGCAAGATCGATCGCCGGGCCGCTGGGCGCGTGTTCACCGGGAATCCATTTGGGATAGTAGAGAGTTAATGTTCCCGGAGTCGCCGGGATTGTGAGCTGGGCGTGAAAAATTTTTCGCGGTGCATCGGTGGCATCGACAACCAGGTTGATTTCCGGCGCTGGGCCGGCTGCGAGCAGAGTAAGTGGAAATGTGAAAGCGGTAAGAATGAAAGTGAAGATCAGTACGAGGGGGGAAGTCCTCACTGGTTTCTCCTTTGTTCGAGTTTGAAACAAAACGTTGACTATAACACTTGCTCGAATGGTTCCGTCAGGTGCGGAACCCTTTCAAGAAACGTTTTAATAGCTGAACTCGCAAATCGTTCTTCTCGCAATTTCATTGATATGATCGTTGCGTGAGTACTCAGCGCGGCACTTTCATCACCTTCGAAGGGCTGGATGGGTGCGGAAAGAGCACGCAACTCGAACGCCTCGCCGCAAAACTGCGGGCGCAGGGACTCCCGGTGGTGGTGACGCGGGAACCCGGCGGAACTGACACCGGCGAAAAAATCCGCCAATTGCTTCTGGATACACGCACGTCGAGTCTCGCGCCGATGGCCGAGCTTGCGCTCATGTTTGCGTCGAGGACGCAGCATATTGAAGAGATCATTCTTCCGGGTTTGCGATCCGATCAGATTGTGCTCTGTGACCGGTTTACCGATTCGAGTGAAGCCTATCAAGGTGGAGGGCGGCAACTCGGAAGCAAGCCTGTGCTTGAGTTGCATCGCGTGCTCTGCGGTGATTTGAAACCTGATCTCACCATCCTGATGGATTCTGACGTTGACGCCAGCGTCGATCGCGCCCGCCGTCGCAACGCACAACGAAACTTGAAGACTCACGATGAAAATCGCTTCGAGCGTGAGAACCGCGAATTCTTCACCCGTGTACATGACGCATATTTGCACATCGCGAAGCGCGAGCCGGAAAGAGTCGTCGTGGTCGATGCGCGCGGCACGCCCGACCAGACTCATTCCAGAATTATGGCAGTCGTTTCTGACCGGCTTGGCCTGCCGGCTTCCACGAAAAAGGCGCACAATGTCCGTTAATCGCCGAACATTTCTCAGCAATGCTGCTCGAACCGCCGCCGGAGTGAAATTGCTGCCCGAGATTTTCTCCTCAGCGCAAGAAACAAATGCGCACTCTCCCGTTTCCGGCGAAAAGCCTTATGGGTCGGGCTACTTCGGAAGCTGGATCGAAGATGAATTCGGCCTGCCTACATTCCATTACACCTGCGATCAGGTTCACGATCCAAAAGCTAAAACAGAAGTAAATCCCGGCATACTCGCGCCGACGGAACACATTCATCAGGTCGGGAACGACCGCATCGTCGCGATTGCATCGAATTACGGTCATATCCGAGTTCGCCAGGACGAAGGTGCTCCGAAATTTCTGAATGATCACGCACCTGAACGAGGCACATACGCCGGTGGGTTCGGATACCTGACTGACGGGAAATCCGTGCTGAGCACGTACAATCCGGGAAACACAAAGATCGAAAATTTCGATCGCATTTTCGGCGTTGGATATTTTCGAAAGAAGGCGAGTAAAGAAAATTACGCGGTCGATCAGGTAATCTTTGCCCCTTTCGGCGATGATCCGGTCCTGATTTCTCAGATCACGATTACAAATCACGGGAATGCCGAGGCACAACTCCGCTGGATTGAATACTGGGGCTGCCAGCAGTATCAGTTCTCATTCCGCTCGTTTATGGAGTCGTTCGCCGGGAAAAGCATGCACGAATTGCGGCGCCAGTTTGCGACGCGCTTCGAACACAGCTTTCGCAAAACCAGCGACGGCTCGGGACTGATCGAGAGCAAGCAGTTTACGGGGCGCGATCCAGCAGAAGAGAACACGTTTGCGAGATTGACTGCCAGCCTCGAACAAAATCCAAATCCCTTCCTTACGCCGCCGGACAAAAACGCGCCCAGACTGGCGAGCTTTGACGATCTGAATCCGCCGCGGACGTTTCTGGTTTCTCTCGACGGGCCGGCAGATGGAATGACCACGAACCGCAAGGCATTCTTTGGCGAGGCGGTTTTGAACCTGGGGCCGGGCGGCGTGGATTATCCGAGCGGATTGAACCGAGAACTGGACGGAGACCTAAGCCAGACCGGCCCGGAAAGCGCGCTGCTGCTCGAACGCAAGTTCCCACTCAAACCCGGTGAAAGCCGAACGCTGACTTTCATGTACGGCTACCTGCCAAGCGGACTTGAGCTGGATTCGCTTGCAACGAAATATCGCAAGGCGATACAAACCGCTTTCCGCGATTCGAGCGA
>Ga0335076_10002703_pt1 | contig 17675 bp, 19 predicted proteins | sample Lox_Sample_25_FD_206717 | JGI IMG/M metagenome (GOLD analysis project Ga0335076, IMG submission 206717) | Soil microbial communities from Loxahatchee National Wildlife Refuge, Florida, United States - Lox_Sample_2.5 | ecosystem: Environmental > Terrestrial > Soil > Wetlands | place: USA... | reverse complement strand
GAAACATGCTGGCGAAAAACCTGATCTTTATGGCCGGCGCCGACGCCGCCGGCATCGTGCTCGGCGCGCGCGTGCCTGTCATCCTGACAAGCCGGGCCGATAGCGTGCACGTCCGTTTGGCCTCGGTGGCTATCGGCGCGCTTTACGCGCACCACCTCGCGCAGGAGAACCAGAAGCTCGGAACCGCACCATGACCGTGCGCCAGAGCCTCATTCGTCAGCACTCGAAGAGTGTTGCGTGCCGTCGCTAACATCGACAGTTGGCGGCCGCGGCTGAACGAACACGAGACGGCCACCCCGCATTGCGCGAACCTCTCCGCCGCGCCGGTGGCCTTGCGCGGGCAGGGCACAACAGTAGAGAACCGGAGGAAGCGATGAACCTGGACGACGCCTACGGTGCCGACCACGAGGTCCGCGGCCCTCCTACACGCACAGCATCGTTTGCGCTAGCCAAGTGCCAGCGCACTGGCGCGTTAATCGCGAAGTTGCTCGTTAGGGACCACAATCACCGGCACGCGCGCGGACTGGGCCACCGCGGAACTCACCGACCCCAAGCGCATCCCAGGGTATCCACCGCGGCCGTGACTGCCCAGCACCACGAGTTGCGCTTTCGTTGACTCCTGCACGAGCCAGCGGGCAGGCACGTCGCACACCAGTCGCCGCTGCACGTGCACGTCAGGGTATCGTTCGTGCCATCCGGCCAGCCGTTCGCCGAGCACCTCTTCTCCTTGGTCACGGTAGACCTGCCAATCCATACCCAGGACCGGGAAGACCCCAACGTCGCTCCACGCGTGCAGTGCCACCAGCGGGACCTCCCGGAGGGAGGCCTCCTCGAAGGCCAGCGCGGTCGCGGCTTCCGACGCCGGTGTTCCATCGACACCGAGAAGCACCGGTGATTCATCGCGAATCTGATCGCCCGATTCGCGATCATGAACGACCGCGATGGGGCATCGCGCATGCCCGAGCAGCGCCGCACTGACCGAGCCGAGCCGATACCCGTTGAATGCGTCAACCCCACGGCTTCCGGTCACGATCATCTGCGCGTCCTTCGACGCCTCGATGAGCGTGGAAACCACGCTGGCATATGCCAGCTCGGTATGCACGGGTGGTAGCCGCCGGTCAGTCCGCTCGGTGGCGATTCGTCGTGACTGGTCTATGATTTGGCGTGCCTGACCTAGGATTTGGCGTGCCTGATCTAGCCGTAACTGTGGAATTGTGCCGTTCGGCGCCATAGTCGAATCGATCGGGGTGGGCGCTACGGCGTGTATGAGGGTGATCGGCAGCCTGCGTATTGCCGCCTCGCGCACCGCCCACCGGACGGCGGCATCTGAGGCGCTCGATCCATCAACGCCGACGAGAATTCTTGATCGTGTGACACCTGCTGACATCTGATCCTCCCGGCGGGGCCTTGCCTCGCTGTTCTGTTGGACCGCTGTCCGTTCTGGGTACACCCGCGGCGCGTCCGACCGGGATCAGCCTCTCCCCAGACCCTGGGGCCTTTCAGTTACGCCGACGGGTTTTTCGGTGTTCCACTCGGTGACAACGCTAACGATTCAGCATGTGCCCGAGCCTCAATGGCCTCCAGGCTGGCAACCTCAGCGTTGTCGATTGCCATCGAGGCAAAATAAATCGAATCCCTGGCGTATTCCTCGGCGTCATCGGCTCGGTCCTCCGCCATCTTCCGATTAACAGCGCCTTTCTTGGCCGCAATACGCTTCTTGATTTTCTGCACCCGCTCATTATGGTCTTCCTGGAGTTTTTTCCAGTCGGAGCCCCACGGCTGCCTTCGCCTTTGCGACATGCGCCTTAAATTCATCTTGCCTGGCTTGCGCCTCCGCTTTCGACTTGTCGATCGCGTCATGCACTTTCGCGCTGGTTTCTTGCTCAACTGCCTCTATTTTGGTCTCTGCTTCCTCTGCACGGTTAGCAAGGTCTCGCAGAAGTTCCGAAAGCTTTTTCATGATTCTGTCCTAAAGTTTCAGGATATGGCCATCAAACGAATGCCGGGAATTTAGTATAGTAGCCCTGCTTCGGCGTTAAAGAGTAATTCGTCACCACCTGGGAAGTAATTGGTCACCGCCGAGCATCGGGCCGGACCCTGTCGCTGCGGCGACGGCGTGGTGATCGGTCAGGGGTGGCGGGCTGGTTCTTGGGCGCGCTGTACGTGGAGGTGAGGCCGGGGTTGGTGTAGGCGCGGGTGAGGTGGGCCAATTCGAGTTCGGATGCGTGGGCGCCATCGGCAGCCTCCTAACAGCTCTGATTCAGTGGTGAACGGCGGCAGCGCCCTTGTCAACGCGTCCACGCTGCGGCCAGCTTGCGTGACCGTGCGATCGGGCCTGACGATGGCGACGCCCGCCCCCGCTTTTCGCAGCCACCGATCGAGTCCGTTTCCAGGAATCGATATGACGGCGGCTCCACGGCGGCTGAGCTCGTCGGTGAGCCATGACAAGGCGATGAGCGCGAATCGGTTTCCGATCTCGTCGTCGAGCTGAACCCCTTGATTCAGAGAGGGATTCGGGCACAACGTGCCCGCCAGCTGCGCCCGCGTAAAAACGACGCCTGGCGGATCGCCGAGTCGGGGTCGGGCAACTCGTAGAACAGGAACACCGCGAAGTTGGCGGCGATCAGGGCGACGTTGACGATCGAGAACCGGCGGGCCGCAACGCCACCAGAGTAGGGAATCATCGGAACATCCTTCAGAACGGGAGCGATCCCGCCGCCAGTCGGTGCGTGAGTTTTTCCGTCGGAGCAGTTTGCGAGAACTTAGCCTCGATCCGCGGATCAAGTGGGTCCGGTAGGGGTGTCGAAACGATGAAAGTGCCCTCTGAGCTGGGATGATTGGTGTTCCTTACGCAACAATCCGACCAGCCCAGAAAGGCACTGCCGGTGCAAGTGTCGCACAGCTTCACCCCGGAGTCGGCGGTGTTCGACGATGACAACCTCGTGTCGTGTGCTGGGCTGGTGCCGGTGATGACGCTCGCCGGCCAGACCGGCCTGGCCGAAATGCTGGCCGAGAAGGTGCACATCGCCGAGACGAGAATCAAGTCGGGAGCGGCCAATCCGGCGCCGAAGTTGGCCACGTTGATCGCGGGGATGTGCGCTGGCGCGGACAGCATCGACGATGCTGACATCGTGCGCAGCGGTGGTATGAAAGCCCTCTTCGGCGGTGTGTACGCGCCCTCGACGATCGGAACGCTGTTGCGGGAGTTTAGTTTCGGCCACGCCCGCCAACTGGAATCGGTGCTGCGCCACCACTTGGCCGCATTGTGTGGTCGCGTCGATCTGCTGCCCGGCGCCGATCAGCGGGCGTTCATCGACATCGATTCGCTGCTGCGCCCGGTCTACGGGCATGCCAAACAGGGCGCCTCCTACGGGCACACCAAGATCGCCGGCAAGCAAGTGCTACGTAAGGGCCTCTCACCCCTGGCGGCCACGATCGGCACCGACACCGCCGCACCGGTGATCGCGGGGATGCGGTTGCGCGCCGGCAAGTCGGGCTCGGGTAAAGGCGCGGCCCGGATGGTGGCCCAGGCCATCGCCACCGCGCGAGCCGCCGGGGTCAGCGGGCAGATCCTGGTCCGCGGCGACTCGGCCTACGGCACCGCCGCGGTCGTGGCCGCGTGTCGCCGCGCAGGCGCCCAGTTCTCGGTGGTGTTGACCAAAAACACGAGCGTGGCTGCGGCGATCGCAGCAATACCCGAGCACGCGTGGACGCCGGTGCGCTACCCCGGCGCTGTGCAAGATCCCGACACCGGCGCGTGGATCTCTGACGCCGAGGTCGCCGAAATTCCTTACACGGCTTTCGCGTCCACCCGCCAACCAGTGACTGCGCGGCTGATCGTGCGCCGCGTCAAAGACGCCCACTACCCCGACGCGCTGTTCCCGGTGTGGCGGTATCACCCGTTTCTCACCGACTCCACCGAACCCGTCGCCGCCGCTGATATCACTCACCGCCGCCACGCCATCATCGAAACTACCTTCGCCGACATGATCGACGGGCCGCTGGCCCACATGCCCTCCGGGCGCTTCGGCGCGAACTCGGCCTGGGTCCTGTGCGCGGCGATCGCCCACAACCTGCTGCGCGCCACCGCAACACTGGCCGGACAGCGCCACGCCGTCGCGCGCGGCGCCACCCTGCGCCGCAAGATCGTCAACATTCCCGCCCGCCTGGCCCGCCCACAACGACGCCCCACCCTGCACCTACCCAGCCACTGGCCGTGGGCAGACGCATGGCTTCGCATGTGGCGCAACATCATCGGACAACACCCGCCACCACTGCTCGTCCCCGCCTGATCCCCGCCGCAAGGCCCAACCCGAACACACAGGAAAAGCTGGGCAGACCAGCAATTACCTCACGCCACACACCAACAACCAAGATCACTCTCGACTGAGCCAGTCTGACGTCAGCCCATCGGTGGATTCAGGCTTAGGGCCCTACACAGACACAGCCCGACCCAGGGTGTTCCACCGGCTGAGCACCTCAGGAACCGGGGCGGCGACCCCCTCGCTCGCTGTGGTCAACATCTCGAAAACCGCCCACCGCCGCATGGCTTGGATGTCGTCGACATGCCGACCTGCACCGTGACGGCCCCGGCTCAGGAAACGAGCGCGTTGGCCTTGGCGCGAGCTGACACGGCTTCGAGCGTTGCCTCTTCGGCCTCCTCGATCGCGTCCAGGGCGAACTTGATCGCTTCCCTTGCGTACGACTCAGCCGTGCCGGCCTCGCGCACGGCATCGCTCGCGTTGAGGTCGGCTTTGGACTTCTTGATGTGGCTGTTCACCTTCTCCGCATGGTCCTGCCACCTGTCGCGGAATTCCTGCCACCGCGCGGGCACCGCATCTTGCCCGGCGTCGGCCCTGACTTGGCGACCGGCGGCGTCGGGTACCCTTCCCTGCTTGCCGGCAATTTTCTCCTTGTGCTGAGACTTGTTGGCGTTCTTGATCTTTTCCTGCGCAGCAGTAGCTTTCTGACAGATCGCCTGAAACTGGGTACTGAAATCCGTGTCGCCCATCAGAGTCCTTCCTGGCTCATGTCGGGGGTGGTGCCGGCGCTTGTCCCGTATGGGTCGTCTCGAGTCCTGCCATTCCGTGATAGGCGACCTCCGCACCAGTGATGAGTTCATGGTTTCGACTCCAACCCGGCACGACTAGTGACAAAGGTCATCGCACAGTGGCCGTTATTTGGGGTCAAACCGCCAACAGCCGTCGTAGCGCGGAACGATCCTGCAGAGTATTCCATCGATGCGCGGCTTCACACCATGCGGCCCGATCGCCGGAGCACATCGCGGGAGCGTCAATGGCACAGCGACCTCCCGTTGTCGCTGCAAACTATAAGCGGGCGGCGCCCCGGAACGTCACGATTGCTGCGGTGTGAGCGATTGGCGGTGACCGCCGAGATCGGCGTCTTAGCCGGCTCACAGATGAACAGCACGTTGCGCTTACGCCGTCGTGTTGGCGGTGGCGAGCTTGGAGCGGACAAGCACCAGCGGTGCGTTAGGGTCGTGCAACCGTGGCACGGCCGCGAGGGTGAAATCGGCGATCGCGCCCGGGCGAAAGACAAGGCAGTGGGTCGAGCCGCCGAATTGGAAGTAACCTAGTTCTTCGCCTTTTGCAACGTGGTAGCCGGGTTTCACGTGTTCGCTGAACATGCAGGATGAGACCTCGTCCATGCCGACGGCGACAAACGCCACGAGCCCGATGACGGGATTGTCGGCGTCGATGAGGATTATCGCCCGCACCGCGACATGCGCCAGATAGGATTGCGAAACCGGCGGGGGGACCGCGTCCCAATCCTCCGAAACGACTTCCGAGAAGTAAGTGCCCTGCTGGAGGAAGGCCCGAACAATCGTCCCGGCCACCGGACTGTGCCATCGGTGATAGTTCATCGCGCTCAGATATGCCTGATAGACGGTTCCGCCGACGAACTGATCAATCGAATCGTCGTTGGCCAGCATGTCCTGCAGCGAGTACGGTTGGCTCTTGATCCAGAAGCAATCCTGGCGCTTGACGCCGGTGGCCAAGCGGTAGGGCGTCGACTCGCAGGCGTTGACGATCACGTTGTCGTCGTCCGGTGAGGCCAGCGGACGTGCCCCGTCCTTGAAGCGTCGGGTGAAAAAGTCGTTCCAGGACCGAAAGCCCCAGTGCTCGTCTTGTGGATCGTGCTCGAACTGCTCAATGCCGATGGCACGCTGGGCCGTAGCGCACTTCCAGCCCGACGGCGAATCGTTGAGCACATACAGCGAGTCGGCGCTGTCGAGAAACTCGCACCAGGCGGTCAGGATTTTCTGCAGCATCGCGTTGATCCGCGGGTCGCGAAACGCCGCGAACCCGGCCGGGGTGCCCATCGCCCAGTCGAAAATCGCGCAGAGCGGCGTGATCACCGCGTTCTCACCGAACTCCGGCGCAAATGTCAGGATCGCGTTGATCAGCCGCAGCATGTGCTCGACGCTCTGCAGGTGGTTCCTGCGGTACGGCTTCGTGTGGGGCACCTCGGCGACCATCCGGTGAACGTACATGCGCACCACGGGGATCTGAGTCGATCAACTCCTGAAACTCGGTGACCGCGGGATGCAGCGTGACGTGCTCACCTATGGCCTGCACCCGCTGCCGGTAGTAAGGCTCTATGTCTGTGCTGTTTATCGTCTCGCCGGGCCATGCGTCGGCGTAGGGTCCTAAGTCCGCCACCGCACTGGTTTCCGGGTTGATCGAACATCCGGGCTTCTAGCCTGCAACAGTCGCAGGCCCGGTACCCGCCGCTCCGCGCTCCGCTGCAGCATCGCGTCCACCAGTGCGCGGCCAACGTGACGGTCACCAGGCACGGATTTCCGCCCGATTTCCCATCGGTCGAGGTCGGCGATCGAGTCGAACGCGTCATAGCAGATGTGGCCGCATGCCGGCACGTCGGTTCTATGCGCCGGGCGTAGTTGACCTTTGACCGACTCGATATCGACGGCTGCACCTCGACCAACGACACCGCGTTGCTGCTGGCGTCCAGCGCCAGCGGAACAGCGCCAAGCCAAGACGATCTCGACGATGCGGTGCTGCGCGCGTGTGATGATCTGGCCGCCCAACTGCAGGCCGATGCCGAGGGTGTCACCAAGCGGGTCACGGTCACCGTGACCCGCGCACCCACCGAGGCCGACGCGCTGACCGTCGCACGCACCGTGGCTCGCGGCAACCTGGTCAAGGCCGCGCTGTTCGGTTCCGACCCGAACTGGGGACGGGTGGTGGCCGCGGTCGGCATCGCACCGGTCACAGTGGACCCCGACCGGATCCAGGTGTCGTTCAACGGTTTTCCCGTCTGCGTCGACGGTGTCGGAGTGCCCGGTTCCCGCGAGGTGGACCTGAGCGGCGCCGACATCGGGGTCACGATCGACTTGGGCCTCGGCGCGCACGAGGCCTTTATCCGCACCACCGACCTGTCCCACGGTTACGTCGAAGAGAATTCGGCCTATAGCTCATGACTGATTTCAATGTCGCCGACCAGGCCACAACCGACGGCCAACCGCCTCTAGTTACCCGTGATGTCAGGGCGCATGTGCTGGCCGAGGCGTTGCCGTGGCTCAAGCACCTGCACAATAAGGTCGTGGTCATCAAGTACGGCGGCCACGCAATGGTCCATGAGCCCCTGCGGCGTGGGTTCGCCGCCGACATGGTGTTTCTGCGCAACTGCGGCATCCAGCCGGTTGTCGTCCACGGCGGCGGACCACAGATCAGCGCAATGCTCAAGCGGCTCGGTATCACCAGTGAATTCAAGGGGGGATTCCGGGTCACCACCCCGGAAGTGCTCGATGTTGCGCGGATGGTGCTGTTCGGCCATGTCGGCCGGGAGTTGGTGAACGAGATCAACACGCACGGACCGTATGCGGTTGGGACCACCGGCGAGGACGGGAAGCTGTTCACTGCGGCACGACGTAGCGTGATGGTCGATGGGGTGCCCACCGACATCGGGCTGGTCGGCGACGTCCAAAGCGTCAATACCGACGCGATAACGGATCTGATGGCGGCAGGGCGCATTCCGGTGGTTTCATCCATTGCCCCCGATGCGGCGGGTGTGGTCTATGACATCAACGCCGATAGCGCCGCCGCGGCGCTGGCGCAGGCGCTGCATGCCGAAAAGCTGCTCGTGCTGACCGACATCGAAGGAATCTATACGCGTTGGCCCGACCCGCATTCGCTGGTAAGCGAAATAGATATCGTGACGCTGGGCGAGCTGCTGCCCTCGCTGCAATCCGGCATGGTTCCCAAGGTCGAGGCGTGCCTGCGCGCGGTCGAAGGCGGCGTGCCGAGCGCACACGTCATCGACGGGCGGGTCGCGCACTGCGTGCTGGTTGAGCTTTTCACCAATGCCGGCGCCGGAACCAGGTGGTCCGCGGGTGACAAGCACCGACACGCTGCTGAAGCGGTGGGACGCCGTGATGATGCACAATTACGGCACTCCGCCAATCGCACTGGCTTCGGGAGCCGGCGCGGTGGTCACCGATGTCGACGGCAACACCTATATCGATCTTATCGCTGGCATCGCGGTCAATGTCTTGGGCCACTTTCACCCCGCGGTGATCGAAGCCGCTGTGAGTCAGCTGACCGTGCTGGGCCACACGTCGAACCTCTACGCACACGAGCCCGGCATCGCGCTGGCCGAAGCGCTCGTGAACCGGTGGGGGGTCGACGGCGCGCGGGTGTTCTTCTGCAACTCCGGCGCCGAAGCCAACGAATGCGCGTTCAAGCTATCCCGGCTCACCGGTCGCACGAAACTTGTTGCGGCCCAGAAGGGTTTTCACGGCCGCACGATGGGATCGCTGGCTCTGACCGGCCACCCCGAAATCTCGACGCCGTTCGCTCCGCTGCCCGGCGAGGTCACCCATGTGCCGTATGGGGACATCGACGCCCTGGCGGCCGCCGTAACCGATGAGACCGCGGCGGTGTTCCTCGAACCGATCATGGGCGAGGCCGGCGTCGTGGTCCCACCGGACGGCTATCTGGCCGCCGCCCGGGAGGTCACCGTCAAGCATGGCGCGCTGCTGGTGATCGATGAAGTACAGACCGGAATGGGCCGCACCGGAGCGTTTTTCGCCCACCAACACGACGGCATCACCCCGGATGTGGTCACGCTGGCCAAGGGGCTCGGCGGCGGGCTGCCGATGGGGGCGTGCCTTGCGGTCGAGTCCGTCGCGGCGCGGCTGACACCCGGCCTGCACGGCAGCACCTTCGGCGGCAATCCAGTCTGCGCTGCCGCGGCGCTGGCGGTGTTACGCACGCTGGACGAGGACGGCCTGATCAAACGCGCCGACGTGCTCGGCAAGTCGCTCAGCGATGGAATCGGGTCGTTGAATCACCCTCTTGTGGACCATGTTCGCGGCCGCGGCCTGCTGCGCGGGATCGTGCTGACCAAACCAGCCGCCAAGGCGGTGGAGGCCGCCGCGCGCGAGGCGGGCTTCCTGGTCAATGCCGCCGCTGCGGACGTGATCCGGCTAGCGCCGCCGCTGGTGATTACGAAGTCCCAGCTCGACCAGTTTGTGACGAGTCTCCCGGATATCCTGGACAAAGCGGCGGTATGACGCTGCGGGCCATATGATCTACTCCCCTATCTGGCGGTCACTAAAGCCGGGTCGGGTCAAGTCCCGAGCCGGGTGGTCGTGGCGGGGTTCAGGCATGGCGGGCTGCTTCCTGAACGAGTTGCACGCGGGAGGTGAGGCCGAGTTTGGTGTAGGCGCGGGTGAGGTCGGGTTTGCACCGTGCGCGGTGAGACGAACAGCCTCGTGGCAATGTCGTTGTTGGCCGGCCCTTCGCTGACCAATCGCACCACGTCACGCTCGGTCGAAGTGAGTGAGGCCCAGCCGCTGGTGGCGAGGCCGCCGATCTGGTGACCCGCGACGTGCTCGTCATGTTCGGCTTGCCTGCTGACGAGGCCACGGAGATCTGCCGCCGGCCGCTGCCCGACCTTGACGAGCTGACTGAGCCCGACTCCGCGGCGTGATCGGCGATCGGCACGGCCGGCTGCAAACATGACGACTGGGTGCACGCTGTGCGGGCGCAAATCGAACGTACCCTGCTGGCTCCGTTCAGGGGCAGTCGGTGCACAGTCGACTACTTACTTGACCGGCGTCACGACCACCGGAGCTGTTCGCCGAACGGCCGACACCATGACTGACAGAGCCCAAGTGCTTTTCCGGGGGTCCACCGCGGCGGCGGCTTCCGACGACTACGAGTTTCGGTGCTGGCCGTCTGCACCTGAGTTTCATGGTCACCAGTGGTTGCTGGACGACACTCGGAAACGGCCCATCAATTTTGCGCCGAGTCCACGATTCTGGACTTTCCCCTATGAAACGCCATGTGATCCGCCGACATCCAGAATCGAAGGACCCGAAGACCACGGGCCGAAGGTCCCCCACCACCGGCAGCGCCACGATCATGGCAAACCGCCGACCAGGCAAGGCAGCGCGACTCCGCGGATCGTTAGCAGCGAGTCCTTTCAGCGATGGGTGTCACAATCGCCGGTGAAACACCGGTACTCGACACCCTCGACGAGCTCACCCGTCATCTGCTGAAGCAGGGTCAAATGGCCCTGCAACAAAGGAGGCGACTGCCAATACGCTGGCTCGCGAGCCACCGTCATGCGGAGAAACCATGGGCAATCACACCACCGCGGACGCGGCGACGGTCAACCTGCTCGACGGACGGCGGGTGTTGTTGCGCCCGCTTAGGGTCGAGGACGCCGACGCGGTCTTGGTCCTGCATAAGAACCTGCCCGAAGATGACCGCTAACTGCGCTTCTTCACCACGCGTCCCGGCCATCTGGAGCAGCTCGCGCGCCAGTTGACTGAAGCCAACACCGGGTGTGCCCTCGGCGCCTTCGATGCCGGGAGGTTGATCGGGGTGGCCAACTACGTGGTCTCCGACGACCCGCATGTCGCGGAAATAGCGGTCGCCGTCGCGCACGACAAGCATGGCGTGGGTGTGGGCACCGCCCTGATGAGACAGCTGGGACAGATCGCTTTCTCGCGCGGAATCCACCGCTTCACCGCCATCGTGTTGGCAACAAACGATCTGATGCGGCAGGATGCTCTCCGATACCAGGTGGCCGCATACGATCCACCACGAGGATGCCCAAGTCCTAGGCGTTGAGATCGAAGTGCCCGAGCCGGCGTCGACCACTGCCAAGGCCGACGGCGCCACACGGGCAGCGTCACCGCCGCCGCCAGGCGTCGCGTGACTGCCGTTGGTGGCTCACGTCTTAATCAACGACGGTCGATTGATCAGCACGGCCCTGTGGGCAATGCCATTTCGCTGCGGGTAGATCTGCCCGCGTAGACTCTCAGATTGCCGGTCTAAGCTGCGGTGTTGCGGCGCTAGTGATCGTCGCTGTCGGGTTGTATTGCCGGGAATACAGCCATGAACCGTACGGAGCAGGAAATCATGAAAGTGAAACTGGATACGATGTCGCTGATCTCTGCGGCCATCGCGGTTGCGATTTGGGTTCTGGTTATCTGGACGGCCATCGCGGCGATCGTCGCACACATTTAATCCCTTCAATACAGGACGCCCCGGCCATCGCGGAGGGGTCACCCGCTTAGCGCCGATCTGCGGACCTCTAAGTAGTCCGACCAGCGAACGCGTGCTTGCGACGGTGTTGTTCACCGACATTGTCGGTTCCACCGAACAGCTAAGCAGCCAGGGAGATTCGCGGTGGCGGCACCAGCTCGATGTCCACGACCAGTTGGTCGATCGATCGTTGTCAAAGTACGGTGGCCGACGCATCAAACATCCTCTCCCGGCCACGGGAAATTGCCAAGCCAGCAACGATGTTTGGGATAACGTCGGGCTCGTGCCGGAGGGAACGCCGGGGATCACCCCGCGACGATCCTTGCCGCGGGCCGCCCTGCGTCGGCGGCTGCGGTATGAATACGCGGCGCGACGCACGACCAGCAGACACCAAAGGCCAGGTCACCACGTCGGCCACCAAGCGATGCCAACGTCAACGCGGCCGACGGGACTTAGTGCCCGTACTCCAGCCGTCGCGGATTCCGTTGGCGGCTCCCTGAATACCGCCGATGACACCCTTGACCCAGGCCTGACCCGGCCGACCGGCCACCGACAGACTACCTTTACTCCAGCCGTCGCGGATTCCGTTGGCGGCTCCCTGAATACCGCCGATCACGCCCTTGGCCGCGGCGCCAACCACCCTGCCGGCCACCGCTGCCCTCGCATCGGCCAACCGGGATGTCGTCGCATGCCTGAGTGATCTGCTGGATGGGTCCGGTTGTGTCATTAGCCGCTCACCCCCGCGAAGCTCTCGCTCGCGGCTTTTGCTTTATCGGAGATGTTCTCGAACTGCGCATTCAGATCGAACGCTGCCATCAGGATCTCCTTCCTCAGGCGATAATCGCCCATCGGGTTCATCTTCGGTGCTCTGCAGCGGGCCATCGTTGTTGTGGCGGACACCCACTCCGGGAAGGCATGAGTGGCCACCACAATGGCGCCGATGCGCGATGCGCGAGCGTAGGAGTAGGAACCGCCTCGGCATCACCGCCGAAACAGGTACTGCAAGATGGTCAGCAACACACTGGCCACGACCGAAATCAACAGCATCGAGACGACCGGAAAGTACACGCGAACGTTTCCGTGATCGATCCGGATGTCACCGGGAAGGCGGCCGAACCACGACAGTCCACCGGCCCACACCAGGATGCCCACTACCACGATGAGGAGTCCCGCCGCCACGAGCAAGAGCCCTACGTGACGCCCCATTGCGCCTCCCGTCCCGTGATTCGCCCGGAACCGACGAGAACTCTCGCCACGATCCAACCGAAGATGAACCCACCAACGTGGGCGAAGAACGCGACACCGCTGCCACCCGTGTTCGACGGGTGAACCAGCGCGTAGTTGCCCTCGAAGAACTGGTACAGGAACCAGCCGCCCAGGTAGATCCAGGCCGGGATGTTGATCGGGAACCACCCCACGAACGTAAGGATGCGCGAGCCGGGGTAGAGCACGATGTAGGCGCCCAGCACAGCGGCGATCGCGCCGCTGGCACCCAGATTTGGTATCTGCGCGTCCGACGGCGAGCCGACCAGCAGGGTCATCGCGGTTTGCATCATCGTCGCGGCGAATCCGCCGGCGAAATAGAAGACCAGATAGCCCAGATGCCCGAACGCGTCCTCAACGTTCTTGCCGAAAATCGCCAGGAAGAGCATGTTGCCGAGGATGTGATCCCAACCGGCATGCATGAACATGGCCGTGATCCAGCCAACGCCCCACGGTATGCCCAGGTGGCAGGTGTTATTGACATCACACGCATAGAACGATGCCTGATTAACCGCCGCGTCCCCGTTCGGCAGTTCGTAGAACAGAAAGACCGCGAAGTTGGCGACGATCAGCGCGACATTGACCCACGGGAACCGACGGGCCTGAATGCCGTCAGAAATAGGAATCATGCGAGCTCACTCCCCGGGCCGGCCAGCAACCCCAGCCGTCGCCACGCGGAAGTCGCCGACAGCACCTTCGGCGAGCGCGGCGACCAGTAGTGGTTTGCCAGGGGCCCGCACTTCCAGACTGCCCGGCGTCGGTGTCCTCAACGTAGTCCATCGAGATCCACAGGTGGCCTTCAAACTCGCCAGCGATCATGCACCCCGACGATATGCGGGTGAACCAGCGTCGCCGCCAAGTCGGCTTCGCGGTGGAACCTCTCACGGAAGTCGTTCCGCTGTCATCCCGCACCGAGAGGACTTTGAGTGCATCGCGGCGCGGAAGCCTCGGATGCGGGGCGAGATACATCTCACCCATGCCGCCCGACCCGAGTAGCCGAATGATCCGAATGATCCTGTATCCGGCGAAAGTCGTACCGCTCTCCAATGGCATGGGCCGATGCTACACAGCGACCGGGGGGCTTCAGAGTCCAAATGCTCAGGCCCTACCGGTGCGGTCCCGTGGGCCGAAGCAACGGGCTGGCCCGCTATGTTGCCGACCAATTGAGCTCGCGGGTGCCGAAACCACCGGCAGCGTAATCTTTTTGGCAATGGAAGCCTGGTGCGGGCGTGGCGGGGTTCGGCTCGTCTGAGCGGTGCTCGGGGGCACCCCGCTTCGACTGATCAGCTAGCCAGTGCCCGCATAGCGGTGGCCACGATGGCGTCGGCGTCGGCCGGCGTCAACCCTGTGTGCCCGATCGCCATCCGGTACATCGCCGCGCCGAAGGCGAGATCCAGCGCCACCTCGGGGTCGACGTTGGCATCCAGTTCACCGCGAGCGACACCGCGGTCCCAGATCTTCCTAACGGCTGCCCGGCGGAGGTTCACCTGGTGTGTTCGTAGCCGCTCGCGTGCGGTCGGGTAGAACTGCAACTCACCGACGAGTTGGGCGTAGATCGCGCCACGTGGGCTGGTGTAGAACCGCATCGTCCCGAGCAACGTCAGGCGGAAGTCTTCGGCCGCCGATCCGGTATCGGGCACCGGGCCACCCTGCGTGCCGCCCAGGCGGACGGGGCGGCTGAGAAAGGACGCGTGGTGTTGGGAAGCACAGACCAAAGCTGCGACGGTCCAAGGCCAACTCCCGGCTGTGACAGATCATTGCAGCACACCATGTTGCCGGGACGCAGAGGTCTGTCCTCTGTCGGAGGTCGCAAGGCTCCGATAATTGCGACTCGGGACTAAGGACTCTGCCCGTTGCTCGGGTAGGTGCAGCAGTGTCAATGGTGATTTAGCACGTGATGGTGAACCTGGTGAGGTCGATGACAACGGTGCCTACGGACATCCTGGCACGCGGGGTGGCCCTAGCCTGCCGTGCCCCCTCTTACCACAACAGTCAGCCCTGGCACTTCGTCGCCGACCGCGACAGGCTCCACCTTTATTTGGATCCAAACCGGGTAGTGCAGACCGACTTCACCGAGCGCCAAGCGCTGATCAGCTGCGGTGCAGTCCTCGACCACCTAGGGGTCGCGATGGCTGCTGCCGGGTGGGAAACCATTATCGATCGCTTACCCGACCCCAACAACCTCGAGCACCTGGCTTCGATCGACTTCACCGAGACGACCGTCGTGACCGACGAACATCGACGTCGCGCCGAAGCCATCGCCACGCGTCGCACCGATCGGCTTCCCTTCGACCCGGTCCCGGATTGGGACGGCTTCGAAACCCTGCTACGAAGCCGGATTGACGACACCGTCGCGCTGGTGGACGTCGTCAGCGATGCCGGTCGCCACGAACTTGCTCAGGCTAACGTTTTGACCAACGCATTACGGTTCTACGACTCCACCTACTTCGCAACGTTGCACCGGTGGACCGCGCCGTTCGAGGCGAGCGAGGGCATACCCTACGACTCCCTGGTGTCAGCGACCGAAGGGGACCGCGTCGACGTGGGACGCGCTTTCCCGATGAGTCATCACCCGGAACGACGTGAGCAGGTGCCTGTCGATCTGTCCACGATCCTGGTCATCTCCGCGCATGACGACACGCGGCGCGACACGCTGGGCTGTGGGGAAACGCTGTCGACGGTACTGTTGGAAGCTACCGTGGCCGGGCTGGCTACCTGCACGCTGACCCACCTGACGGAACTGTCGGCCAGCCGACACCTCGTCGAAGAGCTGACCGGCCGGACGCTGCCGCAGGTGCTGGTTCGCGTCGGCCAAGCGCCAGTCAATGAACAGTTCCCGCCGCCAACTCCGCGCCGGCCGCTGGCCGATGTGTTGACCGTCAACCTCTAACGAACGACGCACGAAAGAGTCGGCCGGCATCGCCGCCGTCTCTAGGTCGGGCCGTGCGACGTTAAATGCCAACTGCCACAACGACAGAAATACACGCGGCCGGGGCGTGGCGACCCTCAGCCCGCGAGACACCGACTGGGATCCCCGGCTGCTTTAAGCTGCGCTGGATAGGTTTCCTAGTTAGCTACTTCGACCTGAAAAAGTCGTCGTGTTGATGCTCGGCCGGATGGTGCTGAGCTGGAAAGATGGCCTCAATGCCCTTGTTGCGGAAGGGATTGAGGCCATCGTGTTTCGTACTGTAGGCGATCAGTGCTCGTTGTGGGAGTCGATTCTTCCTGAAGAGTTGCAGCGGCTGCCCGAGGAGTTGGCTCGCGTCGATGCGCTGCTAGACGATGAGGCGTTCTTTGCGCCCTTCGTGCCGTTCTTCGATCCACGGATAGGGCGGCCCTCCACGCCGATGGAAACCTACCTACGGTTGATATTTTTGAAATTTCGGTACCGGCTGGGCTATGAGTCACTGTGCCGGGAGGTGGCCGACTCGATCACCTGGCGGCGGTTTTGCCGCATCCCACTGGACGGGGCGGTGACGCATCCAACCACGTTGATGAAGCTGACCACGCGCTGCGGGTCGGCTGCGATCGACGGGCTCAACGAGGCGCTTTTGGCCAAGGCCGCCGAGGCCAAGCTGCTGCGCACCAATCGAATCCGCGCGGACACCACGGTGGTGTCGGCCAACGTGGCCTATCCAACCGATTCGGGGTTGTTAGCCAAGGCGATACGGCGGATCGCGGCCACCGGCAAGCGCATCCAGGCTGCTGGGGGCGCGGTCGGCACCCAGGTGCGCGACCGGTCGCGTTCGGTCGGCAAGCGGGCGCACGCGATCGCCGCGAAACTGAGGATGCGCTCCGGGCGCGAAGAGGCGCAGGCGGTGGTGGTGCGGGTGACCGGGGAGCTGGCCGAGTTGGCCGCCACCGCCGCCGATGAGGCTCAGCGGCTGCTGATCAACGCCAAGCGGGCGCTGTGCCGCGCCCAGGCGAAGGCCGACGCACTGCGCAAACGCGGCATTTACGACGCTGCCGCGGGGCGGCGGCGCGGCCGTCTGACCCGCGCGGTCAACGACCTGACCAAGCTGCTCGAAGCGACCCGCCAGATCGTGGCCCAGACCCGGCAACGCGTCGCCGGGCACACCCCCGATGGGACAACGCGGCGGGTCAGTCTGCACGATCCCGATGCCCGCCCGATCGCCAAGGGCCGGCTGGGCCGGCCGGTCGAATTCGGACACAAGGCCCAAGTCGTCGACAACATCGACGGCATCGTCCTGGATCACTCCGTGGAGCAGGGCAATCCGGCTGGTGCGCCGCAACTGGCTCCGGCAGTGGCGCGGGTGACCAAGCGCACCGGATGCACACCGGGCACCGTCACCGCCGACCGCGGCTACGGCGAAGCCAAAGTCGACAACCAGCTCACCGAGCTTGGCGTCAAAAACGTGGTGATTCCCCGCAAAGGCAAACCGTCGCAGGCACGGCGAGCCGAAGAACACCGACACGCGTTTCGCCGCATCGTCAAATGGCGAACCGGAAGTGAAGGCCGCATCAGCTACCTCAAACGGGGCTACGGCTGGGACCGCACCCGCATCGACACCACCGAAGGCGCCAGGATCTGGACCGGACACGGGGTCCTGGCCCACAACCTAGTCAAGGTCAGTGCCCTCGCCGCGTGACCAGAACCCCGAGGCCACTCCCAACACCCGTACCGTCCGGCCGAATTCACGCGCCTCGAACCGACTCAACCGCTGTCAGACTTTTTCAGGTCGAAGTAGCTAGCTAACAGCTTTTTTTGGGAATTCAAGATCAGCGAGTTCCAGTCTTCGAGTTCGGCGTCCACCCCACCACCCCGTCACCTCGTTTCGGGATTGGGGTCTCTTTCGCCGATCAGGTCTCAGTGGTGCGCCTGTGGCGTGGCCCCACCGCCGCTGCGAGGTC
>Ga0335076_10002702_pt1 | contig 17677 bp, 17 predicted proteins | sample Lox_Sample_25_FD_206717 | JGI IMG/M metagenome (GOLD analysis project Ga0335076, IMG submission 206717) | Soil microbial communities from Loxahatchee National Wildlife Refuge, Florida, United States - Lox_Sample_2.5 | ecosystem: Environmental > Terrestrial > Soil > Wetlands | place: USA... | reverse complement strand
GGGTAATCTCTACACCTTTCGGTTGTCCCGTAGAGCCTGAGGTGTAGATGACGTACGCCAGATGATTGGCATTGGCCTCGGTTTCGAAAAGCTGCCCAGGATAGCTCGCAATCTTTTCGCGATCGGTGTCAACTTGAATCACGTTCCACGAGCCGGAGCCCAATTTTTCCGCGAGCCCTTCCCGAGTAATGACGATTGACACTTGAGAATCCCGCAACATGAAGGCCAGGCGGTCGGCTGGAACAGCCGGATCCAGCGGCAAGTAGGCAGCTCCTGCCTTGAATACAGCCAGGGAAGCCACGACGGAAACGAGCGAGCGCTCGAGGAAAATTCCGATCAGCGAGTCGGGACCGGCTCCAAGAGAACGCAGGTATTCGGCCAACTGATTCGAGCGCAGTTCCAACTCGGCGTAAGTCAGGCATTCGCTGCCCAACCGCACGGCTAGTGCATTCGGAGTAGACACCGCGTGCTCCGCCACGCGCTGCGCCACTGAGAAAACTTCGAGATTGCTAAGACGAATGGGCATGAGACAGCCGGGCTCCTTGCTTACCTGAACTACTGGGGGAGATCACGCTGTCATAGATCTCGGTAAGCATTGCGAAATTTCTTTCGGCGCTGTACTTCGCTTCGAATTCGGACCGGGCGCGAAAACCCATGGTGCTGGTCTCTTCTGGATGGGACCATGCCCACTGGACTTTCTCCGCCATGTCCGCCGGATCGCCTGGAGCAAAATGCAGGCCCGTACTTCCGTCTTCCACAATTTCCTGCATTCCGCCCAGGCGCGAACAGAGCACAGGAACACCGCACGCAAAGGACTCGGCGATAGTCACCGGAAAGCCTTCGTACCACTCACTCGGGAACATTAGAAAACGAGCGCCTTTCATGGCGGCCAGAGTATCTTGCCGTGAAAGGCGTCCGCGATAGTCAATATTTTGTAATTTCAGCTCGGAAATCAGCTTTTCCATTTCCGGTCGGAAGGGACCGTCACCGGCGATGACCAGCGGAATGGATGCTGGCAGCTTGCTCCAGGCTTTGATAAGTGTGCCAACGCCTTTGAGGTCCACAAGGCGACCAACGAATAAGGCGTAGTCGCCGTTTCCTTCGCGCGGCCCTGGATCCGGAAGAACGAAATTTGGCTTGACCCGGATCTTCTCCGCGGGTAAGCCAGCCTGGATCATTTTGTCGCGGGCAAATTCGGTGAGGGCGATGTAGCAATCGACCATCTCGGTCCAAGTCTTTTTCTTGCGATGGACTTCGATCATGGCCGCCAAAGTCGCCGTCCCAAGCTTCGACTCGCGATAGCAACCGTACTTTACGGCATGAAACGGGCCACTCTCGATGCACTCTTCGCAAATCTTGCCGTCGCGATAGAAACTCGCCGCGGGACAAGCCAGCCGATAGTTATGCAACGTCTGGACGACCGGGATGCCCTCTTCCTTACACGCGTAATAAATTGAGGGCGAAATTACCGAGAAGAAGTTATGAATGTGCACGACATCCGGCCGAACCCGGCGCAGGATCGATTTAAATTCCTGATGCCAGCTGCGTGACCAGACGCAATCCACGGCAGCGCTGATTTTACGAACCAGGCCGCTGGGGTAGGTGGTCTGCTCTTCGACTTTTTCGACCCGAACGCCATTCTCGGCGAGCAACTGCGATTCCGATTCAAAGACCTGGTCTTCTCCACCCGGCTGGATGTAGCGATTGTGCACGCACAACACGCTGAGACTTGCCGCCGCAGCGGCGACCGGGACCGTCAGAGTAGCCATAGTCAGGAAAGAGGCGCGGCGGGGGAGGAGATGGCGGCGCCTTCGTTTCGTCGAGCTTAGTTCTTTTCGATGATGAAGTTCTCTAAAACGAGAGCATCCATCTCGCTCTTGGAGAATGTATTGTACGCGTTTGCCGGGGTATTGACGATAGGCTCACCCTTGAGGTTGAACGAGGTGTTCATCACTACGGGCACGCCGGTCGCTTGGCCAAACTTCTCAATCATCTTGTAGTAGCGCGGGCTCTGGTCCTTGAACACGGTCTGCATGCGACCTGTCCCATCGACGTGCGTGATGGCGGGCAGGATCGGCTGTGCTTCCGGTTTCACAGGAACCACGTACTGCATGTAGCGCGCCGGCGCATGTTTCATGGCGTTGGGAAGATCGAAGTACTTCTCCGCACTCTCCGCGAGTACCGATGGAGCAAACGGGCGATAAGGCTCGCGGAACTTGATCTTCGTGTTTACGATGTCCTTCATGTTCGGATTGCGCGGATCGGCCAGAATCGACCGGCTGCCGAGCGCGCGCGGGCCCCACTCGAAGCGGTCTTGCGCCCACCCGATCACACTCGCATTCGTCAGGTGATTGACGACAGAATCGAGCAGTTTGTCTTCATCGTCGTAGCGCGTGTGCTTGATGTTGTTTCTGGTCAGGAAGTCGGCGATTTCCGCGTCCGAGTTCGCCCGGCCCCAGAAAGCGTGCTCCATCTTGAAATTGCGCGGCTTGCCCAGCAGAGTGTTGTAGGCCCAAAGTGCTGCGCCCAGAGCGCCACCGCCGTCACCTGCGGCCGGCTGTACGTACAGCTGATCGAATCCAGACTCATGCAGAATGCGGGTGTTGGCCACGCAGTTCAGCGCGACGCCGCCCGCCATGCACAGATTCTTCATGCCGGTCGTGCGATGCAACGACTTCGCCATGTTGACCAGCACATCTTCGGTCACCTTCTGAATGCTGGCGGCGATGTCGGCATAGTGCTTGTTCATCTTCGACAGTTCCGCCATATTTCCCGGAGGCGCGCCAAAGTACTTCGGGAAGCCGGTCTCTTCGGTGAAGAACAGCATTTTCTCCGGACGCGGCGTACCGAACAGGTCGGCGAACTTCTGGTTGTAGGTGTGCTCGGTCGAGTGATGGAAGCTGAAATAGCTCATGTCGAGCGAGAACGAGCCGTCGCTGTTCTGCTGGATCACCTTCCAGACTTTGTCGACATACTTCGGTTCGCCATAGGGCGCCATGCCCATGACTTTGTATTCACCCTCGTTCACTTCGAAACCGAGGAACGCTGTGAAGGCGGAATAGAGCAAGCCGAGCGAGTGTGGAAAGTGGATTTCCTTCTGAATCTTGATGTCGTTGCCGCGGCCCACGCCATAGGTCGAAGTGACCCACTCGCCGACGCCGTCAACCGTCAGGATGGCCGACTCTTCGAAGGGCGAGCAGAAGTAGGCGCTGGCCGCATGCGACAGGTGATGCTCGCTGAACAGAATCTTGTCGCGGTCGATGCCGATCTCATTTTCGATCTTTGACGAAACCCAGAGTTTGTCGACCATCCATGTGATCATCGACTCACGGAAGACCTTGTAGGACTGCGGATAGGTCTGCAGCGTCATCATCAGGATGCGGTCGAGCTTGCGGAACGGCTTCTCGAAGAAGACAACGTAGTCGAGATCCTTGCCGGTAATACCAGCCTGATCGAGGCAGAACTGGATGGCCTGCTTCGGAAAATCGAAGTCGTGCTTCTTGCGCGTAAAACGCTCTTCTTCCGCGGCCGCGACCAAGACACCGTCGTTGAGCAGCACAGCGGCTGCGTCGTGGTAGTAACAACTGATCCCTAGTATGTACATGACTCTCCTATTGCCTTCTCGCCCACTCTAAGTCGTAGGCCTCATTGGGATGGTCCAGCCACTGCTCGGGGCGCTTCTTGATACGCAGCGGATCGCTGAAGAGGCGCGCTGCCAGCCCGAAGGGGAGTACCAGAATTGCGTAGAAAACAGAAAGAATGACCCGCGCCTGGAAGTTGCCGATTTTGTGCGCGAGATCTTTCCAGCCTTGCCAGGCCCGCTTGTAGAGGCTCCATGTCTCGGCAGGGCCCTTGAAGATCGACAGGATGGCAAAAATCACCAGTCCGACTGTGGCGAGGATCGCCAGCAGTTCGATCACATGTTTCAAAAAGTTCACCAAATGCACCATCGCTAGATCTCTCCTGAGTAATTTTCTAGTGCGCCGTCTGACCGGTGGGAGTGGCGGCCGGATTCGTAGAGTTGGCTACATTGACGGCTTGCTGACACGCGGTCGTATAGACGGGGAGGCCGCGGATTACGCTGTACAACTGCTCGGCGATGAATTGGTGTCCAACCGCCGTGGGGTGTACTGGATCCATGTAGAAGTTTGCCTGCGGATTTTTCGCCAGCACGTCAACCATGTTGATGACGGGAATCTGATTGGCGGCGGCGAAGTCTAGCATCGCCTTCTGGAACGGATGCAGATCGTTCGCCTTCTGATCTTTGCTGGCCAGAACGAGGAACACCAATTGCGCATGATGGGCACGGGTTTCGTCCAGGCTTTCCTGGAAGCTAGCCGTCACGGCGTTCACGTCGAGATTGTCCATGCCGCCCAGAGTGTCGAGCGTCCCAGCCATCAGAAGATGCCGCATTTTGTAATAGACCACGCGGCGAAGCAGGTCCTCGATGACGAAGTTGTAGATCGCGCTGCGGCGGATGATTGACTTCACCTCTACTTGACGCAGGAACTTCTCACGGGCCGCACCTTGCAGTTTGGGAAGGCGCTCGAAGTTGCTGTTGAAGCTGTAGGCTCGGATGACGATGTCCGGTTGGAAGATCGGGTCTTCTTCCACTTCCCTCAGCTTCTCACCGACCAGAGCGTTCGGATAAGCGTTCACGCCGGCGGAAACCGAAAGGAAATGTTCGCCGGGGCAACTGGTCTGGTTCAACTTCTGTCCGAGGTAGGACGCATAAGTTGAGTTATCGTCCACGCCCCAACCCTGCGTGGCCGAGTCGCCAAACGCCATGATGCGGAACTCACCTTTCGGCTTCGATGTCAAGTCGCTCGCGTAGCGAAGTCCCTGGTGGTTGATGGTGATCGGCAGATGATTATCAACCGTCACCGTACGTCCAGGAACCGGAACCCAGAGCAACTTCTCATCCGGACGATAGATCGTGTAGTTGCCGTATCCGAAAAGGCGAAGCACCAGTTCAAAGACCACGCAGACGGCGATAAACCATCCGAGAAGCCGCCAGAACTTGCCTTTCTTTTTGCCTTCACTTGCCATGAAAATCGCGATTCCCTTCTGCTAAGGATTGTCCACACGCGCTTGGCTTTGCCGCCGCGGGACGGGCGCCTCGCCCGTCTCCACATGGCTATTTCCAAGTTAGAACATCGTGTAAATGAACGGAGCGAGCGAAGAACTCTGCGCCACGACGATGAGTGCGCCCAGCAGGAACAGGGTCACGATGATCGGCAGCAACCACCAGCGCTTCTGCTTGCCGAAGAAGCCAAACAACTCGCCGGCGGTTTGAATGTTTCGAACTGTCGTCTTAATGAAACTCATTTGTTTCTCCTTGGGAATTTGAAACGAAGATGGAATGATTTCTGTTTTGCGAAACAGGCTTAAGCGGCACCAGAACCCTTCAACACCGCCGGGATAGTCTTGACCAGAATCTCGAGATCGAGCCACAAGGACCACTTGTCGATGTACTGGAGATCGAGTTCCATCCACTTCTCAAACGAAATGGAACTGCGTCCGCCAATCTGCCACAGACAGGTGATGCCGGGGCGGATGCTGAAGCGGCGACGCTGCCAGTCTTCGCTGAAGCCTTCGTAGTCGCGAATCGGCAACGGGCGCGGACCGACCAGGCTCATGTCGCCCTTGAAAACGTTCATCAACTGGGGCAGTTCGTCGATGCTGGTCTTGCGCAGAAACTTCCCGATCGGCGTGATGCGCGGATCGTTCTTGATTTTGAAAACCGGCCCAGACACTTCGTTCAGGTGCTCGATTTCCTTCATGCGCTTTTCAGCATCGACGACCATTGTCCGGAACTTATAGATTCCGAAATGCCGCTTGTTCAGGCCCAGCCGCTGCTGCACGAACATGACCGGACCCGGCGAGGTCAGCTTGATCAACAAAGCCGCCAGCAAAAGCACCGGCGATAAGAACAGCAACAAAACAGCGGAGCCAACCACATCGATGATGCGCTTGATCACGACCGGCCAGCCTTCGAGGCTGCCGGTGTAGTGCGTGATGAGCCCGTCCCCCTCGACCACCTCTTCGACGCGCTTGCGTGAATTCTTGAGATCGAACAGGGTGGAAGCAAAGCGAATCAGGATTCCCTGCTCTTCGCAGAGCGCCGCGACGATGGAGGCTTCCTCATGCATCGAGCGCATGGGAACAGCTATGACTACCTCATCGACAACATTCTTGCGAAGGAACGTGGGCAAACCTTCGAAATCGGTGAGGCGCTTAAATCCGGAGTTGGTAAAGTCCGTAATTTCCGGCCGGTCATAGTCGACGAAGCCGACGATGCGGTAGCCGAGTGCCGGATTCTGCTTGATCTTGTTGGCAAACTGCAGGCCGCGTGCGTTGGTTCCGACAATCAGCATGTCGCGAAGGTTCCGGCCATGAATTCGGACCTGTGCAAGAAACAGGCGCAATACCATGCGGCTGATGATTGACGCCAGGACAGCAGCCGCCCAGAATGCGACGAGGAACTCGACCGTGATCAGGGTGATGTGAAACGCGTAATGCCCCAGCGCGATTACCGCCGTGCCAATAGTGATCGCTTTGGCCAGGTCGAGTACTTCATCCCGCCGGCTCGACAAACGATGCGATGCATACATGCCGCACATGGTGAAGATCATGTGCCAGCAGAACAATAGTCCCGAAAAAATGACAAAATTCTGAATCTTCACGCGGATGGCCAGCACTTCTTCGAGCGATGCCAGCGACGCGTGCGATACCACAAGAGTAGCCACGCCGAACGCAAAGACCATCAACAGAAGGTCAAAGAGTTTCAGCGCATTCAGTAGCAGTCTTCGCCGAATGGTTCCCACTGGGAGTCTCCACTAACTAGTTTTTTTGACGGGGGGAACGGTTGCGCTTACGCGCTTAGGGTCACAGCTACTTTTTGGACTTGCTCAGTACCAGTTGCTCGATGGAGTCCACGCTCTTGAGGTTGTCGTGGGTAATTTCTTCATCTCCAATGCGTACGCGGAATGTTTCTTCGAGGAAAGCCACGAGACGGAAGATTCCGAGCGAGTCGATGACGCCGCTTTCCATCAGCGATTCGCTGTCGGAAAACGAGCTCACACCCTTCGCGCTCGCGAGGTCTCGTTGAATGAATTCGCGGATCTGATCCTTCACTTGTGCCTGTTCGATCGCCACTGTGTTCTCCTGTTGGGGTTAATGCCTGAGTTAACGAGTCATCGCCGGTTCCGCAACGCTGCTCTGGGTCAACCGGACGCGGTCAATCTTTCCGGTCGACGTCTTGGGCAGGCTGGCGCAGAACTCGACCAGTTCCGGAATCATGTATTTCGGAACGCGGGTGCCGCAAAACTGCTGAAGGTCTGCGACTTTTAGTTCGTGGGTTTCGTGGGCCGCAACCACAGCCTTGATCCGGTTGCCTACCAGTTCGTCCGGAATCGCGATGACTGCCGCTTCCCGCACGCCTGGATGGCTGAGGATCGCGCTCTCGATCTCGCCCAGCTCGATGCGATATCCGCGGCTCTTGATCTGGCTGTCGCGGCGTCCCTGGAAGTAGTAGTTCCCGTCCTCCGCAAGAGTGACCAGATCTCCCGTGCGATACATGCTCTCGTTGAAGTGCGGCTGGAAGCGGTTGGGAACGACCATCTTCTTGGTCTTCTCCTCGTCGGCCCAGTATCCGTAGGTCACCGCCGGGCCGCGAACGTAAAGCTCGCCTTGTTCGCCCGTCTTGCTGACGATCTGATCTTGATCGTTCACTGCAAACACTTCGGTGTTTTCGCAGGCGATGCCGATCGGCAGTTTGTCCATCTGAGCGAGTCGCTCGCGTTCTACGTGGTAATAGGTGCAGACGTTGGTTTCGGTCGGACCGTAGAGGTTATAGAGTTCGATGCTGGGCAGAAGGTCCGCCAACTGCCGCAGGTACTTCATCGGGAAAACTTCGCCTGCGAACAGGATCGTGCGCAGGTGCGGAAGCTTCTCGGCTTTCATGTTGGCGTGCAGCAGGAGCAGCATCAACGCTGACGGAACCGAATACCAGATCGAAATCTGTTGCTGCTCGATGAAATTCGCCAGGGTCGTCGGGAACAACGCCAGATCTTCGGTGACGAGATAAACGGTTGCCCCCGCTTCGATCGCGTTGTAGACATCGAAGACTGACAGGTCGAAATGAAGCGGCGCATGATTGGACAGGCGATCTTCCGGCTTAACTTGGAATTTCTCCGCGCACCATTCCACGAACGTCAAAGCATTTTGGTGCGAGAGCATCACGCCCTTTGGACGTCCCGTGGAGCCCGACGTGTACAGAATGTAGGCGAGGTCGGTTTCCGTAAGCGTAACTTCGGGTGCCTTGGCTGCCGGATAGTCGCTCAACATCACCCAGGGAACGATCTTGTTTCCCGAGCCATTGGAGCCAGAGTCGTCGGTCATGACGCAATAGTCGAGCGATGCGATGGTTTCAGCACTCAGAGCAGCGCGCCGTTCCTTGTTGGTGAGCAGCACGCGGATACCGCAGTTCTCGATGATGTATCCAATACGGTCGGCAGGAGCCTGCGGATCGAGCGGAACATAAACGCCGCCAGCTTTCAGAACTCCAAACATGCAGACGACAGACTCGACGCACTTCGGAAAGAAGAGGCCGACGCGATCGCCTTTCTTTAAGCCACGCTGGCGCAACAGATGAGCCAGTTGAGTGGAGCGCTCGTCAAGTTCGCGGTATGTCAGGCTTCGCTTGCGCGCCCATACCGCGGGTTTTTCCGGATACAACGCCGCACTGCGGGTCAACAGTTGCTGAAGAATGTACGCCACGGGGCCCTTGTCCTTTGTGTCTGGGATGGATTTAGGGGGGATTTGAAACCTGGTCACTACGATAGTGCTACGTTATCGCAATTGCGTTACAGCACGATGAAAACCAATCACAAGCCGTGCAGTCCGGAGATGATCATCTTCTGAATCTCCGTGGTGCCTGAGTAAATCTTGCCCGAGATCGCATCACGCAACTCGCGCTCGATCTGATACTCGGTCATGTAGCCGTAGCCGCCGTGAATCTGAATCGCATCGAGACAGCTCTGGATGCACGCATCGGCGACATAGGCTTTTGCTATTGCGGCCTCGCGCAGAGGATGCTTCCCCTGGCTCTTCATCCATGCGGCCTTGTAGAGCACAAGCCGTCCGGTTTCGAGCCGCACTTCCATGTCTGCAATCTTGGTGGAGACTGCCGGAAACTTGCCGATGTTCTCGCCAAACTGGCGACGCTCTTTGGCGTAGGCAACCGATGTCTCCAGCAAGCGCTGCATCACGCCCAGATGACTGGACAGGATACAAATGCGCTCCCACTCCATCGATGCGGTGAAGATCGCCGGACCGGCGCCATCTTTGCCCAACTGATTCTCTGCCGGCACTTCACAATCTTCGAATGAAAGTTCGGCCATCGGCGAAGTGCGCAAGCCCATCTTGTGCAACTTACGGCTGATGTTGAATCCCGGAGTTCCCTTCTCCACGATGAAGGCCGAGATTCCCGCTGGACCTTTCGTCGGATCGAGGGTGGCAAACACGATTACCATGTCGGCATAGGTCGCATTGGTAATGAACGTCTTGGATCCGTTCAGAATGACTTTGTCGCCCTTGCGTACGGCGCGCGTTTTTAACGCGTATGCGTCAGAACCCGTCATAGGCTCGGTCATGGCGTGCACGCCGACCCACTCACCGCTAGTCAACTTCGGCAGATACTTCTTCTTTTGCTCTTCGGTTCCAAACGACCAGATCGGGATCTCCGAGCTCCACATGTGCGCATTAATCGAAAAGATGAGCCCGTTATCGCGGCATCCGTAACCCAGTGCCTCGAGTCCAGCGACTGTCGTCAGTGTGTCGGCACCACCCCCGCCATATTCTGCGGGGATTGGCAAACCGTGAATGCCAAACGCAGCACATTGGCTCCAGGCATCCCGATTGAATTTTTCCTCATGATCGTTTTCGATCATGTCGTAGTTGAGTTCCTGCTTGGCGAATCGGGTGACTTCCTTGCGGAAGTCAAGCTGCTCGTCACTCCATGCGAAATCCAAGGTTCGATTCCCTCTTTCCGGTTTGGGTTCGGCCCTTACTGAGCCTTGGTTGCGGTTTCGGGGAGTTGCTGAGACTTGTTGCCGTTCGTCGGCTGCGTGTCCTGCTGCTGTCCGTTTTGCGGAGGCACCGCATTCCACTTGAAGCGCTTCGGGCGTCCACCAGGGATGCGAATTCGAGCTGGTACGCCAAGGACCGTCATGTTGTCGGGAACATCGGTGAGGACCAGGCTGTTGGCGGCGATTACGACGTTATTGCCGATCTTCGCCCCGCCCATGACCTTCGCGCCGGCGCCGAAATAGACGTTATCGCCGATGCCACGAGTGCCCGCGGCAATCACCACGCCGCTCTGAATCGTGAGGCCAGCGCCAATCTTGTTTGGCCCGACGATGATACCGAAAGGCGTATGAATCGTGAGACCGGGACCGATATCCGCATCGGGCGAAATGTAGATTCCCACCAAGACCTGCACGAAACGCTGAAAAAACATCGCGCAGATCGCCAGTATTTGCCGGACAACCGGAACGCGAAAATTCTCGACCCAGTGGCCGAAACGGTAGCTGATGATGGCAATGGTCTCCATGCGCATCAGCACGCGGAGCATGCCGGTTTCAAGCTTGCGGTCTTCCTGCGCCGCGCGCAGATCGGCTTTTAAATTCTCAAACATGATTCGATGTTGGGAATGCTTCGACTGCCGGGAATGCAATCGGACTGTTTACAGCTTGTTGTATATCTTCTCGGGAATCGGGAACGTGCGCTGATTGAGCACAGCTCCCAGCACTTTGATCTTGGAAGCCTGCAGATCCCGGACCGCGTTGCGAGCCCGGTCTTTACGGGTCGCGTTGGCCTTCAGAACGAGAATCACCCCGTCGGCGACCGCCCCTAGGGCGAGGGCTTCATTGCTGAGGCTCATCGATGGACAATCGATCAGTACGTAGTCAAACTCGGAACGAAGTTCGCTGAGCCGCATGCGCATGCGATCGGTCGTCAGCATGGCTTGCGAATCGTTGGGTTCAGAGCCGCAGCTGATCAGGGCAAGATTACGTCGCGAGAGTTGGCTGACATATCCGCGAATCGATCCACCCTGGCGCAGCGCATCAGCCAGTCCGTGATGATTGGGCACTCCGAATTGTTCGTGCAGGGTGGGACTGTGCAGGTTGGCATCGACCAGGCAAACGGAGCCGGTGACCTGACTCGCAAGCAATTCGCCGACGCGGGCACAAATCCAGCTGCAACCGTTGCCCGCATCACTGCTGGTGAACACGACCGTGCGGTTGTATTCCGACCCGGGCAACAGGAAGAGGCGCTGCACCAGCTTAGCCAGTTCGGCCAACTGGGAACTTTCCATCGCAAACTGTAACGGCTCGGACGTGGTAACCGGTGCCGGCTCCACGTTTCTCTCAGGAGCTGCCACAGAGGGATCGAATATCTCCGGGGTGGGCTCGGCTAGATGTTCCGTGGCCGGCGTAGCCACAGCAGCCGCGCGTTCTTTCAGCAAACTATCTGGCTGAAAGTATTCTTCTTCCTTGCCAATATTTTGCAGAAGCTCAAAATTTCTGCTCATAGTTTCCTTGGGCCCAACAATTCCGACTCGGATCGCATTACCCGAACGTTGATTAACTTTCTCGCTTTACTCCCGAACCGTGAGGAGCCACCCGGTCCAGAGTGTGACGCCAATCCCTTAGTTGCCCCGAGATCTGCTGCATGTAAGCCTTGGCTTCGGCAGGACTCAGCGACTCCAGAGGATCCGCGGCAGGAGCATTCGCAACACGCGCCGACGAGGGATTCGCGCCCATCATGGAGGCCAACTCCTGGAAATCCACGGCCCGTTGCGGAGCGATCTCCGTCACATGCTGATTGATGTCAAGATCGCTGATCACTTCTTCGACCAGCGCCAGATCCGTAACTTTCTGGCGCACTGCGCATCCTAGCGACAGAACGTTGAAGCAGAAATTGTTGATGTTGCGCGGGATGCCTTCGGTGAAGCGCGCGATCGCAACGAGGGCTTCCGGAGTAAACAACGAAGCACCTGTATATCCCACAACCTTCAGGCGATGATCGATGTATTTGCGTGTTTCTTCGACAGAGAGTGGAGACAGGCGATTGAGTAAGGAAACGCGCTGCTTCAACTGCGCCATGTGGCGGCTGGCCAATTTGTCGGCCAACTCCGGCTGTCCGGCCAGGATGATCTGCAACAGCTTGGCGCGCGGCGTCTCGAAATCCGACAACAGGCGGACCGTCTCCAACACGCTCGAGTCAAGGTTCTGAGCTTCGTCCACCACCACGATGAAGCGGCGGCCGGCGCGGGCTTCCTGCAGCAGCATCTTGTTGAACTCTTCGTGCATCCGCACGAAGTCCTGGTCATGACTCTCGATGCCCAACTCGGCGAGCAGGAAGCGCATGAACTCGCGCGAGTTGCACTGCGTCTGGAACAGGAACGCGGTGCGGGCATTGTGGCGGAATTTCTCAAGCAAGTGGAACAGCAGTGTGGTTTTGCCCATTCCCGGCTTGGCAATGAGCGCCAGGAAGCCACGTCCTGACTCGATCCCGTAATACAGCGAGGCGAGGGCCTCGCGGTGCGCCGGGCTCAAATAAAGGAAGCGCGGATCGGGTGTTACCCCGAATGGCTGTTCTCGAAATCCGTAAAATTCCAAAAACATTGGTTTGGGCCCCTACTGTTGACTCGACTGGAAAGGAACTGAAAAAACTTCCACCGGTTCGGGAGCAACGGCATTTCCGTTCGCCCCATAGCCTCCGCTCACTCGGTGAGGCACGGCCGCAAGAACCGGAATATTGAGCTCGCTCAACACCTCGGACGGGGTGCGGAACGAGGGATCGAAGTAGTCCAGCGCTAGCGCCAATCCTACGCTCATGACCGCTCCCAAAACCAGTCCAAGTACCACAAAAATCATGCGGGAACCAGTGGGAAGTACCGGCACGGCAGGCGCTTCCGCGATGGCCACGTTGAGGATGTGCGTCTGGTCGAGCATGTCGGACATGCGCGCTTCCTCTCGTTTGTGCTGGTAGAGCAGGTAGTTCTCTTCGTCCGTCTTAATGACGCGCTGCAGATCCTGCTCCTGAATGCCCTTCTGCTCGAGTTCCGTAGCTTTCTGCTTGTACATCGTGATGATGCTTTCCATCGCTGCCGCCCTGGCCTGGAGGGCGCTGTAGTCCGCCTTGGCCTTGGCCAATTCGGTGCTGACGTACTGGTACGTTGGGTTCTGGCCCGTCGTCTCCTCGAGCAGGGGTTTCGCTTCTTCCTTCTCGATCGAAGTACGCGTGTCGGCGATCTGCTTGTCGACTTCGGTCACCAGCGGATAGGTGGGCTGATACTTCGTCAACAATTCCGTGCGCTTCAACTCCAGAGTCATCAGCATGCTCTTCATCTGCTGAAGGACCTGCGCATCATCGGTTTTCCGGGATGATGTCGTGATGTTCGACGGCATCGCCCCGGACTGGTTCTCCAAGGTACGAATCTTCTGCTCCGTCGCCGCCATCTCCGCGCGTGTCGTCGACAAGGTCGCGGTGAATTCCGTGAGGCGCGTCAGAGTCTGGTCGCGGGCGAGCAAAGGAGCTACGCCTCCGTTCTCCCCGGCAAATTGAGACAACTGGTTCTCGGCGTCACTCAGTTCTTTCTTGTAGCGCTCTGCTTCCTGATCGAAGAACTTGAACTGGCCTGCCGGACGGTTCACTTCGGCATGTTTCCGAATGTAGGCATCGTTGAGGTTGCGCAGGACCGCTGCGGCCAACTGCGGATCGCCCGATGAGTAGGTGACTTGAATCAGGTTGGTTTTCTTGATCGGCTCAACGATCAGGCTGCCGCGGAGGCGCTGGGCCGCTTTGGCAGTCTTACCCGCTTCGTCCTCACGGCCTAGAATCTTGCCCATCAGCGAAGAGCGTTTGTTGAGGCCGGATGCGACAGCCACCTGCCGCATGACGTCGTCACTTTCGAGCAGTTCGACTTCCGAGTTCAGTTCGTCCTCGGTGACTTCGTCTTTCACCATCACCGGCGCGCTCTGCCCCGGACTGACCACGGGATCAACACGTTCCCGCTTCACTAGGATCTTGGTGTGCGCCTGATAACTCGTGGGCATGAAGATGCCAACCAGAACGGCGCCAAGAAAGACGGTTGCGAAGCACAGCAGCATCGACCGCTTGTGCCGGAACCCGATGGCGAGCAGGTCTTTCAAATTGATCGAAAAGGCCTGGTCGGTTGTATGGGATTGAAACTCGCTCATAGTTTCCTCGTGGACGGGCTAGTAGGGCTTGAACATCGTGCCCATCTGGGCCGATGGCATGTAACGCTCGATCTTGGACCACCCAGTCTTGCGCACGAACAGCATGTCGCCGGGATGCAGCAAGGGGTCTTCTTTTAAATCCCCCGTTTTGTGCATCTTGTTTACGTCGATGAGTTTGGCTTCCATCCACTCATCGGAGACACGGCGAAACAGGAGAACCTGCGAGGCCTTGGCTCCGTCGCTAAAACCGCCAGCGATAGCGATCGCCTGAGTCAACGTGGTATCGCCGCGCAAATCGTACTTCCCTGGATGCCCCACTCGTCCGTCGGCAACAAAGTACGGCTTCTCAAAGTCCTTCAGGTTCACCGAAATGATCGGATCATTCAGGATCTTGCTGTAGGCCGTGCGAAGGGTCTGTGTGAGTTCGGGCACAGTCAACCCCTGCACCTTGATGTCGCCAATGCCGCGCAGAGTGACAAAGCCATCAGGCTGCACCGAGACTGCGGTTTGATTGAACTCCGGGCTGAGCTCGAAATTCAAGTCAAAGGAATCCCCGGGCGCAATCTTGTAGCGCGGCGAGCGTGCGTTGAACTGCGCTTCTTTTGCGCTGGAGTTGCTGTCGTCAAACACGCTCGGGCCAGAAGGCGGGGGCGTTTTCGGCTTAGCCGAAGCGTCCGATACGACCTGCTGCCCCAGACCCATGGAGGTCCACAAAAGCGCCAGGAGAATAGATAGGCTTAACTTGTTTCTGAAGAGCATTTGGGCTCCGTAAAAAACAGACACGTAACGCGCACACCCGGAGGGCGTGACGGCATTACGACTGCACGTCTCCCGTGCCGGTAGCGGGTTTGAGAGCGCCGTTGCCGTTCGGAGTGATGTTGTGGCGGCGAATCTTGTACAAGAGGCCGCGGTAGCTGATGCTGAGCAACTGCGCTGCGCGCTTACGGTTCCATCCCGTCTGCTTCAGAGCGCTGCTGATGGCATGGATTTCCGCCTCGTCGCGAAAGCTGCGCAGAGACGATTCCGGCACGGACGACACGTAAACGGCGGAGCCGGTTTCCCAGGTCTGCTCGCGCGCACCATTGCCATTGCCCTTTGTGGTTTTCGTTTCGACTTCACTCATATGTCCCTCTCTTGATTCGTTTGAGGCCAGACTCGCAGAGAGTCTGTCCGGCTTTTCCGCACAACACTCCGTCCATCACTGACGCGGCGCACACGCTACGCCGCGGCTTGAGTGCCGTTGCGGGACTTACGCTATAAGGGAAGGCAGGGGGAAAATCAGACAGGCTCTACAGTGTAGCCCTGGATGCGGACCGACAGTGATCTTTGGATGGGCTCCAGAGAGATCACCAGGCTGCGATCGTCGTTCTGAGCGGAGAGAATCCCCTCAACTCCATCCAGTGCACCGCCGCGAATGCGCACCCGCTGTCCCACCCGCAGGAATGGTTGTTCCTCGAATGGAAGGTCGCTCGCCAGCAATGTCCGAATGTCGTCGATTTGATTCTCAGGAATCGGCGTCCCGCAGCTATTGATACCTACGAATCCTGCTACTCCATGAGTCTGCAGAACCCGTATCCGATCCGGAGATGAAAGCGCCACACGAACAAAGGTGTAGCCAGAGAAAAGCGGTAGTTCCACTTCCTTCACGCGGTCACTCCATTGACGCGACCGCTTCACCAGAGGCAGGAAGTTCTCCACTCCCATTTTCTCCAGTTGATCGGCCACCATCTTTTCGTGACGGGAACGGGTCCGGATGGCGTACCACTCAGCCTGCTCAATGAGCGGGCTCGCCCCAGTCGCATCCAGCGCCGTTTGCACCGCGTGACCACTACTCATAGCTTCGCCCTCTGAGTCACATTCCGTGACCCCGAACCCTGTTACGGAAAAACAGAACTACTTCGCGCGTTGGCGACTAAGCCAACTCGTTTTACAGGAACCTTTAATCGGGGGGAGACTACTTACAGTTTCGAAGTATTACCGGGGATATTTCCCCTTCAAGTTGGAGCGATTCTAGCCGCCTATGCAAAATACTGCAAGAGGCGAAAAGTGGGGAGAAGAAAGTCTCTAGTCACATCAACTTCAATCCGAAGTAACGCCAGTAACACATTGTTAACAATACGCATTTCGGACAAAACCGATTTTGCAAAATAGACTATCTCTTGGTGCCGCGAGCCCGGCATGGCGACGCTCTGCGGACAGCTCAGCACTACGTGACTTACGGTCACAGCACCGCTGCCTGCTCCCCTCGCCGCTGACAAAAGTGTCGCGTCAATGGTGCATTTTCCGGCGGAAGACAACACCGCTCCAACCATCCTTGCTCTCGATCCCGAGGTGACAACTGAGTAATCCCATGGAACATCGATCTCGACCAGTCGCCGAACCGGAACTCGCTGACACGGCGCGACTGCGACTGTGCAAGAAGCTGCAAGCTTCGCAGCGGTGTCTGTCCGACAACGATGAATTTTCGACCGAAGCAACGAGACTCCCCAGGATGAATGGTTGAGTGTTCGCCCCGGGAGAGGAACAGCTGCGCGGGGCACGTTCTCGAGCGTGAAGCGATTATGCGGCCTGTCTGCAAAAACGGTCAACACCACTTAAGTTGTAGTGGACCTGCCGGATAGTGATACCTGACGAGTATTACCAGCTCCCACGCCCCCTACACGGTAGTGCTATTTACTCAGAGTTGAACTTCCCATAGTCTCTGTGGAAATCCAGTCCCCGAATGCACTTGAGGACTGGGCCGATCTTGTGTCCTAATCGTTGGCAAGCTTTTCCAGTCTCCCTCAAAACGCTTTTCTGGCCGAGGAAGGACTTTTCGTCAGTTTCTGACAGGCACTATGGCTCACTTGACCGCTATCCCGAACCAAGAGCGCATTCGCGTATTAGCTGCCGATGGAACATCCATGAGCACGCAACTCCTGGTCGACGCTCTGGCACGTGATAGCCAGTTGCTGATGATCGAGTGCCCATCGAATCCGGCTGCGATCCTGAATCTTATCAAGCGCGAACAGGCGCAGGTCGCGGTTATTAGCGCCAAGTTGGGAGAATCGAGCAGCGGCGGGTTTGACTTGATCCGCGAGATTCGGACCCAGGCACCGACGACTCGGGTGATCGTTCTGCTGGATGCCTCGGAACGCACGGCAGTTATTGAAGCTTTTCGCGCCGGAGCGCAAGGGGTTTTCTGCCGGACCGAACCGTTTCGCTTGTTGAGCAAGTGCATTCAGTGCGTGCATCAGGGACAAGTCTGGGCCAATGCCAATGAATTTCAATATGTGATCGACGCGCTGGCCAAGCCGCCGCTTGCCGATTTTCATGCAAACGGGGGAACGCTGCTCTCGGCACGTGAAATCGATGTGGTGCTCTGTGTGGCCGAAGGACTTACCAATCGCGAGATTGCGCTACGGCTG
>Ga0335076_10002701_pt1 | contig 17677 bp, 15 predicted proteins | sample Lox_Sample_25_FD_206717 | JGI IMG/M metagenome (GOLD analysis project Ga0335076, IMG submission 206717) | Soil microbial communities from Loxahatchee National Wildlife Refuge, Florida, United States - Lox_Sample_2.5 | ecosystem: Environmental > Terrestrial > Soil > Wetlands | place: USA... | reverse complement strand
ATGCTCGATGCAATCCGCCGCGGGGCATCTGACATTCACTTCGAGCCCTTCGAGAAGATCTATCGCGTGCGTTTGCGTATGGACGGCGTGCTGAAAGAGATCGCTCAGCCACCTGTGCAATTGGCACAGAAGTTATCCGCGCGCCTGAAGGTCATGTCACGTCTTGATATCGCCGAGCGCCGCGTCCCGCAGGACGGCCGTATCAAGATGAAGCTGTCGAAGACGCGGGCAATCGACTTTCGCGTCAGTACCTGCCCGACACTCTTCGGCGAAAAGATCGTGCTGCGTATCCTGGATCCCGCGCAGGCCATGCTGGGCATCGACTCGCTGGGTTACGAGCCCTTCCAGAAGGAGCTGTACACCAAATACTTGGCGAAGCCACAGGGCATGATTCTGGTGACCGGCCCGACTGGTAGCGGCAAGACCGTGTCGCTGTACACGGGATTAAATATCCTCAATCGTGAGGACACCAACATTTCAACCGCCGAGGATCCGGCGGAAATCAACCTGCCTGGGGTTAACCAAGTCAACGTCAACCCGAAGGTGGGCCTGACGTTCGCGGCTGCGATGCGTGCCTTCCTGCGTCAAGACCCTGATGTCATCATGGTCGGTGAGATCCGCGATCTCGAGACGGCCGAGATCGCGATCAAGGCGGCACAAACTGGCCACTTGGTGCTGTCGACGCTGCACACCAATGACGCGCCTCAGACCCTAACCCGCATGGTCGATATGGGCGTCAAGCCGTACGCCATAGCAACCTCGGTCAGCCTGATCATTGCGCAGCGCCTGGCGCGCCGGCTCTGCAATAACTGTAAGCAGCAGATGGATGTCCCGCGTGAGGCTCTGCTCAAGGAGGGCTTCACGGAGACTGAAGTGGCCACCGGCCTGAAAATCTTTGCACCGAAGGGCTGCTCGAATTGCACGGATGGCTACAAGGGGCGCGTGGGCATTTACCAGGTCCTGCCGGTAACAGAGGCGATCGCCCGCATAATCCTCGCAGGGGGCAGCGCCGTCGAGATCGGCGACCAAGCCGCAAAGGAAGGCGTCTGGGACCTGCGCCGAGCGGGCCTGGAGAAGGTCCGGAACGGACTCACGAGCCTGGAAGAAGTCAACAGTGTCACCGTCGAGTGACGCCGAACGGAAGTAAGTCATGGCCCCGGCAGCAACGACGACCGTCAGAGCAATCAAACGCGACATCCCGTTCGTGTGGGAGGGTCGCGACAAAAAGGGCGCCCGCATCAAGGGTAAGAGCCTCGCCCCGGATGAGGCGAGCCTGCGGGCCGAGCTGCGGCGCCAGGGCGTGGCGCCGTCTCGGATACGTAAACAACGCCAGGCAGCTCGCGGTGGTCGGGTCAACCCGGGGGATATCGCGGTCTTCAGTCGACAGCTCGCGACAATGCTCGCGGCAGGCATCCCCCTGGTGCAAGCATTCGAAATCGTTGCCAACGGCAACGAAAAGCCAGCCATGCAAAAGCTCATTCTCGACGTCAAGAGTGACGTCGAGGGCGGCACATCACTTCACGAGGCTCTGGGCAAGCACCCCCTGTACTTCGACGACCTGTACGTCAACCTGGTTCAGGCCGGTGAGCAGGCCGGCGCGCTTGAGTCACTGCTGGACAAGGTAGCGACCTACAAGGAAAAGAGTGAGGCACTCAAGAAGAAGGTCAAGAAGGCCCTGTTCTACCCGGCCGCCGTTCTGGCCGTTGCGATCATCGTGACTCTCATTCTGCTGATCTTCGTGATTCCGCAGTTCGAGAGCCTGTTCAAGGGTTTCGGGGCAGACCTTCCGGCATTCACGCAGTTCGTCATCAACATGTCGCGCTTCGTACAGTCACAGGGCCTGTATCTCGGTGTGGTCATCGGTGCAGCTGTGTACGCGTTTTTCTATTTCAAGAAACGCTCACGCGCAATGCGCGAATTCCTGGACCGCCTGATTCTGAAGCTTCCGGTAATCGGGCCCATCCTCAACAAGGCTGCCATCGCACGCTACGCGCGTACGCTGTCGACGATGTTTGCCGCCGGCGTACCCTTAGTCGAAGCCCTCGATTCCGTGGCTGGCGCCACGGGCAACATCGTCTATGAAAACGCGGTGCGCAGGATGCGCGACGAGGTATCCACGGGACAGCGACTGCAGCGCTCGATGGAGGCCACCGGGCTCTTTCCGAACATGGTGAATCAGATGATCGCGGTCGGTGAAGAGTCCGGCTCGCTGGATGAAATGTCGGGCAAAGTTGCCACGTTTTACGAGGCAGAGGTCGACAACGCGGTCGATGCGATGTCGAGCCTCCTCGAGCCGCTGATCATGATGATCCTGGGCGTGCTCGTTGGTGGCTTGGTGATCGCGATGTATCTGCCTATATTCAAGCTGGGTTCGGTAGTCTAAGGTACCGGCAGCATCATTCCCGGGCACGAGCGCCGCGCACTCCGCGCGGCGCTCGCGTTTGAAACCACCACAATGTCAGCGCTCGAGCTCCTCGCCGTCTCGCCGGGACTGTTCATCGGTACCTGTCTGCTCCTGGGACTCGCCGTCGGCAGCTTCCTCAACGTCGTCATCTACCGGATGCCAGTGATGCTGGAGCGGCAGTGGCGCGAGCAGTGCGCTGAGGTTGCCGGGCACGACCCGGGAGCTGCGACGCAGCCAGCCAGCGACCTCAAACCCTTCAATCTCGTGGTCCCGCGCTCCGCGTGCCCCTCTTGCAAAGCGCCCATCACCGCGCTGCAGAACATCCCGCTTGTCTCCTGGCTCGCTCTGGGAGGGCGATGCGCCAAGTGCGGCAAGACAATCTCCGCACGGTATCCGCTGGTCGAGGGGCTCACGGGGATCCTCTCGGCGGCGGTCGCCTGGAAGTTCGGCTACGGCTGGCCGGCCATGGCGGCTATGGTCCTGACCTGGTTCCTGATCGCACTCACCTTCATCGATCTCGATCACCAGCTGCTGCCCGACAACCTGACGCTGCCGCTCGTTTGGTTAGGACTCCTGCTCAGCTTGTGGAGCTCCGAGGCCGGCGGCGCGTCCGTCCCCGTGGACCTGCGCTCGAGTGTGATCGGGGCGATGGCCGGTTACGTGAGCCTCTGGAGCGTCTATCATCTGTTCAGGCTGGCCACCGGCAAAGAGGGCATGGGCTACGGTGACTTCAAGCTGTTTGCGGCGCTCGGTGCCTGGCTCGGCTGGCAGATGCTGCTACCGATCATCCTAATTGCCGCTTTCGTGGGAGCGATTGTGGGCATCACGCTCATGCTGATCCGGGGGCAACGGCATTCAGCACCGATCGCCTTCGGCCCGTTCCTCGCCGGGGCAGGTTGGCTGGTGCTCATGTACGGCAGGCCATTGGTGGCCGGCTATCTGGGCTTCTTCCCGCACCCGTGAGCGCTCGCGTGTTCCGCGTGGGCCTGACCGGCGGCATCGCCAGCGGCAAGTCCACGGCGGCGAAGTTCTTTGGCGCCCTTGGCGTGCCGATCCTCGACAGCGATCAGATCGCCCGCGATGTCGTGGAGCCCGGACAGCCGCCGCTCGAGCGCCTCGTGGAGCGCTTCGGGCCTTCCATCCTGACTCCGGATGGACATCTCGACCGTCCTGCACTGCGAGACCTGGTGTTCTCCGATCCCAAGGCGCGCGCCGACCTCGAGGCGCTGACCCATCCGGCGATCGGCGCGGCGATGGAGCAGCGCTCGGCCGAGGCCGGAGGCCCGTATCAGATCCTCGTGATCCCGCTGCTGGTGGAAAAGAGCCTCGGCTCGCATGTGGACCGCGTGCTGGTGGTCGACTGCGACGAGCAGCTGCAGATCCGCCGGCTGCAGGCCCGCGACGGCTCCACTGCCGAGCAGGCACAGGCGATTCTCAATGCGCAAGCCTCACGTGCTGCGAGGCTCAAGGCCGCCGATGATGTGATCACGAATGACTCGGGGATGAACGCCGTGCAGGATCAGGTGGCTGCTCTGCACGCACGCTACCTGGAGCTCGCGGCCAAGCCACGCACCTGAGGCGCTTCTGCGCCGTTTACGGACGGCGCATGCGTCAAGCACAATAGCGTGATGACCGGTCCCGCAGAGTCTCCGGGCGCGAGCGCGCGCTCGGCCAGTCCGGACACGCTGGTGTTCGAACAGCCGCTGAACGAGCGGATGCGCACCTTCCTGCGCCTCGACTTCCTCTACAACCAGGCCCTCTACCATAACGAGATGTCGAGCCCCTGGGGCAGCCGCGCGGCGGTGGCGAGCCTCATCGACATTCTCTCGATCACCACGCGCGGGGATGTGCGCTCCGATGTTCTCAAGGAGCTCGAGAGTCACCTGACGGGCCTAAACGAGTACCAGTCGAATCCGGGCGTGGATGCCCAGCGCCTGCAGACACTGGTCGCGAACCTGCAACGCCTGCGCACGGATCTCATGAGCGCCGGCTCGACATTCATCCAGCCGCTGCGCGACTCGGAGTTCCTGAACGCCATCAAGCTGCGCAGTAACATCCCCGGCGGAACCTGCGAGTTCGACCTCCCCGACTACTACTTCTGGCTGAGCCAGCCGGATGATGCGCGCATGCGCACGTTCAACCAGTGGCTGGGACTCTTGCGGCCGCTGTGCGATGCGATCGCTGAGCTCTTATGGCTCACCCGACAGAACGGGCGCAGCCGCCAAGAGGTTGCCAAGGGCGGCACGTTCACCATCACCTTCGACCGGGACAATCCGCTGCAGCTGCTGCGGCTATCGCTTCCTGCGGCCGCGGGCATGTACCCGGAGATCAGCGGCAGCCATCATCGCTGCAGCGTGCGCTTCCTGAGCTGGACGGGACTTGCCACTCGTCCCACGCAGGCGGCGGAGGACGTCTCCTTCCTCCTAACTACCTGTGCCTGAAATCGTTGCCGTGACCAATGCGACACAGCGCGTCCGGTGCCCCACCTGCAAACGCGAGCTCGACTGGGCCGTCGCTCCTTTCCGCCCCTTTTGCAGTGAGCGTTGCCGACTGATCGACCTGGGGGCGTGGCTGTCCGAGAAACATGCGATTTCCGGAGACGCGGGCGAGGTGCGCACGCCCGATGCCTGCAGCTCTGCTGATGAGGATCCCAGAAACCGATGAAGTTCCGGTCCAAGGCGTTTGGCCTGCACCTCGCCGGCAGCGCGCTCGCACTCACATGCGTCCTAGGCTCCCTCTACTTCGGATGGTACCGGTGGCCGGGGTGGTATCTGACCGGAGCCAGCCACGTAGCTTTACTGCTGACAGGAATCGATGTCGTTTTGGGGCCGCTGCTAACCCTCATCATCGCAAATCCCCGCAAGCCGCGGCGCCAGCTGGCCCGCGACATCGGCATGATCGTGCTGGTGCAGGTTTCTGCACTCACATACGGCGCGCACACCTTGTGGGCGGGTCGTCCGCTTTACTACACGTTCTCCAATGACCGACTCGAATTGGTCCAGGCATCCGAGATCAGCCCAGACGAGGTGGCGCTCGCTCGCAAGACCAATCCTGCCTTCGCGCCTTACTGGTACAGCCGGCCGCGCTGGGTGTGGGCGCCGCTTCCCGACGATCCCGAGGAGGCCAAGCGGATCATGACCCAGGCCGTGCTTGGAGGCACGGATGTAGTGCAGATGCCGCGCTACTTCAGGCCGTGGGACGCTGGGTTAAGGGCGCTCGCGACGCAGCTACGCAAGTTGGAAGATCAGAAGGTCTATTCGCCTGACGAGAAGCGGGTACTCAGGAAGCGCATGGCTGCGCTGGGACTCCCGGCCGACGAACCTGTCACTCTAACGATGTGGGGTTATAGCCGCCCCCTATTGGCGGTGTTTGATCCCGATACTCTGAGGCTGCGGTCCCTTATCCGCGTGAACTAGCTGCGCTCAGCCCAGCGGCACCATCATGCCGAGCCACTTGGCGGCGAACGCCAGCTGGTCGGCGTAGTCATCGATCTGCATCGATACGGGCTTGCCGGCTCCGTGCCCGGCGCGCGTCTCCACGCGGATCAGGATCGGGTTGGCGCACAGCTGCGCCTCCTGCAGGGCGGCGGCGAACTTGTAGCTGTGCCAGGGCACGACCCGGTCGTCGTGATCGGCGGTGGTGATGAGGGTAGGTGGGTAGCACACGCCCTTCTTCACGTTCTGCACCGGCGAGTAGGCATACAGGGTCTTGAACTGCTCCGGATCCTCGGCGAGCCCGAAGTCCGAGGACCACTGGCGCGCGTTGGCGCTCGCGGTGTGGTAGCGCAGCATGTCGAGCACCCCGACCGCGGGCAGCGCTGCGCCGAAGAGCTCGGGCCGCTGTGTCAGCACGGCGCCCACCAGCAGGCCCCCGTTGCTGCGCCCGTGGATCGCAAGGCGCGCACTGCGCGTGTAGTGCTCGCGGATCAGGTACTCCGCCGCGGCGATGAAGTCATCGAACACGTGCTGCTTGTTGGCGAGCGTGCCGCCCCTGTGCCAGGCCTCGCCGTACTCGCCGCCGCCACGCAGGTTGGCTTCCGCGAACGCACCGCCCATCTCGAGCCACGCCTGCACCGCGGGTCGGTACATGGGGGTCGCCGAGATGTTGAAGCCGCCGTAACCGTAGAGCAGCATCGGGGTGTCGCCGTTGCGGGCGAGGTCGCGCCGGTGCGTGATGTACATCGGGATGCGCGTGCCGTCCTTGCTCGGGTAGAACACCTGCTCGGTCACGAAGTCCGCCATCGAGGCGTTGACCTTCGGCTCGCGCCACAGTGTCTCCTCGATGTTCTTCACATCCAGGCGGTACACCCGCTTAGGGGTCAGGTAGTCGGTGTAGGAGAAGAAGGTCTCGCTGCGGCCGCCCTCACCCCGGAAACCGTCGATCCCGCCGAGGCCCGGCAGCGGCACGGTGCCGGCCAGACGCCCGTCGGTCTCGAAGACGCGCGCCACCCCGTGGGCGTCCTCGACGTAGCTCACCACGATGCGGCCGCCGACATAATTGGCATCCTGGATGACGAACGTACCCTCGGGCACGACCGTGCGGCTGGTGCCGTCGCGCGCATCCACCGCGATCACCGTGCCGAGCGGCGCGCCGCGCGTACTGTGGAAGTAGAGCTCGTCGCCCTTGCCGCCGATGTAGTCATAGAGCGCATCCCACTGCATGAGGAGCGGGCGCGCGGGTGCGCCGGGCGTGCGCAGGTCCATGAGCACGACGCCGTTTTTCTCGTAGCCCTCGATCTGGGTGATGACGAGGTAGCGGCCATCCTCGGTGACACGCGCCTGCGGAATGCGGGTCGTGCGGTCGGCGACGTCGTACACCAGGCGGTCGGCGTCCTGCGGGGTGCCCAGCTTGTGGAAGTACACCGACGGGCGGCCCGCATCGTCCCCCTTGCCGGGAGTGAGCACCGGGTAGCGGCTGTAGTAGACGCCCGAGCCGTCGCGCGCCCAGGAAACCCCGTAGAACTTCGTGTAGCGCAGCTCCTCGGGGAAGTCGCCGCCGTCCTTGACCCGCCGGAAGCGCCAGATCTGCCAGTCGGTGCCGCCGTCGGAGACCGCGTAGGCGAGCACGTCACCGGACACCGAGGGCTCGAACTCCGAGAGCGCCACGGTGGCATCCTCGCGCACCGCGTTCGGGTCGAAGAGGACGCGGCCCTCGGCCATGAGTGAGTCGGCGACGAACAGCACGCTCTGGTTCTGGGTGCCGTCGTTGTGCAGGTAGAAGTAGTGCGTGCCGCGGTGCACCGGGATGTCGAAGCGCTCGTACTGCCACAGCGCGCTCAGGCGGCGCTTGAGCCACAGCCGCTGCGGCAGCGCTGCGAGCTGCGGCTGACTGAGCGCGTTCTCGGAGGCCACCCAGTCCTGCACCTGCGGTGAGTCGAGGTTCTCCATCCAGCGATACGGATCGGCCACCTTGGTGCCGAAATAATCATCGCTCGTCGGCACGCGCGCGGTGAGCGGGTAGATCGGTGTCTTCGCCACCGCCGGCAAGCCCACGGCCGCATCGGTGACCGTGCGCATGGGCTTGCCGCCGGGACCTGGTCCCGGGACGGTCTCGTTGCCGACGAGCTGCGTGTGCGCGCAGGAGAGGAGGAGCACGGCCAGGGCAGCGCCGCAGCAGAGCGCGGCGAGCCGCTCAGGTCGCAGGTGGATTTTCATCGATCGAGTCTAGCAAGCCCCCGCGATGGCAAGGGCTCGCCTCGATGCGGGATGTGCGGATGGCGCTTAGGGAAACTTGATCTTGCCGCCACCGCCGGCGCCGGGACCCGGGCCGACACCACCCCCGACCTCGGGCACCACGATGCGCGAGGCCGCCTCGCGGCGCATCTCGCGCGCCTCGTCGATCGCCTGCTCGAGCGCGACCTTCACGCCCTCGGGAAACTTCTGCAACGCCTCCTCGAGCGTCTTCGCCTCGATCTCGAAGCCCAGCGGCAGCACCCCGGCGGGCGTCAGCAGCTGCGTCTGCCCGGAGAACAGCACGGCCCGCGTCGCATCGATCGCCCCGTCCTTGGTGACGGGCGTCAGGCGGCGGATGGTGCCGGCGCGGCGGTCGGTGAACACGTCCTCGCGGTAGAGGCCATTGGAGTCGATCTGGATGTCCGGGAGATCGTTCTGAGCAGCCATCGGGATTGTCCGTCCTGGAGAGTGTTTATTTGCGATTGTACACGCCCGGGATATGGGCCCCCGGCGGGGCCCTCTCAAGGGCTGCGGACAGGCGCAGGCAGCACGGCGAGGGCCTCGATGAAGGGCCGGTCGGCCTCGAGGAGGTCCGCGCCGCAGAGCTCCCCGGGCGCGACCCACTTGAGCGCCTGGCCCTCGAGCGCCGCAGGCTCCCCGCCATAGCGCTCGATGACCCACAACGACAGCTCGACGTCGCGGTCCGGGTAAGGATGAGTGAGGCGCATGAGGGGCGAGGCGGCCTCGACCCTGATACCGAGCTCCTCGGCGAGCTCGCGCGCGAGCGCCGCGCGCTCACCCTCCGCGCGCGCCACCTTGCCGCCGGGGAATTCCCAGCGGCCCGCCATGTGCTTGCCGGGCGGGCGCTGCGCGATCAGCACGCGTCCGGCGGCGTCGTAGAGCGCCGCGGCGACGACCAGGATCGAGGGACGGGCGATGGCGAGAGGCCCGCAGGCTGCCCTAGCCGAGGTTCGAGAGCAGGCCGTGGCAGTGCTTGTACTTCTTGCCCGAGCCACACGGACAGGGCTCGTTGCGGCCGACCTTGCGCTCGTTGCGCACGAAGGTGCCGGCGCTCTGCGGCAGGGGGGTCACGGGGGCACCCCCCTGGGGCGCCCCCGGGCTGCCCGCTGCGGCGCCGGGGGCCGGGGACTGCGGCTCTTCGCCGCCGAGGAGCGAGCCGGCATCCGGGTGCTGGGCGCGCAGCGCGCGCATCAGCCGCTCGTGGCGCTCGGCCTCCTCGCGCTCGATGTCCGCCTGGGTGCGCACCTCGACGTTCGCCATGAGGGAAGCGGTCTCGTACTTGATGCGCTCGAGCATGGCGGCGAAGAGCTCGAAGGCCTCGCGCTTGAACTCGAAGCGGAAGTCCTTCTGCGCGTAGCCGCGCAGGTGAATGCCCTGGCGCAGGTAGTCCATGCCGGCCAGGTGCTCGCGCCAGTGCTGGTCGAGCTTCTGCAGCATCACCTGCTTTTCCACGTGGCGCATGATGTGCGCCCCGGTGCGCGCCACCTTGGCCTCGTAGGCCTCAGCCACGGCCTTCACCAGGCGCGCGCGCAGCGCCTGCTCCTCGAGCTGCGGTTCGGCCTCGAGCCAGGCTTTCGGCTCGACCCGCGCCGCGAAGTCGCGCGCCAGCGTCTCGGCGAGCCCCTCGAGGTCCCAGTCCCCGGGCATCGCCTGCTTGGGCATGTGCTGGTCGATGAGGGTGCCGACGGAGTCCTCCATCAGCCCGCGGATCGCCCCGGAGAGATCCTCCGTGCCCATGATCTCGGTGCGCTGCTGGTAGACGACCTTGCGCTGGTCGTTGGCGACGTCATCGAACAGCAGCAGGTTCTTGCGGATGTCGAAGTTGTGGGCCTCGACCTTGCGCTGCGCCTTCTCGATCTGGCGCGTGAGCATGCCGCTCTCGATGACCTCGCCTTCCTTCATGCCCGCCATCTTCAGCAGCCGCTGCGTGCGCAGCGGGTCGCCGAAGATGCGCATGAGGTTGTCTTCCATCGACAGGTAGAAGCGGCTCGAGCCCGGGTCGCCCTGGCGCCCGGAGCGGCCGCGCAGCTGGTTGTCGATGCGGCGCGACTCGTGGCGCTCGGTGCCGATGATGTGCAGCCCGCCGGCCTGCACCACCTTCTCGTGCCGCGCCTTCCAGGCGACGCGGATGCCCTCGCGCTTCAGGTCATCGCTGTCGGCGGCCTGGGCCAGCTCGGCCTCGAGGTTGCCGCCGAGCACGATGTCGGTGCCGCGGCCGGCCATGTTGGTGGCGATGGTCACCGCACCCGGACGCCCGGCCTGTGCCACCACGTGCGCCTCGCGCTCGTGCTGCTTGGCGTTCAGCACCTCGTGCGGCACCGACTCCTTCTGCAGCAGGCCCGACAGAAACTCCGAGGTCTCGATCGAGGTCGTGCCCACCAGCACCGGCTGCTCGCGCGCCACGCAGTCGCGGATGTCCTCGATGATGGCCTCGAACTTGTCCTTCTGCGTGAGGTAGACGAAGTCGGGGTTGTCCTTGCGGATCATCGGCCGGTGGGTCGGGATCACGACCACCTCGAGCCCGTAGATCTGCAGGAACTCCGGCGCCTCGGTGTCGGCCGTGCCGGTCATGCCGGAGAGCTTCTTGTAGAGGCGGAAGTAGTTCTGGAAGGTGATCGAGGCGACCGTCTGGTTCTCCTCGCGCACCTTGACGCCCTCCTTGGCCTCGACCGCCTGGTGCAGGCCGTCCGACCAGCGCCGCCCGGGCATGGTGCGCCCGGTGAACTCGTCCACGATGATGACCTCGCCGCCGCGCACGATGTACTCGACGTCGCGCTTGTAGAGCGCGTGGGCGCGCAGCGCCGCGTTCAGGTGGTGCATCAGGCGGATGTTGGCCGGGTCGTAGAGGCTCTCGCCTTCCTTGAGGAGCCCGGCCTGCGCCATGAGCTGCTCGACCTGCTCGTGGCCGGCCTCGGTGAGGTGGGCCTGCTTGCTCTTCTCGTCGACCGAGTAGTCGCCCGGCCCGTTCTCCTCCTGCTGCCTGGTGAGGCGCGGCACCAGCTGATTGACGCGCAGGTACAGCTCGGTGCTCTCCTCGGCGGGGCCGGAGATGATGAGCGGCGTGCGTGCCTCGTCGATGAGGATCGAGTCCACCTCGTCGACGACCGCGAAGGTGAGTCCGCGCTGCACGCGCTCCTCGAGGCGGTAGGCGAGGTTGTCGCGCAGGTAGTCGAAGCCGAACTCGTTGTTGGTGCCGTAGGTGATGTCGCAGCCGTAGGCGGCGCGCTTCTCCTCGCGGCTCTGGTTGTTCTTGATGACCCCGACGGAGAGCCCGAGGAAGCCGTACACCGGACCCATCCAGTCCGCATCGCGCTGCGCCAGGTACTCGTTCACCGTGACGATATGCACGCCCTCCCCGGGCAGTGCATTCAGGTAGGCCGGCAGCGTCGCCATCAGGGTCTTGCCCTCGCCGGTGCGCATCTCGGCGATCATCCCCTTGTGAAGCGCGATGCCGCCGATCAGCTGCACGTCGAAGTGGCGCAGCCCGAGGGTGCGCAGCGAGGCCTCGCGCACCACCGCGAAGGCCTCCGGCAGGAGGTCATCGAGCGTCTCGCCGGCCTTCAGGCGGGTGCGGAACTCCTCGGTCTTGGCCTTCAGCGCCTCGTGGGTGAGCGCCTTGATCGCGGGCTCGAACTGGTTGGCGGCGCGCACGTAGCGCGACCAGCCGCGGATGATGCGCTCGTTGCGGCTGCCGAAGACGCGGGTGAGGAGTTGGCGCAAAAGGGTGACCCGTAATTAGGAAAAATATCTTGCCCGACAGGCACTTAGCGCGAAGTGCGGGCGATGAAAGCGGCGTATTGTACGCAATAGACGCTACCGACGCGCAATTGGTTCGCGGCGCGGCAAATTCAAGGCTCCGGGGCTCGGGAGAGGTGCCGTCAGGGGGCTAAGGGGCTTCGCGAGCGCCGCAGGAGCGGGTGAGCTTCGCAGGCCTCCCGCGAGCGCTGCGATCTGCGGGACCCACCGTCCCGCCGGCGGGAGTACCGCCTTCGCATGACCCGCACCGATGCCGCGCAGCTTGGCTGCGGCTCGGACGAGAACGCACTGGCGTGCGCCTGCCTCTTCAGTCGGCGAGCCGCGCGCCGCGGCCGAGGAGTTCACCACCGCGGTCGCTGACTCGGCCTCCCTCACCGAGCGACTGAAGCTGCTGCAGGAGGAGCTCGCGGCGCTCGTGACCGCGCACTCCGACCGCAACCCCGTCATCCTCACCCTGGTGACGGTGACGGCGCCGCCGATCAATCTGCTGGCGGGCCTGCCCGGGATGAACGTCGGCGGCATCCCGCCGGCGCAGCACCCGGCGGGGTTCTTCGTGGTGGTGGGGATCCTGTCGCCAGTGACGAGCGTGCTCGCCTACTTCCTCCTGATCAGGAAGCGCGAGCGGCCGGGGTGAGGATTGCGGGCGCTCAGCGCCCGATGAAGGACAGCGGGTCGACCTGGCGGCCGTTGCGCAGCACTTCGAAGTGCACGTGCGGGCCGGTGGAGCGGCCGGTGGAGCCCATGAGCCCGATCGGCTCGCCGCGCTTGACGGTCTGGCCGACCGCAACCAGCGTCTTCTCGTTGTGGCCGTAGCGGGTGACGTAGCCGTCCCCGTGGTTGATCTCGACCAGCTTGCCGAAGCCGGAGCGCTCGCCCGCCCAGGTCACCACGCCCGCGGCCACGGCGACCACGGTCGAGCCCTTGGTGCCGGCGAAGTCGACGCCCTTGTGGAAGGTCTCCTGGCCGTCGAAGGGGTCCTCGCGCTCGCCGAAGTAGGAGGAGATGAAGCCGCTCTCGACGGGGCGCCCCTCGGGGTGAATCTCTTGCTTCAGCTCGCGCGCCAGGATCACGTTCTCGAGCGCTGCGAGCTGGGACTCGCGCTGCCCGACGCGCTTCTCGAGGCTGTCGAGCATGGCCGTGAGGTCGGGGATCTGCGCGCTCACCCCCTCGCCCTCGCTCGCGCCGCCGCGCGGCGGGTCGCGGTCGAAGTCGAACTCGCGGCTGTCGATGTCGGCCATCTCGGTGAGGCGCTTGCCGAGGGCATTCAGGCGGATCATGTGGGCGTTCACCTCGCCCAGGCGCATCGCCATGGCATCGACGCGCAGCTGCAGCTGCTGCTTCAGGTCCGCGATCTGGGCCTTCTGCTGGGCGAGCACGTCGGCGAAGTGCCGCGTATCGCCGGTCACGAGCGTCTCGTGGCTGCCGCGGCCGAGCTGCATGCCGGCCATGAACGCGCTGCCCAGAACCGCGAGCGTCGCGCTCGCGATCAGACTTAACGTGAGCGGATGAGACAGGTTCAGCTGCCTCGCCTTGCCCTCACGCCGGGACAGGAAGATGACGTTCATGCGCTCAAAGCTCGCCCATCGACCCCACAAGACAGGCAAAGCCGCTCAGGTGTCTGGACCGTGTCCGGGCCTGAAGGCCCTGTTTTCGTTCGTGAAACCTGTACCATGCTGGCAACCCCGCTGTCATGGCTCCTCGCTTTAGACCGGTGGCTTTGCGCACTCCGCCTTTCGGCGGGTTTGCTAGAGCAGCAAAGGGAATATGCCGAATAAGCCCGGAAGTAACAAGCGCGGGAAAGCCCCAATGAGGAGTCGGACGCGGAATAAGTCCGGACCCAGAACCCGCGTACGTTCTGTCAAAGAGCTGCTCGGCGGGGTGCTCCCGACCCTGACGCGCGTCACAGAACAGGCCAAAAACCAGCACTTTTACAGCGCCTGGATCGCTTCCAGACTCCCCGCGGAGCTCGCCTCGCACGTCTGCGCCGTGCACGAGCGCGAGGGCACGCTGGTGGTGTTCGCCAAGTCCGCCGCCTGGTCGGCCCGGCTGCGTTATGCCCTCGCGGAGCTCGAGCCGGCCCTGCTGGCCGAGGATCGCAGGCTCACGGGCATCGAGCTGCGGGTCCTGCCGCAGGGCAGCAACGGCTAAGAGGGAAGCTGCGCGGCCCTAGTGGCCGGGTGGCAGCGCGGGCGCCTCGACGTAGGAGATCGGCGCATCCGCGTAGCGCTCGAACACGACCTCCTCCCAGGCGGAGGCATCGGCGAGCAGCGTGCGCAGCAGCTTGTTGTTGAGCGCGTGCCCGGACTTGTGGCCGGAGAACTCGCCGATCAGGCTGTGCCCGAGCAGGTAGAGGTCCCCGATGGCATCGAGGATCTTGTGCTTCACGAACTCGTCCTCGTAGCGCAGCCCGTCCTCGTTCAGCACGCGGAAGTCATCGAGCACGATGGCGTTGTCGAGGCTGCCGCCGAGGGCGAGGTTGCGCGCGCGCAGTGTCTCCAGATCGCGCATGAAGCCGAAGGTGCGCGCGCGGCTGACCTCCTTGAGGAAGGAGGTGGTGGAGAAGTCCATGGAGGCGCGCTGCGCGCGGCGCTTGAAGATCGGGTGATTGAACTCGATCTCGAAGTTCACCTTGAAGCCATCGAACGGATCGAACTGCGCCCACTTGTCGCCGTCCTCGACCCGCACGCGCTTCTTCACGCGGATGAAGCGCTTCGGCTGGCGCTGCTCCTCGATGCCGGCCGACTGCAGCAGGAACACGAACGGGCCCGCGCTGCCGTCCATGATCGGCACCTCGGGGGCGGAGACTTCCACGATCGCGTTGTCGATGCCAAGGCCGGCGAACGCCGACAGCAGGTGCTCCACCGTCGAGACCCGCGACTCGCCGCGCCCGAGCGTCGTGCCGAGCATGGTGTCACCGACGTTCTCGGCGGTCGCCTTGATATCGACCATCTGCGCCAGGTCGGTGCGCCGGAAGATGATGCCCTCGTCCGGGCCCGCGGGCCGCAGAGTCATCAGCACCTTCTTGCCCGTGTGCAGCCCGACACCCGTGGCGCGAATCGTGTTTTTGAGCGTCCGTTGTCCAACCATGGTTGTTGCTTTGCCGTAACGCCCAGAGCCTACTGCGGATGACAGGCGCGCCATAAGCGCCATTGGAGAGAGGACCTTGAGCGTGGCCTGCCCTCTCCAAGGCGCTTTTATGTAAGGCGCGTTACCGTATCACATCAGTCGGCCTGTCGTCGCAGGAACGCCGGGATGTCCAGGATGTCCTCCGACTCTGCTTCCGGACGCAAGCCATCGCCTACGGCCCGGGCCTGGCGCACCGCGGTCGGGCGCTCGTACACGGCGTAGTCGCTCGGCATCCGTTGCCGATTCACAACACGCATGCCCGACTCCCGGGCCTCGCGCGCGGTGCTGGCGGCAGTCTCGCGCGGCGCCGCCGGCCGCGAGCCGGCCTGTGTCGCCGGGCGGCCGAGGCCCGTGGCCACCACCGTGACGCGCACCTGGTTGGACAGCTCCGGGTCGATGACCGTGCCCACCACCACGGTCGCATCCTCGGAGGCGAACTGCTTGACGATCTGACCGACCTCCTGGAACTCCCCGATCGAGAGGTCCATGCCGGCCGTCACATTGACGAGAATGCCGTGCGCGCCGGCCAGGTTGATGTCCTCGAGCAGCGGGGAGGACACCGCCGCCTCGGCCGCCGCGCGGGCGCGGCCTTCGCCGCTCGCCGCCCCCGAGCCCATCATCGCCATGCCGGTCTCGGCCATGACGGTGCGCACGTCAGCGAAGTCGACGTTGATCAGGCCCGGACGCGTGATGAGCTCGGCGATGCCCTGCACCGCGCCCTGCAGCACGTGGTTGGCCGCCTTGAAGGCATCGAGCAGTGTCGTCTGGGGACCGAGCACCGTCAGTAGCTTCTGGTTAGGGATTGTAATCAGCGAGTCGCAGTACTTGCCGAGCTCGCTGATGCCGTGGTCGGCGACGAAGGTGCGCTTGCTGCCCTCCATCTCGAAGGGCTTGGTCACGACCGCGACCGTGAGGATGCCGAGCTCCTTGGCCACCTGGGCCACCACCGGGGCCGCGCCCGTGCCGGTGCCCCCGCCCATGCCGGCGGTGATGAAGAGCATGTCGCAGCCCTCGATGAGCTCGACGATGCGGTCGCGGTCCTCCATCGCGGCCTGCCGTCCCACCTCGGGGTCGGCGCCGGCGCCCAAGCCCTTGGTGATGTTGCAGCCGATCTGCAGGGCCGTCTTCACCTTGGCGTGCTTCAGGGCCTGGCTGTCGGTGTTGATGCACATGAATTCGACGCCGTCGATGCCGGCGCTGACCATGTGCGCCACCGCGTTGCCGCCGCCGCCGCCCACCCCGATCACCTTGATGACGGCGCTTTGGCTGTATGCGTCCATCAGTTCAAACATGGTTCGCTCCTTACACAAATACAAACGGTTGGTTGAAGTCGTTCTTCTGTCATCGTTGCTGTCAGCTTCAAAAATTCCCCTGAAACCAGGAACGCATGCGCTCAATGACGTTCTTCGCGTTCCCGCCCAGGGAGCGCCCGCGACGCGCGGGCAAAACGTTGTCACGCGCGTAGAGCAGCAGGCCCACGCCGGTGGAATAGATCGGGTTCTTGACCACGTCGGCCAGGCCGCGCACGGTCTGCGGCACCCCGAGGCGCACCGGCACGTGGAAGACCTCCTCGGCGAGCTCGATGGCGCCCTCCATCTTGGCGCTGCCGCCGGTGAGCACGATGCCCGCGGCGATCACCTCCTCGAAGCCCGAGCGCGTGAGCTCCTCGCGCACCAGCGCGAACAGCTCCTCGTAGCGCGGCTCGACCACCTCGGCGAGCGTCTGCCGCGCCAGGCGCCGCGCCGGGCGCTCGCCCACGCTCGGCACCTCGATGCTCTCGTCCGGGTTGGCGAGCTGGCTGAGCGCGCAGGCGTAGCGGATCTTGATGTCCTCGGCGTACTGCGTCGGGGTGCGCATCGAGACCGCGATGTCGTTGGTCACCTGGTCGCCGGCGATCGGGATCACCGCGGTGTGGCGGATGGCGCCGTTGGCGAACACGGCGATGTCGGTCGTGCCGCCGCCGATGTCCACCAGGCACACCCCGAGCTCCTTCTCATCCTCGGTGAGCACGGCGAAGCTGGAGGCGAGCTGCTCGAGCACCACGTCGTCGACCTCCAGCCCGCAGCGCTGGATGCACTTCTCGATGTTCTGCGCCGCCGAGTCCGCGCCGGTGACGATGTGCACCTTGGCCTCGAGGCGCACGCCGGACATGCCGATCGGGTCGCGGATGCCCTCCTGGCCATCGACGATGAACTCCTGCGGCAGCACGTGCAGGATCTTCTGGTCGGCGGGGATCGCGACCGCCTTGGCGGCATCGATGACGTGCTCGACGTCACCGTGGCTCACCTCCTTGTCGCGCACCCCGACCACGCCGTGCGAGTTGAGGCTGCGCACGTGGCTGCCGGCGATGCCGGCGAACACCGAGTGGATCTCGCACCCGGCCATGAGCTCGGCCTCCTCGACGGCGCGCTGGATCGACTGCACGGTGGACTCGATATTGACCACCACGCCCTTCTTCAGTCCCCGCGAGGGCTGCGAGCCGAGGCCCAGCAGCTCGATCGAGCCGTCCGGGCCGACCTCGCCCACCAGCGACACCACCTTGGAGGTGCCGATGTCCAACCCGACGATCAGATTGCGTTCGGCGCGCTTAAGCATCGTGACTCCCCTCACCCTTGGCCGCGCGCGCGCCGTTGCCGCGCCAGCCGATGGCAAACCCGTTCGTGTAACGCATGTCGACGTAGGCGATGTCCTCGCCGCG
>Ga0335076_10002697_pt1 | contig 17681 bp, 15 predicted proteins | sample Lox_Sample_25_FD_206717 | JGI IMG/M metagenome (GOLD analysis project Ga0335076, IMG submission 206717) | Soil microbial communities from Loxahatchee National Wildlife Refuge, Florida, United States - Lox_Sample_2.5 | ecosystem: Environmental > Terrestrial > Soil > Wetlands | place: USA... | reverse complement strand
GCTCGGCGACGCGATACACCGCCTCGCCGTGCTGGCGCGTCCCCACCAGCTCCCCCTCGCCGCGCAGCTCGAGGTCGATCGCGGCCAGCTCGAACCCGTCGGTGTGCTGGGCGAGCGCCCGCAGCCGGAGCGAGTCCTTGGACCCGAACAACAGGCAGATCGAATCGTGCGACCCGCGCCCGATCCGCCCTCGGAGCTGGTGCAGCTGGGAGATCCCGTAGCGGTCGGCGTCCTCGACGAGCATCACGGTGGCGTTCGGCACGTCGATCCCGACCTCGATCACCGACGTCGCCACCAGCACGCGCGCCCCGCCCGAGGCGAACGCGGCCATCGCGGCCTGCTTGTCGGCGGAGCGCAGCTGGCCGTGCACGAGCACCACCTCGAAGTCCCGGAACTCCCCGGAGCGGAGTCGCTCGAACTCGGCGGTGGCCGCCCGCGCCTGCAACAGCTCTGACTCCTCGACCAGCGGGCACACCACGAACGCCTGCCGGCCCGCCTGGAGCTCCTCCCGGATCCGGTCGTAAGCGCGCTCTCGCTCCCCGGAACTCGAGCACACGAACGTCTTGATCGGGCGACGGCCCGCCGGCAGCTCCTGGAGAAGCGTGTGGTCTAGATCCCCGTACCCGGCCAGCGCCAGCGTGCGCGGGATCGGCGTCGCGGTCATGTGCAGGACATGCGGCCGCTCGTCGCCCGCGCCCTTGGCATCGAGCGCCGCCCGCTGGCGGACGCCGAAGCGGTGCTGTTCGTCGACCACGGCAACGCCGAGCCGCGCGAACCGCACGGTGTCCTCGATCAACGCATGCGTCCCGACGATCAGCGGCAGCTCGCCGGTCGACAGCTTGCCGAGCACATCCGCCCGGCGCCGCGCGGGCGTCGATCCCGTCAGCAGCCCGATCGGCACGACGGAGCCGGGCATGAGGCGCTGGATCGTCGCGAAATGCTGCTCGGCGAGCGTCTCGGTCGGGGCCATCAGCGCGCCCTGATAGCCGTGCTCGACCGCACGCAGCAGCGCGTACAGCGCCACCACGGTCTTCCCGGAGCCGACCTCTCCCATCAGCAGCCGCTGCATGGGGACGGCCCGTGCCAGGTCCTCGTCGACCGCGTCGAGCGCGCGATCCTGGTCGCCGGTGAGCGAGAACGGGAGCATGTCCGCCAGCCATCGCGCGGTCAGGTCGCGCTCGCCGTCCAGCACGGGAGCCCTGCTCGAGGAGCGGCGCTGCAGCCGCCGGCGCAGCAGCGCCAGCTGGGCGAGCAGCAACTCGTCGAACGCGAGCCGGCGCCGGGCAAGCTCGAGCCCGGCATCGGAGGCGGCGAAGTGCGCCTCGGTGAGTGCGGCCACGCGGTCGGGCAGTCGTTCCCGCACGAGCACCGGCGCCGGCAGCGGCTCGACGAAGTCCTCAAGCGCGGACCGGTACTCGCGCACGAGCGCCAGGATCTGGGTCGAGGTCAAACCTTCCGTGGCCGGGTAATGGGCCACGGTCGCATCGGAGCCCCCGACCGCCTCACCGGTCTGGGCATGGGCCTGGACGCGGAACCGGCTCCGACCCTCGAACTTGCCGTGAAGCGCGAGCCGGGTGCCGACCGGATAGCGCTGCTCGAGCCAGGGCTGGTTGAAGAACGTTGCCTTCATCGCTCCGCTGTCATCGGCGACCGTCGCCTCGACCAGCGGACGCATCCCGCGCCGGCGAACGGACCGCGATGAGATGCTCCTGACCTGGACGACCACGGTCGCGCTGTCGCCGGGCACGAGCTCCGCGACCGCACGGGCCTCGCGCCGGTCCCGCGGCAGGTGCAGCAGCAGGTCCCCGACGGTCGCCAGTCCCAGCGTCTCGGCCGCCCGCTGCATCTTCGCGCCCTGAAACGAGAGCCCCTCTTGCAGCTGCGACGGCCGCGGGTAGCGCACGGGCGCAGCCTCGAGCTCGGACTGCTCGAGTGGATCGGTCGTGGCGAACGCGGTTATGGACACCTGCAGGGCAGATGATGACCGCCGCGCCGGACCGGCTCAGCAGGCCGGGCGCCGCGCTACTCAGCCGCCAGCAGCCACCACTGGGCCTGCTGGCCTCCGTCCGACAGCTCGAACTCGACATCGCCGTGAGCCAGCGCCTGGACGGTCCCGTCGTCGAGCGGTGCCTCGGCTCCGCGCAGGCAGGTGATCAGCTCCGCGTCGTGCGCGAGCTGCTCGAGCACCTCCCTGAGCGCCTCGCGGGGCCGCCCCCAGGCGATGATCTCCTCCTCGACGTACCCGACCGCGTCGCCGGCACGGAAGCGGCCTTCAGCATCGTCCAGGATCGCGGGGGCGACGGCACCCGTTCGGACGTGCTCGAGCGCCCGGGTCATCTCAGCCGCGTTCTGGCCAGCGTTGCGGGTCGGGTCGAGCGCCACCGCGGCCGCCAGCCCGGCCTGCGGCGACAGCGACGGGACCACGCAGACCAACTTGTCGGATAGCTGGGCGGCACGGCGCGCGGCCTCAAATGCGCCGGGGCTGTTGGGTAGCACCACCACCTGTTCGGCCTCGATCGCATGGATCGCCGCGAGCAGGTCGTAGCTCGACGGCGTGAGCGCCGAGCCCCCGTCGAGCGCGGGCACGCCGAGGCTCTCGAACAGCGACCGCATTCCGGCCCCGCTGGTGACCGCCACCGCGCCGCACACGACCGGCTCGACCGGGGCGAGGCGCTCGCCGCGCCCCGAGACCTGCGCACGCATGTCGGCGACGTCGAGATGCGAGACCGCTCCGTGTGAGGCGAACACGGCGGTGACCGCGTCGGGATCGTCGGTGTGGATGTGGACCTTGAGCGTGGCCTGGTCGCCGACGATCAGCAGGGAGTCGCCGAACCGCTCGAGCGCCGGCGCAAACCGCCGCTGGTCGAGGTCGGTGCCGGTCACCGCGAAGTTCGCGCAGTAGCGGTAGGTCGACGACGAGTGCTGGGGATGTGTGACCCGGGCGCCGGCGCGCTGCTCAAGCACCGGTGGCGCGGCGCCCGCCAGCCCGCCGACGATGCCGGCGACGAACACGGTCAACGCGTAACCGCCGGCATCGACGACGCCGGCTTCGCGAAGCGCCGACAACAGGTCGGGCCCGCGCTGTACGGAGGTCTCGGCCGCCTCGAGCGCCCGCACGATCACCCTCGCGATCGCGGCGTTCTGCTCCTCGGTGCTCGCGTCCGCGGCGAGCCGCGCATCAGGCATGCGCGCGGTCTCCGAGGCGACCTGCGCCGCCATCTCGCGGACCACGGTGAGGATCGTGCCCTCGACCGGCTCCCGCACCGATCCGTAGGCCTGGTCGGCGGCGCGGGCCAGAGCCGCGCTGATCAGCACGGGATCGACGAGCTCTCCCGGCCGGCTCGCGAACTCCTCGGCGGCGCCGCGGATCAACTGGGACAGGATCACTCCCGAGCTCCCGCGAGCGCCGAGCAGGGCGGCGCGTGCGACCGACGCGACGATCTCATCGCGGCCGACGCGCTCGATCGTCCCCTCCGGGGGGGCCGTCGCCAGGCGGTCGAGCTCATCGAGTACCGCGCGCAACGTGAGCACCATGTTGTCGCCGGTGTCTCCGTCGGCGACCGGGAACACGTTGATCTCGTTGATCTCCTCGCGCCGTGCCTCGAGCGCCAGCAGCCCTGCCTCGAGCACGGCCCGGAAACGCAGCAGACTCGCGTCTGATCCCGGATCGGTGCCGGGCTCAGGCGGCTCTGCTAAGTGCGGTTCGGGCTTCAATTGGGCGGGGTCAGGTCTGCGGTTCGCCCGACCCGCAGCCGCTTGGGTCACTTGGCCTTGGCGACCTTGCCGGCCTTCAGGCACCGGGTGCACACGTAGACCCGCCTCGGCGTCCCGTTGTCGTCGATCCGCACCCGCTGGAGGTTCGGATCGAATCGCCGCCTGGTGGCGACCATCGAGTGACTACGGGTGTTCCCGAACGCGGGGCCCTTCCTGCATACGTGGCATACCTTGGCCATGGCCGCCGAGTATAGCTTCAGACCCCCCGGCAGGCCCTCCCGACCGGCGGCCCCGGCAGGCCCTCCCGACCGGCGGCACCGACAGGCCCTCCCGACCGGCGGCCCCGACAGGCCCTCCCGACCGGCGGCCCCGACAGGCCTTCGGGCGAAACCGCGCGGCGCCCCAGAGCCGGGCGGATTTCGCCTTGCACGACCCCTAACAGACAGGCTCCGAGAAGGTTCGTATTCTTTGGTGCCGGGTAATGAGGCGTTTCGATGGGTGATCAATCCCAGCCGGACGCGCGCGTTCGGAAGGACTTGGGGCTTCCGGAGCGATACGCCGCGGTCCGCCACATCGCCAGCGGGGGAATGGCCTCGGTGTGGTGCGCCCACGACCGCGCGCTCGGCCGCAACGTCGCGATCAAGCTGCTCGCGGAGCGGTTTGCCGACGACGACGACGCCAACGCGCGGTTCCTGCGAGAGGCGCGCGCGGCCGCTCGGCTGTCCGGGCATCCCAACGTGGTGATGATCTACGACGTCGGCGAGGCCGACGTCGATGGGCGCGCGTTCATCGTCATGGAGTTCCTCGCCGGCGGCACCGTCGCCGATGCGATCCGGGTCGACTCGGTCCGCCGGGTGCACGCGGTCAGATGGGTCGAGGAGGCGGCGTCCGCGCTGGATTTCGCCCACAGCCGTGGCGTCCTTCATCGCGACATCAAGCCCGCCAACCTGCTGCTCGACCGGGCTCGCACTCTCCACGTGGCCGACTTCGGCATCGCCCGGCTCGGAACCGAGGACACGATCACCGGCACGGGCGAGGTGCTCGGCACAGCCTCATACCTCGCCCCCGAGCGGGCGCTCGGCCAGCCCGCGACGCCCGCGAGCGACCGGTATTCGCTCGCGGTGGCGGCGTTCGAACTGCTGGTCGGGGAGCGGCCGTTCACCGCCCAGCATTTCGCCGCCCAGGCCCGCCAGCACATCGAGCAGGAGCCTCCGGCCGCGAGCCAACTGAACCGCACGCTTCCCGAGTCGGTCGACGCGGTGCTGGCCCGCGGCATGGCCAAGCAACCCGATCAGCGGTGGCCGACCGCGCAGGAGTTCGCCCAAGCGCTCGAGACCGCGCTGACCGAGGCGACGACCAGGGCGCACCACCGAATCGCCGCCGCCGGGGCCGCGCGGCCCGCACGCGGCGCCCATCCGACCGGCGCACGCCAACCCACCGCTTCGCGCCAGCCGACGGCTCCGCGCCAGCCGACCGCCGCGCGCCGGACGGCGGCGCTGACCGGGTCGCACCCGCCGGTGCCCGGCCGGCCGCCCGGGCGGCGTCGCGGGCGGATCGTGGCGCTCGCCGCGCTCGTGCTCGGAGCCGTCGCCGCGGTCGCGATCGCCGGCACGATCGGAGGCGGTGGACAGTCGCCGCAGCGATCGGCGAGCGTCCAGCGGCAGGCGTCCGCGGCTACCCACAAGCACGCGCCGGCGGCCCCGAAGCCGGCTGCGCCGAAACCGCACACGACCCAGACTCAGACCGTCACGGTGACGCCCGCCGCCGCGACCACGACGCCACCGACCGCCGACACGCTAGAGGCGCGCGGGCATCAGCTGATGCTTCAGGGCAACTACAGCGCCGCGCTCCCGATCCTCCGCCAGGCCGTCAACAGCGCCGACCCGAACAGCCTCACCTACGCGTACGCGCTGTATGACTACGGCCGCACGCTGCTGCTCGCCGGCGATCCGAAGGATGCGGTCAACGTGCTCTACCAGCGCCTCCAGATCCCTAATCAGACCGGTGCGGTCCGGCAGGAGCTCCAGCTCGCGTTGGTCGCGCTCGGCCAGAACACCCAGAGCGGCGGCGGCGGCGCCACGCCGCCGGGGCACCGTCACAACCATCATGGAGGCGTCGGGGTCGGCCCGCCCGGCGCACCGGGCGCCGGTCCCGGACCGGGACCTGGACCTCAGCCGCCGGGCCAGAGCGGCGACTCCCAGGGCGACTAAGAGACCGCGGACGGCGACGCAGCGGCGCCGGCAAGCTCGTCCTTGACCGCCAGTGAGGCGAGCGCCGCCTCCACGGCGTGGCGGCCTGTGTCGCGCTTTGACCCGCCGGCGACTCGATCGAGCGCCTGGGCCATGGTGTCGACCGTGAGGACGCCGAAGCCGCAGGGCACGCCGGTCTCGAGCTGCACCGTCTGGATCCCGCGCGCCGCCTCCCCGCACACGTAGTCGTAATGGTCCGTCTCGCCGCGGATCACGGCGCCGAGGCACACGATCGCGCGGTACCGGCCCGACTCGGCCGCGTATTTGGCGATCAGCGGCAGCTCGAAAGCGCCCGGGACCTCAAACCGGTCGACCTCGGCGACCCCGGCCTCCTCGAGCGCCGCACGCGCGCCGGACTCGAGCTTGTCGGCCAGGTCGACGTAGAAGCGGGCCACGCACAGCGCCACGCGGCCGCGCTGGCTCATTCCTCGGTCCGCTCGGTGCGCTGACGCTGACGATCGTGCTCGACTTCGTCGTGCAACATCTCCTCGTCGAGCGCGAGCCCCTGGTGATGGAGCGTGTGACCGAGCCGGTCGCGCTTGGCCCGGAGGTATGCCTCGTTGTGGGGGTTCGGGACGTGCTGGATCGGGATCTGATCGGTGACCGACAGCCCATAGCCGGCGAGCCCCGAGATCTTCTTGGGGTTGTTCGTGAGGATCCGGATGCTCGTGAGCCCGAGGTCGACGAGGATCTGGGCCCCGATCCCGTAGTCGCGCAGATCGGCCGGGAGGCCGAGCTTGAGGTTCGCGTCGACGGTGTCGAAGCCCTCCTCCTGGAGCTTGTAGGCGCGGAGCTTGTTCAGCAGACCGATGCCGCGGCCTTCCTGGCTCAGGTACAGCAGAACCCCGCATCCCTCCTGCTCGATCATCGACAGCGCCGACTCGAGCTGCTCGCCGCAGTCGCAGCGGAGCGAGTGGAACACATCGCCGGTGAGGCATTCAGAGTGCACGCGGACGAGCACATCGTCCTGGCCGTCGACGTCGCCCTTGACGAGCGCGACGTGGTGCTTGTTGTCGACCAGCGAGCGGTATCCAACCGCCATGAACTCGCCGAACCCGGTCGGCAGCTTGGTTGAGACGACGCGTTCGACGAGCTTCTCGTGCTGGCGGCGGTAGGCGACCAGGTCCGCGACCGTGACCATTTTGAGGCCGTGGCGCTCGCAGTACGGCTCGAGGTCGCGTACTCGCGCCATCGTGCCGTCGTCGTTCATGATCTCGCAGATCACCCCGGCCGGGATCAGGCCGGCGAGCCGCGCGAGGTCGACCGCCGCCTCGGTCTGGCCGACCCGCTCGAGCACCCCGCCCGGCTTCGCCTTCAAGGGAAAGACGTGCCCGGGCTGGACGAGCTCGCGCGGGCTCGTCTTCGGATCGATCGCGACCTGGATCGTGCGGGCGCGGTCGGCCGCTGAGATGCCGGTGCTGACCCCCGACCGCGCCTCGATGGAGATCGTGAACGCGGTCTCGAACGCCGACTCGTTCTTGGCGGCCATCAGATCGAGCCCGAGCTCGTCGCAGCGCTCGGGAGTGAGCGACAGGCAGATCAGCCCCCTCCCCTCCTTGGCCATGAAGTTGATCGCCTCGGGCGTGATGAACTGGGCCGCCATCGTCAGATCGCCCTCGTTCTCGCGGTTCTCGTCGTCGACGACCACGACCATCTTCCCCTGGCGGATGTCCTCGATCGCCTCCTCGATCGTCGCGAACGGCGTCCGGACGGAGCTCATCAGGCCTTCGCCATCAACTTCTCCACGTATTTCGCAAGCACATCCACCTCCAAATTGACTCGCCTGCCCGCATCGACTCCGCCAAGATTCGTCCGCTGCAACGTCTCGGGGATGAGAGAAACGGTAAACGATCGATCATCCACTTCAGTCACGGTGAGCGAAACTCCGTCGACTGCGATCGAGCCCTTCTCAACCACGTAACGGAGGACCTCGGCGGGCGCGCCGATCTGGATACGCCGGGCGAAGCCGTCATCGGAGACCTCCTCGATCGTGCCCACCCCGTCGACATGGCCCTGCACGACGTGGCCTCCAAGGCGATCGGTCGCACGCAAAGGCAGCTCGAGATTCACTTCGGACCCGGCCTCGAGGTCGCCGAGCGACGACCGCGAGAGCGTCTCGTTCATCGCGTCGGCGGCGAACGAGCCGTCGCCGAGCGTGACCGCCGTCAGGCAGACGCCGTTGATCGCGATCGAGTCCCCGGCCGCCAACTCCGCCACGAGCGGCGTCGCGACCGTGATCCGGGCGCCGTCATCCGAGCGCTCGATCCCCGCGACCGAGCCGATCCCCTGCACCAGTCCGGTGAACATGGCGAATCCGCCGCCCTAACGTTCCTTGCCCCGAGAACGCAACGGGGCGGATTCGCTTAAGTGAATCCGCCCCCAACTCATTTCGAAGCGCCGAATCCTCACGACGGGCGGATTCACCTACCACTCCTTGATGCGCGCGGACACGAGCAGGTCCTCGCCGATCCGGTCGCAATCGAGTGTCAGCGCGCGCGCCGCATCCGCAATTGCGTCCACCCCTTCGCCCTCGAGCGGGTCGCGCGCGGTCCGACCGCCGAGCACCATCGGCGCCAGGAACAGCCGCATCTCGTCGACCTCGCCGGCGTCCATGAACGCGCCGGCCAGGTGAGGCCCGCCCTCGAGCAAGATCGAGCCAACTCCGTCGGCGCCGAGCTGGTCGAGCGCGGAACGAACGCGCGCCGGCTCGTGCTGTCCCGTGGCCACGATCACCTCCGCGCCGTGCGTGGCGAGCGCGTCGGTGGCAGCGCGCGGGGCGGCGCGCGAGACGACCACGGTGAGCGGAACCTCGCGGGCCCCATGGACCAGCTTCGAGTCGAGCGGGAGCCGCGCCACCGAGTCGAACACGACCCGGCGCGGCTGGCGGGTCACCCCCTCGAACCGCGCGGTGAGCTGGGGATCGTCGGCGAGCGCCGTGCCGATCCCGACCGCCACGGCGTCGCACTGGGCCCGCCAGTGGTGAGCCAGCTGCCGGCTCGCCTCGCCCGAGATCCACTTCGAGTCGCCACCGCGAGTGGCGACCTTGCCGTCGAGCGTCATCGCGGACTTGAACAGAACCCACGGTCGTCCCGTGCGGGCATGCTTGCGAAACGACTGGTTGAGCAGACGGGCACGGACGGCGAGCTCGCCTTCGGCGACCACGACCTCGATCCCCTCGTCGCGCAGGATCCCCAGGCCGCGGCCGGAAGCGTGCTCGCTCGGGTCATCCGAGGCGACGACCAGCCGGGCGATCCCGGCCTCGCGGATCGCATCCGTGCACGGCGGCGTGCGGCCGTGGTGGCAGCAGGGTTCAAGCGACACGTACAGGGTGGCGCCGCAGAGATCCTGGCCCCCGGCCGCGGCGATTGCCTCGATCTCGGCGTGGGGCGAGCCGAGCGCCTGGTGAAAGCCCTCGCCGAGCACCTCGTCGTGGCGGCCGATGACCGCGCCGACGAGCGGATTCGGACTGACCCGCCCGCGGCCGCCCTCGGCCAGTTCGATCGCGCGAGCGAGATGGCGGCGATCGATGTCGGTGGGCGAGGACATGGCGGAACCCTGGAGAATAAGGGCAGTTGACGCACATGCGGCGGCGGTTCTCTGGCGCCCCTCTCGCTACCGTTGTCTGACCAGCCCCCGGGGCGTACCGCGCTCCATTACGCCGGAGTGCTCGTTTTAGAACTCAGGCCCGGCTCGTTTCCCATGAAGCTCATCATCCAAGTTCCCTGTTTCAACGAGGAGGACCAGCTTCCGCTGACACTCAGCCACCTCCCACGTCAGATCGCCGGGTTCGACACGGTCGAGTGGCTGATCATCGACGACGGGTCGACCGATCGCACGATCGAGGTGGCTAAGGAGAACGGCGTCGACCACATTGTCCGGCTGACGAACAACAAGGGCCTGGCGGCGGCCTTCCAAGCGGGGCTCGACGCCGGCCTGAAGCTGGGCGCCGACGTGATCGTCAACACCGACGCCGACAACCAGTACGAGGGGTCCGATATCCCGAAGCTGGTGGCGCCGATCCTCCGCGGCGAGGCCGACATGGTCATCGGCGACCGGCAGGTGGAGACGATCGCGCACTTCTCGGCGCCCAAGAAGCTGCTCCAGCGGCTCGGCTCGTGGGTCGTCCGCCACGCGTCCGCGACGGAGATCCCCGACACCACCTCCGGATTCCGGGCCTACAACCGCGAGGCGGCGCTGCAGGTGCAGGCGGTGTCGAAGTTCACGTACACGCTCGAGACGATCATCCAGGCCGGCCGCCTCCAGGTCGCGGTCGATCACGTCCCGATCCGGACCAACCCGAAGACGCGCGAGTCACGCCTGTTCCCATCGACCGCGGCGTACGTGCGCCGCAACGCGCTGTCGATCTTCCGCGTGTACTCCCAGTACCAGCCGCTCAGAGTGTTCTGGACCGGCGCGCTGATCCTCGGCGTGGCCGCGATTGCGATCTTCATCCACTTCCTCGTCTTCTTCGTCCAGCATCCCAATGCCGGGGCGCGCCACATCCAGGAGCTGATCGCGGGCGGCGTGCTGTTCAACGCGGCGATGCTGCTGGGAGCGCTCGGCGTGATCGGAGATCTGCTCGACGCGCAGCGGACGCTGTCCCAGCGGACCTTCGAGCGCGTCCGGCGGATCGAGCTCCAGCTCGGGGTCGAGCCGTCCCACTACGAGCGGGGCGCGCCGCCGGCCGAGACCAAGGAAGCCGGCGAGAGCGCGGCCGCGAAGACGCCGCCGGCGAGCAACGGCCAGACCGGCACGGAGGCCCCGGACCGCAGGGCGCTCGGGGTATGAGTCGTACTCCCGAGGTCGCCCCGGCCGGTGGCGATCCCATCGACGTCCCGACCGGCAACACGTTCGACAAGTACGGCTCGACGAACCCGGTCGTGCGTCGCCTGATGTCGGGGTTCGAGGGCACGCTGGCGCGGCTGTTCACGCGCGCCGCGCCCGAGTCGGTGCTCGACGTGGGATGTGGCGAGGGGGTGCTGACGTACAAATGGGCGCAGGCGCTTGGCGACGGGCCGGTGCTCGGAATCGACCTGGCCGACCCGAAGCTCGAGACGGAGTGGAGCACGCGAGCGCACCCGAACCTCGAATTCCGGGCGATGGGAGCCGAGGAGCTCCAGGATCTGCCGTTCCCGGACGGATCGTTCGATCTGGCGGCCGCGATCGAGGTGCTCGAGCACGTGCCCGACCCCGAACAGACCCTTGCGGAGATGGCGCGCGTGGCCTCGCGCCACCTGCTCGTGTCGGTCCCGCGCGAGCCGCTGTGGCGCGCTCTGAACGTTGCCCGCGGCGCGTACGTGCGCGATCTTGGCAACACCCCCGGGCACGTCAACCACTGGTCGAAGCGGAGCTTCGTGGAGATGGTCGGCAGCCACGGCGAGGTGATCGAGGCGCGGTCGCCGTTCCCGTGGACGATGCTGCTGGTACGCGTCCGATGACGCCGCCGCCCGAGAACACGACGACCGTTCCTGCGCCCCCGGCGACGAACGGGAAGGGCACCGCGTCGCCGAACGGCGCTTCCGAGGAGCCGTCCCAGCCGTCTTACGCCTCGGGCGCTCGGATCCTGTCGGTCGGGATCGCCTCGACCGGCATCTTCACGTTCCTTTACCTCGCCGTAGCGAGCCACGAGCTCGACCCGGCCTCGTACAGCCGGATCTCGCTGTGCTGGGCGATCATGTTCGTGATCCTGTCGGTGATCTACCGGCCGATCGAGCAGCTGCTGTCGCGGACGATCGCCGACCGCCGGGCCCGGGGGCTCCACGGCCATCCGCTCCGGATCCCCGCACTGATCCAGTTCAGCTTCGCGACGCTGTTCCTGATCGTGGCGCTGGCGCTGCGACCGCAGATCGAGCAGGGGGTCTTCGACGGCTCGAGCGCGCTCTACTGGATCCTCGTGATCGGCGTGCTCGCGTATGCCGCCAGCTACTTCGCGCGCGGGTGGCTGGCCGGCCACCAGCGGTTCGCGCTGTACGGCGGCCTCGTGTTCCTGGAATCGACCTCGCGGTTCATGTTCGCGCTCGCGGTCGCGGTCGGGATCGCGTCCGGTCAGGCGGCGGTCGGACTCGGCATGGCGGTGGCGCCGTTCGCGTCGCTGTGCGTGATCCCGTTCGCGTTCTCCCGCCTTCGTGTCGAAGCTCCCGCCGGTGTCCCGGTCGCCGACGCGGCGGGCGAGGGTCCCGCCCACGCCGAAATCGAGGAGGCCGCCGCCGACCTCAGCCTCAAGCGGGGGAGCGGATTCGCGGTCTCGGTCGTCGGGATCATGCTCGCCGAGCAGACGCTGATGAACGCCGGCGTGCTGATCGTCGCGGCGAACGCCGGGAGCAAGGCGGGCCTCACGGTCGGAATCACGGGGTTCGTGTTCAACGTGATGTTGATCGTGCGAGCGCCGCTGCAGCTGTTCCAGGCGATCCAGACGTCGATCCTGCCCCACCTCGCGAGCCTCGAAGCCCGCGAGTCCGCGGCGGAGTTCCACCAGGCGATCAAGACCACGATCAAGGTGATCGCGGCGTTCGCCGGCGCGGTGGCGATCGGGCTGCTCGCGATCGGACCGTTCGTGATGACCGCGCTGCTCGGCGACAAGGGCTTCCACTACGGCCGCGTCGGTCTCGCGCTGGTCGGGATCGGCATGGGCCTCCACCTCACCGCCGGCACGCTCAACCAGGCCGCGCTGGCCCGCGGCCGCGCCCCGCTGGCGGCGATCGCGTGGCTGACCTCGGCGGCGCTGTTCGTCGCGTTCATGCTCTCGGAGGCGATCAGCAACGAGGTGACCCGGGTCGAGGTCTCCTACTTCACGGCCGCGCTGATCCTGTGCGGTTTGCTGTGGGCGGTCTACCGGCGCGGGTCGGCCGCGCCGGCGGGGGCCGGCCGGTCCACCGCCGGCGCCTGACGATCAACCGTTGCTGAGGCTCTTGCAGGCGGCCTGACTGGCCGCCGCCTTCTCGAGATCGGGGTTGGTGAGCCCGCTCGAGTCGATGTTGTTGAGCGACCCGCGGACGCTCGCGCCGAGCGCCTGCGCCGCTGTCTTGAACGCGGTAGGTGAGCCGGTCGGCAGCGAGTTCGACCTGGTCAGCGCGACGCGCATCGCGTCGCGGAGCTCCGTGAACGCCTTCACGACCGTCCCCGCCACGGTCTTGCCGTTGGAGATGTCGGGGGTGCCGGCGGACTGGATCTTGGACAGCGCGTTGGCCGAGTCCTGCTCGACCGCGGTCAGGAAGCCTTGAAGCGTCTTCTTGGCCTCGGTGGCGTTCGCCGCGGTCGTGTTGTTGAGCGCGCTGCTTCGGGTCACGACGTCCTTCTCTAGCGGCGAGATCGCCGAGCACACGGAGGCCACGTAGTGGCTCGCGCTGACCTTCGAAGAGTCGCTCGATCCGCACCCGGCGCACACGGCCAGGGCGAGCAGCACGGCAAGAGCTGACCGAAGACTCCCAAACCGCATCATGGTCAGGCTAGCGGCGGATCGGACTTAGTGCGGCGCGGGATCGATCCGTCACGCGATGCCCGCCGCCGCGGCGATCGCCGCGTACGCGGCGGCCGGGTCGCTCGAGCCGAACACCGCGGAACCGGTCACGAGCAGGTTCGCGCCGGCCTCGATGCACGCCCGGGCGGTGCCCTCGTGGACGCCCCCGTCGACCTCGAGCGCGACGTGATCGTGGAGTGCGCCGCGCATCCGCGCGAGCTTGTCGAGCGACCACGGGATGAACTGCTGGTTGCCCCATCCCGGGTTGACGCTCATGCACAGGGCCATGTCGAGCAGTTCGTGCGAGATCTCCTCGAGGCTGTCGGCCGGAGTGCCGGGATTGATCGCCGCGCTGGCGGTGCACCCCGCCTCGCGAATCGCGTTCAGCGTGTAGTGGAGGTGCGGCGTGGCCTCGACGTGGATCGTGATGCTGTCGGCACCCGCCTTCGCGATGTCGCCGACGTAGCGCTCGGGGCGCTCGATCATCAGATGGACGTCGAGGATTCCGCCGGCGCCGTGAACGCGCTCGGCGAGCGCGTCGACGATGATCGCGCCGAACGTGATCGGGGGGACGAAGTGACCGTCCATGACGTCGACGTGGATGACCTTGGCCCCGGCCGCGAGCACCTCTTCGACCTGCTCGCCGAGGCGGGCGAAGTCAGCGGACAGGATCGACGGGGCGATCCGGCGCCCGCGGAGCAGGAGCAGGGTCGCGGTCGCGCGCTCGTCGGCCTGCGTGGCCATGTCTCAGACCGCCCGGAGCATGCTGCCGTGACAGTGGTTGCACGCCACGACGGCCGTGCTCGACATGCGCACGATCGTCGAGTGCTCGCCGCAATTCGGGCACACGGACACGAGCTCGTAGCGCTGCAGGCAATAGACGCATCGATAGCGCCCGGGTGCCGCGGTCGGGCGTAACCAGGGCTCACCGCACCCCGGGCACTCCGGACCGAGCTTTGGCATCGGATCGGTCACGGTAGCCACACAGGTTAACGGGCGGTTCGGGTGGCTCAACCCGGTCGTCCTTTCACGCTGCCGAGGCACGGCATAGGCGGGCGATGAAGAACCCATCGGTTCCGTCGCGGTGGGGCAGCAGCCGGACGTGCTCTTCGAGCCTGAAATCGCCGTGCTCGCGCAGGAATCCCGCGATCACGTCTTGGCTCTCGGCGCGCGAGATCGTGCAGACCGAGTAAACGAGCGTCCCGCCCGGAGCGAGCGCCGCCGCTCCGGCGTCGAGGATCCGGCCCTGGAGCGCGGCGAGCTCGCCGATTGCGTCGGGGCGTGCCCGCCAGCGCAGATCCGGCCGGGATTGGAGCGTGCCGAGACCGCTGCACGGGGGATCGACCAGAATTCTGTCGAATGGTCCGTCGGAGCGCCGGGCTGCGGCGTCACCGACTTCGACACGCACGCAGGAGGCTTTCATCCGCGCCACCGTCCACTCAAGCGCTCGGGCGCGCCCCGGGTGGCGCTCGACCGCCACGACCTCGCCGGCATCGTCCATCAGCGCCGCCAGATGCGTGGTTTTGCCACCGGGGGCCGCGCACAGATCGAGCACTCGCTCCCCCGGCCTCGGTCCGAGCATCCGCGAGACGAGCATCGACGCGCGCGATTGTGGCTGCACCGCGCCGGACCGCCACAGCTCTGAGCCCTGGACGTCGAACGGGCCCTCGAGCACGAGGCCTTCGGGCAGACCGGGGGCGGCGCGGCTCGGAACCGGCAGTTCCGCCACCACCTGAGCGACCGGGGCAACGAGCGAATTGGCCCGCAGCGCGGACTCGGCCGGCTCGTTGACCACGCGCAGGAGTGCGCGGGTCTCGTCGGGGCCGAGCTCACTCCACCACCGGCTCACGATCCACTCTGGGACGGAGTGACGGATCGCCGCAGACTGGGTCGTGTCGTCGTCGAGGTCCTCCAGCATCGCCGCGCCCTCGCGAGTCGCGCGCCTCAGCACGGCGTTGACCAGACCCACCGCGTGGGGGCGCGCCTGCTTGACCAGTTCGACGGTCTCGCTAACCGCGGCATGCTCGGCCGTTCCACCGAGATACAGCAGCTCGAACAGCCCCAGCCTGAGCGCCGCGAGTACGGGCGGGTCGAGCCGATGCAGCGGACGGTCGGTCAGCCGCGCCGCCACGTGATCGAGCGTGGCCCGCCGCTGGACGGTGCCGTAGGCCAGCGCCATCGCCAGCGCGCGGTCGCGCGGCTCGAGCCCGTCCGCCTCGGCGGCGAGCGCACGATCGGCGTAGGCGTCCTGCTCGAACACGCGTCGGACCACGCGGAACGCGCAGGCTCGTGCGGGCGACACGCGGATCTGGGTTCTGGTCGTCGGCAATTCACTACCTCCGGTGGCCGCGCAGGTAGTCCTCGCCGCTCATCGGGCGGCCGCCGGGCGGCTGCACCTCGAGCAGCTCGAGCGCGCCGTCGGCCGTGCCGAGCACCGGAACGGGCCCGTCGAAGGAGAGCTTGCCCTGGGGCGGGCCGGTGCCTCCTGCGACGCGCGCCGCCCTCACTCCGAGCCGGGATCCGTCACCGAGCACCACGTGCGCCCCGATGTGCGGCATCAGCGCCCGAACCACCCGCTCGAGCTCCGCCGCCGGCCGCGACGGATCGAGCTCGCGGTCCTCCGCGGTTATCTTGGCGGCGTAGGTGACGAGCGCCTCGTCCTGCGGGACGCACGGGGGCCGCTCGTCAAGCGTTCTCACAAGGAGGTCGGCACCCAGGGTTTCGAGCCGAACCGCGAGCGAGCCGTACGTGTCCTCGGAGCCGATTGGCTCGGTCGCCTGGCCGCACACCGGCCCGTCGTCGAACCCCGCGCCGACGCGCATGATCGACACGCCGGTGACCTCGTCGCCGCTCATGATCGCCCGCTCGATCGGAGCGGCGCCGCGCCACCGGGGCAGCAGCGACGGATGGACGTTGAGCATCTCCCAGCGGGACAGGAGCGGCTCGGTGATCAGCGCGCCGAACGCGCACACCAACACCACGTCCGGGCGCGCCCGCGCGATCGTGTCGACGGCCTCGGGAGCGTTGACAGACGCCGGCTGGTCGAGCGCGATCCCGAGCTCGCGCGCGGCGTCGGCGACCGGCGGCGGCGACAGCTTGCGGCCGCGTCCGCGCGGGCGATCAGGACGCGTCACGACCAGCTCCGGGCGATGCGATGACGCCGCCAGCTGCCGCAGGACGGTGGCGGCAAAGTCGGAGGTTCCGAGATAGACCGTGCGCATGCCGCCGGGATCAGCGGTCTCGTGACGTGGGCGGCTACGCGGCCTGCTCGGCCTCGCGCAGAAGGCGCATGGCCTCCTTGCGCTGGTCCCGACTGGTGCGGTCGAGGATCAACACGCCGTCGAGGTGGTCGATCTCGTGTTGGATCACGCGGGCCTCGAGTCCGGAGGCCTCGATCACGATCGGCTCGCCGTGCTCGTCCAGCGCGCGCACGCGGACGTGGATCGGGCGGTCGACGTCGACGAGTACGCGCGGGAGGCTCAGGCACCCCTCCTCCATCGACTCGGTCTCGCGGCCGGACCACTCGATCTCGGGATTGATCAGTGCCGCGAGCTGGGCGTCGTGCGCGATCTTGTACACGAGCAGCCGGTGGACGACGCCGACTTGCGTGGCCGCCAGCCCCACTCCGATCGCGTCGTCCATGAGGTCGCCCATGCGCTGAATCTCCTCGCGTAGGGCGTCGTCGAACCGCTCGATCGGGCGCGCCTTGGTGCGCAGCACCGGATCGCCGAACTGCCGGATCTGAGCGAGCGCGGCCTTCCGACGAGCCGCAGTCTCGGGATCGAGCTCGGCCTCCCTGGGCTCGGCGCCGGCGCCGGCCTCGACGTCCTCTTCGAGCGCGGTCTCGGCAGTGGTCTCAGTGGTCGAATCGGACACGGAATGAGCTTAGTGCGTCGGCGCGGTCCGGGCCCACTTCACTCACTGCGGGTCGACGTCGACGCTGACGCTCACGCCTCGTCGCACGGCGTCGGCCGCGCACTCATCGACAGCGGCGCCGACGGCGCGCACGGCCGCCTCTCGCTCTGTGCACTTGATCACGAGCTGACTGCGCGACCTGCCACGCAGCCTGAACAGCGGCGCCGGCCCGAGCACGATCTGCCCCGACGGCGCGATCAGACTGTGCAGGCGCCTCGCTACCACCACCGCCTCCGGCGCCTCGGACGCCGAGCAGACGATCCGGATCAGCGACCCGTGCGGCGGATAGCCGAGCGCCTTGCGCCGACGGAGCTCCTGTTCGAGGAAGCCGTCGGAGTCGTGGTGCG
>Ga0335076_10002696_pt1 | contig 17688 bp, 14 predicted proteins | sample Lox_Sample_25_FD_206717 | JGI IMG/M metagenome (GOLD analysis project Ga0335076, IMG submission 206717) | Soil microbial communities from Loxahatchee National Wildlife Refuge, Florida, United States - Lox_Sample_2.5 | ecosystem: Environmental > Terrestrial > Soil > Wetlands | place: USA... | reverse complement strand
GAGGCTCATCAGCTGGTCGCGCGTGAGCGGCTGGCGCGGACGCCCGACGAGTGCCGCGAGCACGGCGAACTCGCCAGTGGTCAGGCGCTGCGGCACGCCATCGCGGCTGAGCTCGCGCGTGGCCAGGTCGAGCGCGCAGCGGCCGAAGCGCACGCTGCCGCCCTCGCGCGGCGCACCTGCAGGCGGTCGGCCTCGGCGCAGTACGGCACGAATGCGCGCGACCAGCTCGCGCGGGCTGCCGGGCTTCGCCAGGTAGTCGTCGGCGCCGATCTCCAGGCCGACGATGCGATCGACTTCGTCGCCCTTGGCGGTCAGCATCACGATCGGCGTCTCGCTGCCCTGCCCGCGCAGGCGCCGGCAGATCGCGAGGCCGTCTTCGCCGGGCAGCATGAGATCGAGCACGATCAGGTCCACGTGGTGGCGCTTGAGCTGCTGGTCGAGTTCGCGCCCGCTGCCGGCGGCAAGCGTGGCGAAACCCTGCTGCTCGAGGTAACGCACGAGCAGGTCACGCAGACGCACGTCGTCGTCGACGATCAGGATCCGCGGTTTCGTGACAGCTTCCGGCATGGCGGCGATTGTGCGTACTCCGGCCGTCAATGCAATCGGATAGCGCTCCGGCCGACTGTAAGCAAATGTTTCCGGGACCGGAAACGGAAACCCCTGTTTGCATTTCCCTGTCGGCCGGAAAGGCATCTGCCGCGTTCGATGCGCATGCTGACACCACGGCCGATCAGGCCGGCCAACAGGACCCTGACGATGAAGTCCATGCGCGTAACTCTCGTTGCGACCTTCCTTGCCGCTGCCACGCTCGCCGCCTACGCCGCGGCGCCCCTTTCCTCCGCCTTCGGCCCGCCGACGTCCGAGCAGCTCGGCCTGAGCGGCGGTTATGCGTTGCAGTGGAACGACCTGCGCCGCCAGACGCTCGAGCTGCGCGACGCCACGCGGCACACGATGCAGCAGGAGATCGAGAAGCTGCAGAGCCTGCTCGGCGCACCGGCGCCCGACCTCGACGCATTCAACGCCGAGGCCGAACGCCTCGCCGATTCCCATCTCGCACAGGCGCGCGCACTCAGGGCAAAGAAGCTTGCCCTCTACGACAGCCTGCCCGCAGCTCAGCAGGCGCAGGTGCGGTCGGTGCTGGCCGACGGGGTCGCGCGCCTGCCGCACCTGCGTGGGGCGTTGAGTGAGCTCGACGCCGCGACGCCGTAAACTTTCCCAACCAAAGGAGTACACGCATGAAGCGAACGACCATGACGATGGCACTTATGCTGGGCCTGACGCTGGCCACGCCTTACGCCGCCGCGGAAGGCCGCGCCAGGGTGCACGGCGCCAAGGAGAACGCCGAAGGCGGCGTGACGGCGGGATCGGCGACGGCGTACAGCGGGCCGGGCGACGCCAGGGGCGTGCGCGGTCACGCCGTGAGCACGGATGGCGCGGGTGACGCCAAGGTCGTCAGCGGCGGCACCGGCAAGGGTCCGAACGGCGGCAGCTACGGCCGCGCGGGTTCGACCCGCGTCGGCGACGGCACGCTCGACCACAAATCCGGCGGCTTCGTGCACGGCGCCAACGGCGCCTACGCGTCGCGCAGGGGCAGCACGGTGATCAACTCCAACGGCTCGGTCCAGCACAGCGGCGCCGCGAACGGCAGTGGCCCCAACGGCTCGTTCAACACGGCGGGAAATTTCAGCCGCAATCCGGACGGCACCTACAGCGGCCAGCGCAGCACCACGGCGACCGGCGCCAACGGCAGCTATTCGGGTGATACGCAATACGCCAACGGCAGCGCATCGCACACGACGGATTACACCGCGAAAAACGGCGACACCTACGCCGGCGACACGACCTGGACCAAAGGCGAAGGCGTCACCCATTCCGGCACGTGCAAGGATGCCTCCGGCAAGGTGATTGCCTGTCCGCGATAAGGGCCTTTGAAAATGCACCCGGGCTCCAGACTGCGTTCCGCCCTCCTGACCGCCGCGCTGGCAACGGCGGCGGTCAGCCTTCCGGCGCTCGCCGCAACGCCCACGCCTCCCGCGCAACCGGCGCACGGGCCGGGTGGCGCGGACTATGCGCACGCGCATGTCGTCGCGCGCGAAGTCGACAAGAGCGCACGGGGCTGGTGGCTGTTCACGCCGGCTGATCCCGTGCCTGCGACGGCGCCGGTCGTGGTGTTCTGCCACGGCTGGGGCGCGCTCGACCCGAATGGCTATCGCGCGTGGATCGATCACATCGTCCGTCGCGGCAACATCGTCGTGTGGCTCAACTACCAGGACAGCCTGCGCGAGCCCGGAGCGCAGTTTCTGCCGAATGCCATTGCCGGCGCGCGCGCGGCCTTCGCCGATCTCGACGCGGGCGGCGCCGGCATCCGAGCCGACCGGGAACACGTCGCCATCGTCGGTCATTCCGCCGGCGCACTCCTCAGCGCGGAGCTCGCCGCGATCGCGGCCAGGGAAGGCCTGCCGATGTTCCGCGCCGTCATGCCGGTGCAACCCGGCGACGGCAGCCGTGACGGCAAGCGCCGTGCGACGATTCCGAGCGCCGATCTCGCGCCGATTCCCGCCGCGACGTGCCTGCTCGTTGTCGTCGGCGCGGACGATCACTTCGCCTTCGAAAACCTGGGACTGCACGTCTACGACGCCGCCCTGCACGTGCCGGCCGTGAACAAGAACGTGCTGGAACTCGAGACCGACCGCCACGGCGCACCGGCACTCGTCGCCAACCATTTTGCTCCGGCCGCGCCGGCCCATGCGCACGAGCCACGCCGCGATCCCGCCCTGTTCGCCGAATTCGAGCACGCCGGCGCGATCGATGCGATGGACTGGTACGGGACGTGGAAGCTGTTTGATTCGCTGAGCGACTGTGCGTTCTTCGGCCGCGAGTGCGACATCGCGCTCGGTGGCTCGGCGGCTCAAACGTCGATGGGGACCTGGAGCGACGGCACTCCAGTGAAACCGATGCGGGTGCTGCGCTAACCGAAAGCGGCTTCCGGGTTGGTGCCCACCGCGCGCAGATACGCGGACAGACCACGCTCGGCCGTTTCGATGAAGGTCTCGCCCGTCGTCGCGAACTGCGCGATGCGGTCCGGCCGGAAGTTGCGGAAGTCACGCCGCAACCGGCACCAGGCTCCGAGAGTCCACGCTCCGCCCCAGAAGGCAAGGCACAGCGGCTCGACATCACGCTCGGTACCTGTTCCCGCCCCGTCGCTGTACGTCAGGTGCAAGACATGGCGCTTGATCACCGCTTCGTGGAGCCGATCGATGACGCCGCTCATCTCGATGCGGCTGCCGATCGGCGCGAAAATGCGCGAGCGCTCGCTGCGCACACGCAATTCCTGCGGCAGTACCGCGTCGATCTTGAGCAGCGCGGCCTGCGCGTTGCGTGCAAGACGCTCGCCGGCGAAGGCGCGCACGAAGCGCGTGCCGACCACGAGCGCCTCCAGTTCATCGGCGCTGAACATGAGCGGTGGGATGTCCGAACCCTTGCGCAGCACGTAGCCGACGCCCGCTTCGCCTTCGATCGGCACGCCAGACAACTGCAGGTCGGCGACGTCGCGGTACACCGTGCGCAACGAAACGCAAAGCGTCTCGGCGAGACGCCGCGCGGGCAGTGCCGTGCGCCGCCCGCGCAGGGCGTGGATGATGAGGAACAGGCGGTCGGCGCGACGCATGCGCGCCGTTTTTAGCAAATAATCCGCTCATCCGCAGCACGCACCGGATTACGCAATCAGTGAGGCCTTGCGGTCCGGTGCCCATTCGAGTCGGTTCCCGGTCCGCCCGTTGCCGTGAAGCGCCGCGATTGACCCCGCAGGCTTCTGCGAGCGGACCAGCGCTGCAAATGCAGCGCCGACGCCCGTTTCGACCGCCTGACGCCAGCGTGGAATCTGTCCGACCAGCGCGTTCATACCGGCGACCACAGGCCCACCCGGTTGCCTTCGCAGTCGCGGAACTGCGCGAAGAATCCCATGCCCGGCGGCAGCGCGGTCCGCGGCACGAGCGTGTCGCCACCGTGCTTCTGCACGCGATCCAGGACCGGCGCCAGGTTGTCGACACTGATATAGACGATGCTGCCCTGCACGGAGGGCCGGACATCCTCCAGCGCGACCAGTGCGCCGCTGGAGTTCGGCTTGGTACCGCCGCGCATCACGGCGATGTCGGTGCCGCCGAAGTTTTCGCGCTTCAGATCCTGACCGAGAACGGTTTCGTAGAAGCGTTGGGCGCGATCGAGGTCTTCGGTGGGGATTTCGAACCAGGCGGGGACATTCGGGTTCAGCATGGGAGCTCCTTGGCGATGCGCGCGTGGGTGCACGCGGCGCAGCATGCGCCGCCGCTGCTGCCAGCATTCTGTCAGCAGGCTAGAAGAGTTCTGATTGGGGCGATGCCGCTCGCGGCACCGCGAAGCGCGTGCAGTCGAGGGTCAGGTCGCGGTTTCGGGCGAGGCCGAACCTGCGTGTGGCCAGCGCGAAACGCTGCCGGATCAGCTCGGCGAACTCGCCCTCGCCACGCATGCGTTTGCCGAAGCGCGGATCGTAGTCCCTGCCGCCGCGCATCTGGCGCACCAGACTCAACACGTGCTCGGCGCGATCTGGAAAGTGCAGCTGCAGCCATTCACGCACGAGTTCCTTGAGCTCCCACGGCAGACGCAGGACCGTGTAGCCGGCCATGCGCGCACCGGCCGCCTGCGCCTGCTCCAGGATCGCTTCCATCCAGCGGTCGGTGAGCATCGGGATGATCGGCGCCACGAGCACGCCGCAGGGAATGCCGGCCTGGCTCAGCGCGCGCACTGCCTGGATGCGCCGGTGCGGCGCACTGGCGCGGGGTTCGAGCTTGGCCGCCAGACGGTTGTCGAGCGACGTCACCGAAACGAACGCGTACACGAGATTCTGCCGGGCCATCGGCGCGAGCAGGTCGATATCGCGCTCGATCAGTGCGTTCTTTGTCACGATGGTCAGCGGATGGCGATGCTCGGCCAGCACTTCGATCACCTGACGCGTGATCCGGTAGCGGCGCTCGATCGGTTGATAGGGATCGGTGTTCGCGCCGAGATTGATCGGGCTCACCCGGTAGCCCTTCTTAGCCAGTTCCGCCCGCAACAACTCTGCAGCATTCGTCTTGGCGAACAGCTTCGTCTCGAAATCGAGACCTGGCGAAAGGTTGAGATACGAGTGCGTCGGCCGCGCGAAGCAATAAACGCAGCCATGCTCGCAGCCGCGATACGGATTGATGCTCTGGTCGAACGGGACGTCCGGCGAGTCGTTGCGGCTGATGATCGAGCGGGCGCGCTCCTCGGTCACGACCGTGTCGGGGCGCGGCGCGGGTTCGTCCTCGCGCGCCCAGCCATCGTCTACGCTTTGCGTCGTCGCCGTCTCGAAGCGGCCTTCGCGATTCGAAGCCGCGCCGCGACCCTTGATGGCGGCGGCTGCTGGAGTTTGGCGATTCATGCGAGCCTGCAACGGCACAGTGTACCGCGCGCCGTCTCAGCGCCTGCGATTTGCGTTTGGCCTCGCGCGCAGGGCGCCGCTAGTGCGCCGCGTAGACCTTCTGCACGTCGGCGCGCAGCGCCATCTGGCTTGACGGCCGGCTGTAGAACATGTGGCCGCCCGGATATTCCCTCACCCTGACGCGATTCGGATCCCCCATCACCGGCATCTGATCGACGATCAGACGCGAAGCCATGAACGGGCACGACAGGTCATCCCAACCGTGCACGATCAGCACCTGCAGCTTCGGGTCGATCGCAACCGACTGGCGCAGCTGCGTCACCGAGCCCTTGTTGAGCTCTTCCTCGCCGCTCCACAGCTTGTTCACTTCGTAGCTCAGCGCGTTGTAGCGGCCCTCGTACTTCCAGCCGACCCCGCGCGTGATGAAGTCGACCATCGCCGTCGTCGTCGGTGCGATGATGGAATCGAGCAGCGGGTCGTTCGTGCGCTGCTGCGGCGAGAACGGGAACGGATCCCATTCGGTGACGTTGGAATCGTAACGGCTGCCGAGCTTGCCTTCCGCGCGGTACACCTCGCGCAGGTAGGCCTGCGTCTCCAGGCGTCCGCCGGAGCGGCGCACGAACGTCGGATCGAGTCCGGACAGCTCGGTCACGCGCCTGACGATGCGTTCCAGCGCCTGCGGATCCGAGCGCCCCTTGAGCAGGTCGGTGACGTACTCGCCACGCGTGTAGTCGACGATCGCGTTCATCGCGGCGTCGGTGAGCTTGCCCTGGCGTTCCATGTTGGCCGCGGAGATGCTCGGCAACGTCAGCATCCACGGCAACGGCGACAAGTCGCCGTTGTTGTCGGCGGCGGGATCGAGGTACGGCGACACCAGGATCATCCCGTTCATCGCCACGCCCAGGCGTGTCTGCAGATAATGCGTGATGCGCGGGCCGCGGAAGCCGCCGTAGCTCTCGCCGGTGATGTACTTGCGCGAATTGAGGCGTCCGTTGCGCACCAGCCAGTCGTAGATCACGCGCGACAGGTATTCGATGTCGGTTTGCGTGGTGTAGAACTTCTTCTTCGCCTCCTCTTCGGCGACGCGTGCGCGCGAGAAGCCCGTACCGACGGGATCGATGAACACCAGGTCGGTGAAGTCGAGCCACGAACCCGCGTTGTCGAGCAGCGTCGCCGGATCGGACGGGCTGTTGCCCTCAGCGCCGAACTGCACGCGCTTGGGCCCGATTGCGCCAAAGTTGAGATACACCGACGACGCGCCCGGACCGCCATTCAGCGCAAACGTCACCGCGCGATTCGCACCCGGTATCGTGTAGGCGATGAACATCACGTCGGCGAGGGTCTTGCCTTTCTCGTCGATGACGGGCAGCGAACCCACGGTGGCGTCGTAGCTCACCGACTTGCCATCGATCACCGTCGTCTGGCGCACGGTCTTGTCGGCGGGAAACGGCAGCGGCTTGATGTCCTCGCTCTTCTCCGCCCCCTCCTTTGCGGCAGGTTTCGCGGGCTCGTCGGCAGCCAACGCAACCTGGGCGGTCGCGGCAAGTACAGCGAACAGCAACGCGGGAAGACGCGGAAACATGGCATTCGTCCTGGGCGGGCGGGTGCGCAGGATAACCCGGCGCGTGGCCTTGTCGATGTGCCGGAAGATGGATCATGGGTGCGGCCGTGGCCGCTGATCCGGCGGACTCCGCATTTCGTCGATTCCGGGCTCGCGTCGCCCCCCAGGCCTGTGGCAGCATGCGTTCCGGTTTGCCTGGGGAGCCCGTCATGCGCTGGATATTCCTTGTCCTCGCCGTTATCGGATTCTCGTTCGCGTTTTCGGCCAAGACCGCTGGGCTCATGGAAATCGGCTTCCTCGTCGGTTTCGCCGGGCTGTTCGGCGCATTCTTCGGTTTCGCCGCGGCGCGCATCGCATCCACGTCGCGGCCCGATACCGTCCTGCTGACCGACGTCACGAAGATGCGCGCAACCGCGGCGAAGGCGGCGGCAGCGCAACCGCCAGCGGGCGGCGCGGACAAGCAATGAAAAAACGGGGCCCTCGACTCGCAGGGCCCCGCTGACTCGACGTTGACGCCGGCCTACTTGGAGATGTCGATGTCCTTGGTTTCGCGCAGGAACAGCGAGCCGATCACGAATGTCATGGTCGCGACGACCACCGGATACCACAGACCCGAATAGGGATTGCCGGTCGCGGCAACGAGGGCAAACGCGGTGGCCGGCAGGAATCCACCGAACCAGCCGTTGCCGATGTGATACGGCAGGCTCATCGAGGTGTAGCGGATACGCGTCGGGAACAGCTCGACCAGCCAGGCCGCGATCGGCCCGTACACCATCGTCACATACAGCACCAGGATCACCAGCAGCAGCAGTACCATCGGCTTGTTCACGGCCGCATCATCGGCCTTGGTCGGATACCCGGCGGCCTTCAGCGCTTCACCGATCTGCTTGGTGAACGCGGCGGACTGGGTCTTGAACGCGTCCGCTTCCATGCCGGTGCCCTCGAACGAGGCGATGGGCTCGGCGCTGCCGATCTTGACGCTGGCGATGGTGCCGGCCGGCGCATCCTGCTTCGTGTACGCGGCACCGGACTTCACGACTTGGGTGACGGCGATGTCGCAGGAACTGGTGAATTTCGCGCCGCCGATCGGGTCGAACTGCGGCGTGCACTTGCCGGGATCGGCGATCACCGTGATCGGATTGTTGGCGGTCGCCGCTTCGAGCGCCGGATTGGCGAAGTGCGTCAGCGCCGCGAAGATCGGGAAGTAGGTCACCGCGGCAATGAGACACCCGGCCATGACGATGACCTTGCGGCCGATGCGGTCCGAGAGCGCGCCGAAAACGATGAAGAACGGCGTGGCGATGATCAGCGCGAGCGCGACGAGCACGTCCACCGTGTCGGCGTCGACCTTGAGCGTCTGCAACAGGAAGAAGCGCACGTAGAACTGGCCGCCGTACCACACGACGGCCTGTCCGGCGGTCGCGCCGAGCAGCGCCAGGATCACGATCTTGCCGTTGCTCCAGTTGGCGAACGACTCCGTCAGCGGCGCCTTCGAGCCCTTGCCTTCGGCTTTCATCTGCTGGAACAGCGGCGACTCCTGCAGTTGCAGGCGGATGTACACCGAGACGGCCAGCAGCAGGATCGACACCAGGAACGGAATGCGCCAGCCCCAGTCGGCGAATGCCTCCCTGCCGAGGCTCGTGCGGGCCACGAGCAGCACGACCAGCGACAGGAAGAAGCCGAGCGTCGCGGTGGTCTGGATCCAGCTCGTATAGGCGCCGCGCTTGCCGTGTGGCGCATGCTCGGCGACGTACGTCGCCGCGCCGCCGTATTCGCCGCCCAGCGCCAGACCCTGCAGCAGGCGCAGGGTGATCAGCGCGACCGGCGCGGCAATGCCGATCGATGCGTAGGTCGGCAGCAGGCCGACGAAGAATGTCGACAGGCCCATGATCACGATCGTGATCAGGAACGTGTACTTGCGTCCGACCATGTCGCCAAGGCGGCCGAAGATCAGCGCGCCGAACGGGCGTACGGCGAATCCGGCGGCGAACGCGAGCAGCGCGAAGATGAACGCGGTGGTCTGGTTGAAGCCGGCGAAGAACTTCGCGCCGATGATCGCCGTGAGCGATCCATACAGATAGAAGTCGTACCACTCGAATACGGTGCCCAGACTCGACGCGACAATGACACGCGCGTGCCGGGTTGTCAGTTCGCCGCCTTGTGTGTTTGTCGCCATGATTGACTCCCCAAGCAAAGGATGCCGCGTTGCCATTGCCGCGATCGCGTCGCGCCTTCCGCCCCCAGGACGGGGTGACACCGATCAAATTCGCTCGCCGATGCACGTACTATCGTCACCGCGCGAGCGGTCCGGGACAGACTGCCCGCCCACTTCCGGAGCGGCCATACGGCTTTGGTCGTAGGCTTGCGCGGGATCGACTAAAGTCGTATTGGTCGACAACTCGGCCGGGCTAGTGTGGGGACAAGACCCGGCCGCACGGGCACTCACGCTTTCCGGGAGGATCCATGTCCAGCAACCATCCAGTTTCGCCCGAGTTCGCCGCCCGCGCGCGCGTCAAGGCCGACGACTACACCAGGCTGTACGCCGAATCGGTGCGCGATCCCGCCGGCTTCTGGGGCCGCATCGGCAAGCGCCTGGACTGGATCAAGCCTTACACGCAGGTCAAGGACGTGTCCTTTGCTGCCGACAATCTGCACATCCGCTGGTATCACGATGGCGAACTGAATCTCTCGGCGAACTGTCTGGATCGCCACCTCGCCGCGCGCGGCGACAAGACCGCGATCCTGTGGGAAGGCGACGATCCGGACGAGTCGAGAGCGATCAGCTATCGCGATCTGCACGCGCAGGTGTGCCGCTGCGCGAACCTGCTCAGGAACCTCGGCGTGCAAAAGGGCGACCGCGTCACGATCTACCTGCCGATGATTCCGGAAGCCGCGGTGGCCATGCTCGCCTGCGCGCGCATCGGCGCGGTGCACACGGTGGTGTTCGGCGGGTTTTCTCCGGACTCGCTCGCCGGGCGCATCGCCGATTCCACGTCGAAGGTCGTGATCACGGCGGATGAAGGGCTGCGCGGCGGCAAGAAGGTGCCGCTCAAGGTGAACGTCGACGAGGCGCTCACCCGGCCGGGCACGGCCAGCGTCGAGACCGTGCTCGTGGTCAGGCGCACGGGCACTCCGGTGGCCATGCAGGCGCCGCGCGACCGCAGCTGGAACGACCTCATGGCGCAGCAGTCGAGCGAGTGTGCGCCGACGCCGGTGAACGCCGAGCATCCGCTGTTCATCCTGTACACCTCCGGCTCGACCGGCAAGCCGAAAGGCGTGCTGCACACGACCGGCGGCTATGGCGTGTTCGCCAGCTACACCCACGAATGCATCTTCGACATCCGCGAGGACGACATCTACTGGTGCACCGCCGACGTCGGCTGGGTCACCGGTCACAGCTACATCGTCTACGGCCCGCTCGCCAACGGCGCCACCTCGCTCATGTTCGAGGGCGTGCCGAACTATCCGGATTCCAGTCGCTTCTGGCAGGTGGTCGACAAGCACAGGGTGACGTTGTTCTACACGGCGCCGACCGCGATCCGCGCGCTGATGCGCGAGGGCGAGGCGCCGGTGAAGAAATGGAAACGCTCGAGCCTGCGCCTGCTCGGCTCGGTCGGCGAGCCGATCAATCCCGAGGCCTGGGAGTGGTACTGGCGCGTGGTCGGCGACGGCCGCTGCCCGATCGTCGACACCTGGTGGCAGACCGAGACCGGCGGGATTCTGATCACGCCGCTGCCCGGCGCCATCGATCTGAAGGCGGGATCGGCGACAAAGCCGTTCTTCGGCGTGACGCCCGCGATCGTCGACGCCGCCGGCAACACGCTGGAAGGTGCCTGCGAAGGCAATCTCGTGCTCACCGATTCGTGGCCGGGCCAGATGCGCACGGTGTACGGCGACCACCAGCGCTTCATCGACACCTATTTCAAGACCTATCCAGGCACGTACTTCACCGGCGACGGAGCGCGCCGCGACGCCGACGGCTACTACTGGATCACCGGCCGCGTCGACGACGTGATCAACGTCTCCGGTCACCGTCTCGGCACGGCCGAAGTGGAAAGCGCACTCGTCGCGCATCCGCAAGTGGCGGAAGCCGCGGTGGTCGGCTGCCCGCACGACATCAAGGGTCAGGGCATCTACGCCTATGTGACGCTCAAGGCCGGCGTCGAGGCCACCGATTCGCTGCGCAAGGAACTCGTCGCGCACGTGCGCAAGGAGATCGGTCCGATCGCGACGCCCGATCATCTGCAGTGGGCGCCGGGCCTGCCGAAGACGCGCTCCGGCAAGATCATGCGCCGCATCCTGCGCAAGATTGCCGAGAACCTGCCCGATCAGCTCGGCGACACCTCGACGCTCGCCGACCCGACCGTGGTGCAGAATCTCGTCAACGAACGCCTGATCCGCTAGCGCAGGCCCGCCGCCGCCGTGCGCGAAGTCCTCATCGCCGACGACCATCCGCTGTTCCGCGACGCGCTCGCGCGCGCGGTCACGCAGGCCGTGCCCGAAGTCCGCCTGTTCGAGGCGGACGGCGTGAACGCCCTGCAGGCGCTCATCGAGACGCATCCGCACGCCGAGCTTCTGCTGCTCGATCTGCACATGCCGGGCGCGAACGGCTTTTCCGCGCTCGTGCACGTGCGCGGCCAGCAGCCGGGATTGCCGGTGATCGTGGTGTCGGCGCAGGAGGACGCGCGCGTCATGCAGCGCGCGATGGCCCACGGCGCGTCCGGCTACATTCCGAAGTCCACGCCTGCCGAAGTGATCGTCAGCGCGATCCGGCGCGTGCTCGACGGCGACGTCTGGCTGCCGCCGCACATCGGTGCGCACGCGACGCCGCTCGAGACCGCCGAGGCCAACGCCGCCGCGCACATCGCCGAGCTGACGACGCAGCAGTTCCGCGTTCTGGGCATGATCGCGGAAGGGTTGCTCAACAAGCAGATCGCCTACGAACTCAACGTCTCGGAGGCGACGATCAAGGCACACATGACCGCGATCATGCGCAAGCTCAACGTCTCCAACCGCACCCAGGTCGCGCTGCTGGCGCGCCGGCTCGCGCTCGATCCGGCGCTGGAAGGCGCGGAACTACCGGGCTGAATCACCCCGCAGACGTGACCGCGCTCGCCGCGGCACGCGAGCCCACGCGGCCGAGTTGCGCGATCAGCGCGCGCAACGCCGCCGGTTTGACCGGCTTGAGCAGCAACGCGTAACCCAGGTCGCGTGCACGCGATTTCAGTTCGGGGCTGGCGTCGGCGGTGATCAAGGCGCCCGGCGGTGGCGACGCGCAGGCGGCACGCAGCCGATCGAGCGCTGCCAGGCCATCGATCGGATCGTCCAGGTGATAGTCGGCGAGGATGAGGTCCGGGCGCCGGTGGCGCACCGCATTTGTTGCATCTTCCACATTGCTGCAGATATCGCAGCTCAGGTCCCAGCGCTTGAGCAGCGCCGCCATGCCGTCGAGGATCGCGCTGTCGTTGTCGAGGCAAAGCACGTGCAGCCCGCCGACGACGCCGGGCGCGAGCTGCAGCGCCCGCGGTGCGGGCGCGCTGGCGACGGCGGCCGGCGCGCGTGCGACCTCGACCGCGAACACGCTGCCGCGGCCCGGCCACGAGCGCACCGACAGGCGGTGATTGAGCATGCGCGCCATGCGCTCGCAGATCGCCAGTCCCAGACCGAGGCCCTTTTCGCCCCACGGCGATGCCTGCTTGCCGCGGCGGAATTCGTCGAAGATGCTGCCCTGCTGGTCGACGTCGATGCCGGCGCCGGTGTCCCACACTTCGATGCGCACCCGCGGACCGTGCCGGCGCACCCCGCACACGACCCGCCCGCTGCGCGTGTAACGCAACGCGTTCGACAGAAAGTTCTGCAGGATGCGGCGCAGCAGCTGCGGGTCGCTGGTGACACGCACGCCGCTGTCGACGAAGCGCAGCTGCAGGTTGCGCGCCGCCGCGACCACGCCGAACTGATGCCTGAGCGGCTCGACGACGTCGGCAAGGGCGAAACTGGTGACTTCGGCGGTCAGCTTTCCCGCATCCAGACGCGATACTTCAAGCAGGGTGTCGAGCAGATCTTCCGCCGCCTTGAACGCCGCGTCGGCGCGCTCCGCCAGGCCGGCACTCTCGGCGTCGAGGGGCTGCTGACGCAGGGCGGAGGTGAACAGCCGCGCGGCATTGAGCGGCTGCAGGAGGTCGTGCGAGGCGGCAGCGAGAAAGCGCGTCTTGCCCGCATTGGCCGCCTCGGCCTCGCGCTTGGCCTGCTCCTGCGCGACCAGCGCCTCGCGCAATTCGCGGGTGCGCTGGGTCACGCGCTGCTCGAGGTTTTCGTTGGCTTCGCGCAACGCCTGCTCGACGCGCTTGTAGTCGGTGATGTCGCTGAACGCGGTGAGATAGCCGCCACCGGGCAGCGGCCCTCCGCGCGTCTCGATCACGCGCCCGTCCGGTCGCTCGCGCACGAACACGTGGGGCGTTCCTCGGCGCAGATGCTCGAGGCGATTCTGCACCTGCTGTTCGGCCTCACCGGCGCCGAGCAGTCCGCGCGTGGCGTTGTGGCGGATGAGATCCGCTACCGGACGACCGACGTAGACGAACCCTTCCGGATAGTCGAACAGGTCGAGGTAGCGCCGGTTCCAGGCGACGATGCGCAGCTGGGCGTCGACGACACTGATGCCCTGGCTCATGTTCTCGAACGTCACCGCGATCAGCTCGCGACTGAAGCGCAGCTCCTGCGAGGTTTCGTCGAGCAGCATCGCCGCTTCGGAAAGGTCGAGACCGGTGCCGCGCAGCGCGCTCGTGAGCATGCGCCGCGCGGAGGCCGCGCCGATCGCACCGGCGAGCAGGCGTTCGGTGAATTGCAGCAGCGCGCGGTCGGCAACTGCGCCGGGGTTGCTCGGCAGCGGCGCGGATTCGGCGTATTCCGCGAACGCGCGCTCGGCGTTGCGCTCACCGAGAATGCGCCCGGCGAGCGCGCGCACGTCCGCCACCGGAATGCGCCCGCGCCATTCGCCGCCCGCCGCCGTGCGTTCCGCATACGGATCGAGAAACGCCGACGCGTGCAGCCGGTCTTCCACGCTCGGCCGGAAGCGCAGCGAGAGAAACACGAGGCAGCCGACGTTGGCCAGCAGCGACCAGAACGCGCCGTGCGTCACCGCGTCCCAGCCATGCAGCAGGAACAACGCGTGCGGCTGCAGCCAGGCGATGCCGAATGGCCCCGCGCGTACCCAGTCCATCGGCATCAGGCCGGCGTCGGCGAGACTCGGCAACAGCAGCGTGTAGATCCAGATCGCGAAGCCGACGGCGAGCCCCGCGGTGACACCGATGCGGCTGGCGCCGCGCCAGTACAGCGCGCTCACGATCGCCGGCGCGAATTGCGCCAGGGCGACGAACGCGAGCAGGCCGATCGAGGCCAGATTCGCGTTGCGCGTGATCGCGCGGTAGTAGCCATAGGCAAGCCCCGCGAGCAGCACGATGGCGACGCGGCGCACCTTGAGCACGAGCGAGGACAGATCCGCGCGGCGCTCGAGCCCCAGGCGGCGCACGCGCAGCAGCGCCGGCATGACCAGATCGTTGCTGATCATCGTCGACAGGGCGACGGATTCGACGATGACCATGCCGGTCGCGGCGGAGAATCCGCCGAGGTAGGCTATCGTTGTCAGCAGCGTGTGCCCGCCGTGCAGCGGCAGCCAGAGCACGTACACGTCCGGATCGACGCCGCCGTGGATCGTCGCCGCGCTCACCGCGACGATCGGCAGCACGAATGCGCTGATCAGCAGCAGGTAGAGCGGAAACAACCGGCGCGCATGGCGCACGTCCGCCGGATCCTCGCACTCGACCACGCCGACCTGGAACTGGCGCGGCAGGCAGAACATCGCCACGTAGGCGAGCAGGGTCTGGCCGAGGAACCCGGTCGGCAGGCCCTCGTTCGCGAGTGCCCTGGCGGGCGGGCCGACGGCCGCTCCCAGGCCGCCCAGCCGGAGCGCGTAGACACCGATGGCGACGAACGCGACCAGCTTGACCACCGATTCCGCCGCGATCGCCAGCATCATGCCGTGATGGTGCTCGGTTGCATCGATGCGACGCGTGCCGAACAGGATCGCGAACATCGCCAGCAACAACGCGATGTAGAAGGCGCTGTCGTTGAACAGCGACGCATGCGCGGGCTCATGCCCGCTGAGCGCGCCGATGCTCATCGCCACGGCCTTGAACTGCAGCGCGATATAGGGGATCGATGCGGTCACCGCGATGACGGTCACCAGGGCCGCCAACCGGTGCGACTTGCCGAAGCGCGAGGCGATGAAATCGGCGATCGAGGTGATGTTGCGCTGCTTCGCGACCAGGGTGAGCCGGCGGAACAGGCCGCTGCCGAACGCGAACAGCAGCATCGGTCCCAGGTAGATCGGCAGGTACGACAGGCTCGCGCTCGCCGCGCTGCCGACCGCGCCGTAAAACGTCCACGACGAGCAGTAGACCGCGAGCGCGAAGCTGTACACGAGCGGACGCAGCCAGGCTCGATTCGGATACAGCGGGCGCCGGTCGCCGTAGTACGCCAGGCCAAACAGGCCGGCGACATAGACCAGCGAAACCAGCAACAGGACCCATCCGGGAATCACGCGCCTCTCCTGGGGACGGTGCAACCGGATTCTAGATGGCAGCGGCGGCCGAAGCGCCTTGCACCGCCGCAAAGGCTTGACCGGCGCGACGGGAAACCCAAAGCTGGAGCGATGCCAGCGCTCGAGGCCGACGACTTCACGACGTCCACTCCGCCGCAACCGCTCGACGGCGCAGAGGTGCACCTGTGGTTTTTTGCGCCGTGGCCGCGCACGGGCCACGCCGCCGAATCGGAATTCGTGCGCGCGCTGCTCGGCACGTACCTGCAACGCAGCGCGGAGGAGGTGCGGATCGATCGCCATCCCGGAGGCAAGCCGGTGATCCGCGGCGAACGGCTCCGGTTCAACCTCGCCCACAGCGGCACCGGCTTGCTGGTTGGTCTCGCCGATTCGCTGGAACTGGGTGTGGACCTGGAAACGCCGCGGCGGCCGCGGCCAGTCATCGAACTGGCCAGGCGTTTTTTTACCCCCGCGGAAGCTGCAGCGCTGGCCGCCCTGCCCGAAGCCGGGCGCCAGGGTGCCTTCCTGCGCCTGTGGACTTGCAAGGAGGCGGTTCTGAAAGCCCAGGGACATGGGCTAGCCGGCGGCCTGGACAGCGTGGCGTTTTCGCTCGGCCCGGGAGAACCGATTCCGATTCCGCAAACGCCGGCCGCCGGGGTCGCCTGGCAGGTGCGTTGTGCCGCCCCCGCCCCGGACTATGTCGGCGCAGTGGCCTGGCGGGGCGACAATCGGTCGATCCGAGCCTTTAAGGTAATCCTTTAATAGATTAGGCTAGACCGTTGCTGCACCGGTCCGTTCGGGCCATATCCGGGTGGGACGCAGGGGTTGGCAGGATGTGGAAACTGCTGCGTAATCTGGCGCTGGTGGCCCTGTTGCTGGCCGGCGCCGCGAAGCTGCTGGCCTGGTATGCGGTCGGGCAGGAAGCCGAGCGCCTGACCGCCGCGCTCGCCCCGGCGATCGAGGTCAAATACGAAGGAGTGTCCGCGGGCCTGGATGGCAGCGTCAGCCTCAGTGGCGTCAGTATCGCGCACACCGCGACACACCGGGTCTACCGCGCCGACAACCTCGGCTTCGAGACTCCCGGACTGCTCTGGCTGCTCAAGCACAGTCTGCTGCATGAGAACACGCCTCCGCCACAGCTGGCGGTCACGGCGCAGGGGCTGCGCCTGCCACCCGTACCGTGGCTGGACGCGGAATGGTTCGACCCGTCGACGTTCGTCCCGTTTGCCACAGCCGGCTGCGGAATCAAGAGTTTCGCCCCAGCCGATCTGCGCAAGATGGGCGCACCCGACTCGACCTCGCGCGAGCGCATCGACTACCGCTATGATGCCGACGCACACGCGCTGACCGTCACCTTGAGCCTTGCGGCCCAAGGCTATGCAGCGCTGACGCTGAAGGCCGAGGTACGTCCGTTCGATCCCGCAACGGCGGCAGCAGGCTGGGAAAAGCTGCACGTTCAGCAGATTGAGGCGAACTACACCGATGACGGTTTCCTGCGCCAGCGCAATCAGTTCTGCGCGCAACGCGCCAATATCGGTCCGCTGCAGTTCGTCGACAATCACGTCGCCAACGTGCAGACGATGCTTGCCCAGCACCGCATCGAACCGAGCAACGAACTCGTGCAGCTGTACAAGAACCTGATGCAGAACGGCGGCCAGGCCAGCGTGCTCAGCTTGCCCAGCAGCACCTTTGCCGTGGGTAGCGTGCGCGGTGGCGCGTCCGAGGAACTGCTGCGCCAGCTCAACATCACGGCGCGCTACGGCGACAAGCCGCCGATCATGTTCCGCCTGACCTTCGCACCGACGCCGTCCGAGGAACAGGCGGCCGCCGAGGATGCAGCCACGACGGCCACCCCGGCGGCCCCGGCAGCGGCCGTGCCCGCGCCCGTCCCTACGACTGCCGCGGCAACCCCTGCGGCGCCGGAGAAGCCCGCCGCTCTGCCGCCGGCGGTCACGGTCGCGACAGCGCCGGTGAAGGCCGCACCCGCACCGGCTGCCGAAACTGCGAAGCCGAAACCGCCCGCGCCGGTCGCCGATGCGCAGAAACCGACAGCCGCGCCCGCGAGCGAAGCTCCGGTGTTCGCGAAGGCGCCCGCGG
>Ga0335076_10002695_pt1 | contig 17690 bp, 15 predicted proteins | sample Lox_Sample_25_FD_206717 | JGI IMG/M metagenome (GOLD analysis project Ga0335076, IMG submission 206717) | Soil microbial communities from Loxahatchee National Wildlife Refuge, Florida, United States - Lox_Sample_2.5 | ecosystem: Environmental > Terrestrial > Soil > Wetlands | place: USA... | reverse complement strand
TGTTTCGGCGACGGACAAGAGTGAACCAGGAAACAGAGCGGGTGCGCCACCGCCTTTTCATTATCGTCCCCGTCGCCTGGTTGCTGAGTTTGTTCGCGGCTGCCATCCTGGGCTGGTACGTCACTGGCACCATTATTGTGCCACTTTCCAAGCTCACCACTGCCGCCCAGGCACTGGCGCGAGGCGATTTTGGGCACGAAGTTAGTGTCGGTGGAAGTGACGAATTGGCTGTACTGGGCAATGCGTTCAACCATGCAGCCCGACAATTGCATAATCAATTTGAAATGACACTGGAGGCGCGCGTAGCCGAACGCACACGGATCGCGCGCGAGCTTCACGACACATTGCTGCAAAGCTTTCACGGCGTGCTTCTGCGGCTCCAAACTGTTTCACAACTCCTGCGAGAGCGGCCGGAGGAAGCACAAGACGAACTAGACAACATAATTGAGCAGGTGGCCGAGGCGATCACCGAAGGCCGCAATGCGGTCCAGGGATTGAGAGAGTTTACAGTTCAGAGCAGCGACCTCGCGCTGGCCATTAGCACCTTCGGAGAAGAACTGACGACGCGTTCAGAGAACGGTCAGCCTGTATTCCGTCTGGCCGTTGAAGGCGAGTTCCGAGATCTTCTCCCCGTCGTTCGTGAAGAAATCTACGGCATTACTGCCGAAGCGCTGCGGAACACATTTCGGCACGCAGAGGCACGGCGGGTCGAGGTTGAGATCCGCTATGAGCAGGAGCAATTCCGATTGCGTGTGCGCGACGATGGAAAAGGTATAGAACCGGCGATTCTCTCGGGTCGAGGAGGTGAGGGACACTATGGGCTGCCGGGTATGCAGGAACGCGCCAAACTCATAGGTGCTAAACTGACGGTGCGGAGCAATGTCGGGTCAGGTACGGAAATAGAAGTGTGCCTTCCTGCCAGCGCCGCTTACGGCACAGCTCAGAGACGTTCGTGATTTTCACGAAAGTTTGGCGAAGGCATCAAGTCGGAGGCCAGCCATGAGCACGGGCGGCCCGCGAATTCGAATTCTCGCCGTCGACGATCATCCAATCGTGCGCCAAGGGATTGCACGCCTGGTTGGTATTCAGCCCGATATGATTTTAGTGGGTGAAGCGTCAAACGGTCGCGAAGCCATGCAACAATTCCGGACGCAGCACCCGGACGTCACGCTGATGGACTTACAAATGCCGGAAATGAACGGCCTCGACGCGCTGATTGCGATTCGAAATGAATTTCCCGACGCAAGAATAATAATGCTGACAACGTATGTGGGCGATGCGCAGATTCTCCGTGCGTTGAAGGCTGGTGCTCAGGGATACCTGCTCAAGAATACGTTACACAAGGAACTGCTGGACAGGATTCGTGCCGTCCATGCCGGCCGGAAAACCATCTCTGCCGACGCCTCTTACGAACTTACCGAGCATGCGACCGATGAGGCCCTTACACAGGCGGAAGTGCGAGTACTGCGCCTGATTGCCGCGGGGAATGCCAACAAAGAGATAGCCGAACAGCTATCCATAAGCGAAGAAACAGTGAAAGGCCAAGTACGGAACATTCTGTCCAAATTGGGTGCCAAAGACCGCACTCACGCCGCCATGATCGGACTGAAACGGGGAATTATTGATGCGTAGCCCCGAAAGAGTCCCTGGTTTGTGCCTTTCGAGGCTTTAACGGAAAATCCGCCATTTATATCCTAGCTATGTCGTGCGCCGACTCTTCTCAACCTTTGCCCACGGTGCACCCGGGGCCGGTCTTCTCTTACTGCGGACTGTAGCGGGTACCACCTTGGTCATCCACGCAGCCATGGCACTACGCGGCGACCCGCCGCTGGGGTCAGCGATGCTTGAAGCACTTACAGGCGTTGTAGGAATACTCTTGTTCCTTGGTTTGTGGACGCCCGTGACGGGTACCCTTCTGGCGATCTTAGCGTTCTTGAGCGCCTTCCTGCGTGCCGCGGACCTGTTGAGCTGGATTTTGTTGTCCACGGTAGGCGCAGCTTTGGCACTGCTCGGACCCGGTGGATGGTCGGTCGATGCACGCCTATTTGGATGGAAGCGCGTGGAGCTTGCAGACCGAAACAGATGACTTAGCTGCGGTCCTTTGCCCGCCAGAGTCCACTTTTTACCCCTATTTGGTGCATACAGCGAATCGAAATGACGCCCGGGAGACACCATTGTAGGGTTTTCCCCGGAACGCAACTGGGTTAAATAATGTGCATCACCGGGGCGGCTAGGCTCAAATTCTAAGCGTTGAGCCAGGAGGATAAAATGGCGGCAGCTGTTGCCTTTACGGATCTCGAAAACCTTGCAGAGACACGCTCTCTCGATCCTGCCGGGTCCAAAGAAGAATTCGCGTACCTCGAATTAGAGACTCCGTCCGAACACAGCTTTGAGAACATTGTGGGCAAGAGCGCCACGCTTCGCAAAGTTCTCGACCAGGTAGCGATTGTGGCACCAACAGGGGCAACGGTACTGCTCTACGGGGAGACCGGTACAGGAAAGGAACTCTTTGCCCGGGCTATTCATAACCTCAGTCCGCGCCGGCAGCGCTCGTTTGTGCGGTTGAATTGTGCGGCGATACCGTCGGGTTTGGTGGAAAGCGAGCTCTTTGGCCATGAAAAGGGCGCATTCACCGGGGCTTTGATGCAGAAACGGGGCCGCTTCGAATTGGCCGATCGCGGCACTCTATTTCTCGACGAGATCGGCGACATCGGTCTCGATCTGCAACCAAAGCTGCTGCGTGCCCTCCAGGAATACGAGTTTGAACGGCTGGGGAGCACATCAACCATTCGCGTGGACGTTCGGCTGATTGCCGCAACGCATCGAAACCTGTCGGCGATGATACGAGATAACCACTTTCGTGAAGACCTCTTTTACCGCTTGAATGTCTTTCCGATCGAGATTCCTCCCCTTCGCGACAGGCGCGAGGATATTCCGTTGTTGGCGCAGTATTTCGTTTTGCGCCACGCGCGGCAAATGCAAAAACATATCAATTGCATTCCAATGCAAGCGATGGAGGCGCTGGTGAACGCCGACTGGCCGGGCAATATTCGGCAGTTGGAAAATTTCATCGAGCGCTGTGTGATTTTCACCCAAGGCGAGGCCTTGCATGTTCCTCAAGCAGAGTTGAGTCGCTCTGCTGCTTCGGCCGGATCCACTTTCGAAACCGCCACGCGACAGGTCATCATCAATGCGTTGAAGGGCGCCGCCGGAAAAATAGCAGGGCAAGGCGGAGCGGCCCAGCGTTTGGGAATGAAACGCACTACGCTGCAAAACAAAATGCGCAGACTGAATATCAGTCGAGATTGTTACGCTTAGGTCGACAGTTCAAAAAGCTGAATTTTACGTTGCAGCTGAGGTATTGCATTCTTCTAGAATCGCTCACGGATGGCAAACGAGTTAGGCTCAGGCGTTCGGCTACGAAGTGCGGAGGCTAACACCTCCGGTCAGAATCCGTTCGATTGTCCGCAATAGCATCCTCCCCCCGCGGAAGGTCCATTCCTGACGATTTCTGTCATGGCCTTGAGGCTTGAGCCTCAAGACACGGAATCTGCTGTGCCTTCGAATCTGCCAGCGGGCGCTGCCCTCATTAGGGCAGAGCCGTGCGGATAACTGGGTTCTGCCGACGAGGATTCAAGAACTTACCACGGGTCGAAATTGGTATGCGATCTGCATTACACAAGGCTGACCTGTCAGTCGAGCGGATAGTCCACAACTGGATACACATCGACTCTTCAAGGGCTTACAGGAAGGGGAGCTCAACGGCGGATCAATATATGAGATTCAAATCGTTATCAGTAATGTTCCTCGCGATCGGTCTCGCTTTGCCGATGGTCTCATCAGGCCAGGAGCAACGGGCGGACTCCGACGCTCAGGCGCCACTGCTCACTCTGGACGAAGCGGTGACCCTGGCTCTCCAACATAACCGGCTTGTGAAGAACGCCGTGCTCGAGGTTCAGAAGAACGACTTTCAAGTGAGCACAGCGCGGAGTAGGCGGAAGCCCCAATTTCAATTCACGATGCTGGGAGGCGAGCTTTTACACCCGTTTGACTTTACATTCCCCGCCGGTTCGTTCGGCACATATCCGGGGGTCGGGCCGATTCCATCTACCAACTCGAAAATCCACACGCCCGCGGTCTTCACAACTTACATTACCGCGAATGCGGAACAACCCCTTTCCCAGCAGTACAAGATCGGGCTCGGCATTCACTTGACCGAGCTCGGACGCGATATTGCTCGAGAAGACGTCCGCGCTGAGCGTCAAAAGGTCGCCGCCGAAGTCCGCGATGCTTACTTCAATCTTTTCGCGACCCAAGCCGGGGTGGATGCAGCGAGTGAGGCTGTAAAAACATTCGAAGAAGCAGAGCGGGTCACAATCCAGTATGTTTCCGAAAAGACAGTTTTGCGGGCCGAGTCTTTGGACGTAGACGCCCGTCTGGCCAAAGCGCGTTATGAGTTGTCAGTTGCGGAGAATGGCCTCGCCACACAGCGTGAGGCTCTGAACCAACTGCTTGGCCGCGATGTCGCGACAGCCTTTCGGGTCGAGTACGTCGCCGAGCAAGATGCGACTGATCTGAGTCTCGCCTCCGCCAGACAGGCAGCTCTTGCGAACCGCCCTGAATGCCGCGAGGCGCACCTTAAAGAAAAGCAAGCCCAATATGAACGGCGTCTCGCGAAAGCCGAATATATTCCAGACCTCAGTCTCTCTATTCGCTATCAAGGGCTCTACAACGTGCAGGTTCTTCCATCCAACGTGACCACGGCGGGATTCCTGTTGACCTGGGAGCCTTTCGATTGGGGACGCCGTCACAATCGGATCGTCGAGGCAGCGAAGACTATCGAGCAAGCGCGAAACGGAATCGGAGAGACGGAATCGAAGATCGCAGTTGAGGTGGGCGCCAAATACCGTAAATGGTACGACGCTTCGCTCTTGCTGAGGGCCTCTCGGACCGCCCATGAAGCAGCGGCGGAACAGCTTCGCGTCACGGGCAATAAATACAAGCAACAGGCCGCACTCTTACGAGACCTCCTTCAGGCGCAGACTCAGAGCTCAGAGACCAACTTCCAATATCAGCAAGCGCTTTCGTCCTATTGGAGCTCCTTTGCCGAGCTGCGCAAAGCGATGGGAGAAGAGTGACTCATGGGCAAAACTTTTGGAGTGACAACTAGTCACCACAGAGCTAGAGCACGCGACGGGAGGGCAGTAGAGATGACGAGAAACGAATCGAAGAAGGGACTAGGGCTCGTATTGACTGCAGTGCTTTTCGGCGTGACGGCTATCGTCAACGGCTGCAACCAGCCTACGCAAGCTGCGGCCAAATCACCGACGCCGGTTCATTTGGTTAACGCGGTTTTGTATTCGCCTTCGGAGGATCTGCGGTACTCGGCTTCCGTTCTCCCATTTGCCGAAGCGGTTCTGTCCTTCAAGTCGGCGGGATATGTCACAGAGATCAAACAGCTCGTCGCTGCTGACGGGCGTCTTCGCAACATCGGTTCCGGAGATTATGTTGGGCGGGGGGCTGTTCTCGCCCAGATTCGACATCAGGACTTGAGGAATCAACTCGACCAGGCCAATGCTACGCTGAGTCTCGCCCAAGCGCAGCATCTCGAGGCAACGAAAGACTATGATCGTGCAAGGACCCTCTATGGGTCAGAAAGCTTGACCAAGCCCGATTTCGATCGCGCGCAGGCCAAATTCGATTCGACGCTCGCAGCTGTGGATCAGGCCCAGGCTAATGTACATCAAGCGCAGCTGGCCCTTCAGGACGCGGATCTGACGGCACCGTTCGCTGGCTATATCCTTGCCAGGAATATTGAAATCGGCAACCTTGCAGCACCGGGGACTCCAGCGTTTGCTATTGCCGATACCAGTTCCGTCAAAATCGGCTTCGGTGTTCCCGACTATGCCGTGAGGCGCCTCCGCTTGGGACAACAATTCAGTATTCATTTGCAGGACGACCCGAAGGAATACAGCGGCCGTGTGACTAGTATTGCCGCGAGCGCGGACGAGAAAAACCGCGTTTTCGCCGTTGAAGTGACGGTGCCCAACCCCAAGGCTTCGTTAAAACCAGGGATGATTGCCTCTCTCAGTTTGACGGGTGTCCACAAAGACCCCGTTCCATCGGTGCCTCTGAGCGCCGTTGTCGCTGCGCCAGGTTCTTCTGGCCACTACGCTGTTTTCGTCGCCAGAGAAGAAGGAAACGAGTGGGTGGCTCACTTGCGCGAAGTTACTCTCGGAGAAACCCATGAAAGTGACGTCGCAGTAAGTGGAGTGAACCCAGGCGAAAAAGTCGTTGTTGTCGGAGCCGCTGGTCTCAAAGACGGCGAGCGTATCCAGGTTGTCCCGTAAAGAGGTCCAGAAAAATGGCATTTGAAAACGCTCAAGACATCCAGAATCGCCGCAATATCCCGCGTTTCTTCGTGGACCACCCGCACATCTCCTGGATCCTTCTTCTCGGCGTGTTGCTTTGGGGCTATTTTGGCTATACCTCGATGCCCCAGCGCAAGGATCCTGACATTCCTGTGCGTCTCGGTGTGGCAGCTTGTCCCTGGCCCGGCGCCACCGCGCAGCAGGTCGAACAGTTCATTACCCGCCGGATTGAGGACGTGGCCGCTGAGAATAAGACCATCCATCCTGGAACGGATGCGGATTACGGAATTAAATCCATATCTCTCCCAGGATACGCGTTTGTCACGATCCAACTAGATGAGGGGATCACCGATACCAAGCGGCAATTCAGCGACATCAATCTAAAGCTCAACGCCCTCAACGCTCAGTTGCCGCAGGGCGCTGGGCCGATCAGCTTCCAGAGCGATTTTGGAGATACCGCTGCGCTCATGCTGACAGTCGCGAGCCCAAAGGCCGACGAAGTCGAAATCTCAGCTCGCGCCAACTCCGTCGAAGCAGCGATTCGCAATGCTCGCGATCCAAAACAGTCAAGTGGAAAAGGCCAGCCAATTACGGTGGTTGATGCCTTTCCGCAATCCATTTCAGCACGCCAAATTTTGGACACGGAATATGTGTTTCAAGAGGAAGCGCAGGCGGCCGGAATCATTCGAGACTCGAAGATCATCCAAGGCGGCGGGTTCATCGGGCTGGATGGCATCTCCGATGCCAATGACAATGTCATTCAAGCGTTTATCGGCCGGTTTATGTCCGAGCAGCTAAAGCGTTCTGAGTTGCACCCCGACACATGGGAGCCGGCCATAATTCGCGATCCGAGCGAGACACGAACGAAACTCGCCAAGGTTGCGGGCGACAAGTACAGCTACGCTGAACTCGACAATTTCTCGGACTTGATAGGCCGAACTGTCCAGGGAGCTCCTGAGGTTTCCAAGGTGGAACGGCGCGGCGTTTTGTCGCAAACTGTGTATCTCGACTATTCCGATGATCGCCTGGCAGCCTACGGCCTGCGTCCAGCTGATCTCTCCAGAGTCCTTTCGGCTCGCAACATCATTGCTCCCGGCGGAACCGTGGAAACCGGTGAGCGCAGAATTACTCTGATCCCTTCCGGACAGTTCGATTCAGTCAAGAGCATCGGGGATGTTGCCGTGTCGACTACGGCGCAGGGCACCCCCGTCTATTTACGGGATCTTGTTCAAATCAGCCGCGGGTACCAGGCTCCCGCCACATACCTCAATTACTACACCTGGCGCGACGCGAATGGCCACTGGCAACGGAGCCGCGCGATCACCTTAGCCATCTATATGCGCGATAGGAGACAAATTGCACGTTTTGGGCAGTCCGTCACTTCGAAGCTTTCGGGTCTTCGCCAAATTCTCCCCGCCGACCTGATTCTCGCGCATACGTCCGATCAGCCGCTCCAGGTTAAAGAAAACATTAGCCTGTTCATGCGGGCTCTTCTCGAAGCGATTATCCTCGTCGTTCTGGTGTCATTGATTGGGTTCTGGGAGTGGCGGCTGGCGCTGATCATGGCGCTGGCAATACCGATCACGCTCGCGATGACGTTTGGCATCGTCTATATGTTGGGAATTGATCTCCAGCAAGTCTCGATCGCATCTCTGATCATCGCTCTCGGTCTTCTCGTCGACGTTCCCGTGGTTTCTGGTGACGGCATTAAACGCCATTTGGCCGAACAGTTTCCACGCAAGGCGGCCTGCTGGCTTGGTCCTACCAAGCTTGCAACAGCGATTTTTTACGCGACCATCACAAACGTCATCGCGTATCTACCGTTTCTGATGTTGACCGGCAATACCGGAGAGTTCTTGAAGAGCCTCCCGGTGGTCATGACCGCGTCACTGCTGTGTGCTTACTTCGTTGCGATGACCTTTGTTCCTTTCCTGGGTTACTACATCTTGCGCGCCCCCGCCAAACGAGAACCAACCATCGAGGAAATGCGGCAGCGAGGATTTTACGGCTTTTACAACCGACTCGTCGGCAAGGCCATTAAACATCGATGGGCGGTCTTCGGTGCGTCTTTGGTGTTCCTGATTGGAGGCGGCCTGTTCGGTTCGCGCCTTAAAACGCAGTTCTTTCCCGAAGATGTCCAGTATTGGTTTTATCTGGATGTCTGGCTGCCTAATGACACTCCATTGAGCGTCACCAATGATACCGTTATGCGCGCCGAGAGTGTCGTCCGGCAGGTGATCGAAAATTCCCCTGAAGTTACCACCAAGGAGCATCGGGGACACCTCCTTAAGTCACTGACGACGTTTGACGGTGGCGGAGGTCCGCGCTTCTGGTTTTCCGTTTCCCCGGAAATGCCTCAAACCAACTACGCCCAGATGATTGTTGAAATCACAGATAAGGAAGCATCGCCCAAGTTAGCTCGCCCGATCCAAGATGCACTGGATAAAGAAGTACCAGGGGCGTGGGTTACCGTTCGTCAGCTCCAAACGAATCCAGTGGACAATCCAGTCGAGCTACTGATCTCCGGGCAGGAGGATGTCGACTCGCGAAATGAGGCCTACAACATTCGCACCTTACGACAGATTGCGGGAGAAGCCCAGGAGATCGTCAGCCAAGCTCGCGGTATTGCTGTCGTTCGCGATGATTGGTTCCCGGACAATGTTCAACAACGGATACAGATCGACCCAGACCGCGCCAACGTTGCAGCTATCACCAATGCGGATGTGGCAAGGGCGTCGACCACCGCCATGAGCGGCGAAACGGTCGGCCTCTTCAAAGAAGGGGACAAGAACATTCCAATCGTCGCTCGCCTTCGCATGCAGGAGCGCGCCCAACTCGCCGATACCAAAAACCTGTATGTCTACTCTTCACAGACGAACAACCGGGTGCCTCTCCGGTCGGTTGCCACGGTAGGAAATTCCTTAGAAACCGGTCGCGTCAGGCGTCGCGAGCATTTTCGTACCATTTCCATTCTGTGCTATCCCCAGCCCGGAGTTCTCGCCTCCGAAGTGCTGAACCAGATTCTTCCAAAAATTCAGCAATTTCAGAAAAATCTCCCTCCGGGTTATCAGCTCAGGATTGGCGGAGAACAGGCCAAACAAATCGAAGGCTTCGACAATCTTAAGGTTGTTCTGTTGATTTCCCTACTCGGGATCTATCTGGCACTCCTTGTTCAGTTCAATAATGCCGTTAAACCTCTTTTGGTGTTTGCCGCGGCTCCTTACGGTGTAATCGGGTCTTTGATTGCCCTCTCGATCATGCATACGCCCTTTGGGTTTATGGCTTTCCTGGGCATCGCCAGCTTGATCGGTGTGATCGTCAGCCACGTAATCGTGCTCTTCGACTTCATCGAGGAAATGCACGAGAAGGGCGAGCCTCTGGAGCAGGCCCTTCCGGACGCCGGCATCCAACGTATCCGACCCGTAATAATCACCGTCTTAGCGACGATCTTGGCGCTCTTTCCACTGGCGCTCGAAGGGGGACCCCTCTGGCAGCCTCTCTGCTACGCGCAGATCGGAGGACTCGCGGTGGCCACCTTTATAACGTTGATTCTGGTGCCCGTGCTGTACAGCATCTTCGTTCTTGATCTGAAGATCATCCGCTGGGAGTCAAAAGAAGCTCCGGTACAAGCTGAGGCTGACCCCGCAGCGGAGCTGGTATCTCACACCAGTTGATTTGCGAACGTCGGTTGGTCTGCATTGGATGGCCAACCTTTATGGAACGCGAGCACGCTGAGTTGGTTTAAAAGGCTTTTCGATGATTCTTTTCAATCAAGTCGCTACGGCGGTCCTGCTTTTGATCCTTACGCTCTGGCTGCAGTGTGCTGGCGTGGCTGGGTTAATTGAATGGTTGAAGCGGGTTTTAACAAGAGACACTCACGACTTTGGTCCGCTTCACGCGGCCGCTCTAGTGGTGAAATCATCGGTCGCGGTGATCGTCCTGCATGGGCTGGTCATTATGCTTTGGGCGAGTTGGTATCGATTTCGCTGCTTTTCGTCTTGGGAGCTGGCCTTCTACTTCTCCTCTGGCACTTACACAACGCTCGGATCTGGCGAGGTAACGCTACCTTCCAACTGGCGGTTGTTGGGGCCTCTGGAAAGCATGACCGGCGTATTGATGTGCGGCGTATCAGTAGCTGTTCTTTTTGCCATAGTCACCCGGTCGATCGCAATTCATGAACGTCGCAAAAAATCGGGCCCGCTAAAAACAGCTGATCTGAAATCCGGCAGCCACGCAAGAAATTCAGCGGCGCACTCGAGGGAATACAGCCATGGCTAATGCCGATTTCCAGACCCCGGATTGGGTTCGACAGACTAAGAGTATTCTCGAAGAGCTGAATGAGGGAGTAGTGATTACGGATGATCAGCTTCGCGTAGTCTTTGCGAATGAGGCACTCCTTAGATTGGGCCGGTACCATCAAGGTGAGATCCAGGGACGCACGCCCGATGCGATATTCCCGCCGGAAGACATCCCGTACATCATGCAGCAACACGAATCGGGTCAGCGACAGAGGCATACCCGAAATGAGTTCTACTTTCCTCGGAGAGACGGCGAAAAGATTCCTGCGATTTTTAGCGGTCGAGAGATTCAGGGACCTGACGGCCAGGAATATGTGCTGCTCGTTGTGACTGACATCAGCGCACAGAAACGAATCGAGGAACGACTCCGAGAATCAAACGCTCTTCTCGAACAGCGGCAAAGAGAAATGGAAGCAGAACTCATGCTCGCTGCTCGCGTTCAACAGTCGCTCGCCCCGCAAAATCTGATTTGGAGCGATGTTTCGGTCGAGACCTACTTCAATCCAGCGCGTACCATCGGCGGCGACTTTGGTGTGGTATTTCCCCACGGCGATGAAGCTCTCAGTATCCTGATGTGCGATGTGTCCGGTCACGGGATTGGTTCTGCGCTTATGGCCAACCGCATTTATTCCGAAACACTCCATCAACTCGAACGAAAAACGGGACCGACCGCTGTGCTGAAACGAGTTCACGATTTCGTGCACAACCACCTCGCCACGGACGGCTTTTACTTCACCATGGCTGCTGTTCGTTTCACAATGGGCGGGCGGTGCGCGACGTTCGCTGCGGCAGGCCATCCACCGGCGATGCACATATCAAATGGTCGTGTTCATTTACTGGAGTCCCAGAATGGAATCCTTGGGTGCATCGATGAGACAGCGCCATCCGAGTCCGCGAACGAAGTAGTGCTCTCACCGGGTGATCGATTCGTGCTCTACACGGATGGCCTTGTCGAGGTCTTTAACAGTCGTCAGGAAATGCTTGGGACGGAAGGGTTCTCTCAATTGGTCGCCGATTCAGCAAAGCTTCCCTTGCCGGAGATGCGCCAGGCGATCCTCGAAGGTGTGACTTCGTGGAGGCATGGCCCGCTTGCCGATGACGTCTCTTTGGTGATCGTAGAAGTCCGCTAGTCCTTTCCCTTTCTGCGGCAAGTCATGCTGTTGCGTTAAGAGGACATACCTTGTGAATGCCCTCACTCGGGCACTGCCATAATCCCGGCAGACCTAAAAGAGTTTCTGGCCTTTAGATCATTGCAACACAACGGCTTACCGATATTCATCCCTGGCAATCGAAATGCGACCAAACAGAGTAGACGGAGTTTCCAAGCACTCTCAGACGTGATGAAACCACGGTTTCCCTACGCCTGGAGGATCGCGTGTGCTGGCGTGTTTTCGTGGGAGGTATTCGATGAGTCCGTCCGTCTTGGCTGAACTTCCTGCTTCGCAGCCCGTGAATGCCGGGAACCCGAGCAACCCCGATCCCGACCACAAGCCTCATGGCACGCGAGAAATTGAACGCAAGTCTTCTCTGGATCCATCGAAAACTCCAGAGCTCACGTTTCGCGCGTCAATGTTGGAATGCAATCGCATGGTCCGGCGTTCTCGGCCAATTGACTTTTTTGTCGCATTGCTAGTCAATGCGTCTCTTCTCGGGGCGCCCGTACTAGCAGGCCTCTACTTTACCGATACCATTAACCTGAAGCAGTTCGAAACGACATTCCTCGTCGCCCCTTCCCCACCCCCGCCCCCACCTCCGGCGCCAATCGCAGTTGCTCCGGAGAAGCAAGTTCATCGTGTGTTTCAGCAGGCCGGCAAGCTAATTGCTCCGGTAGCTGTACCGAAGCAAATCGCAGCCATCAAAGAAGCGCCAATTTCCGAACCGGATTTCGGAACAGGTGTGCCAGGTGGCGTGCCCGGAGGGGTTCCTGGTGGCAGCATGGGAGGCGTGATCGGTGGCGTTATCGGCGGCGTCGCGCCTGTGATTCCCAGGGCACCTCTCGTCTCAACAGAGAAGCCGAAAGCACCGATACGCGTTGGAGGCAGTATCCGTGCTCCGAAACTGCTGGTGCGCGTGGAACCCATCTACCCCCCGTTAGCGCTGCAAACACACATGCAGGGTGTCGTCACGATTGATGCAGTTTTGGACGAAAAGGGGAATGTCCAGGACATGAAGATTGTCTCTGGTCCGCCTTTGCTCTACCAAGCGGCCCTGAACGCGCTGGGAAAGTGGAAATACGAACCAACCTATCTAAATGACCAGCCGGTCGCGGTGGAGCTGGTTGTGACGATTACATTTCAACTCGGCCGCGAGTAAAGATCGACAGGAGCACGATATGTCACATACGCACACTTTCGTTCAAGATGATCTGGCGATCACATCGAACCATGTGAACGCAACGCGAACGTTCAGCCCTCCTATTTTCGGAAGGTGGCACGGCTCTTCGCGGCTCGACATCGATGCACGGATGCCGAGTGACGTCGAAATCATCTCGCCGATGGTCGAGCAGTTGATGCAAGCCATCGAGGCATCAGGATGTGTTATCGGCAGAGAATTCGCTGTGGAATTGGCCCTTCGTGAAGCCCTAAACAATGCAGTGCTCCATGGAAACCGTTTGGATCCTGCGAAATTCGTTGAGCTTCACTGCCGTTGTGACCTACGAAAGGGAATCTGGCTGGTAATCAAGGACGAGGGAACGGGGTTTGACCCAACCACAGTTCCCAATCCTATGCGGCCAGACGGGCTCAAGGCAGAGCACGGCCGCGGCATTTACCTGATGAAGTCAACGATGGACGACGTTTCGTTTGAACGAGGAGGAACCGAAGTTCACATGTGGAAACGCTCAGGCTGGTCTTCTTCTAGAGAATTGCTAGGCGACAAAACGTGTGCGGAGAAAGAGAATGTCACTGACCTGCGTCGATGAAAGCAAAGAGTCTGCCGTGAACACAATTTCGTTCGATAGTCCGGATGCCGCACTCGTTGCGGCCGCCAAACTCGGAGACGATCTGGCATTCGAAATCCTCATCAAGCGTTACCATGGCCGCATCTTTGCGGTTGCACTTCGCTATACCCGAGTCCGAGAGGACTCGGAGGACGTTGTCCAACAGGCGCTGCAGAAAGCGTTCCTGTACCTGCACACCTTCGAAGGGAAATCCTCCTTTTCGACCTGGTTGACACGCATTACCATAAACGAAGCTCTTATGCATCTGCGTCACGACCATAAACGGCGAGAGCTATCTTTGGAAGACGTGAGCAGTGCGAACGGCCCTTCGTTCAATCTGCGCTTACTGGACACGAATCCAGATCCAGAGGTCAAGTACTCGCGCCGCGAGCTAGCGGAAATCGTCGCGTCAGCGATCGAAGGGCTCACACCAGGCATTCGTGTGGTGCTGCAACTACGTGAATTCGCCGAGTTATCTTCTCGAGAGACGGCGCAGCGCTTGGGGCTTTCGATTTCGAGCGTGAAAGCGCGCGTGTTTCATGGCAGAAAGCAGCTAAGAAAGGCATTACACCTACAGGAGGGCGGGTGATCGCTCGGTGATGGTAATTGCCGGGCAGACATGCATTTCATCAACAGCAAGGATAGCACCGACTTCCATAAACGTTCCGGCCGCCAGCGTTCTGCTTCGTCTGACAACGTAAACAGTTCCTCAATTCAAGAACCGGACGTGCGATCCGAAAATCAGCCTTATGGGCCACGCTAAGTTGTTGATTTCGAGCAACAGGCGCTGGGACTTTTCAACAACTGGAAAACGTTGCTCGAATCTTTCTCGAAAGACCACTTCGTCGTGCCACGGTCTTTAAAGAACACGCTGATGCCTTGTGCGGCGGAATTGCCACTGTCAAGCGTCATCGACAAATCGGCATCAGCGCGGTTTTTGAATATCGCGTTCGCGCTCGCTGGCAAAGAAATATTCGGCGCAGATTCCGTGCCAACCAAAACCGACCCACCAAACACGTTGCTGTTGGTTCCAGACCAGTGGCGGGCAGTTCCGCCCTTTGAACTGTAAGAGTAGTGCTCCGCGAAGTTGCCAGTGATGGTTTCACTCGTGATGTTGTTCACGATTAGAAGCATTGTGTTCTGATTCGTGTTTGCTCGGGTGTTGCAGATAACAATGCTTTCAGTCAAACCGCCAGAGGTTTCGTTAATACTTACAACTGCTGTTCCAACACTGCCGCCAGGATCATTCCAAAACGAGACGTTGCCGAGGATATAAATTTCCTTTGTGTTAGTCAGCTTGTAGCCGATTTCTCCGTTGCAGCCTCCGCTTCCTGGTTGGTTTTCAACGTGGCGGTTTAAAAAGGCGACCTTCCTTGAAGGCTAGCGCAGTTTCCGCTCTCGTGGCTGGTAGCACTGGACAGGAACAAGCTTTGTACATCCTGTTGGCTGCGACTGGTATGAGAATCTCGGAGGCGCTCGCTTTGGAGACTCGTCACTTCGTAAATGAAGGACGCACTATCCGAGTCGAGCAACAAGTCAAAAAGGACTCACCGAAAATCGTGAGCTACCTCAAGACGAACGCTTCCAAGCGGGAAATCGACCTGCCCACGGACGTTGCCGCATTCTTCCAACGCTTCGCCGACAAGAAGTCTGGTTTGCTATTTTCGACGGGAAAGAACACGCCCCATCTGTACGGGAGTCTCGAAGACCGCTGGCTCACTCCCAAACTCAAACAATTAGGCTTGGATGAAAAGGGAATGGGTTTCCATGCGTTTAAAAGGTTCCGCAAGACGTGGTTGAGAGGACAGCGCTGCTTGGAAGATTTGAATAACTTCTGGATGGCCCATAAGCCGAAGACCATGTCGGAACTCTATTCGCATCTTCACGAGGAACTACAGGTGCGATTGGATCAAGCAGAGCGGGTGGGTCACGGCTTCAATTTGATTGTTGCCCTTAATGCTCCTGAAATTTCGGAACAAGCGGTGAATCAAATTGCGGCGCAAACCGAAGAGAAATAAAGGGTAGGTTTGGTGGACGTGGCCGGGATCGAACCGGCGACCCCCTGCTTGCAAAGCACGCCACTCGACTCCAAGAACTCCAACGCGTACTTTAACTACTAACGTTTCCAATAAATCGGGGAATCTGCTTTCGCTCAAAAGCTAACCCGAATCAGCTAAAAACGATGCATTCGTGCACAGTTCGTGCACAGCGACAATGGTGTTGTTTGCCTTAATCGTGTTGGTTTCCGACTTCACGCCGATGAACGGAACTTTCGCATCACAGGGCGTCTGTGATCCACGGTTTTCAAGACGGGTGATTGCGCTCTGGCTCGCGACTAAATTGTTGATAACTAACGATGCCGTTCGGCTCGCTCTGGGCGGTTTGGGCACGGATTTGAACGTATTGGGATAAATTGGGATAAGGCCATAATCTGGCGACCGTGTGTCGCGACGGTAGGCTTTTGCAAACTGTGTCCGCGATTCACAGACACCCGTTCTTGATAATTAATTGGGCTAGTCTAGCGGCTCATTCACGCTCGCCGTCGTCAGAAACTAGGCACGAGTCTGCGGCCGAGAGGTCGGAGTTGATTACCGGCGTAGCCATGCAAAGCGACGAAGTATGTGAGGCACGGCCGTTGCCAATTGAACTTGTCTTACGGTCGATATGCTGTTAAATAAACTTGACGGCTAAATGACACAGTCCACGCTAGCTAATCCCGTCTCGGTATCAATCCTGGGCCAACTTTTCTCGAACCACTACCTTAACACTCAGCTTCTGTGCCGTGATGATTGGAAAACCTCCGCAGCAGACACCCGCGCTGTGGAGATTGAGAAGCTCTTTGAAAAAGTGAGGCCACAGCTTGCCAAGAATCGTCCAGGTGGCAAAGAGTCGAAATACCTAGGCAGAACATCCCTGTCTGGAACGTTTTCTAATCGCCAGCGCTCTTCTAGGTACTGACGCGCCATCATCAGCAGGTCTGCTTTGAAATCGGCAGCGAGTACAGCCATGCACTCATTCTACTCTCCATTTTTCTTCGTCACCCTTGACGATGCCGATGGCGGTAAGGATGCCCATGGGCACGACCACCATGACGAACGTGGTGAGGAGGATGGTGAACATGCACGTGGTGGTGCCTATGGTGAGCGTGGTGGCTGGGGCGGCGGAAGCGCTGGCGCGAGGAGGAGCGGAGGCCAGGGGAGATGATGTGGCTGTGATCGCTTGACGGGCGGAAGCATAGGAGGACTCGATGGCGGCACCACCGTTAGGCCCATTCTCTTCGGATGACATTAGCGCTTTCCTTATGCAATTCGGGTACACCGCGAATCCAGCGGGATTGGTCGGGCAGTATTCGGGCGATTTCACGTTCGAGAGTGATTCCTTGGCTGGATGTCAACGCAATCGCGGTTCGCAAGGGCGGTCGTCCCCGATCATCCGATTCGGATTACCTTCGGCTGTGAATTCAATGGCGTGTTTGCACAATGGAAGGTGAGCCTGACTTTCCAAAGACTTCCCATGGCCGCCCGTGGAGTGAAGTGAGAGTGCAACACCGGACTTCAAATAGCAGAAACTAAACATGTTAAGATGGTGCCAGAATATTATAGTGTCAAGTAAACGATGCTGAGAACTTGACATTTAGCTGTGCCCTCAGCTAGGATTTGAGGGTGAGAAAACCAAGTACAAATTCGATTGCGACAAAGGTGCGTAAGCGCATTGTGGAAGGAGGAAAAGACCGGCTCTGGAGCTATCCAGACTTCCGCGGGCTTCCCACTTTGGCCGTCGCTGCGGCCTTGAGCCGTCTTTCCAAAGGACCGGACAGTCTCCTTCGCCGTGTGCGCAGAGGTGTGTATTACGTTCCGAAGAAAACCCGATTTGGGGAGAGCAAGCCAGAATTAAATGCCGTGATGGCCCACTTACTGCATCATCGAGGCATTGCCTATGCTCCGACCGGAACGGCAGCGTATAACGGTCTCGGGCTTACCACACAAATCTCACCCAAGATCACCTACCGAGTGAACAGGCCGGTACGTTCGGTGGACCCGGGACGACATTTTTTCAACCTGCGATTCGTGGGGATACGACCCT
>Ga0335076_10002694_pt1 | contig 17695 bp, 17 predicted proteins | sample Lox_Sample_25_FD_206717 | JGI IMG/M metagenome (GOLD analysis project Ga0335076, IMG submission 206717) | Soil microbial communities from Loxahatchee National Wildlife Refuge, Florida, United States - Lox_Sample_2.5 | ecosystem: Environmental > Terrestrial > Soil > Wetlands | place: USA... | reverse complement strand
CTGGGCGCGGTGGTCGCGGCCGTGAAGGAGCAGACGAGCCTGGTCGGCCCTCTGACACTTTTTGGTGTCAGCTTCGTGGGCCCGCAGGTGCTGCCGCCGATCCACCAGATGCTCGGCGCCAACCTCGGCAGCCGGGTCGCCGCGTGGCTGTACGACCAGCTCGCCATCGCGTGCGTGCGCCCCGCGGGCCTGGGGCACCTGGAGAGCCCGAAGCTCGTCACCGACCTGGTCGTGGCGCGCGACTTCGACCTCGGCATCGCGGGTCCGCCCATGAACATCTCCATGGACTTCATCGCGTCGGAGCTCGTGTCGAGCGTGTCGGGGCTCGCGTCCGCGTGCGTGCTGTTCGCGTTCGCGTGGTGGGCGCCGCCGCTGCTCGTGGGGGCATGGCTCGCCACGCAATGGCTCTTGCGCGAGGCCGACGTCTGGCGGGACCGCAACACCGAGCAGGTGCGCCAGGCCCAGCGCCACGCCGAGTACGCGTACCGGCTCGCGGTCGATCCGCCGGCGGCGAAGGAGCTGCGGCTCTTCGGCCTGGCGGGCTGGACCGTGGAGCGCTTCCGCTCGCGGCGGCGCCTGCTGCACGACCTGCGCTGGGAGGCCACGCGATTGCGCGAGCGGCCGCTCGTGTGGAGCCTGGCGATCGCGCTCGCTGCCAACCTGTTCGTGTTCTGGCAGATCGGCGAGGCCGCGCTCGATGGGCGCGTACCCGTCGACCGCCTGGTGACCTTCGCGACGGCCGCGCTCGGTGCGGCGTGGCTCGCGTTCGGCGGGCTGTCCTGGGCGCTCGACGGGGCCGCTGCGCCCGCGGCCGCGGTGCTGCGCCTGCAGGCCGCGATGGCCCCGGCGGGCGAGCTCGCGCGCGGCGCGCGCAGCGCGGCGGGAATGCCCGCGCGCGAGGTCCGCTTCCGCGACGTCACGTTCGCGTACCCCGCGGCGGACGGCGTCGAGCGCGAGCCCGTGCTCGAGCACTTCGACCTCGCGATCCCCGCGGGCTCGTCGCTCGCGATCGTCGGCGTGAACGGCGCGGGCAAGACCACGCTCGCGAAGCTGTTGTGCCGGCTCTACGACCCGCAGTCCGGCGCGATCCTCGTCGACGGAGTCGATCTGCGCGAGCTCGACGTCGAGAGCTGGCGCTCGCGAGTCACTGCGGTGTTCCAGGACTTCATCCGCTTCGAGCTGCCGCTGCGCGACAACGTGGCGCCGAGCGGCGCGCCCGACGACGCAGTCCGCGCCGCGCTCGCAGACGCCGGCGCCGCGCAGCTGGCCGAGCTCGACACGATCCTCGCGCGCGGCTACCCGGGCGGCACCGACCTGTCGGGCGGGCAATGGCAGCGCGTAGCGCTGGCGCGCGCCCTGTGCGCCGTGCGCGGCGGCGCCGGGCTCGTGCTGCTCGACGAGCCGACGGCGCAGCTCGACGTGCGCGGTGAGGCCGAGATCTTCGACCGCATCCTCGCGGCCACGCGGCGGGTCACGACGATCCTCATCTCGCACCGCTTCTCGACCGTGCGCCATGCCGACCGCATCTGCGTGCTCGAGCGCGGGCGCGTGGTCGAGCTGGGCGCGCACGACGAGCTCATGGCGCTGCGCGGCCGCTACCACACCATGTTCGAGCTCCAGGCGTCGCGCTTCGGCAGCGACGCCGAGGAGGAGCGGGGGCTCGATGCCCTGGAGTAATGCGCGCGAGGTGCCCATGCCGCCCGCGCTGCCGTCGATGTGGCGCGCGCTGAAGCGCGGCTTCGACGCAGAGCCGCTGCTCATCTCGCTGTCGCTCGGGCTCGCACTGCTCGCGGCGCTGCCCGACGCGCTGATCCCGTTGTGGACGAAGCAGCTGGTCGACGGCGCGCTCGCGAGCGACCGCCGCCACGTGCTCGGCGCGGTGTCGTGGCTCGGCGCGTCCGCCGTCGGGACGTGGTTCCTCCTGCTCCTGAGTCAACGCACGCAGCGGCGCTTCCGCGACCGGCTGACGATCGCGCTCGAGTCGCACGTCGCCGAGCTCCAGGCGTCCGTCGCGACGATCGAGCATCACGAGCGCCCCGAGTATCTCGACCGCCTGGCCGTGCTGCGCAACCAGGTGTTCGTGCTCGACCATATGTACATGTCGCTCTTCACGACGTGCGGGTGGGTGCTGCGCGTCGGGGTCATCGTGGGGCTGCTCGTGGCGAAGCTCCATCCGGCGCTGGCGCTGCTCGCCTTCTTCGCGCTGCCGACGATCCTCACGTCGACGTGGCGGCCGGGCGTCGAGCGCGCCGCGGAAGAGCGCGGTGCCGCGGCGAACCGGCTCGCGCGCCACCTGTTCGACCTGGCGACGACCGCGCCGCCGGGCAAGGAGGTGCGGGTCACGCGCATCGGCGCGCGGCTCGTCGAGGAGCGGCGGGCCGCGTGGGAGCGCTGGTACGGGCCGGTCAGCGCCGCGCGCGGCGCCACCGCGGGCTGGCACGCCGCGGGCTGGGCCGTCTTCGGGGCCGCGTACGTGGGCGCGGTCGTGCTCGTCACGTCGCTCCTGCGCGCGACGCCCGGCGAGGTGTCGCTCTTGTTGGTCGCGGGCGCGCGGCTCTCCGCGTACATCGGCGCCACCGTCGGCGAGATCGGCTTCCTGCGCGGCATCTGGCTCGACGGCTCGAAGCGGCTCGCGTGGCTCGAGGACTACGCGGCCGCGCTCGTGGAAACGGCGACCGCAGCCGCGCCGGCGCGCCTGGCGCGCGGCGTGCGCTTCGAGAACGTGTCGTTCGCGTATCCCGGCACCGACAAGCTGGTGCTCGAAGACGTCGACCTGGCCTTCGAGCCGGGCTCGGTGGTGGCGATCGTCGGCGAGAATGGCGCCGGCAAGAGCACGCTCGTGAAGCTGCTCTGCCGACTCTACCCGCCGACGCGCGGGCGCATCCTGATCGACGGCGTCGAGCTCGCGGGCATCGCACCCGAGTCGTGGCGCGAACAGCTGGCCGGCGCGTTCCAGGATTTCTTCCGCTTCGAGCTGCGCGCGCGCCACACGGTCGGGCTCGGCGACGTGCCGAAGCTCGACGACGTGCCCGCGGTCGAGTCCGCCGTCGACCGCGCGGGCGCGAACGACGTGGTCGAAAAGCTGCTTGCCGGGCTCGACACGCAGCTGGGACCCACCTGGCCCGCAGGCGTCGAGCTGAGCTTCGGCCAGTGGCAGAAGCTCGCGCTCGCACGCGGCTTCATGCGCGAGCGCCCGCTCGTGCTCGTGCTCGACGAGCCCACGGCCGCACTCGACGCCGAGACCGAGCACGCGCTGTTCGAGCGCTACGCGGCGGCGTCGCGCGAGCGCGCCGAGGAGGGCCGCATCACCGTGCTGGTCTCGCACCGCTTCTCGACCGTCCGCATGGCAGACTACATCGTCGTCATGAACGGAGCGCGCGTCGTCGAGTCGGGCTCGCACGACGCGCTCATGGCCAGGCGCGGCACGTACGCGGAGCTCTACGGGATCCAGGCAGCGGCCTACCGCTGAGGGGGAAGCGATGCAGGCGAAGTGGCTCGCGGTCGTGCTGGCGATCGCGGCGTGTCAGACGATCGAACAGCGCAAGGACACGACGCTCCTGTCGTCGGCGGGCTTCCGCATCGTTGCGGCGAACACGCCCGAGCGGATCAATGCGCTGAAGACTCTGCCGCCCGAGAAGATCAGCAAGATCAAGCACAACGGCGAGCCGTTCTACGTCTACCCCGACCCGAAGGACTGCCGCTGTCTGCGCGTCGGCCGCCAGGAGCAGTACGACATGTACGAGCGGCTCGCGTCGGGAAAACGCGCGACCACCTTCGACACCGTGAACGTGACGACGGACTCGGACATCCTGCGCGGGTACGACTGGTAGCGGCTTCTGCGAGTCAGAGCCGGGCGGACGCCTCGGGGCAGTCGCGTCCGTACGGCGGACGCGGTACCGACTCGGGCGGTGACGTCCGGGCCTTGCGCCAGGCGTACACGTGCTCGCGCACGGCCACGGCCCCGGCGCGGTCGCCGGTCTCGTCGAGCGCGACGGCGTAGTCGTCGAGGCTGAGCGCGAGCGTCTCGGACAACGGCTCGTCGGCGCCCATCTCGGCGAGCGCTCGCTTGAAGCGGTCGACGGCGAGCGGATAGCGCTTCCTGCCGAACGCCAGCTCCGCGAGCTCGAGCGTCGCGGTGTAGCGGGGGCCCTTCGCGCGCTCGAGATAGTCGTGCGCGAGGCCGAGCTCGCGCTCGGCCTCGTCGAAGCGGCACGTGAGTCCCGCGTAGCGACCGTAGTGGTAGTGGTACTCCCCGAGCCGCTCGGTGCTGGTCCAGGGCGTACGCTCGGCGCGTCCGAGCGCGGCGCCCATGTGGGCGTAGGCGTCCTCCCAGCGGAGGTCCTGCGCGGCCAGCTGCGCCGCCAGGAACGACGGGTCGCTCGCGGGATCGATCCCCGGCGGCTCGGTCCAGCAGGCGGCGGCGAGCGCAGCGATCGCGCATGCGCGCGCGGCCGCTGCGCTCACGTGAACTCGCACTTCGTGGGGTAAGGCTTCGCGACGAACGTGGGGCGCGCACCGGGGTGGATCGCGCGGAGGTGCGCGGCTTCACCGCTCGTGGTGACGGCGCGGCCCGTGTCCCCTGCCCTCTGGAGCGCGATGGCGTAGCGGTCGAGCTCGTCGGCGACCGAGATCGGGTCGGAGAGGTCGCCGCCGATCTTGCGCATGAGCGGGATCGCGCGGTCGTACCAGCCGACCGCAGCCGCCCAGTTCTCGTGCGCGAAGTCGAGCCGCGCCAGCTCGAACAGCCGCATGCTCACGTTCACCTCGTCGAGCGGCACCGCCTTCTCGTCGAGCGCGAGGGCCCTCTGCAGCGCGTCGCGCGCCTCGTCGTACTGGCACAGGTAGCCGGCCGTGCGCCCGTAGTTGTAGAGGGGGATCGACGTGTACGGCGGGCCCAGCTCCGCGCGAGCGGCGCTCTCGTACGCGCGCCACCAGTAGATCTTGGCGCCCTGCAGGTCGCCGTCTTGCTGCGCGGCCGCTGCCAGGTCGATCGACCGCTCGTACGTCCGCCGGTCGGAGAAGTGCGAGCACCCTGGCGCGACGACGAGCAGAGTGACCAACACCGATCGGTGTACGCCTCGACTCACGCCGGATCGAGGAAGCTCTTGAAGCCGTACTTCGGATGCGGCCCGATGGCAATCTGCTCGAGCACGCCGACCCCGACCTCGTTCCCGCAGCGGGCGCGCACGACCTGCTGGATGTGCTGGTTCTCGAGCGCGTTCTCGTCCAGGTCGGCGGTCTTCCACGACTCGCCGGCCTGCGCGTACTCGCCTTTCCACTTGCCGTGGCCCCACGTCGGGTGCTGGTAGCCGATGCCCTTCATGCGGAAGGCGATCAGCGGCTCGAGCTCGATCTCGTTCTTCTTGCCCGTGACCTCGGTCTTGGTGATGAGCGCGCGGCGCGCGCGCCGCGTGCCCTTCTCGTACTCGATCTGGTGGTCGACGCTGAGGAGCGGTGCGAGGCCCGGGTCGTCGACGAGCGGGATCTTCGCGGGATCGTCGTAGGCGGGCACGATCATGCCGTCCCAGTGCCAGCGCACGCCCGCGTTGTTCTCGAAGATGCCCGCGTGCGTGCAGCGCGTGGGCCAGTGCAGCGGCGCCCAGAGGAAGAAGATGCCGCCCATCTCGAACGGGCTCGGCGGCGCGCCGCCGAGATCGGGATCGCCGACGGGCCGGATGCCCCACGAGCGGTCCTTCGTGCCGAGCACGCGCTTCGGATCGATCGCGAGCGTGCGGCCTGCGTACTGGATCTGGCCCTGCCAATGGCCGAACTGGTTGAAGCGGGTCGCCTGCATGGTGCCGCGGCGACGGCGCATGTACTGGTAGCCTTCCGCGAAGCTCGACGTGCGCGGGATCCAGGTGAGGTCGCACGAGATGCCCGTGTCGTTCGGCGCGAGCACCACGCGGAGTGACTTCAGCGGCTCGAGGATCTCGATCTTGAATGGGCCGACGTCGATCTGGCTCGGCTCGCGCGGCGCGCGTCGCGACGCGTGGAAGGCGTGCTGCTCGCCCGCGCGCACGATCGAGAAGCCGCAATCCATGATGCCCAGGTTCGGGTAGAGCGCAGCGCCGATGCCGAAGTAGAACTCGCCGTCGCCGGCGTAGCCGTTGAACCAGAAGCGGTCGTAGGCGTTGCGATCCGTCGTGGCCGGCACGGCCACGGGCTCGGGCGTCTGGTGGATCGTGTAGTCGTCGAGCTTCGACAGCATCGCGCTTCCCTCCGTCGGCGATTATGACCCGAACGCAAGCATGCTTGCATCTGGCGCGAGCCCGGACTCTTTTGGGAGACTCGCCGCCGATGCAGCGGATGCGGGCTCGGGTGGTGGTGGCGTTGGTCGGAGCGTGTTGCGCCGTGGCGGGGAGCGCGCGTGGCGCGCTCTTGTTCCAGACCGGCGACTATTTCTCGGCGTACGACTCCCTCCACGACCCGCTCACGATCCGCGAGTACGGATCCGGCGGCGGCGTGATCGGCTCGCTGACCGTGTCGGTCCCGGGGGCGTTTGCGCAGGTGCAGGGCATCGCCTTCGGTCCCGATGGCCTCCTGTACGCCACGGTGACAAGCCAGACCATCGGTCTGACGGTGCTGGCCCTCGATCGCTTCGGCACGGTGCGCCAGACCTACAACGCTCCAGACTTCAGCTCTTTCAGCAACACCTCGGGCGGCAAGCTCTCGGTCGACAGCCAACACATTTATGTGTCGGCCAACACCAGACTTGTCCGCTTCGACCTGGGCCAGTCGGCGTCGGGACAGGTCATCTACACCAACAGCGAGGTGGACGACACGGCTCTCGAGCCGAACGGGGACCTGTTCGTGGCCTGGCAGAGCGGAATCGACGAGATCACGAGCACGGGCACGATCCTGCGCAGCTTCACGCGCAGCTTCTCGGACCCGAACGTGCCCCTCTACACGGACCTTCGTGGCCTCGCGTACGACCCGTCGTCGAACGATCTGTTCGTCACCATGCTGGGCGAGTCCGACATGCCCTTCGCGATCATGCGCGTGAGCGCGACGACGGGCGCCCTCGAGAGCTGGCGCAGCTTCAACTACGCCGACGACATCTTCCTGACTTCCTCTCACCAACTCTTGGTTGGTAGCGACACGCAGCCGGTCACACTCTTCACTACGGGACTCGCGCGGATCGAGTCCGTTGGCGGCGCGCCCCAGCAGAGCTTCGTGACCCAGAAGACCGTGCCCGAGCCGGCGGCTCTCGCGCTCGCCTTGCTCGCCGGTCTCGCGCTCGCGCGGCGCCGCTAGCACCGCAGCGAATCGCGGCCCTCGCGTTCCTTCGCGGATTTGGCATTGTCCCGCCCCCGACTCCCCACGGGAATCCCCCGAGCCCGCGCTTTCCCGCGGGCCTTGCCGCGAGGTCAGGATGGACGTTCTCGCGTCCGCATTGGAGAAGTTCCGCTTTTCGAAGACGGTCTATGGCGCGTTCTGCACCAATCGCGCGCCCTGGGGCGTGGCGCTGCCGGCGTCGCGCAGCGTGCATTTCCACGCAGTCCGCGCGGGCAGCGCGTGGCTCCGCCTCGCCGGCGAGGCGCCCGTGCAGGCAGAGGCCGGCGATTTCGTGGTCCTTCCGCACGGCGACGCGCACGAGGTCTGCGACGCGCGCGAGACGCCCGCTGCACCGGTGGCGCAGCTGCTGGACGAGTCCGAGCGCGCGACGCCCTGGATCATGAGCTTCGGGCGGAACGGCCCGCGCTCAGTGTTGGTGTGCGCGGCGTTCGCGGGCTCGTCCGGCGACGATCCGCTCCTGTCGTTCCTGCCGCGCGTGCTGCACCTGCGCGCGCGCGAGACGGCGTCGCTCGAGCCGATCCTCGCGCTCGCCGAGCGCGAGATGCAGGCGTCGAACCCCGCCACCGAGGCCGTGCTCACCCGGCTCGGCGAGATCCTCATGGTCGAGGCCGTGCGCGCATATCTCAAGACGGCCCGGCCTGGAGAGAGCCGCTGGCTCGGCGCCCTGCACGACCCGCAGCTCTCGAGCGTCTTGCACGCGATTCACGCGGAGCCCGCGCGCCGCTGGACGATCGCGTCGCTCGCGAGTCAGGCGTGCATGTCGCGCACGGCGCTCGCGACGCGCTTCCGGGCGCTCCTCGGCACGTCCGTGCACGCGTATCTCGCGAGCGTGCGCATGCGCGCGGCGGCGCTCCTGCTCGAGGACCCGAAGCGGCCGAAGCTCGCGCGCGTTGCGGCGGAGGTCGGCTACGGCTCCGAGGCCGCGTTCAGCCGCGCGTTCCTGCGCGAAATGGGCGTCGCGCCCACGACGCTGCGCCCCGCTCGCGCCGCGAAAACGCCGGCTGAACGCTCGGCATAGAGATCGGAACGGCGCGTACTGGCGGCTCTTCCGGCGCCGGGGCACACAGCTCCGGGGGAAGAGATGGAAGTCTGTACGGTCACTCAGGATGCGTTCTTCGCCGCGCCGCCCCGCGACGTGTTTCGCATCTTCACGGACGCGCGCTGCCACAGCGCGATGTCGGGAGGTGAGCACGCCGAGATCGACGCGCGCGTGGGCGGCAAGTTCTCGGGCTTCGAAGGCGCGGTGACTGCGACGTTCCGCGAGCTCGTGCCCGAGCGGCGCATCGTGCAGCTGTGGCGCGACACCGATTGGACGCCCGGCCACTACGCGCAGCTCGAGCTGCAGTTCGCGGCGGTGAACCAGGGCCGCGGCACGCACGTGCACTTGGTGCTCGCAGGCGTGCCCGCCGGCCGCGCGGCACAGACCGCGAACGGCTGGCGCGACTTCTACTGGGTGCCGATCGCCGAGTTCCTGCGCGACGCGACCGTGCGCCCCGCGCGCCGCTACTTCCTCGAGTTCAAGAAGCGCGCGAACCTGGGCGTGATCGACGAGGTGTTCGCGGAGAACAGCGTGAGTCACATGCTGGGCCGCGGGCCGCTGACGGGCCGCGAGCCGCAGAAGACGCTGGGCAAGCTGGTCTTCCAGGCGTTCGAAGACATCGAGATCGAGGTCGAGGACCAGATCGTCGAGGGCGATCGCGTGGTCGAGCGGCACCGCTCGACCGGCGTGCACCGCGGCGAATTCATGGGCATCGCGGCGACCGGGCGGCGCGTGTCCTGGACGGGCAACCACATCTACCGCATCGCGGAGGGGCGCATCGCGGAGGCGTGGTCGGAGGTCAGTCTGTACGACCTCCTGGCTCAGCTCACGGCGACCATCTAGGCCCATGGCCGACTCACTGCACGAGATCACGATCGCGGCGCCGGTGAGGAAGGTCTACGAGGCCTGGACGACGCAGATGGGGATCGCGTCGTGGTGGACCGCCGACTGCGAGCTTGGGGACGGACCGGGCGACGTGAACGTGTTCAGCTTTCACGGCCGCTCGGTCCTGTTCCACTTCCACGTGGACGCGCAGGTCTCGCCGCTGCGCGTGCAGTGGACGGGCATCGCGGGCCCGAAGATGCCCGAGGAATGGATCGGCACCACGATCGACCTGCAGCTCGTCTCGGAAGCCGAGGGGACGCGCGTGCGCTTCGCCCACCGCGACTGGCGCTCGTCCGAAGGCGCGTTCCGCGCCTGCAACACGACGTGGGGCGCGCTCATGTACCGGCTGCGCGACGCGTGCGAAGGCAGGAACCCGGGTCCGCTCTTCCGTTAGACTGCCGAGCGGAGGAGACCCACGGTGGATTTCGGAATCGCACTCGCGACCACGACCGACAGCTGGCGCGCGGTGAAGCGCGCCGAGGCGCTCGGCTTCACGCACGCCTGGTTCTACGACACGCAGCTGCTCAACCCCGACGTGTTCGTCGGCATGGCGCTTGCCGCCCGCGAGACCAAGCGCATCCGGCTCGGCACCGGCGTGCTGATCCCGTCGAACCGCATCGCACCCGTGGCCGCGAACGGGCTCGCCACGCTGGCGAAGCTGGCGCCGGGCCGCATCGACTTCGGCATCGGCACCGGCTTCACGGCCCGCCGCACGATGGGGCAGGGTGCGGTCAAGCTCGGCGAAATGGAGCGCTACGTGAACGTGGTGCAGGCCATGCTGCGGGGTGACACCGTAGAGTGTCAGCTGGACGATGGCCCGCACAAGGTGCGCTTCCTGAACCCCGATCTGGGGCTCATCGACATCTCGCAGCCGATTCCGCTGCACGTCTCTGCGTTCGGTCCGAAGGCGCGCGCGCTCACCGCGAAGCTGGGCGCCGCATGGCTGATGTTCGCGGGCGGCGTCGACGCCGCCGTAGGCGCGCTGCGCGGCATGCAGGAGACCTGGCGTGCGGAGCGTGGCACTGCGCCGCTCTACAGCACGCTCTTCACGCTGGGCTGCGTGCTGCGCAAGGGCGAGAGCCCGACGAGCGAGCGCGCGCTCGCGCAGGGCGCGACCCTCGCCGCGGCGTTCCTGCACGACCTGGTCGAACGCGGCTCGCTGGGCGAGGTGATGGGCGCTCTGCCGCCGTTCGTGGCGCAGGCCGCCGAGGGCTACCGCAAGCTGTACGAGAGCTACAAGCCCGACGACGCGAAGTACCTGACCCTGCACCGCGGGCACTTGATGTTCCTGCGCCCCGACGAGAAGCCGCTCTTCACCCGCGAGATCATGGAGGCGTTCACGTTCACCGCGACGATGCCCGTGCTCCGCGAGCGTGTCGCCGCGCTGCGAGACGCGGGCTACTCGCAGCTGGCGGTGCAGCTCGTGGAGGGCCACGAGGACGCCCTCGACGACTGGGCCGAGGTGCTGCGCCCGTTCGGCCTGCGTCCGCACGTGTCGCGCGCGAAGCCCGCCGCGGCGAAGAAGGGCAAGAAGGCCGCGCCCAAGCGCTCGCCGAAGACGCGCCGCCGCAAGCGCTGAAGCTTCGCGCGCGGGATTCGGCTACGTTCCGCCGCCCATGCGGGCCATCGTCACGGGCGGAGCCGGGTTCATCGGGAGTCACGTCGCTGCGGCGCTCCTCGCCGCCTACTGGGAAGTCGAGGTCATCGACGACCTGTCGAGCGGGCGGGAGCGCATGGTGCCCGCGGGCGCGGCGCTCCGGCGCGTGGACATCCGCGACGCGGACGCCGTCCGGCGCGTGTTCGAGTCGTTTCGGCCCGATGTCGTGTCGCACCACGCCGCGCAGGCGAGCGTGTCGGTCAGTGCGCGCGAGCCGATCCTCGACGCGCAGGTGAACGTGCTCGGCACGATCAACCTGTTGTCCGCCAGCGTGGCCGCGGGCGCGAGCCGCTTCGTGTTCGCCAGCACGGGCGGCGCGATCTACGGCGAAGTCCCCGCGGGCAAGCGCGCGGGGCTCGACACGCGGCCCGCGCCGGCGAGCCCGTACGCGTGCGCGAAGCTCGCCGGCGAGGCGTACCTGGAGTCGTACCGCGCGCTGCACGGGCTCTCCTACACCATTCTGCGTTATGCGAACGTGTACGGGCCGGCGCAGAATCCGCACGGCGAAGCGGGCGTGGTGGCGATCTTCGCGCAGCGCCTGTTGCGCGACCAGCCGATCTCGGTGTTCGCGCGCGCGAAGGCCGGCGACGACGGCTGCGTGCGCGACTACGTGTACGTGGACGACGTGGTCGACTGGAACCTGCGCGCGATCCGCGGCGCGGTCACTGCGCCCATCTCGAACGTCGCCACGGGCGTGGGCACCACGACGCGCGAGCTCGCCGAGGCGATGAAGGCCGCGGCGAAGAGCCGCTCCGAGATCGGCTTCGCCGGCCCGCGCACCGGCGACCTCGAGCGCTCCGTGCTCGAGCCCGAGCGCGACGGCCGCGCGCCCGTGCCGCTCGACGTGGGCCTGCGCCGCACGCTCGACTGGTTCCGCGAACACCGCGACGGCTGAGCCCCGATTCCTTCCGGCCCCGCCGTTCGTCTAGTCTCCGAACGACTGGAGAGGAGACGCCGATGGCCGATTCCGCGTTCGGGGTGCAGAAGGACGTGCGCGCGCCCTGGCGCGCCTATCTCGACGAGCTCGCGCCGCTGCGCCCCGACCTGCACCGCTACTGCGTGCGCCTCACCGGGAACGCGTGGGAGGGCGAGGACCTGGTGCAGGAAGCGCTGCTCCGCGCGTTCACGCAGCTCGGCAAGCTGGACGCGGACCTGGCCAAGCTCGACCACCCGCGCGCGTATCTCGCGCGCACGGCCACTCGGCTCTGGATCGACGCGCAGCGGCGCCGCGCGCGCGAGCGCGAGATCCTCGCGGGCGAAGCGAAGGCGGCCGAGCGCGCGGAGCGGCCCGCCGATCCGACGCGCGCGGTCGAGGTGCGCGACGCTGCGGGCGAGCTGCTCGTGCGGCTCGCGCCGCGCGAGCGCGCAGCGCTGCTCATGAAGGACGTGCTCGACCTGTCGCTCGAGGAAGCGGCGGCGATCCTGCAGACGAGCGTCGCTGCGGTGAAGTCCGCACTGCAGCGCGGGCGCGGCCGCCTGGCCGACGCGGAGCGCAGCACGCCGCCCGTGGGGCCGCTGCCGTCGCGCGCGCTCGTCGAGCGTTTCCTCGCCGCGCTCGTGGCGAAGGACCTGCCCGCGCTGCAGGCGATCTGCTCGGCCGACCTGTCGGTCGAGCTCGTCGGCGGCGCGGAAATGGACGGCTTCGAGCGCGCGCGCCCGTTCTTCGAACACGCCCACTTCGTGCTGCCCGCGCTGGGCTTCGGCGCGAATCCGCGCTGGGAGCTCGCGGAGTATCTGGGCGAGGCGGTCGTGCTGGGCTTTCGTACACTCGATGGTGTAGAGGGCCTGAACGAGATTCACCGCCTGGAAGAAGAGGCCGGCCGGCTCGTGCGGGTCCGCTGCTACTGCTTCTGCCCGGACACCTTGCGGGTGGTGGGGGAGCACCTGGGTCTGCCCGCGCTGCGCAAGGCGTACCGCAGCCCTTGAGCGGGGTCCCGTCAGTCCAAGAGCGCGAACGTCGCCACGGGCTCGGCGATCCCCTTCAGCGCCGCGGGAGGCAGGGCGCGGAGCTGGAAGCGTGGGTCGAGCGCCTGCTTCGCCGCTGCGGTGACGAGCACGTCGACGCCGTGCTCGCGCGTCAGGGCCTGCACGCGCGCCGCGACGCTGACCACGTTCCCCACCACGGTGAACTGCATGAGCTCGGAGCTCCCGACCAGCCCCGCGATGCCCGTGCCGCGGTGCACGCCGACGCCGAGTGCGAGCTTCGGCAGGCCCGACGCCGCGAGCTCGTCGTTGTAGGCCGCGAGCTCGCGGCGCATGGCGAGCGCCGCGGCGACGGCGTCGTTGGTCTGCCAGGGATTGCTCTCGAGCGCGCCGAAGAGCGCGAGGATGCCGTCACCGATCAGTGTCGAGATGTGCCCCTGGTGCGCCGTGATCGCGCGGCTCATCCGCTCGAAGTAGCCGTTCAGGACGCGCACGAGGGCCGACGGGTCGAGGCTCTGCGACAGCGGCGTGAACGCGACGAGGTCGGCGAAGAGCACCGTCACTTCCTTGCGTTCGCCACTCGTCGGCACGCCGCTCGCGATCACGCGCTCCACGAGCTCCATCGGCGCGAAGCGCGCGAACGCGTGCTCCAGGCGCTCGAGCTCGGCCGAGGCGGCGGCGAGCCTCGTGCGCGCGCGGCCGGTGGAGCGCTGCGCGCGCAGCCACAGCAGCGCAAAGCCGACCGCGAGCGCCGCGAGCAGGAGGCCGAGCGCGGCGCTCATTCGAGCTCGGTCACCGCGCCCAGCCTGCACACGGCGTTGGCGAGCGCCGCGATCGCGATGGCTTCCACCGTGCGCTCGCTGCCGAAACGCGCGACCAGCGCGCCCGTGCGCTGCTGCAGCTGCACGGGGCGACCGCGGATCGTGCCGCGCGCGAATGGCACGAGCTCGGCCTCGAGCTCGTCGAGGTCGGGCGAGCCCAGGTGCGTGAGCACGGTCTCGATCCGGCCGTCGTCGAACCCGTTCGCGTGCAGGAGCTCGCCGGCTTCGCGCTCGGAGCGCGAGCAGTCGAGGCCGCGCGCGACCACCGCGAAGATCAGCCCCTTCGCGCGCGCGCCGAGTACCGAGGACTCGAACGCGCCCGCGAGCGTCTCGTGGAGCTTCCGTGCCGCCGTCGTGCCGCGGAACGCGCGCGCGACGAACCCCCACGGCACGGGCGCGGCCGGCGCCTCGAGCGCGCCGCTGCGCTCGCGCGCGCGCCGGATGAGCTGGTTCATGCGCCTGCGCATGAGCGGCGCGACCCAGCGGATCATGCGCGAGTTGCCGAGCCGCTCGGCCGGCCCGAAGGGGATGGCGCTCACGGTCATGAGCCGGTTCATGTACACGGACTGCACCGCGAAGAACGCGATCTCGAGGATCTCTTCGCGCGTGAAGCCCGCTGCCACGAGCGCCAGCACGTCGGAGCTCTGCACGCGGGGCGCGGCGCGCGACAGCCGGCGCGAGAAGTCGAGCGCCGCCTTCGAGCGCGGGTCGATCTCGGCGTCGAGGAAGTTCTGCTCGAGCTTCCCGATCTGCTTCTCGCTCATCCCGTACACCCGCATCATCATGCGTGTGATGCCGAAGCAGTAGCGGCACGAGTTGTCCTGACTCACGACCAGCCCGATCAGCTCGGCGAGCTCGGTCGGGATCGAGAGCGGCGGCGCGCCGAACAGGCTCGTGTCGGTCATCGAGCGCACCACCCAGGGCACGGACGCCAGGTAGGGGACGGACGTCGGTAGCGTGCCGAACCTGCGCCGCACCTCGGCCTCGAGCTCGGGGCGGCGCAGCGGCTCGAGGACGCAGGCATCCCATTCGACGTCGGCGAGCGCGTGCGCAGCCATGCGGGGAGGCTAGCGCGGTTTGACGCGCGCGCGCGAGCACGCCACGATGCGCGCGTGCCGGTCGACGTCTCCACCCTGGTGCCGTATCGCACGCCCGTCTACGACAACCGCCGCTGGGCGAGCTTCCAGCCGCGCAAGGGCGACATCTTCGTGTGTACCCCGCCGAAGTGCGGCACCACGTGGACGCAGTCCATCATCGCGAGCCTGATGTGGCCCGACGGTCCGGCGCCGGCGCCCGTGATGGCGCTGTCGCCGTGGCTCGAGTTCGAAGTCGCGCCGATCGAGGCCGTGAACGCGGCGCTCGAGGCGCAGACGCACCGCCGCTTCATGAAGAGTCACACGCCCGCCGACGGCATTCCCTTCTTCGACGACGCGAAGTACCTCGTCGTCGGGCGCGACGGCCGCGACGCCTTCATGTCGCTCTGCAACCACGTCGAGCGCTTCAAGCTGGTGGAGCAGATGAACGAGCGCGCCGCGGCCGACGGCGTGCCGCCCATGCCCGCGTGGAACGGCGACCTCCACGGCTTCTTCCAGTACTGGCTCTCCGAGCCCATGCACTTCGGCCACCTGGGCAGCTTCTGGAAGCTGCGCGGCGATCCGCGCGTCCTGCTCGTGCACTACCACGACTTGAAGCAGGACCTCGCCGGCGAGATGCGGCGCATCGCAGCGTTCCTGGGCATCGACGTGCCCGCGCGCGCGTGGCCCGCGGTGGTCGAGCGCTGCACGTTCGAAGGCATGCGCGCGCGCGACGCGGAGATCGGCTCGTTCGACTTCGCGTTCGAAGGCGGCGCGAAGGGCTTCTTGTTCAAGGGCACGAACGGCCGCTGGCGCGACGTGCTGACGGCCGACGAGCTCGAGGCGTACCGCGCGCACGCGGCGAAGTGGGTGCCGGCCGACGCCGCGGCGTGGATCGAGGGCGGGCGCGCGCGCTTCCCGGCGGAGGGCATCGCCCATCGCTGAGCCGGCCGAGCTCGACACGCCGCGCCTGCGCCTGCGCGCCTGGCGCGACGCCGACCTCGCGCCGTTCGCGGCGCTGAACGCCGACCCGGCCGCGATGGAGTTCCTCCCGTCGGTGCTCGCGCGTGAAGAGAGCGACGCATTCGCGGCGCGCATCCGCCGTGGGCTGGCGGAGCGCGGCTGGGGGCTGTGGGCCGTGGAGGTGCGCGGCGGCGCGCCGTTCGCGGGCTACGTGGGGCTGGAGATCCCCGGCGCCGACCTGCCGGTGTCGCCGTGTGTGGAGGTCGGCTGGCGCCTGGCGGTCGAGCACTGGGGGCGCGGCTACGCGACGGAGGCGGCGCGCGCGGCGCTCGAGCACGGCTTCGGTGCGCTGGGCCTACACGAGATCGTGTCGTTCACGTCGACGGGCAATCGCCGCTCGCGCGCGGTGATGGAGCGGCTCGGCATGCGGCCGGCCGGAACGTTCGAGCACCCCCGGCTGCCGGCCGGCAGCCCGCTGCGGCCGCACGTGGTGTACCGGCTCGCGCGCCGCTAGACGCTCGCGAGGAAGCCGAGCACGGCGTCGAAGCTCGCGGGGGCCGAGATCGCCGACAGGTGGTCGGCGTCGGGGATGCGCGCCACGCGCGCGCCGGGAATCAGCGCGGCGAGCCCGGCGACGTCGCCCGCGAGCTCGTCCTTCGTGCCGGCCCACACGAGCGCGGGCACCTGCAGCTTCGCGAGCGCCTCGCGGTCCGGCCCCTTCGGGCGTGAACCGCGGCGGACCGCCGCGAGCGCCGCGAGGTCGTTGCCGCGCGAAACGGCGAACTCGCGGAAGGCGCGGCCGACGGGGCTCGTCACCTTCGAAGGATCGGGCGCTTCGAGCGCGGCGATGATCGCGTCGTTCTCCGGCAGGCCCGCGAGCACGTTCGCGCCGACACCGCCGAGGATCACCGAGCGCAGCCGCGACGGGCGCCGTTCCAGGAAGTGCAGCGAGATGCGTGCGCCCATCGAGTAGCCGAACAGATCGACCGTTCGCGCGTTCGCGTAGCGGAGGATCTCGTCGAGGTCGGCGGCGAACAGGTCGAGCGAGTAGGCCGCCGGGTCGTGCGGCTTCTCGCTCCGGCCGTGGCCGCGGCAGTCGACGCGCACGGTGCGGCGCTTCGCCTCGCGCAGCCGTTTGGTCCAGCCCGTCGCGACCCAGTTGTCCTCGGCGCTCGACGAGAAGCCGTGCACGAGCAGCACCGTGGGCCAGCTCGGATCGCCGTCCTGTTCGAAGTGGAGCCAGAGACCGTTCGAGCGCACCGTCGGCATTTCGTCCTCCTAGACCGCGCCCACGCCGGTGAGCCCGCCGTCGACGACGAGCGACTGGCCGGTCACGTAGCTCGACTCGCCCGACAGGAGGAAGAGCGCGGCGTAGGCGACCTCCCAACCCGTGCCCTGGCGGCCGAGCGGCACGGGCGTGCGGGCGCGGCCGGGCCGGCCGCGCGTGGCGACCCGGCCGAGCGGCGTGTCGATCAGGCCGGGCAGCAACACATTTGCGCGTACCCCGGCGCGCGAGCCCTCGAGCGCGACGTGGCGCATGAGGCCGGCGAGCCCGGCCTTCGAAGCGTCGTACGACGGCGAGCGCGTGCCGGGCTGCAGCGACGCGACCGAGCTGATGAACACGATCGACGCGCCCGCGGACAGCCGCGGCAGCGCGGCGCGCACGACCAGGAAGTGCGCGCGCAGGTTCACCGAGAAGGCGCGGTCCCAGTCCTCCGGGCTCGTGCCGGCGAGCCGTGCGCCGGCGGCGATCCCCACGTTCAGGACCACGCCGTCGAGCCCGCCGAGCGCCTGCGCGGCTTCGGCGACGACGCGCTCGCAGCTCGCGGCGTCGCTCACGTCGCCGATGACCACGGCGCCGCGCGCGCCTTCCTTCTCGACGAGCGCGAGCGTCTCGCGGGCGGCCGCGGTGTCGACGTCCGCGCAGGCGACCGACGCCCCCTCGCGCGCGCACAAGACGGCGATTGCGCGGCCGTTGCCGATCGGCGCGTCGGGCTCCGCGCTCGGCCGCGTGCCCGCGCCGACCACGAGCACCTTG
>Ga0335076_10002692_pt1 | contig 17701 bp, 23 predicted proteins | sample Lox_Sample_25_FD_206717 | JGI IMG/M metagenome (GOLD analysis project Ga0335076, IMG submission 206717) | Soil microbial communities from Loxahatchee National Wildlife Refuge, Florida, United States - Lox_Sample_2.5 | ecosystem: Environmental > Terrestrial > Soil > Wetlands | place: USA... | reverse complement strand
AGCCCGAGCCGGTCGCTGCGGCACCGGTTCCCGTGCCGGTCGGCGCGCCGGCGCTCGAGCTCTCGCAGCTCCAGGAGGCCTGGGCGCGCACCGTCATCCCGGCGGTCGAGGAGCGCGGGGGCATCCCAACCGCATCGCTGCTCCGCGAGGCGCATCCGGCGGATCTCAGCGGCGACACGCTCACGCTCGAGTTCCCGCCTAGCGCCCAGTTCCACCTCGACCTCGCCCGCGACCCGAAGAACGCCGGCCCACTCGCCGACGCGCTCTACGACGTCACCGGCCGACGCCTGGAGCTCGCGTTCGAGCTCGGGGAGGCGCGCGAGGCGGCGGCGGATGATGAGCCCGCCGGAGAAGAAGAGTTTGTCGCGCAGTTCCAGCAGACGTTCGATACGCGCGAGCGGGAAAGCTGAGGGCCTATGGCTTCCTTCGACATGGACAAGCTGATGCAGCAGGCCGCGCAGATGCAGGAGCAGGTGCAGCGGATGCAGGACGAGGCTGAGCAGGAGACCGCGCAGTCGTCGGTCGGCGGCGGTCTCGTCAAGGTGACCGCGAACGGCGCCGGCGACGTGCTCGCGATCGAGATCTCGCCCGACGCGATCGACCCGGACGACCTCGAGGCGCTCGCCGACCTCGTCCTCGCCGGCGTCAACGAGGCGCTCCGCTCGGCGCGGGCGGGCGTCGAGGCGAAGGCGCAGCAAATGCTCGGCGACATGGGCCTCGGCGACCTGGGCCTCCCCGGGCTCGGCGAGTGAGCACCCCGCCGCCGCGGCGAGGTGTGCGCGGACGGTACATCCTCTCGAACTGGCTCTGGACGCTGATCGTCCTGGCCCTGATCGGCGTCGTGATCTGGGGCTGGGCTTTCGATTTCGGCCCGCATTAGCCGCACCGGCCTGTCCGGAGTGGACGAGTACCCTCAGGGCGCATGCTGAGCCCCTCCGTCGAGAATCTCGTCGCGCAGCTGACGCGCCTGCCGGGCATCGGCAGCCGCACCGCGCAGCGTCTCGCGTTCCACCTCCTCCAGACGCAGAAGGAGGAGGCGCTCGCGCTCGCCGGAGCGATCGAGGAGGTGAAGGAGCGCGTTCGCTTCTGCCGCGAGTGCGGCAACCTCACCGAGGACGAGCTGTGCGCCATCTGCCTCGACGCGCGGCGCGACCGCACCACGATCTGCGTCGTCGAGCAGCCGGTCGACGTCGTCTCGCTCGAGCGAACGGCGGAGTACCGCGGCCTCTACCACGTTCTCGGCGGCGCACTGTCGCCGCTCGACGGCGTCGAGCCCGAGCACCTGCGGATCGACGAGCTCATGCACCGCGTCCAGAGCGACGGCGTCGTCGAGGTCGTCCTGGCGACGAACCCGAACGCGACGGGCGAGGCGACCGCGTCGTACCTCGCGGGCCGGCTGCCCGATCGCGTCCGCGTGACGCGTCTCGCCAGCGGTCTACCGGTCGGCGGTGATCTCGAGTACGCCGACGAGGTCACGCTCGGCCGCGCGCTCACCGGGCGCCGGGAGATGAGCTGAGCCAGTGGCGACGACGCAATACGAGACCGTGCCGGAGGTCGCGACCGACGCCGCTTCCGGTGGCCCCGACCTCGTGGTGATGAAGTTCGGCGGCTCGTCGGTCGCCGACACTGAGAAGATCAGGGAAGTCGCGCGCAGGCTGGTGCGGGCGCGCGAGGACGGCCGGCGCGTCGTCGGTGTCCTCTCGGCGATGGGCGACACGACGGACGAGCTGATCCGGCTGGCTCACCAGATCTCTCCCCGCCCCCACCCGCGCGAGTACGACATGCTCATCTCGGTCGGCGAGCGAATCTCGAACTCGCTTTGCGCAATGGCCGTCCACGATCTCGGCCACGAGGCCATCTCGCTCACCGGCTCGCAGGCGGGCATCGTCACCGACACCGTCCACGGCAAGGCGAAGATCGCGGAGGTGCGCGCAACCCGGATCAACGACGCGCTCGACGGGGGGAAGATCGTGCTCGTCGCCGGCTTCCAGGGCGTCTCGGCCGACTCCCACGACGTGACCACGCTGGGCCGCGGTGGCTCGAACCTGACGGCCGTAGCGCTCGCCGCCGCGCTCGGCGCGGGAGCATGCGAGATGTACACCGACGTCGAGGGCGTCTTCACGGCCGACCCGCGGCTCGTCCCCCACGCGCGCCGACTCGCGGCTGTCACGTACGAGGAGATGCTCGAGCTCTCGGCAAGCGGCGCGAAGGTGCTCCAGCTACGCTCGGTCGAGTTCGCGCGCAACCACGACGTGCGGCTGCAGGTGCGGTCGACGTTCTCCGACGCGAAGGGAACGTGGATCGTCGACGAGGAGGATCCCGTGCTCGAGAAGGCGATCATCAGCGGCGTCGCGCACACCGATTGCGAGCCTCTCTTCCGTGTCCGCCGGATCGGCGCGGCGCGACTCTTCGAGCGGCTGGCCGCGGCGAACGTCAACGTCGACACGATCCTCCAGGTCTCGAGCGACGAGATCGTGTTCAGCGCTCCCGTCGAGGACCGTGGCGCTTGCGAGGAGCTGCTCGCGGCGCTCGAGGTGGAGTGGTCGATGCGCGACGATCTCGGCAAGGTGAGCCTCGTCGGCGCCGGCATGAAGAGTCACCCCGGTATCGCGGCCCAGGCCTTCGCCACGCTCGGCGGAATCGGGGTCGAGCCCGAGGTCATCTCCACGTCACCGATCAAGATCGCCTGCCACGTCCGCACGGAGGACGTGCCGAAGGCGGTCTCCGCACTGCACGACGCGTTCGAGCTCGGAGCGTCGTGAGCCGGGACGCGCGGATCGGCGTGGTCGGCGCCACCGGCGCTGTCGGCACCGTGACCCTGCGGCTCCTGCGGGAGCGCGGCTACGGGAACGTCCGCGCGTTCGCCTCGGCGCGCTCCGCCGGCCGGGAGCTCGACGGTGGCCTTGCGGTCGAGGAGGCGAGCGCGGAGGCGCTCGCCGCCGGCGGTCTCGATCTCGTCCTCTTCTCCTGCGGCACGAGCGCCTCACGCGCACTGGTCCCGCACGCGGTCGAGGGCGGCGCGCTCGTCGTGGACAAGTCCAGCGCGTACCGGCTGGAGGACGGGTATCCGCTCGTCGTCCCCGAGGTCAACGGCGATCGTGCGGCTGACGCGATCGAGACGACGCGCGTGGTGGCGAACCCGAACTGCTCGACGATCCCGCTCTCGTGTGTGCTCAAGCCCCTGCACGACGCGGCGGGCCTGCAGCGCGTGCGTCTCTCCACCTACCAGGCCGTTTCCGGCGCCGGCGCGCAGCGGATGGAGCGCCTGCGTTCGGAGTCGCAGGAGGACCACGACCTCGAGTTCGACTGGCCCTGGGAGGGCGACGAGACCGAGGAGGAGGCGAAGATCCGCGCCGAAGCGCGCAAGATCCTCGAGTTGCCCGAGCTGCCGCTGAGCGCGACGACCGTGCGTGTCCCCGTTCTCGTCGGGCATGCGCAATCCGTGTGGGTCGAGACCGAGGAGCCGCTCGCGCCCGAGCACGCAGAGGCCGTGCTGGCCGGAGCCCCGAGCGTGCGCCTCGTCGAGGCGCCTACGCCGCGCGCGGCCGCACAGACGGAGGACGTGCTCGTCGGCCGCATCCGCCCGGATCACGCCGCGGAAAAGAACGGCCTCGTCCTCTTCCTCGCCTGCGACAACCTCGTCAAGGGTGCCGCGCTCAACGCGCTGCAGATCGCGGAGCTCCTGCTCGACGGCTCGCGCTCGGCGACGCGGGCCGCCTAGCTCTGCTCCGGCCGAAGTCCTAGGGCTGCTTCTCAGACGATCTCAGGTCCCGCAGCACGCTACGCATGGACGAGCGATGCCAGCGCCAGAGGAACAGCGCCAGGCCGACGAAGAGGACGCCGAGCCCGATCAGCATCCCGGAGCTGTTCGTCCCGGCCGTCCAGATGAGGACCAGCAGAACAGCCACTGCTCCGATGAGATAGCGCCGCGGGATCACCCCGATCCGCGAGCGGAGGCTCGCCTGGCCCGACGCGTGGGCGGGCACTACTTCCTGCTTCAAGCGGAGCTCGTTCGCCAGCAGGATCAGCGTGGGGATCAGGAGGACGGCGACGCCGAGTACGTGGTGGTCGTGCGCAAAACGGCCGAGCCCGGTGAGCGTCGGCTGGGTCGCCGGGATGAAGCCGAGCGGGAAGACGACGTAGAGGGCTGCGGTCGTGATCGTCGCAACAGCCAGAACGAGGCGATGCCCGGTATAACCGCGCCGGACCGCGAAACCGGAGACGAGCGCCAGAGGAACGCCGGCCACGACGACGGTGAACCACCAGAGGCTGCGCGTCATGTGCGCGGTAGGGGCGTCGGCTCCCACCGAGAAGACGGCGGCGGCGAGCAGCAGGTCGAACCCGAGCAGGAGCGCGAACGCAACGCGTCCTGCCCTGCGAGTGCGCGGACTTTCGGCGCGCACGACTTCGCTGAGGACGGCGGCCGGCGGGCCGCCGATGATCCAGAGCCAGACGAAGAGCGCCGACATCTGGCCAGAATTGTGACAGCGCGCCGGACGGCGCACCAACTGCTCTTCAGTCTCGGCGCAGCAGGCGGCGCACCAAGATCACGGCCACTGGCACGAACGCCAAGGCGACACCGAGGCTCAAGTAAGGGTCACCGGTGCCGTGTCCGGTCAGCCACAGCGTGCCGCCGACGACGATCATCCCGAGGACGACGGCGTAGTAGATCCCGAGGGCCGTACTTCTACTCAGTCTCACCGCCGGCGGACCGTAACGGAGTGCCTCCGACGCCCGTGGGAGAGCGGCAGAGACGCCGCCCTCCCGCAAGCTGGTCAGTACCGCTGGGGTGCGGGTGCGGGCATGAACGCCTCCTGGACCCGCGCCAGCACCTTCTCGCGTGCCCCCTCCTCCACCGGCTGAAGACCACCGAGCTCGAGGCGTGCGAGCTCGACACGACCCTTCGCTCGCACCGGCAGGAAGCCGAAGTCGGCGAGGAAGTCCGCGGGGAAGATCGTCCGGTGGACGTGGAACCGCTCGAAGTTCGTCTCGCCTTCGGGGTAGCGATAGGCGAACGCCTCGAGCGCCTTCGCGCCCCGCTCGCGCGAGTCACCGATCGCCGTGAGGAAGAGCGACTGCATGACCCAGGGCCGCGACGGATCGGTGAGGTACGCGCACGTGACGAGGACCGCGTCGTCACTCGGAGGCCCCGCGGGCAGCTCGCGCGAACGCGGGAAGAGGTCGGCGGGGCCGTACTGCATCGACCCGAGCAGCCGTCCGTCGTCGTCGTGGTAGACGGTTCCCCAGGCTCCCCAGGCCTCCTCGGCGTCACGGATCCACCTCCGCTTCTCGGTGCTCCGGCCGTTCCTGGTCTGCCACCAGATGCAGTCGTGGCAGACGGTCGGCGCCGTCTCGAGCGTCGCGCCGGTCAGACCGGAGATGCGCGTGGTCACAGTTCTCGTTCCCGGCCCGGGCCTACCCCGTCGACGACGACCTCGACGGCAGCCGGCTCGACGTCGGCCATGCTGCGAAGGTACTCGCGGACACGTGCCTGGACGCGCCTGCCAACGGCCGGGATCGATGCTCCCCACTCCGTGACGAGGTGCAGCTCGACCCGGATCGCCCCGTTCTCCCCGGAGACGCGCACCGCGTGCCGCCGCGGGAGCGGACTGTCCGCAAGCCCTCGCACTCCCTCGACTTCCCGTGCCGCATCCGCAGCGTAACGGGCGAGGATCTCGGTGGAGATCGACGCCTGACCGGCCATAGCTGCGTCAGCGTAGCGCTGGTCTCAGCACGAGCTCCGTCGCCTCGGGTCGTGCCGCGAAGCGGAACGGGACAAAGGTCGTGCCGAGCCCCGCGGAGAGGTGCAAGGTCGCGGCCTCGCTCCGGTAGACGCCGGCGTTGTAGCGCGCGCTCGGATGCGCGAAACGGAACTTCCCGCCCGGGAGCGGGAGTGCGATCTGACCGTCGTGCGTGTGTCCGGCCAGCACGAGGTCGAAGCGGCCGGGCTCGAGCAGGTCGAGGACGCGGGGGTAGTGGCAAAGGAGGATCGACAGGTCGGCGTCCCGGCCGAGGCGGTTGGGGTCGAGCCGCGCCCGCCCGCGCACGATGAGCCGCGGATCGGCACCGGCGATCCAGACGCTCCGTCCGCGCAGCTCGATCAGCCGACCCTCGTCGCGGAGCAGCGTCGCCGGCTCCAGGTCGGCCAGGTCGGATCGCCGCGCCTGCGGGTCGCGACTGAGGGCGATGTCGTGGTTGCCGAGCACGGCGAACACCGGCCGGGGCAGGATCCGCACGAGCCGTCGCAGCATCGGCTCGCCCCGCGGGTGGGTGAGGAGATCGCCGCTGATCGCGACGACGTCAGGCTGTCGTTCCCGTGTCCAGACCGCCGCCTGCCACGAGGCGCCGACTCCGGGTGACGGCACGCCGAAGTGGAGGTCCGACAGGTGCATGATCCGGAGGCCGTCGAGCTCAGGCGGCAACCCCGGCAGCTCGAGCTCGAGCACTCGCCGGCGCAGCCAGCCGGCTTCGAGCAGCCCCCAGCCGAGCCCCGCTCCGGCGAGCGCGCCGAGCTGTCTCAGACTTCCAGGCGTTCGAGCGCCGGCCGCGGGTCGACGATGTGACGCTTGAACTTCAGCTCCGCTTCTTCGAGCCCGGCCGCGACACCGACGAGCTGCGCGAGGTGGAGGATCGGGAGGTTGAACGCCCGCCCGGTCGAGGCCTCGAGCTTCTGCTGCCACGCGTCGAGTGAGAGGTGACACAGCGGGCACGGCGTGACCATCACGTCCGCGCCGGCCTCCAGCGCCTGCTCGACGGGCTGGATCAGCTCGCCCATCGCCGTCTCCTCACGCGCGGCGATGATCGGAAAGCCGCAGCACTTGATCTTGGCCGGGTAGTCGATCGCCTCGCCGCCGCAGGCCTCGATGATGCGCTCGAGCGACCACGGCCGGTCCGGATCCTCGAAGCCCATGATCTTGGACGGACGCAGGATCTGACAGCCGTAGAAGGGGGCAACCTTCAGACCCTTGAGGCCGCGGTGGGCGACCTCCTTGAGCTGCTCGTAACCCTCGCCCTCGGCGATCTCCCAGAGGAAGTGCCGCACCTCGACCTTCCCGGAGTACGTCGGAACCCCCACGGTCGCGAGGTTCTCGTTGACCCGCTCGAGCAGGTCGGAATCGCCCTGGAGCATGAAGTTCGCCTGCCGCAGGTTGAGCGTGCAGACGTTGCAGACGGTCATGAGCATCTCGCAGCCCGTCGCCTCCGCATAGGCGAGGATCCGCGCGTTGAGGTGGAGGTAGTAGTCGGGCTCGGCCTCGTGGATGTCGCCCGCGCCGCAGCATGTGACCGACTCGAGCTCCACGAGCTCGAGACCCACCATGGGCGCGAGAGCCTGCGTCGAGCTGTCGAGCTCCTTTGCGGAGAGCGATGCGAGGCAGCCCTTGTAGTAGGCGACTCTCTTCGGCGGGGTCTCGGTCGTGCTCACGCCTTGCGTCCCTCCTCGACGTCGGGTAGCCAGGGCCTCGGCGCGGCGCCCGGCCGGTCGTAGATCTCCTCGAGCGACTCCCCCGCGACGCCGTGCTCGAGCTTCGCCAGCGCATGCTCGCCCTGGACGTGGCCGAGCGCGCCCTGCCGGTCCTGCTCGCGGACGAGCTTGCGGAGGTTCCGCGCCTCGTTCACGTCCTTCGCGGTGTGCGGTACCGGAATCGGGCGAACCTTGCCGTGGCGCGCAAGGCTGGTGCCGAACTTGAGCTGCTTGATCGCCGAGACGTAGCCCTGGGTCTTCGGGATCAGCTCCTCCTCCCGCAACCAGCCCGTGGTCTCGGAGGAGCGCACGAACCACTTCGCATGCTTCGCGCCCATGTCGCGATCGATGCCGAGCCGGATCGACTCCGCTCCCAGCTTGGCGATCGCGTCTCGCGGATCGACGCCCTTGGGGCAGCGCTCGTTGCAGAAGTAGCAGCGCGTGCAGTCCCAGATGCCGTGCTCCTGGTTGTACTGCTCGAGCCGCTCGACCGTCGCACCGTCGCGCGGGTCGCCGACGAAGCGCATGCCCTTGGCGAGCGCCTGCGGGCCGAGAAACTCCGGGTCGGACTCCATCGCGTTGCACTCCGAGACGCAACAGCCACAGTTGATGCAGAGCGCTTCCTTGTGAACGACGTTCATGCGCTCCTGCGAGATCCGGTACTCGCGCCCGTCCTCGGGCCGGTCGTAGCCCGGCTGCAGCCACGGCTTCATCGCGTTGAACTTGGCCCAGAAGGGTCCCATGTCGACGACGAGGTCCTTGCGGATCGGCAGGTTGCCCATCGCGGAGACGACCGGGACGTGGCCCGACTGCGCGATGTCGTACATCCGCGTCTTGCACGCGAGCACCGCGGCGCCGTCCATGCGCATGCCGCAGGAGCCGCAGATCATCATCCGGCAGCTCTTGCGGTAGGCGAGCGAGCCGTCGTGCTGGTCCTTGACGATGTCGAGGCAGTCGAGGAGCGTCGCCCACTCGGGCGCCTCGATCTCGTACTCCTTCAGCGCCCGGTCGCCCGTCGCCGAGTCGTAGCGCCAGATCTTGAGGGCCATCAGCATCAGTACTTCCGCTCCTGTGGTTCCCATTTGGTCATTCGCACCGGCTCCCACGAGAGCTTCAGTGCGCCGTCCACGAGACGGACGTCCGTGTGCTTGAGGAAGTTCTCGTCGTCGCGCTGCGGATAGTCGTCCGGACGGGCGTGGGCGCCGCGGCTCTCCTTGCGCTCGATCCCGGCGACGACCATGCACTCGGCGAGATCGAGGAGGAAGCCGAGCTCGATCGCCCCCGTCAGGTCGCTGTTGAAGACCTCGCCCTTGTCCTCCACCAGCACGGTTTGGTAGCGCTCACGGAGGCCGGCCACGATCTCGCCCTGCTCCTCCATCTGGTGCTCGCGCCGGAAGACGCCGAAGTTCTCGTGCATCGTGGTGGCGAGCTCGTCGCGGATGCTCCACGGCCGCTCGCCGTCGCTGCGCTCGAGCAGCGCGGTCAGCTCGCGCTCGGCGTCGCGCTCGGCCGACTCCGGCACCTCGACGGTCGTGTGCGAGAGTGCCCAGTCCGCCGCGTGCGAGCCCGCCCGCTTGCCGAAGGTGATCGTCTCCATGAGCGCGTTCCCGCCGAGCCGGTTGGCTCCGTGCACGGAGACGCAAGCGCACTCGCCGGCGGCGTAGAGGCCGGTGAGCTCGGTCTGGCCCCAGACGTCCGTGGCGACGCCCCCCATGTGGTAATGAGCACCCGGTCGCACCGGGATGGGATCGTAGATCGGATCGACGCCGAGGAACGTCATGGCGAGCTCGCGCGACCCCGGCAACCGCTCGATGATCCGTTCGGCGCCGAGATGGCGGAGATCGAGCAGGACGTTGCCGTCGACGTCGCGGCCGGCGTCGATCTCCATCTGCTCGGCGCGCGAGATGACGTCGCGTGACGCGAGCTCCATCGTGTTGGGGGCGTAGCGCTTGAGAAAGCGCTCGCCGTCCTTGTTGAGCAGATAGGCGCCCTCGCCGCGGCAGCCCTCGGTGATGAGAACCCCCGTCGGTGCGAGCGTCGTCGGATGGAACTGCATCATCTCCATGTCCTTGAGCGGGAGGCCCATGCGCAGGGCCATGGCCATCCCGTCGCCGGTGCAGGAGTAGGCGTTCGTCGTCCCCACGTAGAGCCGGCCCGCCCCACCGGTCGCAAGGATCACGGTCTTCGCCCCGATCGTCTTGAGCCCGCCGTCGAGCAGATCCCAGCAGACGACGCCCTGGCACCGGCCGTCGTTCTCCACGAGCTGCCACGCGAAGTACTCCTCGTAGGTGGGGATGTCGCGCTTGCAAACCTGCTCCCACAGCACCTGCACGAGGACATGCCCGGTGATGTCGGCGGCATAGGCGGTGCGCGGTGCGCCGGCGGCGCCGAACGGGCGCTGCGCGATACGGCCGTCCTCGGTGCGCGAGAAGACGGCGCCCCAGTTCTCCAGCTGGTAGACGTCGCCGGGAGCCTCGTCGCAGAGGATCTCGATCGCGTCCTGGTCACCGAGGTAGTCGGAGCCCTTGACGGTGTCGAACGCGTGGATCTCGGGGTTGTCCTCCGACGCGTTCCCGAGCGCGGCGTTGATCCCGCCCTCGGCAGCGCCGGAGTGCGAGCGCGTCGGGTGGATCTTCGAGATCATCGCCACGTCTGCGCCCGCGTCGAAGGCCTCGATCGCTGCGCGCATGCCTGCGCAGCCCGCGCCGACGACGAGCACGTCGTGCTTCGCGATCACGGGGTCACGCTAACGAAAGGGAAAGGACCGACGCCCGGCGAACCGTCCCCCGTGGACGCTCGCGCCGCAGCCGATCGCTTCCTCGCCTCGCCGGCGCTGAGCGACGCCACGCGCCGGGCCTACCGCGGCGACGTCGGGGAGTTCTGCCTCTGGCTCGAGAAGCACGAGACGCGACTCGATGGCGTCGACGTTCGCGTCCTCGCCGACTACGTCGCCTGGCTGGGCGGAGCGCGGCACGGCAGGAAGCTCGCCCCGGCCACGATCAGCCGCAAGCTCGCCGCGGTTCGCGCGTTCCTGCGACACGCCCTTGGCCCGGATCGCGTCCCCGACGCCCGCCTCGGGCCGCGCCGCGCGCGACGTCTGCCCGACGCTCCCGCATCGGCCGAGATCGAGCAGACGCTCGAGGCGCTCGAGGGAGACGGCGCGATCGCCCTGAGGAACCGCGCGCTCGTCGAGCTCGTCTACTCCGCCGGGCTGCGAAGCGCCGAAGCCGTGGGTCTCGACCTCGGAGACGTCGACTTCGAGCAGGAGCTCGTGCACGTCCGCCGCGCCAAGGGAGGCAAGGAGCGCGTCGTCCCGCTCGGCGAGGAGGCGGCGCTCTGGCTCGGGCGCTATCTGCGGGAGGCTCGGCCGGAGCTGGCGAGAGGAGCGAACGATGCGCTCTTCCTCTCCGCTCGCGGACGCCGCCTCGACACGAGCACGCTGCGCCGGATCGTCCCCCACCCGCATCGGCTGCGCCATGCGTTCGCGACGCACCTGCTCGACGGCGGCGCAGACCTGCGGACGATCCAGGAGCTGCTGGGCCATAGCTCCCTCTCGACGACGCAGGTCTACAGCCATGTCGACCCGCGCCACCTGCGCCGCGTCTACGACCGCTCGCATCCCCGGTCGTAGCTCCCGCACAATGCGGGCATGCGGGTCTCGGCCAAGGTCGACTACGCACTCAGGGCGATGGCCGAGCTCGCCGCCGCGCCGCCGGGCCTGATGACGGCCGAGCAGCTCGCATCGGCCCAGCACATCCCGCCGAAGTTCCTCGAGAGCATCCTCTCGCAGCTCCGCAGCGCGGGCCTGGTCGCGAGCCAGCGCGGCGCCGTAGGCGGTTACCAGCTCGCGCGCCCGGCGGCAGAGATCTCGATCGCCGAGGTGATCCGTGAGCTCGAGGGTCCGATCGCCACGGTGCGGGGCGTACGGCCGGACGAGCTCACCTACGACGGTGCGGCCGCGGGTCTCCGCGAGGTCTGGCTCGAGCTGCGAACGCACATGCGCGACGTGCTCGAGCAGACGACGCTGGCCGACCTCGTCGCGGCGCGGCGCAAGGCCTGACTGTTCGGATTCTGTTCGGAGTTGCCCCTCAGGTCTTGCTTATGGTAATCATCAGCATCGCCAATACCTAGTAAGACGGTAGGTAATCTCCGAAAGGACGACACCAGCGATGCGCAAACTGCTCCTCTTCGCCCTGATCCTCCCCGTCGTCTTCGCCTCCGCCGGCGCCGCGCAGGCCCGCCGGGCCGGGACGACCCTGAACCTCGTCGCCTACTCCACTCCGAAAGCCGTGATGGCGAAGCTCATCACGCGCTTCGAGCACCAGCCCGCAGGCCAGGGTGTCTCCTTTACGCAGTCGTACGGCCCGTCGGGGTCGCAGGCCAAGGCGATCGCCGCCGGCCAGCCGGCCGACATCGCGTTCCTCTCGACCGGGCTCGACATCGACACGATCGTCGACGCCGGGCTCGCCTCGAAGAGCTGGACCAAGACGCCGTACGACGGGATCGCGGCCGACTCGGTCGTCGCGTTCGTCGTGCGGCCGGGCAATCCGAAGCACATCCACACGTGGAAGGACCTGACCAAGCCGGGAGTGCAGGTCGTGACGCCGGATCCGTTCCCGTCCGGCTCGGCGAAGTGGAACGTCCTCGCGGCCTACGGCGCGATGCGCAAGTCGGGAATGAGCAACCAGAAGGCCATTCAGTTCGTGACGAAGCTCTTCAGGAACGTCGTCGCACAGCCCTCGTCCGGCTCGAACGCGGCCAGCGCCTTCTTCTCCGGCCAGGGCGATGTCCTCATCACCTACGAGAGCGAGGGCTACGCCGCCTTCGCCGCCGGCAAGCAGGGCAAGCTCGTCGTCCCCAAGCCGACGATGCTGATCCAGCTGCCGATGGTGGCGACGAAGAACGCACCGGCGGCGGCCAAGGCGTTCATCAAGTACGCGCACGCGCCGAAGCAACAGCGCATCTTCGCCGCCAACGGCTATCGCCCGGTCGTGAAATCAGTGCTCAAGCGCTCCGACCTCGCGAGCTGGCGCAAGAAGTACGACACCGGTCCCACCTTCAACATCCGTGACCCGCTCTTCGGCGGTTGGCTGAAGGCCAACAAGGTGTGGTTCGACCTGAACAACGGGCGGATGGTCGCGATCGAGCGCGCGGTCGGAGGCCCGACCCATTAGCGCGGCGACGGCGTCCGCCGCGGCGCCACCACGCAGGATCCATGCCGGCGGACGGGCCAGTACGGCCCTGTCCGTCGGCGTCATCTCGACCTACCTGCTCGTCATCGTGGTCCTGCCGCTGGCCGCGCTCCTCTGGGAGGCGAAGAAGGACGGAGCACAGGGGTTCTGGCAGGCGATCTCGAATCCGGATGCAATCGCCGCGCTGAAGCTCACGTTCGGGGCGGCGATCGTCGTCGTCCTGATCAACGGCGTGCTCGGCACGATCACGGCCTGGGTGCTCGTTCGCGACGACTTCCGCGGCAAGTCGGTCGTCAACTCCGTCATCGACCTGCCGTTCGCACTGCCGACGATCGTCGCCGGGCTGACGTTACTGGCGCTCTACGGCCCGGATTCGCCGGTCGGGATCCACGTCGCGTTCACGCGGGCGGCGATCGTGCTCGCCCTCTGCTTCGTCACGCTCCCGTTCGTCATCCGGACGGTGCAGCCCGTGCTGATCGAGCTGGACGTGGAGATGGAGGAAGCCGCTCGCTCGCTCGGCGCCGGCCAGCTCACGGTCTTCCGGCGAGTCGTCCTGCCGAACATCCTGCCCGGGATCCTCTCCGGCTCGGTCCTCGCCCTCGCGCGGGCACTCGGCGAGATCGGCTCGCTCGTCCTGATCGCCGGAGCCACCGTCCACGACACCGTCGCCTCGATCTACGTCTTCAACCTGATCCAGGACGGAGAGAGCTCCGATGCCGCGGCAGTCGCGATGGTGCTCCTGGCTGCAGCCTTCGTGCTGCTCCTCGCCGTCGGGGTCCTGCGCTTCTACGTCACGAGGCACGAACGTGCCTAGGCGGATCGTCCTGCGCGGAGTGGCGCTCCTCTATCTCCTCGTCGTCCTGCTCGCGCCGCTCGCGATGGTCTTCTACCGGACGTTCGAGAACGGCCTCGAGCCGGTCTGGCAGGCCTTGTCCGATCCTCTCACCGTGCACGCCTTCGAGATCACGCTGATTGCGGCGGCCATCGCCGTCCCTCTCAACACGGTCTTCGGCGTGCTCTGCGCGCTCGCGATCGTGCGCCGCCGCTTTCGCGGCAAGGGGCTGCTGAACGCGTTCATCGACCTTCCGCTCGCCGTCTCGCCGGTGGTGGTCGGACTGGCGCTCTATCTCCTCTACGGCCGCACCGGCTGGTTCGGGCCGTGGCTCCAGGGGCACGGGATCAATGTCCTCTTCGCACTGCCGTCGATCGTGCTCGCGACGATCTTCGTCTCGGTCCCATTCGTCGCCCGCGAGGTGATCCCGACCCTCCGCGAGCTTGGCAACGAGCAGGAGCAGGCGGCGGCGACGCTCGGCGCGACGCGCTGGCAGCGGTTCTGGCGGATCACCCTGCCCTCGATCCGCTGGGCCGTGATCTACGGCGTGATCCTCACGACGGCACGGTGCCTCGGCGAGTACGGGGCCGTCGCCGTCGTCTCGGGCCGCATCGAAGGAAAGACCGAGACGGCGACGACGAGAGTCGACGACCTGGTCCAGAACTTCCAGACGTCGGGCGCGTACGCGATTTCCGTCGTCCTGGCCCTGATCGCCGTCGCCGTCCTCATCCTGATGACGCTCACCAAGCCGAAAGAGGAGGCTCTCTAGATGTCGATCGAGGTTCGCAACGTCACGAAACGCTTCGGCTCGTTCGTCGCCCTCGACGACGTGTCACTCGAGATCCCCGAGGGCTCGCTCACGGCCGTGCTCGGACCGAGCGGCTCGGGCAAGTCGACCCTGCTGCGCATAGTGGCCGGGCTCGAGAGTCCCGACTCCGGCGAGGTCCTGCTCTCGGGCGAGGATGCGACCCGGCTTGCGCCGCAGCGACGCGACGTCGGCTTCGTCTTCCAGCACTACGCCGCCTTCAAGCACATGACCGTCCGCGACAACGTCGGCTTCGCTCTGTCGATTCGGAAGCGGTCCAAGCAGGAGATTCGCGAGCGCGTCGACGAGCTGCTCGAGCTCGTGCAGCTCCAAGGCTTCGCGGACAGGTATCCCTCCCGGCTCTCCGGCGGCCAACGCCAGCGGATGGCCCTCGCGCGGGCACTCGCCGCGAAGCCGCGCGTCCTCCTGCTCGACGAGCCCTTCGGCGCGCTCGATGCGCGCGTGCGAGCCGAGCTGCGCGACTGGCTGCGCCGCCTGCACGAGGAGGTGCACGTGACGACGGTCTTCGTCACGCACGATCAGGAGGAGGCGATGGAGGTCGCGGATCGCGTCGCGGTTCTCGATCACGCCCGACTCGAACAGGTCGGCGCTCCGGCCGACCTCTATGACGCTCCCGCGTCGGAGTTCGTCCTGCGCTTCGTCGGCGATGCCGTTCGCCTGGGCCCGCGCCTCGTCCGCCCGCACGAGGTGGTGCTGCGGCGGTGGCCGAGCGACGGCGCGGTGGAGGTCGAGATCGAGCGGATCGCCGTGCTCGGCGCGGACGCACGTGTCGACCTCGCAGACGGCGGCGGCGAGCGTCTCACGGCACGCCTGCGGCGCGAGGAGATCGAGGAGCTCGAGCTCGAGCGTGGCGAGATCGTCTGGGCCACGGCCGAGGCTTCAGTACGCGACGCGGAAGCCGGTCACGCCCTCGGGTAGCTCCGCCGCCACGTCGACGCGCTCGACCTCGGCGCCGCGCGGACCCGCGCGACAGAACTCCACGAGCGACTCGACATCCTCAGGCTCTCCCTCGAAGACCGCCTCGACCGTCCCGTCGGGACGGTTGCGCACCCACCCCGCGACGTCACGCGACCGTGCGGCTCGCTCGACCGCGAAGCGAAATCCGACTCCCTGGACGGAGCCGTAAACAGTGACATGACGGCGCTCCACCTGGGCATTCGAGCAGGCGTACGGCGACCCGGGCCGAAGTCAGCGCGCGTGGCGAAACGGGAGCAGTCCAATGCCGCCGTCGATGGGTTCCTCGCCCTCGCCGCAGCGCGGCTCGCCCCCCGCACCGTCGAGGCGTATCGGCGCGACCTCGCCCACCTGACCGAGTGGTTGGGCCGGTCGCCCGCGGACGCGAGCGCAGACGACCTCGCGGCCTACGTCGCGCAGCTCCGGGCCGACGGCCTCGCGCCGACGACGGTCGCGCGCCGGCTTGCCGCAGTCCGCTCCTTCTTCCGTCACCAGGTGCTCCTCGGAGCGCGGTCCGACAACCCCGCGGCGAATGTCGAGCTGCCGAAGCGCCGCCGGACGCTCCCGCGCACACTGTCCCCGGCCGAGGTCGAGCGCCTCCTCGACGCAGCCGCCGGCACGACCCCCCGGCACCTCCGCGACCGCGCCCTCGGCGAGCTCCTCTACGGCGGCGGGCTGCGCGTGAGCGAGACGGTGGCGCTCGACCGGCAGTCGGTCGATCTCGAGAACCGGCTCGTCCGCTGCCTCGGCAAGGGAAACAAGGAGCGGGTCGTGCCGATCGGCCGCGAAGCGGCGGACGCCGTCCGGCGCTACCTCGCGCGCGGTCGCCCGTACCTCGACCGGCACCACCGGCAGGAGCTGTTCCTCAATGCGCGCGGCGGGCCGCTCACGCGCGCCGGCGTCTTCCTCATCCTCCGTCGCCTGGCCGAGAAAGCGGGCCTCGAGCCCGAGCGGATCCACCCGCACCTGCTGCGCCACTCGTTCGCGACGCACCTGCTCGAGGGAGGGGCCGACCTGCGCGCCGTTCAGGAAATGCTCGGCCATGCCGATCTCGCAACGACCGAGCTGTACACCCACGTATCCGATCGCAGGCGGCGCGAGTTGTACTTCGAGGCGCACCCACACGCGCGTCGCAAGAAATCGGCAACGCAAACCAGGAAGTAGGCATGCACCTCGATCCGCACCTCGCCATCGCCGCGGTCACGACCCTCGGGGCCGCCTGGCTCATGACGGTGGCCGGCCTGCAGAAGAATGCGCTCGAACGCCGCCGGCGGCGGCGCGTCTGCCCGTCCTGCGGTCGCGAGATTCAGGCTCGCGTCTGCGCCAGTTGCGCGGCCTAGCGCTTGGCCTGAGCCTTCCGCTTCAGGCCCTGCGCCACGGTTCCGGCCGCCCGCCGTAGATCCCCGTCGGCGTCGTCGTCGGCGGCGACCCCCTCGAGCAGCACGATCGTGTCTGGCTGTGCCGAACCGTTCTTCAGCGCCAGCACCGCCAGGCGACGTACCGCGGAGTTCTCGTCCTCATCCGACAGCATCTTGTGCAGCAGCGGCCGGACGGAGTTGACCGTGCTCGGATGGTCGCGCGAGAGGAGCTCGACCGAGAGGAGCGCGGAGCCACGCGCGGCCGGGCTCCCATCGTCGAGACCGCGGCGCAGCAGCTCCTCTTTCGCGCGCCAGCGGAACATCCCGACCGCTCGGAACGCAACGGCTCGCTCGCGGAAGTCGTTGCTGCGGGCCGCCGCCTCGAGCTCGTCGTCCCACGCCGTCCTCAGCGCCGCGAGCTCCTGCGCCGCTCCACTTTCGGCGAGCTCGTCGGCGCGCGCCGCTGCCTCCGCGAGGGTCACACGCTGGAATGTAGACGCGCCGCAGCGAGGATCGCGGCGGCCGACCGCTCCACGTCCTCCTCCGTCGTGCGCCAGTTGGAGACCGAGATGCGCATCGCGTGCTCGCCGCGCCAGTCCGTGCCTCCCAGCCAGCAGGTGCCATCCTCCTGGACGCGGCGGATCACCTCACGGGTGTGCTCACCGTCCCCGAAGCGGACGAGTACCTGGTTGAGCACGACGTCGTTAAGGATGGACGCGCCGCCCGCCTCAAGCAGCTCGGCGAAACGCCTGGCGTGCGCACAGGAGCGTTCGACGAGATCGGCGACCCCGCTGCGGCCGAGCGACCGCAGCGCCGCGTAGACGGCGAAGCCGCGTGCGCGGCGTGAGAACTCCGGCGTCCAGTCCATCTGGTCGCGCTCGCGCGCGTCGTCGGCGTGGACGAGGTAGGAGGCCGTGACCCCGATCGCGGCTCGGTGCGCATCCGGGTGCGCACAGAACGCAAAGCCCGAGTCGTACGGGACGTTCAGCCACTTGTGCGCATCGGTCGTCCACGAGTCGGCGCGCTCTGCGCCGCGCACGAGGTGGCGGAGCTTTGGCGACGCGGCGGCCCAGAGCC
>Ga0335076_10002688_pt1 | contig 17705 bp, 12 predicted proteins | sample Lox_Sample_25_FD_206717 | JGI IMG/M metagenome (GOLD analysis project Ga0335076, IMG submission 206717) | Soil microbial communities from Loxahatchee National Wildlife Refuge, Florida, United States - Lox_Sample_2.5 | ecosystem: Environmental > Terrestrial > Soil > Wetlands | place: USA... | reverse complement strand
CCTCCGGCCACCTCTCCCTCGAAAATGTCCACGGCTCTGTAGAAGTTCCGCATCATCAAGCCAGCTTCTGGGAACAATGGCGAGCCTTCGTCGGCCCGGCCATCCTGGTCAGCGTCGGATACATGGACCCCGGCAACTGGGGAACCGATCTCCAGGGCGGAGCCCAGTTCAAATACGGCTTACTCTGGGTCGTCGGTCTTGCCAGCCTCATGGCGATCTTCATGCAGGTGATCTCTGCTCGCCTTGGCGTCGTCACCGGCAAAGATCTCGCACAATGTTGCCGCGATTGGTATCCCGCCTGGACTCGCTGGCCCAATTGGCTCCTGAGCGAAGTCGCCATCGGCGCCTGTGACCTCGCCGAGGTGCTCGGCAGCGCTGTCGCCCTTAATCTGCTGTTTCACATTCCGTTGCTTTGGGCCGTGATCATCACTGGCCTCGATGTTCTTCTCCTCCTCGGGCTCCAGCGCTTCGGTATGCGCACGATCGAAGCTGTCGTCCTGGTGCTCGTCGCCACCATCGCCGCTTGCTACTTCATTGAGATTTTTGTCCTTCCCGAGACTCGGCCCAGCTTTCTGGAACTCGGGCACTCATTTCTCGTTCCTACCCTCCGTCAGTCTGGAATGATCTACGTAGCCATTGGCATCATCGGCGCGACGGTCATGCCCCACAATCTGTACCTGCATTCGGCTCTCGTGCAGAGCCGTCGTCTGCAAAAAGACGACTCCTCGATCCGTCGCGCGCTCCAGTTCAACACCATCGATTCAACTGTCGCGCTCACAGTCGCGTTCTTCGTCAACGCCGCCATCATGGTCTTAGCTGCCACCGTCTTCTTCGGCAAGTCGGGCATCATGGTTCCAGGGGGAAAGTTCGTCCCCTTCAGCCCCGACAGCGACTGGATCCGCGTCGCCTACCTAACCCTCGCACCGTTATTAGGTACGGTGACTGCGAGCACTCTCTTCGCGGTTGCGCTGCTCGCCGCCGGCCAAAGCAGCACCATCACAGGAACACTCGCCGGCCAGGTCGTCATGGAAGGCTTCATGCACTGGCGCATCAAGCCCTGGGTGCGAAGGCTTATCACGCGCTCACTCGCAATTCTGCCCGCGGTGTTGATCATTGGTTTACGGGGCGACAACAGCGTCACCGATCTTTTGACGCTCAGCCAGGTGGTCCTCGCTCTGCAACTCCCATTTGCCATGTTCCCTCTGCTGCATTTCACCAGTTCCCAAATCCGTATGGGCAAATGGAAAAACGGGATGTTCTTGCTGGCAGCCGGCTGGGCCAGTGCTATCCTGATCACCGCCATGGACATCTACGGCCTTCCAGACTCTCTTAAGACGGCATGGCAGCTGATTGCAGGTGTGCATTGAAACTGCATCGCCAGCTTTGGAATCGCGATGCGGCGAGTGGTGGAAGCGCGGCGCTTTAGCGCCGCGTTAGACGCAAAAACAATCGGGGCTTTAGCCCCGGGACATTCATGTACGACAAAATTCTCGTCACTCTCGATGGCACCACAAGCGACCGGGCCATCATCGAACACGTCAAACGCCTGGCCAAACTGGCCCACAGCCGTCTAGTCCTGCTCCACGTCGCCGACGGATGGGCGGCCCGCACGTACGGCCCTGACGCCGTCAGTCGCGAAATCGTCGAAGACACCGCTTATCTCCACAAGGTCCAGGCGGAGATGCAGGCCGAGGACATTCCCACCGATGCCGAACTTGCCTACGGCGAACCTGCCGACCAGATCATCAAATGGATCGAGAAGAAAGGCTGCGACCTCGTTGCCATGAGCACACACGGCCACCGTTTCTTGGCAGACTTGTTCCTCGGCACAACTGCCAGCAAAGTCCAGCACCGCATCAGCGTCCCAGTCCTCCTCCTCCGCGCGAAATGAGTAAGCTAATGTGGAAACGGACCCTTTCCTGAGCCTGCTTTCAGCGAGCCGAGCAGCCGAATGAGTCATGCGATGGCGAAGCTGAGCCAGGCACCGATCGCTGAGCGAAATCTGCGACATCTTTCAGCATCCCTCAGCAGTCTAAGATTTTCTGTGCCCTCGCCTTGTGTTCTCTGTGGTGAGATGGTTTTCGGCTCCCGGGAATAGCGACACGCCGCTGCTTAACGCATTAAACTATTAGGTTGCGATCCATATCAGTTCCCCTCAAGGAAGGCCATCATGTCGTTGAACAGTTTCAACAGTCGCGCGTCCCTGAAAGTAGGCGCGAAGGAATACGAAATCCACCGCCTCGACGCCCTGGACAAGGCCGGCATCTCCACGAAGCATTTACCCTTCTCGCTCCGCATTCTGCTCGAAAACCTGCTCCGCACCGAGGATGGCCGCAATGTGACAAAAGAAGAGGTGCGTGCGCTCGCCAACTGGAGCAGCAAGTCGAAACCGGAGAAAGAAATCGCCTTCACGCCAAGCCGTGTCCTGCTTCAGGACTTCACCGGAGTTCCCTGCGTAGTTGATCTAGCCGCCATGCGCGACGCCATGAAGCAACTCGGCGGCGACGCCAGCCTAATCAATCCGCTGCAGCCGGTCGAACTCGTCATCGATCACTCCGTCCAGGTCGACGAATTCGGCAAGCCCGAAGCCCTCGACATGAATGCGCTCTTCGAATTCCAGCGCAACAAAGAGCGCTACTCGTTCCTGCGCTGGGGACAAACCGGATTCCGCAATCTAGCCATCGTCCCTCCTGACACAGGCATAGTCCACCAAGTCAATCTTGAGTACTTGGCCAGAGTAGTCTTCGTCCACGAGTCCCCAGGCAAACGCCAAGCCTACCCGGACACCCTGGTAGGCACCGACAGCCATTCGACAATGGTGAATGGGTTGGGGGTTTTGGGGTGGGGCGTCGGTGGGATTGAAGCCGAGGCGGCAATGCTGGGCCAGCCTGTGTCCATGCTGATTCCTCTCGTCGTCGGAGTAAGGCTCACCGGGCGGTTGCGCGAGGGCGCTACTGCTACTGATCTTGTTTTGACGATTACAGAGATGCTTCGCAAGCACGGAGTAGTCGGCAAGTTCGTCGAGTATTTCGGCCCTGGACTTCGTGATCTGTCTCTCGCCGATCGCGCTACTATCGCCAACATGAGCCCCGAATATGGCGCGACTTGCGGCATCTTTCCCATCGACAAAGAGACTCTGAAATATCTGCGGCTCACTGGACGTTCTGAAGAGCAGGTTGCTCTGGTTGAATCCTATGCTCGCGAGCAAGGATTGTTCCACGATGAGAAGACTCCCGAGGCCGAGTACTCGGAGTTGCTCACGCTCGATCTAGCGACTGTTGAGCCATCGCTCGCCGGGCCGAAGCGTCCCCAAGATCGGGTCGTACTCTCGCAAGCCGGAGAGTCTTTCAACAAAGCTCTGCCTTCGCTGATCAAGCCCAAAGCAGGTGCTTCTGCGGGTGCACCGGCTCCCGTAAACAACAAGGCCACGACAAAGGAGCGCTGGGAACAGGAAGGTGGAAGTCCCGCAGCGGTCGGCGTCGAAGATCCGAATGTTCACGAACACGTCCCAGCTTCCGTCAAAGATTCTCTGAAGCACGGCAGCGTCGTCATCGCAGCAATCACCTCCTGCACCAATACTTCGAATCCTTCGGTTCTGATCGGTGCCGGACTGCTCGCGAAGAAAGCCGTCGAAAAGGGACTCACAGTTCCCGCGTGGGTCAAGACATCTCTCGCTCCTGGATCGAAAGTCGTCCGCGACTATCTCGAGCACGCGGGCCTCATGCCATATCTCGAGAAGCTGAAGTTCCATCTCGTCGGCTACGGATGCACCACTTGCATCGGCAACTCCGGGCCGCTTCCGGATGAAGTTTCCAAAGCGATCGATGAGAAAGAGCTCGTCGTTGCGTCGGTACTTTCGGGCAATCGTAACTTCGAAGGACGCATCAACTCCGAAGTCCGCGCAAATTATCTGATGTCGCCGCCGCTGGTCGTCGCGTTCGCGCTCGCCGGACGCATCGATGTTGACCTGCGCAAAGACGCGCTCGGCAAAGGACGCGATGGACAACCTGTCTACCTCGCCGACATCTGGCCGTCGTCGCGCGAAGTGGAAGAGGCGATGCAGCAGTCGATTACCTCCGAGATGTTCACCAAGTCCTACGGCGAAGTCTTCGAGGGAGACGAACGCTGGCGCGGCATCGTCGTCCCCAAAGGCGAAACTTACAACTGGGAAAAAGATTCGACCTACATTCGCCGCGCTCCATATTTCGACGACATGGCCGTGAAGCCCTCGCCCGTGCAGGAGATCAAGAAGGCCCGCGTCCTCGCTGTTCTCGGCGACAGCGTCACTACCGACCACATCTCTCCCGCGGGTTCGATCAAGAAAGACAGCCCAGCCGGAAAGTATCTGCAAGAGCACGGCGTAAAGCCCGCGGACTTCAACTCTTACGGCTCGCGCCGCGGCAATCATGAAGTCATGGTGCGCGGAACGTTTGCCAATGTCCGCCTGCGCAACAAGCTGGTCCAAACCGAAGGCGGATTCACCCGCCACCTGCCGACGAACACCGAGATGTCGATCTTCGACGCCAGCGAAAAATATCGCGCCGACGAAACGCCGCTCGTGATTCTCGCAGGGAAAGAGTACGGCTCGGGATCGTCGCGCGACTGGGCCGCTAAGGGCCCAGCACTGCTCGGCGTGCGCGCGGTCATCGCCGAAAGCTACGAACGTATTCATCGATCCAACCTCGTAGGCATGGGCATCCTCCCGCTGCAGTTCCCAGCGGGCCAGAACGCCGAATCACTCAAACTAACGGGAGAAGAAACTTTCGAGATCACCGGCATCCGCGACGTAGTCGACCACTTCGCCGCGGGTCGCACAGTAAAAGTTAAAGCCAAGGCAAAAGGCGGAGACCCGATTGAGTTCGACGCGGTCGTCCGCATCGACACCCCGCAGGAAGCCCTCTACTACGCCAACGGCGGCATCCTGCAGTATGTTCTGAGGCAGTTGTTGGCAACAAAGGCCGTGCCCGTAGGAGCGTAAACGTTAAAAACTGATCTCGTTGTCGGGAGAGGCCTTCCTGCAACTGCCGTGATGCTTGGAAAAGCCCAAGTCCTGCCGCCTCATTTCTGCTCGTTTTGCCGGGATAGACGTTCTTTGGTGGGAGCCGCGGGCCCAGTAGCCGTGATACCTAGAGCAGTGTTCTGCTATCGTTCCTGCATGCGAAAAATACTGGCCGTGTTAATAGTCTGCTTTGCCCTCAGTGTGTCTTCTTTCGCCAAGGAAAAATACTCGCATCCCTCCCCGATCAAAAATACCGTCGGCGGTGACAAGTGGGCAGAGAAAACGCTGCACAAACTCTCGGTCGAAGAGAAGGTCGGACAGCTGTTCATGATCTGGTGCCGAGCAGGATTCTTGAACGTCGAGAATCCCGAGTATCTGCAGCTGACCGAAGCCATGCAGAAATACCACGTCGGCTCGTTTGCCATGACCGTGCACGTCGACGGCCCGTTTCTACTGCGCAGCGAGCCTTATGAAGCTGCGGAACTGCTGAATCGCCTTCAGAAAGAATCGAAGCTGCCACTGCTGTTCGCTGCGGATTTTGAGCGAGGCGTCGCGATCCGCCTGATGGGAGCGACAAACTTCCCCCACGCGATGGCCTTCGGGGCCGACGGCAAACTCGATGACGCCGAAAACTTCGGCCGCATCACTGCCATCGAGGCCCGCGCCGTTGGAGTGCACTGGAATTTCTTCCCCGATGCCGACGTGAATTCGAATCCAGCAAACCCGATCATCAATACGCGCTCGTTTGGAGAGGATCCCAAGCAAGTTGGCGATCTCGTCAGTGCATACATCAAAGGCGCACACGAGGGCGGGATGCTGACTACCGTGAAGCACTTCCCTGGACACGGAGATACGGCGACCGATTCGCACCTGGGTGTCGCCAGCGTGAACGTCGACCGTGCGCATCTCGATTCGATCGAGTTACCGCCGTTCAAGCAGGCGATCGCTGCAGGAGTCGATTCCGTGATGGTCGCGCACGTCACGGTTCCCGCGCTTGATCCCGATCCCAACCACGTCGCCACCATCTCTCCCACGGTCGTTTCCGATCTGCTCGAAAAGGACCTCGGCTTCAAGGGAATCGTGGTCACCGACGCCCTCGACATGGCAGGGCTGACCCATCTATTCGCCAACGACATCGGTCGCGCGGCGGTTGAGGCTTTCAAGGCAGGAAACGATTTGCTGATTATCCCAGCGGACCTTCCCGCGTCGTACAACTCCATGGTGAAAGCGGTGAATTCGGGGGAGATTCCCAGGGAGCGTTTGGATCGATCAGTACTTAAGATCCTGAAACTAAAGGCTTCTCTGGGCCTGAACGAAGCCCGCGCAGTCGACGTGAATGCGCTGGCGACCTCCGTCGGGAAGCCGCAAGACATGGCATTTGGCCAGCAAGTGGCGGATTCAGCGATCACGCTGGTGCGCGACTCGGGCAAGGTGATCCCGCTGAAATCGAAGGGAACCGCCAAAGCAGCTCTTCCGTATATGAGCAGAGAGGAGACGCACAACCAGACGCTGGCGGTGCTGTTCTCCGATGACGTGCGAACCGATTCAGGGCGCGCGTTCGGACGCGAGTTTCGCGCTCGCATCCCGGATGCGCGCGTGATCTATGTTGATCCTCGAATTGCTAGCGGCATGACCGATGAAGTGCTGAAAACTGTGGACGAGGCGCAAACGGTTGTGGCAGCTGTCTATGTAATTCCTACGGCAGGCAAGATTGGGAATTCGATGGCGATGGCTGATGCTACCGGTTCGCTGTTGCAGCAATTGCTCGACCGCGCCGCGGCAAAGACTGCGGTAATTGCGGTGGGAAATCCGTATCTGGCAAGCGATTTTCCTAAGATCGAAACCTATATGTGCACGTTCTCCAACGCGAGCGTCTCTGAAGTTGCAGCCGTCAAGGCGCTCTTTGGAGAGATTCCGATTCGCGGACATCTGCCGGTATCGATTCCAAACGTCGCGGAACGGGGAACCGGTCTGGAGCGTCCCGCACAGGTTGCAAAGAAAGGGTCTGGCAATGGGCAAAACTAGTTTCGCGATCTGTTTTGCAACTGCGTTGCTGTTTTCACTGGCTTGCAGCATCAATGTGAAGAAAGAGAAGAATGGGCAAGAAAAGCAGGTCGATATCAACACGCTGGTTGGGGGCATCCACGTCAGCAAGAATGCGAACCCGGAGGATGTCGGAATTCCGATCTACCCAGGGGCTCGGCTGCGGGAGAAAGACGACGGCGACAACAAGAGTGCCAACGTAAATATCGACAGCTTCGGTTTTCAACTGAAGGTAGTGGCGCTCGAATACGAATCAAACGACGATCCCGCAAAGGTGATCGCATATTACAAAGACCAGCTGAAGAAATATGGGGACGTTCTCCAATGCCACACCAGCAGCCTGCATGTGAATACCCGGGGCAAGAAATGGCACGACAACGATTCCCACGAACTTGGCTGCGAGGGTGATAGCGGTTCTGATACAGAACTGAAAGTGGGTACGCGGGAGAACCAGCACATCGTTGCCGTAGAGCCTGCGGGTAACGGTTCGAACTTCTCTCTCGTTTACGTTCGCACGCACGGGAAAGACGGCGAGGTCTAGTTTCTCAGGAGTGTGGCACATGTTTCGCCCTATGACACTTTCGCTTGTAGTAGTCGCGGCCATGGCGCTGCCGCTGCTTTCGCAAGACTCGAATTCCGACAACAAAACTTTTGACGTCCGCAGTTCCGTGGGCGATCTCCACGTGGGCGCCGATGCGGACGCCAAGAAAGTCGGGGTTCCCCTTTACCCCGGAGCGCGGCCTAAGGTCGATAACAAGAGCGATAGCCAGGCAAACCTGAGCATCTTGACGGAAGCGTTTGGCATGAAGCTGGTCGTTGCCAACTACGTCTCCGATGACGCGCCCGCGAAGGTCGTCGATTTCTATCGCAACAAGCTGAAGAGATACGGCCAGGTATTGGAGTGCCACTCTCACAAGCATGGCGGCGATGTGGACGTGCACGATGACGACAAGGATTCGTCGACAAGCAAGGAACTCAAGTGTGATGAGGACTCGGGCCCAGTTACCGAACTAAAGGTCGGGACCGAGGACAACCAGCACGTCGTGGCCGTCGAACCCGGTGAAGGCAAGGGAACGCACTTCGCACTTGTGTATGTGCATACGCGGGGCAAGCAAGGCGAGATCTAGCAAATCAGCCGATCGAATCGAAAACACGGCGACCTCGCGTGCAACAGACCAACCGGCGGTCGAACGAGGCTGCAAGACCGGTGCCGCACTTGTGTAAAGGTCGTACCTGCAGTACCTTCCTGTTGCGTCCTTCTTCTAGACTGATACCCTAGAACCGATGGAACAGCCCTGTTACAAGTGCGGACAGTTGGTGGAAGAAGGCCGAGTGTTTTGTCCACACTGCATGGCCCCGCAAATCCGGGTGGTGGTTGCTGAGCCGGTGGGGATCAACGTCCCGGCAACCCAGATCCCTGCGATCGCTCCGGAACAAGTTGAGCTTCCTTCCAGCGAAACCCTGCCCGTTCTCGCGCTATCGACGGGCTGGTCCCAGGCCCTCAAGCCCTCTGCGCTCGCGGCTTTGGTAGTGCTCGTCCTGATGTTGCTAGGACTAAGCCCACTGGTGGCGATGCCAATCGTTGGATTCTTGGCGGTGATTTTCTCGCGCCAGGGCCGTCCGGATTTTGCGATTCGAACGGGAGCAGCCCTGCGCCTAGGAGCGTTCAGCGGCCTGTTCTGTTTTGGACTGACCACGCTGCTGACGTCCCTGGCCGCCACGGTTCCGGAGGTCCGGGCAAAGCTGCATGACGGAATCCTGACGAACGCTGAAAAGTGGGCAGCTGCCCGGCCGAATGACCAGCAAATTCAGCAGGCGATCGAGCAACTGAAGACTCCCGAAGGATTTATGGCAGCCTTGATCGTGGGCGGCATCATGCTGTTTGTGCTGTCCGCTATTCTCGGAGCGTTGGGCGGCTTCGTTGGCGCGACTGTTTCCCGGCGTCGCCGCTGACTTCATTCCACACTCTTGCAGCCTCGGCACCAGCCGCGTATGATGCACCGTTTGCCATTTTCTGGTCGAAGCTCATGAACAACCCTGCACACGGTTCGTTGCTCGGAATCGAGCACCTCGAAACCAAGGAAATCGATGGCCTGCTAAAGCTCGCCCGGAGGATGAATCCGCAAAAGCCCCGGCCCTTACTGCGCGGCAAACGCATCGTCCTGCTTTTCTACGAACCATCGACGCGTACCAGGTCGTCTTTTGAGGTCGCAGCCAAATCTCTGGGTGCGATGACGGTGCTCGTACACTCGAGTGGCTCCAGCATCGAAAAGGGCGAGTCGATTATCGATACTGGCTACACCCTCCGCGCTGTGGGAGCGGACTGCATTGTGATGCGCCATCCATCCGCCGGAGCGCCGCACCTGCTGGCGAAGCATCTCGATATTCCTATCATCAATGCCGGCGATGGAATGCACGAGCATCCTTCGCAGGCTCTGCTGGATGCGCTCACAATTCTGAAGCACAAGAAGTCGTTCAAGGGTCTGCAAGCCGCAATCATTGGAGATATCTTCCACAGCCGCGTGGCCCGCAGTGCCTGTCACTTGCTCAGTCGCTTCGGTGTCAAGATTGCCCTGTGCGGACCGTCGGACCTTGTCCCCGATGTTGCCGCGACTCTGGCTCCCGGGGTCCGGGTGACACGCCACATTGAAGATGCGCTGCGCGGCACCGATGTCGTCATGTTATTACGCGTGCAAAAGGAACGGCTGGCAGGACTGAGGATCCAGTTGTCGGATTACATTGCCCGTTACCAGATGACCCCGGCCCGCCTGAAGCTGGCGAAGCGCGACTCGATCGTGATGCATCCTGGACCGATCGTCCGCGGTCTGGAATTGACGGCAGAGGTGGCCGATGGTCCGCAGTCGGTCATCGTCGATGAGGTGCGCAACGGAGTTCCCACGCGGATGGCGATCCTGGCGCGGGCTTTGGGGAAGGCGAGATGAGGCTGCAAAAAGTGAGAGCAGTAACTTCTTTACCGCGGATGAACGCTGATTAAAACTGCTTTAATTGCTAAGTACCGAGTGCCGAATGCCGACTGCTAAGAGCCAAAAAACGGGAAGTCTCGTGATCAAGGGTGGCTTCGTGATCGACCCGGCGGCGAAGATCAATGCGCCGATGGACATTCTTCTGCGCGACGGCCGTGTCGCTGAAGTCGCGCCGCCAAACAAGATTCGCGTCAGCACTGACGAAAAATTTGATGCGCGTGGACTGATCGTTGCGCCCGGATTTATCGATCTGCACGTGCATCTACGCGAACCGGGACAAAATTACAAAGAGACAATAGCAAGCGGCACCATAGCAGCCGCAACTGGAGGATTCGCTTCAGTCTGCTGCATGCCCAACACTGCGCCCGTGGTTGACGCAGCGGAATGGGTGAGTTGGCTCCGGCAACCGGAGCGCGGTGCAATCGTGAACGTCTTCCCGATCGCCGCCGCCACTAAAGGTAGCAAAGGCGAGTCCCTCACCGATTTCATCGGCCTGCAGCGCGCCGGCGCAGTGGCGGTCACGGACGACGGCAAGCCCATTCTCGAGGACGACATGATGCGCGGCGCGCTTCGCCTCGGCGCTGAGTTGAATCTCCCAGTCGTACAGCACGCCGAAGACACGCGCGTCACCGAAAACTGTTCCATGCATGCCGGCCCGACATCGTTTCGCCTTGGCCTTCGTGGAATGACGGCGGCCGCTGAAGCATCAATCGTCGACCGCGACGTCAATCTCGCTCAACAGATCCGCGAATCCCGGATGCACGTTGCGCATCTGTCTACATCCGACGCTCTGAAGGCCGTGCGCCGCGGCAAGCGCGCCAAAGCGCGTGTCACTTGCGAAGTAACTCCGCATCATTTCACCCTGACCGACGAGAACGTCGGCGAATTCAACACGAACTTCAAGATGAATCCTCCGCTGCGCTCGGCGGCCGATCTCGAAGCAATCATCGTGGCACTTGCTGACGGAACCGTCGATGCCATCGCCACCGATCACGCTCCGCATGCCACGCACGAAAAAGATGTCGAATTCGAAAAAGCTTCGTTTGGCATCACCGGGCTGGAAACCGCTCTCGCGCTTGCGATCACGCAGTTGCAGCTCAAGCACAAAATCCCCCTGATGCGAATCGTCGAGCTCTTCACCTCAGGGCCGGCACGCGTTTTTGATCTCAATAGCCGAGGCACGCTGGCGCGCGGAAGTTTCGCCGATGTAACAATCTTCGACCCGAAGAAGCGCTGGACGTTCGACGCCGCAAAGTCCCGGTCTCTGTCGCGCAATACACCATTCGATGGCTGGCAATTCACCGGAAGAGTCGTAGCGACGATTGTCGGCGGCACGATCGTGTACCGCGGCGACTAGATTCTGAATCTCGTTATCGCGGAGTTTTCTGTCTCGTTGTTGATGGGTCTCGGAAGGAGGCTCTTATGGTTCGAGCGCTTCGCTTCGTTCTTTCGGTCATTCTTCTTTGTGCTTCCGTGGCCGCCGCGCAGACTACGGCTTCCGCACCCGCCACGCCAACGAGTACGACAACCACAACTGCCACGGCCTTCGACATCAACGCAGCCGTCGACGCCTATCTCGCCAAGATGCCGCCCGCCCGGCGTGCCATGTCCGACGCCTATTTCGAAGGTGGATATTGGCTCATCCTCTGGGATCTTATCGTCACGCTGATCATCATGTGGCTGCTGCTGCACTTCCGCTGGTCCGCAAAGATGCGCAACCTTGCCGAGCGCATCACACGCTTCCGCCCGCTTCAGACAGGCGTGTACTGGATTCAATTTCTGCTCGTCACTTCGATCCTGAGTTTCCCAATGACGATGTACGAAGGATTTTTCCGCGAGCGCAAGTACCACCTGATGAACCAGACCTTCGGCGGCTGGATGAAAGACCAACTCATCGGCTTGATGGTCGGTCTCATCCTCGGCGCAATTCTCATGATCCCGCTCTTCGGAATCGTGCGCCGCCTGGGAAGGACCTGGTGGGTATGGGGCGCCGTCCTGATGATTGTGTTTGCGGCCTTCGTTAGCCTGATCGCCCCGGTTTACATCGCGCCACTCTTCAATCAGTACAAGATTCTGCAAGACGCGCGCGTCAAAGATCCCATCCTGCAGATGGCGCGGGCCAATGGGATTCCCGCGAAAGATGTCTATGAATTCGACGCCTCGAAGCAGTCCAATCGTGTCAGCGCCAATGTTAGCGGATTCGCTGGCACCATGCGCATTTCGCTCAACGACAACCTGCTGAACCGCTGCACTCTGCCCGAGATTGAAACCACCATGGGACACGAGATGGGCCACTACGTCCTGAATCATTCCTACAAAGGACTCGTGATGTTCGGTGTAGTGATCGTGATCGCCTTCGCTCTGTTGAACTGGGCTATCAACTTCGCTCTCGTCCGATGGGGTACAGCGTGGGAGATCCGCGGCATCAGTGATTTCGCCGTGCTTCCGCTGGCAGCTGCTGTGTTCTCGCTAATCTTCTTTTTTGCTACCCCTATCAACAACACTATTACTCGCACCATGGAATTCGAAGCCGATATGTACGGATTGAATGCTGCCCGCCAGCCCGACGGTGAAGCCAATGTGGATATGCTGCTGGGAGAGTATCGCAAGCTCGATCCCGGGTCCGTTGAAGAATTCATCTTCTACGATCACCCCAGCGGGCGAACGAGAATTACCGCGGCGATGCAATGGAAGGCGGAACATCCAGAGACGACGTCAGTCGAAGAGATGAACCGGCCGCTCTTCGCGGGCGCTACCGGCATTCCGAAGAACTGAGACCTCCGCCGGGCTTCTCCCCCGGCCCCTTCACGAAGGAGAAGCCCAAGTCGGTTTCTACTTGGCGGCCGGCGGAGGCACCACCTCCTGCAGCTTCGGGTTATCGCGTAACCGGCTGAATTCTTCATCCCGGTAGACATTCGCCAGATTGCGGTAACCGTCTTCTTTCGCCTTTCTCAGGCACTGCAGGCAGCCTTCTACGTCACCATGCTTGGCGTAAGCCTTTGCCAGCAGGTAGGAGTACTGCGCGCGCTCCTCCGGACTCGCGATCTGCGCCGCGATGCCGGTGCGGTTGTCGTGTCGGAAAGCTTCCGGATCAATCTCAATCGCCCGGATGTATTCCGAAATCGCCTGATCCAACTTCTTTTGGCTGAACCACGCTGCACCCAGGTTTACGTGATATGTGGCGTGGGTTTCATCGAGTGCTACCGCTTTCTTGAAGTACTTCGCGGCATTTTTGTAATTCTTCCTCATGTACTCGATCGCTCCGATGTTGTTCACGGCCTCGGCATATCTGGGATCCAGCTTCGCGGAACGTTCAAAATCCATGTGTGCCGATTTCAAATCGTCTCTTCGGAGCTCAGACAGCCCCAGCTTGTTGTAGAGCACCGCGTTCTTGCGGTCTTTGCGGATCGCGGCCTCGAAGTAGTCGATGGCCTTCACGTAATCCTTCTGCGTGCGCGCCTCATCGCCCGCCTTCTCGAGTTCCACTGCTGTCATCAGGTTTAGGTTCGGCGCAGCCTGAGGCGTATCAGCTTCTGCCTTGCTGTACCTCGGAATGGCTACCAGCATCGCCAGCACCACCAGTTTCACTGTCATTTGTCGCATGATCAACCTCCAGGTTCGGAGTTGCCTTGCTTCCGGTCGCCCGGCGATACGGTCTCCGCAACTGAGCCAGTTATCGCGCTATTGCAGGCCGCGCACAACGTTATATCCGCTAAACGGAGGTTAGCTGCCACGTGTGATCCCGCTCATTTCAATATCTTGAAATACGTCAGATACTTGGATCGTGTGTGGAGGAATGCAACATGGCCTGATTCGCTAAATTCATCCCCGGGTTACAGGGGTTAAGTAACCGTTTGGATGAACCGCGGCGCGCGAACAGGCGTATAAGAAAGCAGAAGGCGCGAGTGTGAGCGCGGAGGTTTCGGGTGCCTTCGATCACCGCAGAAACGACTTCCTGGCAAGCGGAACGGGCCGAACTTGAAGCGGTCCTGCAGTCTCCTCTCTTCGCCCGATCGCCTGCGCTCACTCACTTACTCTCCTATTTATGTGAGAAAACTTTCGCGGGCGAAACCGATCAGATCAAGGAGTACTCCGTCGCACTTGATGTTTTCGACCGGCGCGAGTCCTTCGATCAGGATACGGATTCAATCGTACGCGTGCATGCCAATCGCCTGCGCAAGCGCTTAAGCGAATACTACGCGGCCGAAGGCGCTTCGCACGCGATGCACATTGTGATTCCGGTTGGTCAGTACGTGCCGCTATTTCAGCGAGTCTTGAGAGAGGATGACCTGACGGTGACGTTTCCATCGTCTTCGAGCGCAGTGGAGATCGAAGAGCCAGTCGAAATCGGTCCTTACTGGCGCTCGCGAGCATTCTGGTTCACAGCCACTGCGGTGGTTCTGCTGAGTGCGGCAGTAATCGCCGCCCTGATTGTCAGCAGACGGCCAAAGATCCAGAAGTCGACTTTCCCAGAGTACGTGCAGCAACCTTCCGAGCCGCAAGTCGGATTACCTGTCGGAGATGAAATTCATCTGCTCGCCGGCTCAACGCATAAGTATGTCGATCATGCCGGCAAGCTCTGGAGTCCTGATGGTTACTTCTCAGGTGGCATGCCGGTAGCGAGTTCGGTCCAGCACATCTGGCGCACGCAGGACCCGATCATCTATCGCAACAGCCGTCAGGGAGACTTCACCTACGACATCCCGCTGAAGCCCGGCACATACGAACTGCGCCTCCACTTTGCCGAGACTCTATACGGACCGGAAAACGCCGGCGGAGGTGGCGAAGGTAGCCGCACCATGACCATTGCGATCAATGGGCAGCCGGCGCTGCATGACTTCGATGTGCTGGCCGACGCTGGAGGCGAGAGGACGGCCGAAGTCCGGGTATTTCACGATATTTCTCCAGCGAGCGACGGCAAACTCCACTTGAGCTTTTCGTCCGGCGGGAGCGGCAGCGCCATGTTGTCGGGCATCGAAATCCTTCCTGGGGTCCGCGGACATATTCGTCCCGTACGCATCGTCGCGCGCGACGTGCCGTACTACTCCAACGACAGCCGCTGGTGGAGTCCCGATATTTACTTCAAAGGAGGCCAGATCAGCAGCAGCCAGGAGAGCGCCGAGGGGACAGACGATCCGGAATTTTACGAGACCGAGCGTTGGGGACACTTCTCCTACGCCATCCCGGTCGCTCCCGGACGGTACACAGTGACACTGCATTTCATCGAACACAATGGCGACGCGGCAGGACGAAACGGAGGATCAACCAGTGAAGACCGCGTCTTTAACGTCTTCTGTAACGGCAAGACGATTCTCGCCAACCTGGATATCTTCAAACAGGCAGGAGAAAATCACCCTCTGGTCCGCGTCGTCCGAGGCCTGGAACCAAACGCCCAAGGCAAACTCCTGCTGGAGTTCGTCCCAGTGACGGGATACGCGACGGTGTCAGCGATCGAGGTAGTAGCGGAGTAACGCGGTCTCAGGTAGGGACCGTCGCCCTCAGCTGTCCGCTCGGTTGTGGTTTCTGCCGAAAGCACTTCAACCGCAACGGGAAATGTATCCTGAGCGGAACGGGCGAGCCAAAAGGATCGCCTGTGAAGTCGAAGGATCCCTACCAGCGCAACGAAAGAGTGTAAGGGAAATCTGCCGGCCCCCGAGGTTGAAGCTCGCTAATACAGCTTCGCAATTACTTATTTCCAGATAGATGACCGCTACAATCCGAGTGTGGAATGTCCAGCCGAGAACCGATCGGTTTGAGAAGACCCCGAACACCCTGATCCAGCGTGTTCACGCTGGGATCGTCAGGTCTGTAGCGGACAGAGACCCGGCGTCCGAGACGGACTTTTCGGCGTGCCGACCCAACTCTTTTAACAGAAAGAAAAGCGGGTCTCCAAAAACATTCCCCCGTATAGGGGCCGTCATCGCCTACGGAAAACTCGTACGCCACCGCTAAGCGGGCATCATATCGTCCGTTGCTTTGCCTGATTCGCTCGATGTCCGCGGCGGTGACCTGACCGCTAGTGAGCGGCCAACGCCACGACCAAAGAAGCGAAATCGCATCCTAGAGGTCGGAGAATATGACTGTTAATACCGGGTGCTAGCTTAAAACTGCCATCCGCTTCCCCACCGCCTTCAGCACCCCGAGTGCCTTCTGTAACTCATCGCTCGTGTGCGTGGCCGTCATGATCGTCCGGATGCGCGCCTTGCCTTCCGGCACCGTCGGAAATGCAATTCCCGTCCCAAGCACGCCTTCTTTAAACAGTTCGCGCGAGAACTCCATAGTGAGCTTGCCGTCACCGATGATGATTGGCGTGATCGGTGTTTCGCTGGCCGGTGTAGCTTTGCCACCGATGTCGAAGCCGAGCAGGCCGAGTTCTTTCTTCCAGAAGCGCGTGTTCTCCCAGAGCTTCTCCATGCGCTCGGGCTCCTGCTCCAGCACATCGAAGGCGGCGATGCATGTGGCTGCGACGGACGGCGGATGCGAAGTCGAGAACAGAAACGGACGTGCCCGGTGATAGAGGAAGTCGATGAGGTCGCGCGTGCCGCAGACATATCCTCCAAGCGCGCCGATGGCCTTCGATAGCGTACCCACCTGGATGTCCACGCGTCCATGCTGGTGGAAATGGTCAATGGTACCGCGGCCGTTGCGGCCAAGAACGCCGGAGGCGTGCGCATCGTCGACCATCATGATCGCGCCGTATTTCTCGGCAAGATCACAGAGAGCAGGTAGCGGACCGATGTCGCCATCCATCGAGAAGACTCCATCGGTAATCAGCAACTTCTTGCCCGGCTGGTCCTTCACGCTGGCAAGTTGCTCTTCCGCATGCGCAATATCTTTGTGGCGGAATACCAGAATCTTCGCCTTCGAAAGCCGTGCGCCGTCAATGATCGACGCATGATTCAGCGCGTCGGAGATGATGAAGTCGTCTTTGCCAAGCACTGCAGATACCGTGCCGGCATTCGCCGCAAATCCAGATTGGAAGACGACGCAGGCCTCGACGTTCTTGAAGCAAGCGATCTTTTCCTCCAGTTCCATGTGAATCTTCATCGTGCCGGCGATCGTGCGCACAGCGCCTGATCCCACGCCGTACTTGCGAGTCGCTTCGAGCGCGGCCTCTCGCAGCTTGGGATGCGTTGTCAGACCCAAATAATTGTTCGAGGCAAGATTGATGACCATCTTGCCGTCAAACGTACAGACAGGCGCCTGCTCGTCGTCAAGCACACGCAGCTTGAAGTGTGTTCCCTTAGCCTTAAGTTCGTCGAGTTGGTCCGTGAGATAAGAAAGTGGATTAGTACGGGTCGCTGTCGTCATAGATAGCCTCAGAACTTCTTTTCCGCGGTGTTACGCAAATGCACGCGTCAAAGTACCAACTCAAGTCTAATACCCCAAAAATATTCGTGTGTAGACAGCGGTGGCTGTCCGGCAGAAATCGATCAATCACAGAAAAAAACTGTCATCCTGAGCGGAGCAAGAGCAAAACGAAGTGAAGCGATTGCGCAGTCGAAGGATCCCTAGTAGCTAGGCTGTACGTGGGCCGCAAAAGGCATTCTCCCCATGTACGGAGCTGATTGGAGCCCGGGCTCTCCTGTGTTAAGTCCCAAAATGGGAAATCCACAACCTCGAGAAAGGCATTCTCTCACTGCCGATATTTCGGCAAATCAAAGCAAGCGGCCCGGATC
>Ga0335076_10002687_pt1 | contig 17706 bp, 13 predicted proteins | sample Lox_Sample_25_FD_206717 | JGI IMG/M metagenome (GOLD analysis project Ga0335076, IMG submission 206717) | Soil microbial communities from Loxahatchee National Wildlife Refuge, Florida, United States - Lox_Sample_2.5 | ecosystem: Environmental > Terrestrial > Soil > Wetlands | place: USA... | reverse complement strand
ATGATAATTCCGATGAGCGACCCAATACCATACCGGACTTGGTCGCCGCCGGTCGTGACAGCAGCGGAGCCGGGCGATGAAGGCGGACTTCTTGATTGTCGGCGGCGGCATTGCCGGTGCGTCCATCGGCTATTGGCTCGCGCCCCATGGCAAGGTCGTGCTGCTCGAGCGCGAGAGCCAGCCCGGCTATCACTCGACCGGGCGCTCGGCCGCCATGTTCATGGAGACCTACGGCACGCCTCAGGTCCGCGCTCTCACCCGCGCCAGCCGCGCCTTCTTCGAAGCCCCGCCGCCGGGGTTCGCCGAGCATCCGATCCTGTCGCCGCGCGGTACGCTGACCGTGGCCGAAGCCGGACAGGAGCATCTCCTGGAGGCGGGCGCGCACGCTTTCCGCATGGACGCCGCGGGCGCTTGCGACATGATCCCGGTGCTGCGCCGCGACCGCATCGTCGCCGCGCTGCACGAGCCGGATGCCACCGATATCGATGCTCATAGCCTTCACCAAGGCTTTCTGCGCGGCATCCGCCGCGCGCACGGCGCGATCCTCTGCGATGCCGAGGTCACGGCGATCGAGCGCGTGGGCGGCGGCGACTGGATTGTCCAAACCGGGATCGGCGACTGTCGCGCGCCGATCCTGATCAATGCCGCCGGTGCCTGGTGCGACAAGCTCGCGGCGCTGGCGCAGGTCGCGCCCCTCGGCCTCGTGCCCAAGCGCCGCTCGGCCTTCACCTTTGCCGCGCCGCCGGGCATGGACACGGCGCGCTGGCCGATGCTCATCGCCGCCGATGAGAGCTTCTACGTGAAGCCGGACGCCGGCCTGTTGCTCGGCTCTCCCGCCAATGCCGATCCGGTCGATCCCCAGGACGTTCAGCCGGAAGAGCTCGACATCGCCACCGGCATCGACCGGATCGAATGGTTCACGACCCTGGAGATCCGCCGTCCGGCGCGGCGCTGGGCGGGCTTGCGCTCTTTCGTGAGCGATGGCGACCTGGTCGGCGGTTTCGATGCGCGCGCGGCGGGCTTCTTCTGGGTCGCGGCTCAGGGCGGCTACGGCATGCAGACATCGGCCGCTATGGGCGAGGCTTGCGCGGCCCTTGTCCGCGGGCTACCGCTCCCCGACCATATTCTGGCTGCCGGCGTCACGGCGGAGATGCTGTCGCCGCGTCGCCTCGGGAGGGCGTGACCCATGACGGTGCTGCTCCATGACTGATCGCGCCACCTTGCTCGCCCAGCCGGCGGTCGAGTTGCGCCGGCTGATCGGCGCCAAGGAGATTTCGCCGGTCGAATTGCTCGCGGCCTGCATCGAGCGGATCGAGGCGATCAATCCCGCCGTGAACGCGGTCACCGCGACCTGCTTTGACCGCGCGCGGGACGAGGCGCGCGCGGCCGAGCGCGACGTGCTGGCGGGAAGGGAGCTCGGTCCGCTGCACGGGCTGCCGGTCGGCATCAAGGATCTCGACGACACCGAAGGGCTGCTCACGACTCACGGCTCGCCGCTCTATCGCGACCACGTGCCGGACCGCGACGCCGTACTCGTCCAGCGGCTGCGCCGCGCCGGCGCGATCGTTACCGCCAAAACCAACGTGCCGGAATTCGGCGCCGGAGCCAATACGCGCAATGTCGTCTGGGGCGCGACGGGAAACCCGTTCGATCCGCTGCTCAACGCCGGCGGCTCTTCGGGCGGCTCCGCGGCGGCGCTGGCGTGCGACATGCTGCCCTTGTGCAGCGGTTCCGATACCGGCGGCTCGCTGCGCATTCCCGCCGCCATCTGCGGCGTTGTCGGCTTCCGGCCATCGCCCGGCCTGGTGCCGAGCGAGCGGCGTCTGCTCGGCTGGACGCCGATTTCAGTCGTGGGTCCGATGGGCAGAACCATCGCCGATGTTGCCTTGCAGCTCGCGGTCACCGCCGGCCGGGATATCGGCGATCCTCTCTCTTATGATCTCGATGCCGCGGCGCTCGCCACGCTTCCGCGGTTCGATCTCAGCCGCTTGCGCGTCGCCTGGACCGGCGATTTCGGCGTCTGCGCGGTCGATCGCGCGATCGCCGAAACCTTTCGCGGCAGGATCGCGGCGATGCGGCATCTGTTTCGCGGCTGCGACGAGGTCGCGTTCGATTTCGGTGATGCGCATCGCTGCTTCGATGTCATCCGCGCCGAAGGCTTCGTTGCCGCGTATCGCGATGCCTATGCCAAGGACCCGGCATCGCTCGGGCCCAATGTGCGCGCCAATTACGAGCTCGGCGCCGCTCTTACGCTCGCCGATTGTGCCTGGGCGCAGCGCGAGCAGACGCGGATCTTCCAGCGTTTCCAGACGGTCTTTCAAGACTACGATCTGGTGCTGTCGCCGACGACGCCGATTTCGCCGTTCCCCTGGACCGAGCTCTATCTCAAGGAAATGAACGGCAAGCCGCTCGAGAATTACTATCGCTGGCTGGCCCTCACCTATGTCGTGACCCTGGTCACCAACCCGGCGCTGTCCCTCCCCTGCGGCACCGATCAGCGCGGCATGCCCTTCGGCCTGCAAGTGATCGGCCGCTTTCGTGGTGATCGCGATGTACTGGGCGCCGGCGCCGCGCTGGAAGCCGCTTTTGCGCGCATCCCGGCGCTGCAGCGCCCGCGCCCCGATCTCGATCGCCTGCGCAAGCCGGTTCCGGCCCTGAGATCGATCGTCACGCATCCGCCAACCGGGACGGCGACGCGACCGGCCGTGTGAGGCGCGAGAGGTCATGACCCGCGCAGTCCTCACCATCCTCAGCACGCTTGTCTTTCTCGGGCTTGCCGTTCTCGGCGCGGGCGGATTTCAGAACTTCTTCTGCCGCCCTGCCTTCATCGCGCTGACGGTCATTCTCTTGGCTCTGTCCGGCGCGGCGCTCTTCAGCAGCGGCAATATCAGCCCCGGCGTGCGCGAGGATCGCGGCAACCGCTGGGTCATCCCGGCCCTCGGCGTGATCGGCCTCATCGCCGGCTATCTGCCGGCCTATACCGACCGGATCGGCTTCTGGGTCCTCGACGGCAATGCCCTGCGCTGGCTCGGCGTCGTTCTCTTCGCCGCCGGTGGGGCGCTGCGGCTCTGGCCGGTCTTCGTGCTCGGCCGCCGCTTCAGCGGCCTGGTGGCGATTCAGCCCGGTCATGCCCTGGTCACGACCGGGATCTACGGCATCATCCGCCACCCCAGCTATCTCGGCCTCCTCGTCAACGCCGCGGGCTGGGCGCTCGCGTTCCGGTCGGGGGTGGGCCTGCTGCTCGTCGCGCTCACGCTTCCGGTGGTGCTTGCGCGGATCAGCGCCGAGGAGCGGCTGCTGCGCTCGCAATTCGGCAGCGCCTACGATGCCTATCGCGCCCGCACCGCGTGCCTCATTCCCGGACTCTATTGACGTACGCTCTTTACCGCTGCGCTGATGCTTCCATGGCTCGCTGCTCGCGGTCGAGATAGCGGAGATACATGTTGTCCGGCTCCAGCTTCAAGGCGGTGCCGAGCGCCGTCCGGGCGGCGGCCAGATCCCCGGTTGCGGTCGCTTCATGCTCGTCCCAAATCGCCTCGACCACGCGGCGCGCGGTGTCCAGCTGTCCGTCTTCGGGCGAGCCGGCGGCAAAATAGAGCTCCACCGGTTCACGCAGGCGTTTCAGATCCGCCACGCGGATCGGGCTCACGGAATACCGATTGAAATACTCGATGCGCGGCCGGTCATCGGTGAGGCTCGGCGTATCGTCAAGATAGGCAGCGAGCCTTTCATCCGCGGCTACGAACGTCGCCAGCAGATCATCGGGCGAGCGCAGCCCGATCTGGGTGAGATCGGCAGCCACCGCGGGCTCGGCCATGCGCTTCGCGAGCACGTCGCGATCGATCCGCAACGGCTCGTCGGAGGCGATCGCTACACCTTCCATTCTGTCCGGTAGCCACAACGACACGTGCTTGAACTGCGCCATCATGGCCTTCAGGATCATTTTCGGCAGAGCACCGCGCCCGATATCCAACGGCACCCATTGCGCAAGCATGGCGCCCGGGCGCATCCGCCGCTTTGCCAGCGCATAGAATTCCTCGGTGTACAGATTGACGATGCCGGCATCGATCGGCGGCGGCGGCTCCATGGTGATCACGTCGAAGCTGTTCGTCGTGCCGAGGAGGTAATTGCGGCCATCCGCCACGATCTCGTGCACCTTGGGATTCGCATAGAAGCGCTGGTTGATCGGCACGAAATATCGGGCAAAGTCGAACACCGCCGGCGCCAGATCGATGGCATAGATGGCGCGCAATTCATCGTGGGTGCTGACGGCGCCGACCGTCGTTCCAGTCCCGATGCAAATGACGGCGGCGCTGTCGGAGGGGCCGGTATGGAGCAGGAGAGGGTAGTGCGCCATGGCCGCCATATAGCGTCTCCCCTCCGGGCGATTATTGGCGTAGCTTCTGGAATTCACCAGAAGCTGCTGAAATTTTCCGGCCGCTGCATCGTCGTACTCGAGGACGGTGTAGGTTGCTTCCTTGGACTCCCGGAGCTCCAGGACTCTGGCGCCGACGAATGCGGTCAATTGCCGCTCCAGATAGTGCGGCCCAAAAACCGCGAACGACACGACGACGACCGTCAAGGCGATCGCCCCTGGTCGCCACAAGCTCTTGGGCAAGCCCGGCTGCGATAGGGTGACGGCGGCGAACAGCAGCATGTTGGTTGAGATCAACACAGCCAGCGCCCATTGGCTGCCGAGATAGGGGATCAGAACGAATCCCGCCGTCAGGGATCCCAACACGCCGCCGATCGTGTTCAAAGCATAGAGCGTGCCGATTTGTCGCCCCAACGCGCTCATCCGCACGGCCGTCAGCTCGCTGGCGAGAGGAAAGCTGATGCCGATGAGCGTGGTCGGCAGAAGCAGAGCGACAAAGCACGTGACGAAGAACGAGACATCGTCTCCCAGCAGCATCTGCGCGTGGGCCGGCACCAGCGCCGAGACGATCGGCTGCAACGCCTGGCCAATCGTGCCGGCCTTGCCGAGGATCGCCAGAGTGAGCGTCGCGGCAACCGCAATGCCGAATTGCGTGACCGCGAAGTAGCGCAGCAATCGATCCTTGTGAGCGGCGAGAAACCGGGCACAGATCAGCGCGCCGATCACCAAACCAATGAGGTATGTGCCCAGCATGCCTGAGAAGGCGTAGACGCTCGACGTGCTGACGTTGGTCAGGAAACGGAACCAGACGACCTCGTAGGCGATCGAGACAAAACCGGAACCGGCGAAAAGCCAAATCAACAAGCTGCCCTTAGATCCGTCGCCGCGTCGGTCTGCTTGTTTGCGCTCCGCCACCGGCAAAGGCTGCTCGCGGCGCGCGGCCAGGAGGCCGAAACCGCCGACGCAAGCGTAAACGACCGATGCGACCAGGCTCGATCGGGTGACGCCCAACCACCCGATGAGCACGAAGCCGACGCTCAACGTGCCGAAGGCGGCGCCCAAGGTATTGAAACCGTAGAGGAGGCCGATTCGATGGGCGAGCTCCATCCGGGAGCGCGCCACGACTCTGACAAGGCAAGGCAGTGTCGCGCCCATCAAGATCGTCGGCAGTGCCAATGTCGCGAATGACAAGATGACCATAAGCGGCAGCCGAGCCGGGGAATCCAGGCTCAGCATCGGCGACAGCCAGCCCACCCAGGTCGACCAGTGCGAGAGAAAGGCCGTAACGGCAAAGGAAACCAGCGCCAGCGTGAGTTCCAGAAACCCGTAGGCCTTCAGAGGGCGGGCAACCGCGTCGGCGAGGCGACCGCCGAAGGCGCTGCCGATGGAGAGGCCGAAAAAGAAGCTGGCGATGGTAACGCTGACTGACAATGTCGTGCTGCCCAGCACGAACTGCAATTGCTTGAACCAGATGACTTGCAGGATAAGGGACGCCGCCCCCGACGCGAAGAAGATCGCCGTAACGGCAGCCCGGAACAGGGAGCCAACCGCGTCTGGAGGCCGCTGGATTCTATCCGTCGAAAGGAGCGACCCGGAGCTCATCTCGTTGCATTCCCGTTGCTCCGGGAGTCTCTAAAGCTTTCCTGGTTAAGGTTGCGTTACGGCCCAGATCGGGAGATCAGCGATACTCCACCAGCGCGCCGAGCGGCAGGCGGTGGCGTGCCGGCTGCGGCTGCGCCCGGTATCCGAGCGCCAGCAGCAAAGCGATCTCGACTTGGCCGAGGTCGATGCCGAGCAGCTGCGCCACCGCCTCGGGCTCGAAGCCGCCCATCGGGCAGCTGTCGATGCCGAGCGCGGCTGCCGCCAGCATCATGTCGGCCGCGGCGATGTGGCATTGCGCGACGCTCCACGCGGCGCGGCTCTGATGCGCAATGCCGCGATAGATCTCCAGCGCCTCTTCGAGCTCGGCGTCCGAGGCGACCAGCCGGCGCAGCATGCGGCTGGCATAGCCGGTCTCGAGCCTCAGCTCGGCTTTCAGCGCCTTGATGACGATGACCGCGCTGGCGCTGGTGATCTGCGACTGGTTCCAGCAGGCCGAGCGCAGGCGCCGGCGCAGCGCGCGATCCTCGATCACCAGGAAGCGCCAGGGCTCGAGGCCGAGCGACGAGGGCGAGAGGCGTCCCGCCTCGAGGATGTAGTCGAGATCGGCGCGCGCGAGGGTCCGCGTCTCGTCGAAGAGCTTGCAGGCATGGCGGAACTCGAGCAGGCGCATGAACGCGTCGCGCATCAGGGATCTCCTCGCGTCACTCGGAACGGCGGGTTCAGGGGGAGAGGACATAACGCCCCGGCGCATCCATGAGCGGCGGCAAGCCGCGCTCCGCCGCGCCCAGCGGCGGCGATGGTTCCGGCGCGCCGGAATGCGCGGCGAGCCAATCGATCCAGGCCGGCCACCAGGAGCCCGCGCGCTCCGGCGTCACCGCCAGCCAGGCCTCGGGATCGACATAGCGGCCATCCTCGGGCCGATGCCCCAGCCGATAGCGCCGGCCGGGATGTCCCGGCGGGTTGACGATGCCGACATTGTGCCCGCCGGAGGTGAGCACGAAACGCACATCGGCATCGGTGAGCAGGTGGATCTTGTGAACCGAGCGCCAGGGCGCGACATGGTCGGTCATGGTCGAGACGGCGAATATCGGCAAGCGGATGTCGGCGAGCGCAATCGGCCGTCCATCGACGAGATACCGACCCTCGGCCAGATCATTGTCGAGAAAGAGTCGGCGCAGATATTCCGAATGCATGCGGTAGGGGAGCCGCGTCGCATCGGCGTTCCACGCCATGAGATCGCTCATCGGCGCGCGCTCGCCCTTGAGGTATTGGCGCACGAGCTGCGACCAGATGAGATCGTTGGAGCGCAGGATGTGGAAGGCGCCGGACATCTGGCGGGCGTCGAGATAGCCCTGCTCCCACATCGTGTCTTCGAGATAGGCGACCTGGCTCTCGCTGGTGAACAGTGTCAGCTCGCCCGCTTCAGTGAAATCCGTCTGCGCGGCGAAAAGCGTGACGCTGGCGAGGCGCTCGTCACCGTCCCGCGCCATCGCCGCCGCGGCGGTCGCGAGCAATGTCCCGCCGAGGCAGTAGCCGCAGGCATGCACCCGGCGCGGACCGCAGATCGCACCGATGACGTCAAGCGCGGCGCCGATGCCGAGGCGGCGATAATCATCCATGCCGAGCTCGCGCTGCTCCGCGGTCGGGTTGCGCCAGGAGATGGCGAAGACGGTGAAGCCGGCGCCGACGAGATAGCGCACCAGCGAGTTCTCCGGCGACAGGTCGAGGATGTAGTATTTCATGATCCAGGCGGGCACGATCAGCACCGGCTCCGGCCGGACCGTCTCGGTCGAAGGCGCATATTGGATGAGCTCGATGAGCTCGTTGCGGTAGACCACTTTGCCCGGCGTCACCGCGAGGTTGCGGCCGACCTCGAAATCCTCGCTGCCGACCGGCCTCCGGCCGGCGATCGCGCGCTCCCAATCCTCGATCATGTGGAGCGCGCCGCGGTAGAAGTTCCGGCCGCCTTCGGCAAAGGTCTGGCGCAGCACCTCGGGATTGGTGAGCACGAAATTCGACGGCGAGACGATGTCGAGGAGCTGGCGCGCGACGAAGGCGACGACGCGCTCATTATGCGCCGAGACGCCGCGCAGGCCGGTGGTGGCATTGTGCCACCATTGCTGCTGCAGCAGGAAAGCCTGATAGATATAGAGAAACGGCGGCTTGCTCCAGGCCGGGTCGGCGAAGCGGTGATCCTGCGGCAGCGGCTCGATGCAGCAAGGCGTCTCTGGGTCGGTCGCGGCATGCGCCAGATAGAGGTTGAAGCGCACCAGCTTGCGCAGCGCCTTCTCCAGCAGCAGCAACTGCTTTCCCGGTGCATTGACGAAGTGCATCGCCCAATCGGCGAAGGGCTGCATCAGGGCCGCCGGCGACAGCGAGCCGGTGAGCCGCGCCTGCGCGGCATGCAGCATCCGGTCGATGATCTCGGCGCGACGCGCATCGGCCTCCAGCTCGTCGCCGGGCGGCGACGGCTCGGCCGCCTGCAGCGTCGCCAGCAGGCCGCGCAGCGGCACCAGCGCGCGGTCATCGGCGGCGGCAAGGTTCTCCCCGGATGCGGTCATCGGCTTCGTCCTTCGCGGCGCGGCAATTCTAGATGCGTTCCCAGAGGCCAGTCTCCTCGTCGAGACGGGCGGTCTCGAGGCCGCGGAAATCGCCGTGCGAGACGATGCCGACGACCTTGCCGTCGGCAAGCACGGGGACATGGCGGAAGCCGCCATCATGCATCAGCCGCAACGCGTCGATGGCGCTGCCCGTCGGTCCCATCGTCGCGGGAGCGCGGGTCATCACCTCGCTGAGCAGCGTCCTGGCGGCGTCCTTGCCCTCGGCCAGCACGCGCCCGACCGCGTCGCGCCCGGTGAAGATGCCGAGCAGGCGGTGCTCCGCATCGATCACCAGCACCGCGCCGACGCGGCGCTGGCGCATGCCTTGGCAGGCATGCTTCACCGTCGTGCGCGCCGAATAGGTGAGGGGGGTCTGGTCGCGAATGATGTCCGACATGTCACGCATGGCCGGCCTGCCTTCATGAGATGACAACAGCATAGGGCGCGCCGCCGCGGCGCGAATTGATGTATCTCAATCGCGCCGGCGCGGTCGGACAGCAGGTTTGACCCAGGTCAATGCCGGCCTGCCGCCGCCATCGGAGGATCGCGTCGAGGCGATGGAAGGATGGAACCGATGCTGCGGCGCGTGAGACTTGAACTGGCACGGTGTCATGACTTTCCCGCCGGCAGCGCGGCGCATGGCTATGAGCTGACTCTGCCGCTGGCGACGGACGGAACGCTCGATCGCGAGCTTTGGCACAAGCATCGCAGCGAAACCCGCTTCCGCCGCTTCTGGGGCGACGACGAGGCGATCGGACAGGTGGCGCATCGCCGCCAGGGCTGGGCGCTGGTGTTTGACGATGGGGGCGAAGCAGAGGCGATCTTCAAAGCGGAATCGCACCATTTCGGCGCCGGCGACTACGTCTCGATCAAGGAGCGCGACGGCGTGACGCGCACCTTCCACATCGTTTCGGTCGTCTGAGACCGCGGCATGGCCGATCGCGACGCCGCTTCCGCGCACCCGCCCGGCCTTGCCGCGCTGCTGGCGCAGCTTTTCCATGACGCTGCTGCAGCAGCAACTCGCGCTGCTCCGCGCCGAGCTCGGCGAGAATGCCGGCCGGCTCGTCCTCGGCGCGCTGGTGCTGGCCGCCGGCGTCGCGGGGGCGCTGATCGGCGGTCTGGCTTTGGTCGCCGCGCTGATCCTGCTGCTCGGCCGCCTGATGCCGCTCTGGGTGGCGTCAGCATCGGTCGGCGCCGTAATCGCCGCGCTGGGTGCCGTGCTCGTCTGCTACGGCCGGCGGCTCATCGCGCGGGCGAGCGTCATGCCGCGGCAGAGCTGGCAAGCGCTGCGCGAAACCGGGGATTGGCTGCGCCAGGAGCTGACATGAGCCGGCGGCGCGGTGCCGATCATCTCTGCGCGGCGGAAATCGCCGCCGCGATCGCCCGCAGCCGCGCCCGGCTGTCGCGCGATCTGGCGCTGCTCGACCGCGACTACGCCTTGCGCCCTCTCGCCCTGCGCGCCATCCGCCGCGCGCAACCGCCGGACATCGATGCCAAACGCCTCGGCGAAGCGCTGCGCCGCGATGCCGCGCCGCTGGCCTTGATCGGCCTCGGCCTTGGCTGGATCGCGGTCGCCGGCGCACCGGCCGGCCGCGCGTGGTTGGCGCGGCTTGGCGGCGCAATCACGGCGCTGCAGCAGCTGGCGCGAGAGTCCGGCCTCTGGCCGCGCATGCCCGAGCCGCCGGCCCCGCCTGTGCCCGAGCCGGAGCCGCGCTGATCGCCGGCTATTCCAATCCGGTGGCGAGCTCTTCGAGCGCGTCGCGGTCGGTGATATGGACGGTGCCGGCGGTCTCGAGCTCGATAAAGCCCTGCTTCTTGAGGCTGGTGAAGACGCGGCTCGCCGTCTCCGTGGTGAGGCCGAGATAATCGGCGATGTCGGTGCGCGTCATCGGCAGGGTGAGGCGCTCGCCGCCGCGGCCGGAGCGCCTCTGGCGCTCGGCGACCGAGAGCAGGAAAGAAGCGATCCGCTCATGCGCCGTCTTGCGCCCGAGCAGCATCATCTGCTCCTGCGCCGCCGCGAGCTCGTTCGACGCCATCGCCAGGAGCCGCTTCTCCATCTTCGGAAACTCGTCGAGCAAGCGCTCGAGCTGCCGGCGCGGAAAGCGGCAGACCTTCACCGGGGTAATGGCTTCGGCGCTATACGTGTAGCTGTCATTGAAGGCGAGCCCCAGCAGGTCGCCGGCGAAGAGAAAGCCGGTGATCTGCCGCCGTCCATCCGGCATCAGCTTGAATACCTTGACCGCGCCTTCGATGATGTTGAAGAAATGCGTCGCCGCCTCGCCCTCTTCGAGCAGGCTTTCGCCCGCGCCGATGCTCTGATGCGTCCGCGACGCCGCCAGGCGGCCGAGATCCCGCGGCTCGATCGCGCTGCAGATGCTGAGGGCGCGCGCGGCGCAGCTCTCGCAGGCATGAACGCGCGCGCCGGCGGCGGCATTGCGCGGCATTTGGGTCAAGGCCATGGCCAGCATGCGCTTCCCCTCTCTCCCACAGGCGGCCGGCTTCCGCCGGTCAGGCGATGCCGCGATCATCGGCCACCGCCGGGCGGCCCGAAATTCGGATTTCTACGTAAGGGATTCTACGTATCCGCGGGCGCCGCTCCGCCCCTTGCGGGGCGGAGCGGACCAGAGCTGGCGCTCGGCGGCTTAGGTTTTCCTGCTCAGGCCTGCTCGGACGCCTTCAGCCGTACGAGCTGGCTGAGGAGGGCGTCGAGACCCTGACCCTCGCCGGCGTGGAGGTCGATCCGCCCGACCTTCTCGACCAGGCGCTCGAGGCTCTCGAGCTCCTTGAGCCTGAGGAGAAGCGGGTTCTCCTCCATGAGCTTGGCGGTGTTGAGCAGCGAGCGCGTCGCCGCGGTCTCCTCCTGCCGGCGGATCAGGTTGGCCTTCGCCATCCGCTCCGCCTCCACCACCTTGTTCACGAGCTCGCGGATCTCGCCGGGAAGGATCACGTCCTTCACGCCGAGTTCGGTCACCTCGATGCCGGTCTCGACCAGGCGCTCGCGCACATAGGCGCGCAGCTCCGCATCGAGCACGCTCTTGGCCGACAGCACCTCGTCGAGCGTGCGTGCCGCCACCGCCTCGCGGATCGCGAACTGCACCAGCCGGTAGAGCCAGCCGTCGACATCGGCGACCGCGCTCACCGTGCGCTCGGGATCGACGATCTGGCGCAGCGCCGTCAGGGTCACGCGCAGCGCGATCCGATCCTTGGTCAGCATCTCCTGCGCCGTGATCTCGACCGCTTGCGGCCGCAGGTCGAGGCGCTTCACCTCGACCTTGCGGTTGACCGACCAGTAGGCGTGCCGCCCCGGCGCGAGCCGCTCCACGAGCCGGCCCTCGACGTAGAGGAGTCCCGCCTCGTGGTTCTCGACCACGGTCTCGGCGAGATACGGGTTGCGCGCGCGGTCGACCAGCGCCAGATGCCGCGGCGCCACCTTCGGATCGCGCGCGACGTCGATCCGCTCGATTTGGACCGAGGTCGCGACCTTCCAGTAGGCACGGAGCTGCCACGGGCCGAGCAGCTGCGCCGGCCGGCCGTCGAGGCTGACGATCGCGACCTCGTCGGCATGCGTCTCGACCGCGGCGAAGAGCTCGGCCGCGATCTCCGGCCGCTCGGCCCTGATCACGGCATAGCGCTCTGCCGGGAACTCGGTGCGCACGACCGCGAAAGTCTCGACCGCGAGCTCGCCGAGCGGATCGAAGACGCGGTGGCGACCCGGCGCAAGCACGCGCTCGAGCCGGCCGTTGCGCAACAGAAGCCCGCGCTCGCCGTCCTTCACGATCACCGTCAACACCGCAAGGTACCGGGTCATGACACTCTCCACAGTTGACCCGCGCAGCGGATCCGCGCGGCTCGTCTTCCGATCGAGGAGCGTGGGTTCCGGACGCGTCTTCCCGCGGGAGCCGGCGGGCCGCGACTTGAGCCACGCGGGCGGCGGGCACAGGTCTCCTGCCGCCAGCGCGAGGCGTGGCGGCCGAAAACGCTACCCGACGCCCGCGCGGGCGGTATCCGCCCCGGCGCAGGGCCGTTCCAACGGTGTCTGGTACGGGCGTCAGGCCTTTCGGCCAAATGACCGGACCGCGACTGAAGCGCGCGTCCGGTTCCCTTTTGGGGTGGTCAGTTTTAAAGACTGAACCGGCGCGTAGGAGCGGGAGTCGAACCCGCGACCCGATGCTTATCAGGCATCTGCTCTACCCACTGAGCTATCCTCGTTTGTGCAACCGATCGGACTCGAACCGATGCCTCCGGGTTTCCCCGGCGCTCTTCCCCTGAGCTACGATCGCGGCCTTCGTTCAGCGGAACACGAAACGCACAGCGTGCGATCGCGCCAGCCGGGGGACTTGACGAACCCGGACCCGAAGCCGAGCGAAGGGAGCGCGCTTGTACATGAGTTGCCATCGGCGGGCAAGGCGAAAATCGCGCATGACGATTGCTTTCTTTTTCGCTGCCGCGATTTTTAATTCTCGCCGTGTGGCCGAAGCCGGCGACTCACACGGAAGTTGCAATGCCTCGTTCGTGGAATTGTGTGCCGTTCAATTTCGGGAGCCCAACGACTGAAATTTGCAGCCGGGCTGTCGTCGTGAATTTGGCAATGCATTCCGATTCAAAAAAATGTCGTTCGAAATGGATTGCAAGTACCGAGCTGCCCGTTTATATCTCGCGCCATGACACAACGACTGAACATATCCATCGCCAGGACCGCCGCCATGTTATTGGCGGCGCGGCCGTGGTATTGCGCGCGCCACATGCGGCCCGAAGATAGATTCGGAGCGCTGCGTGTCGGCAGCGGCGGAGATTCAGCCGGGTAGAGTGTACCCGCATCGACCGGAAGGTTGACTGAACCCCGCCGCGCGCAAGCCCGAGCGGGGTTTTTCATTGTGGTTTTGCAGTGGGCCGACTTGTAGTCGTGTGGGCTCAGACCCCACCCTTGCGCTCAAATTCCGAGCGGGCTGGTTTCAAGCGGTCAGGTCGAGAGAGGAGACAGCCATCTCCTCTCGTTTGTCGATTTTTTGGGGCCGGGCGCCGGGGCGCAGCTGATCCTTGCACGATCGGCGTGCTGAGTTCGATTCTCAGTCGGTCCACCACTTCGCGGGCATCGTTCACGCGTCGAATGCGTTGCCCGCTGCATTTTTTTGTCGCCGGCTCTGGTGAGCGGGTGCGCCTTATAAGCGCACGAGATCGGGTGGACGACCTGAGACGGGTGGGTTCGATCCCCACGGCGACGACCATTGTGATGCGGCGTAGAGCAGCAGCAGCTCGCCAGGCTCATAACCTCGGAGGTCGAGGGTGCAATTCCCTCCGCCGCTACCGTTTCGGCTGGCTTGGTGTAGAGGGTCTGCACGCTTGTCTGAAGCACAAGAGGTCTCTGATCGTTACAGAGAGCCGGCGCCGCGGGCGTGGTGTAAGAGCAGCACAAGGGCCTTCCAAGCCTTTGGCGAGGGTGCAAATCCCTTCGCCCGCTCCAGTTTCTTCCGGTCTAGCAATCACGGTGATCGCGGGGCGCTGTTAACGCCCGTCGAGCTGGGTTCGATTCCCAGGGCCGGAGCCATTGGCTCCTCTGGTGTAACGGCAGCACGACGAGCTCCAACCTCGTTGGTCAGGGTTCAAATCCTTGGGGGAGTGCCAATCGGTGCGGTGGGTGAGTGGCAAAGCCATCTGTCGGCAAAACAGCTCCATGTCGGTTCAATTCCGACCCGCACCTCGATGGTGGTCGTGGACCTCTGGTGAAGTCGCCGCGCTGTGACCGCGGCCAGGCTCGGTTCGATCCCGGCCGACCACCCCAGCCCGCATAGCACAGTGGCAGTGCAGCCAGCTTGTACCTGGCTGACGGTGGTTCGATTCCATCTGCGGGCACCAGTTTGGCGGATCACGGCGTGGTCGCCGCGGCCGGCTCTGACCCGGCTTGTGGGAGAGTTCGATTCTCTCGTCCGCTGCCAATCGCGGGTTGCTCAGGGAGCAAGCGAGCCTTTGACGCTCGCGAGGTGGGATCGTTACCTACACCCGCTGCCAATACGGCCCATTCTTCCAATGGTCAGGAAACCGGCCTCTCACGTCGGGAACGGCGGGTTCGATTCCCCCATGGGCTACCAGTTGCGCGCGTATCCCAACAGGCAGAGGAACAACGTTGAGAGCGTTGCGAGTGTGCGTTCGAATCGCACCGCGCGCACCATGGGCCGGTAGACCAATCGGTAGGAGTCATCGCGCTTAGAACGCGAGCAGTGTGGGTTCGAATCCCTCCCGGCCTACCATTTCGCGGAAGGTGTCGCTGGATGGCTGGCGATGCCGGGTCACGACCGCGTGCGAGCGCCAAGCTTACGGGGCGCGCCATAAGGAAGGCTGGGCCTTCGCTGCGCTGTAAACGCAGTCCCGCGCGGGCATGCGGTTCGATTCCGTCCGCGCCCCACCAGTAGGGTTCCGTAGCTTAATGGCAGAGTGCGCGCCCGATAAGCGTGCGATTGTGGTTCGATTCCACACGGAACTACCAACACGGGTCTGAGGTGTTGCGGCGGCATTGCCGGCTCTTAACCGGTCAGGTCTCGGTTCGACTCCGAGCAGACCCACCAATCGCGCGGCGGATCGCCGCGCCGCAATTGCGACCAGATAGGACCAATGCGCACGTCGCTCTCTGGCGAGAGCCGCCGCCTGTCTAGCGGATGCAGGAGGGTTCGATTCCCTTCGTGCGCGCCAGTTACGGGGTGTGGGCAAGAGACGATCAGCGTGTAGCTTAGTCGGGCCAAAGCGCGTGCCTCGGGCGCACGAGACCGAAGGTTCGAATCCTTCCACGCTGACCATTTCGGGCGCTTAGTAGACTGGTAGAACGTCTGGCCTACACCCAGGAGAAGAAGGTTCGATTCCTTCAGCGCCTACCATTTCGCCGCGTTACGCTTCGGGTGAGGCGCCCCGCCTTTCAAGCGGGAGAGGCACGGTTCGACTCCGGCACGCGGCCCCCTTTGCTCCCGCAGCTCGATTGGACGAGCACCTGATTACGAATCAGGAGGATGGAGGTTCGAGCCCTCTCGGGAGCTCCATGTCACGGGTCACGTCCCGATGGACCGGGCATCCGCCTTCTAAGCGGGTTGAGCGCGGGTTCGACTCCCGCCGTGACCACCAGTCGCGTCCCGCAGTTCGATGGACGAACACCCGGATCCGAACCGGGAGGCTGCAGGTTCGATACCTGCCGGGACGACCAATGCGGGCGGGTAGCCCAAGGGCAGAGGCGGCGCACTCAAAATGCGCTCAGTTGTGAGTTCGACTCTCACCCCGCCTACCAGTCATGCCCCTACCAGTCATGCCGATGTGAACGGATTACCGTGCCCGCCTTTTAAGCGGGAGCAAGCAGGCGAAAACCCTGCCATCGGCACCATCAGCCCTTTTAGCTCAGTGGCAGAGCGGCCGTCTCGTAAGCGGCGGAGGGAGGTTCGATTCCTCCATCGGGCGCCACTTTTGGAGAGCATCAATGCAGGTCCAACAAAGACCGCTTCAGACGCTTGTCCTGAACGCCGACTGCCGTCCGCTCTCGACCTGGCCGCTTCCCGTACGAACATCCTCTCGGCCTGCGTCGCCTGCAACGCGCACAAGCAGGACGGTGACCATCTGCGTCCGCTGACGCTGCCGCGGCGTCCGACGACCGCCGAGCTGTTGCGCGCCGGGCTCGAGTTCCTGCCGAGCGATCTTCGCGAGGATTTCGGCTCTTGGCTCTACTGGGATACGGAGCTGGAGCCCTGACCCGGCCCATTGCCCACGTGCTGGAGGTTACGAGAACATGAGCGAGCAAGATTTCGTCCATCACCAGGAGCCTGGCCGAGCGCCGGTCAAGATGTGGACGCGTGGCGTCGCCGTCGAAGAGCAGGCCATGCAGCAGCTGCGCAACGTCGCCGCGCTTCCGTTCATCCATCGCCATGTGGCGGCCATGCCGGATGTGCATTGGGGCATGGGCGCGACGGTGGGCAGCGTCATTCCGACGGTCGGCGCCATCGTCCCGGCGGCGGTCGGCGTCGATATCGGCTGTGGGATGATGGCGGCGCGTACCGCGCTCCGTGCCGGCGATCTGCCGGACAGCCTCGCCGGCCTCCGCTCGGCGATCGAGGCGGCGGTGCCGCATGGCCGCACCGACAATGGCGGGGCCGCCGATCGCGGCGCCTGGCGCGACGTGCCGGAACCGGTCCAGCGCGCGTTGCGCGGCGACGATGCTCCGGACGATCTGGTCTCCAGCCTGGAACGGCTTGTCGGCAAGCATCCGAAACTCCAGCGTGCCGGCAAGCGCGCGCCGCATCATCTCGGCACGCTCGGTACCGGCAACCATTTTATCGAGGTCTGCCTCGACGCCGAGCAGCGCGTCTGGGTGATGTTGCATTCAGGTTCGCGCGGCATCGGCAACGCGATCGGCAGCTACTTCATCGAGCGCGCCAAGGAGCATATGCGCCGCTGGTTCGTCAATCTGCCGGACCAGGATTTGGCCTATCTGCCGGAGGGCGAGCAGGATTTCACCGACTATGTCGAAGCCGTCGGCTGGGCGCAGCGCTTTGCCATGATGAACCGTCGGGTGATGATGGCAGCGGCGTTGCACGCGATCGGCATGGCGCTGGGCCGCGAGGTCGAGGCTGCCGTCGAGGCGGTCAACTGTCACCACAACTACGTCGAGCGCGAGCACCATTTCGGCAAGAACGTGTGGGTCACCCGGAAGGGCGCTGTCAGAGCGCGTCAGGGCGATCTTGGCATCATCCCCGGCAGCATGGGTGCGCGCTCCTATATCGTGCGCGGCAAGGGCAACCCCGAGAGTTTCAACAGCTGTTCCCATGGTGCCGGCCGCGCCATGTCGCGCGGCGAGGCGAAGCGGCGCTTCACCCTCGAGGACCATGCCGTGGCCACGGCGGGTATCGAATGCCGCAAGGACGCCGACGTGATCGATGAGACACCTCGCGCCTATAAGCCGATCGAAGCGGTTATGGCGGCGCAGAGCGACTTGGTCGAAGTGGTGCACGAGCTTCGACAGGTTGTGTGCGTCAAAGGCTAGCCGGTGGCGGCGGCGCGCAGGCGGCCGGACCCCTGCGGCATTTTCGCGGCCGCCCTAGCCCGGATTTCTCACACCGTCACGGGCTGCGACGGCGATCTTTGGCGCCAGGGTAGGAGCCA
>Ga0335076_10002686_pt1 | contig 17709 bp, 22 predicted proteins | sample Lox_Sample_25_FD_206717 | JGI IMG/M metagenome (GOLD analysis project Ga0335076, IMG submission 206717) | Soil microbial communities from Loxahatchee National Wildlife Refuge, Florida, United States - Lox_Sample_2.5 | ecosystem: Environmental > Terrestrial > Soil > Wetlands | place: USA... | reverse complement strand
GCCCTCGCCACCGACCCGTGGCTTAGGCTGCCTCCAGCTTTACCCCGCCGCTACGACGGCAGGGGAAATGGACGGTCTTTCACCTCCATCCGGCAACAACAGCGCCTCGTGGCGCAACAGCAGCTTCTCCGCCCGCTGCTTCTCCCGCGTCCGCTCGCGGATCAGGGTGCGCCGGTAGCGGCACAAGTCCCGCAGCTCCCGCTGCCAGGGCGGCGGCACGAATGAGGGGCGCAGCATGCCCCGCTCGGCCAGCTTGGCCAGCCACACCGCATCCATCCAGGTCGGTCTTGGGCCTGCCGGGCACGTTCTTGACATCGCGGGCGTTGACCACCCAGCACTCGGTGGCGTCTTCGAGCAGGTAAAACGGTGGCTTCCAGTAGGTCGAGGTGGCCTCCATCACACACAGGCTCACCCCCTGGGCCACCAGCCAGTCCTGCAACTCCAGCAGCGACCGGGTCGTCGTGGCGAACGTGCGGACCTCCTGCCGGCGGGCCCCCGGCTTGCTCTCGTGCGGCACCCGCACACACGCCGTCAAGGCCGCCTTGCCGACATCCAGCGCCGCCACCCGCGCCACCAGCTCGGCCGCCTCCTCAACAACCTCCTCCACCAGGGCCTCCTCTGCGAGCAACAACAAATTCCGGTGGCTGCCCGCAGGAGCCAGCAGGGACAACAAGGCGGAATCGCGTGCTCACGGCAACAATGCAGGACCCTGAAGGCGGCTCCCGGCGATCAGACTAACTGACGGGCTCACAGCACCAAGCGGCGTCGACGTCGGCGGGCAACCACCCCCGATTTTCACGCCTGCAGGGCGTCCACCGCAGGGACATCCGGGACTAACTGGGAGGGAAAGCCGTCTCCTTTTATGGCTGTGTTACAGAGGCCACCGCCAGCCGGGCCAGGCCCGGTGCTCAGCGTCTGGTGCCGCTGCGCTGGCAGGCCAGGCTCGGCCCGGCGCTCGCGGCAGGCAGTCAGCGGGCACAAGACGAGCAGAGGCCGAAGATCTCGATGGTGTGGCTGACATCGGTGTAGCCGAACTCCTCGGCGACCGCGCTTGCCCACCGCTCGATCGCCGGACCCTCGACCTCCTCGGCCCGCCCGCAGCGTCGGCACACCAGGTGATGGTGGTGGGTGCCCGGTGCCCGGCAGAACCGGTAGGACGTCGTCCCGTCCGAGGAGACGATAACGTCCGCCACGCCGCGGGAGGCAAGGCTCTGCAACTGCCGGTACACGGTAGTCAGGCCAACCGCCTGCGCATCACCGCGCAGGGCTTCGTGGACCTGCTGCGCGCTGCGGAACCCTCCGGCCCGTTGCAGCGCGTCGCGGACCGCGTCGGCCTGGGCGGTATGGCGGGGCCTCGCCGGAGTGCTCACGCTCTCCACGCTACCTGCCCTGATGGCTAACCTCCGCGCTCAGCGCACCGGCGGAACCGCGCACTCGATCGTAGCGGTCAGGCGGGGCGTTCATCGCGGCGTGCAGCAGCCGACGCCTGATAGAGAGTTGCCGTTCGCGGTCCGCCGCAGTCATCAGGGCAGGTCTTCGTTGCCTCAGGCGTCCTCGGGGCAGCAAGAGTTCCAGGCCGGGCAGAGGACGACGGCGTTGCCGGTCGCGGCCAGCACTGTCTCCGCCGCAGTGAGCATCTCGGCCAGGGGCGGGCTGTTCGATCCGGAACACCGAGGCACGCCCGGCCGGCTCGGAGGCCACTAGCCCGCAGTCCCGCAGGCAGGCCAGGTGCTTGGACATCGTCGACTGGGCCAGTCCCAGGTCCGTCACCAGGTCGGTCACCCGCGCCGGGCTGGCCGCCAGCCTGCGCACGATAGCGACCGGGTAGGGTCTCCCAGCGACCGGAACAGTGCCGCGGCCGGGCTGAGTTCCACCCGTTCCACGTCGACGGCCGGCGTCGTCACCGCCACAACGGCACAGTAGCAAGAAAACGATTTTCATTTCCGAATGCCATGGCCGAGGTGCCCGTCTGGAGCCATGCGGTGGGTCGTGGGAATGTCAGCTCGGCCGGCTACTTCCACGTACCGGCCCGGCGCGCTGCCTGTCTCCGGCACAGCGCGGCCGGTCCGCAACAGAGCGGGCTGAACGACGAACGCATCCGGGTCAGCACCGATCCAGGCCCGGCTGCTCAGGTCCAGGAACTCCTCCGCGCGAGCCACATCAGCGTCGCTCATACCGGCAGCACGCCCGTGAGAGCCCACCGCGTGATGCATCTCCGGTCATACGATTCCGCGTCAAGAAGGCCCGGGCAGCGGGCTCGGAGGCGACGGGCGACACGGGACACCCGCACGATGACCCGCTCAGGCCAGCCTGACGCATCCAGGCTCCCGGCCACTCTCCCCCGTGCGGCGGCCGCGCGGCGCCGGGCGGCCGGGCCCGGGCCCAGGGGGACGCGACCCGATCGGGCAGATCGGTCCCCGGGAGGCCCGGAAAGGCTTGCCGTTTAACATAGCGATATCCTAATATGCAGATGTAACGATAACCAAGCTCCGGAAGGACCTGTACCATGACCGATTCCGCTGCGCATCACGTCCACGCCGGGCATGCCCATGCCCACGGCGAGGGCTGCGGGCACGTCGCCGTCCCGCATGAGGACCACACCGACTACGTCCACAACGGCCACCTCCACCGCGTGCACCAGGACCACGCGGACGAGTGCGAGCCGGCCGGCCACGCCGAGCACGCGGATCACGAGCACCAGCACTCGGGCGACTGCGGGCACGTCGCCGTGCCGCATGAGGACCACACCGACTACGTGCACGACGGCCACCGGCACGCCGCCCACGCTGGCCACTGGGACGAGCACTGACCGCTGCGCGGCAAGCGCTCCGGGGCGCGGACCGCGCACCGGCCATGCATGACGGGCGCGGGACCCGCCGGGGATGGCGGGCGGCAGACCGCGGGTGGCCAGGCCGCCCGCAGGGCCCGCCCTCAGCCCGGCCGCGAGGGAATCCATAATATGATCCGCATATGTTAACTTGCGCACATGACAACGCCAGGGCAGCTGGATCCCAGCCTTGAGGCCGCCAGCGAGCTGCTACGGGCGCTTGCCTCTCCCGTCCGGCTGGGCATCGTGCGGGAACTCGCCGCCCGCGGCCGCCCCGTGCACGAGCTGGTCGCGGCGCTCGGGGTGAGCCAGCCGCTGGTCTCCCAGCACCTGCGGGTGCTGCGCTCCTCCCGCATCGTGGCCGCCCGGCGGCGCGCCCGCGAGGTTGAGTACACCCTGGCCGACGAGCATGTGGCGCACATCGTGCTGGACGCCATCCGGCACGCGGCCGAAGCATAGCCAGCGCCGGGAGCCTGGCTCTGGCCGGCGAGCTCATGGCCAGCCGGCCCATCACTCGCCGGGTGGCCCGGCGGCGTCCGGTCATGCGCATGCAAGCCGGCTCGCGGCGGACTCCGATTTGCCGTTCCGGCATGATTGCTTGCGTGCTGGCTGTGTGCATGCGGGGCATGCGATGCGCATGATCAGACCAGGCCAGCGATCCGGTGACCGCTGGCCCGTCTGCCGGCGCGGACCTCTGGGAGCCGCGGTACCAGGACGCCGATCCGGCGTGGGGGCGGCAGCCGAACGCCCGGCTCGTCACGGTGCTGCCCGGGCTGGGACTTCAGCCAGGGCATGTGACGTTGGCTGCGGGCACGGCGGTGATGCGCTGTGGCTCGTCTCGCTCGGCTGGCACGTCACCGCCACCGACGTCTCCGGTACCGCCGTCAGCCGTGTCGCCGCCGCCGGGCGGGACTCGGGCTCGGCGACCGGGTCACCGCCGCGCAGCACGCCCTGTCCCGCTCCCGGCCCGAGGGTAACTTCCACCTGGTGTACGCCTGCTATCTCCGCAGCCCGGTCCCGCTCGACCGGGACCACATCCTACGGGACGCGGCCGGACGGGCCCGCCCGGGAGGCTGCCTGGTGGTCATTGACCACGGCTGGGCCGCGCCGTGGTCCTGGCGGCCCTCCGACGGCCGGGAGCCGGAGTTCCCCGCCCCAGAGCAGATCCTCGCCGGACTGGGCCTCGGCCCCGGCTGGGAGACCGAAGCCTGCGAGCGGGCCGAGCGGGCCGCGACCGGCCCGGATGGCCAGACCGCGACCGTCGGATTCCGCCGCCTGCCGGGCTGCGGCCATCGCGGCGAGCTGGGCCGCGGTGGCGAGGATGATCCCGCCGGAGACGATTCGGTGATCACGCTGAGCGGACGGCAGCCGGCGAAGCGGCGCTACAGGCGCGTCGCCGCCTGCGACGACCAGCTCGCCCGGCTGCAGGCCGCCCGCGGCGTCCTGTCCCGGATGCTGGAGTGCCCCGGCGACGGCCCCGCCGAAGCCTGCCCCTACCTGGCCGCCACCATCGGTGAGTACCTCACGGCCGGCCGACTCCGCAGGAGCTCTTACACGCCGGCGCTGCTGGCAATTGCCGCGCGCTTGGGCTGACCATGCGGAGAGGTCAGCCTGGCGCGGTCGGCGGCTGGGTGGTCTAGTGGGGCCCGGCAGGCATGAGGTGGTGACGGGTGAGCTTGCGCCAGCGGCGCTGCCGGTAGCGAAGATCCAGACCGCCGCGGCGGCGATGATCCCGGTCAGGCGGCCCGCGTCGATCTCCGCGGTGTCGCTGTAGCGGCGAGCCGCCGCCGGCCGCCGGTGAAGCCGGCGGACCGGTGCCAAGATGCTAATTTCTGCATATGGCACCCGCGCCTCCCGCTGAGCAGGCCCTGGATGCTGCCAGCGAGCTGCTCAAGGCGCTCGCATCACCGGTGCGGCCGGGCATCGTGCGCGAGCTGGCGGCCGGGGGCAGGCACGTGCACGAGCTGGTGGCCGCCCTCGGAGTCAGCCAGCCGCTTGTCTCCCAGCACCTGCGGGTACTGCGCGGCTCCCGCATCGTCACCGCCCGCCGCCAGGCCCGCGAGATCGAGTACACCCTCGCCGACGACCACGTCGCCCATATCGTCATGGACGCGATCCGCCACGCGGCGGAAGCGTGAGCCGGCATCACGGGCCACGGCTGGGTCACCAGCTTCATAGTGTTGAACGCGAGCTTCAGGAGATGCGGTGAACGGGCCTGCGGCAGGCATGACGCGTCATACCCGGCAGCGCGCCCAGGTGCTCGCCTTGCTGGCCGGGACCGGGGAGTTCCGCAGCGCCCAGCAGCTGCACGCTGGCCTGCGCGACCGCGGCGCCGCGGTCGGGCTGACGACGGTATACCGCACGCTGCAGTTGCTGGTGGACGCGGGCGAGGTCGACCAGATGCGGCTGCCCGGCGGGGAGCAGCTCTACCGTCGCTGCAGCCATAACCGGCACCACCACCATCTGGTGTGCCGCCGCTGCGGGGCCACCGTCGAGGTCGAGGACCCGGTCATCGAGCGCTGGGCGCGGGCACAAGCCGCCGGCTACGGGTTCACCGACGTCAGCCACACGCTCGAGATCTTCGGGCTGTGCGCCGCCTGCTCCTCACACTGACAGGCCGCCCTCGCGCCCGGCAGCCCGGAGCGGACCCCGCGCCTGCTTGACAGCCGCCATTCCCTGAATGATTGTGAAAATACTTTGCAAGAAGGGCGCGATGCAAACCGGTCGTGCTGGCCGGCGCGAGCTTTGCCGCCCGGCCGCAAGCCAGTCTCTGCCAGCTGCCTGGCTGACAGCCTGCCGAGGAAAGGATCCATCTCCATGTCCCTGAACGTGCCTGCCGCCCTGCTCGAGCGGGCCGAGGCCGGCGAGGTGCCGGATGCGCAGTTCGTCGCCTGCGTCCGCGAATCGCTGCCCTACGCCTGGACGGTCATCAGCCAGGTCGCCGCCGAGGTGAACGACAGCGGCGCGGACTTCGCCGACCACGAGATCCCGCCGCCGAGCGAGGCCGAGCGGGGACAGCTGCTGCGCGCCCTGGCCAGCGATGCCATCCGCGGCGGCCTGGAGCGGCACCTGGGGGTGAAGCTCGCGTTCCAGAACTGTCACCGGGTCGCCGCCTTCCGGCTGCCGGCGGTCGGCGGGGAGCGCTACCAGGCGTTCATCTCCCCGCGCGGGCAGCTGCTCAACCAGTCACCGGAGCTGCGTGACTGCTGACCCCAGCGAGGGGGGCCGGCCCGGGCCGGCCCCCGTTCGCGCCGACCTGTTCCTGCTGGCCGGCCAGTTCCCCGGCATCAGCCCCGGGCAGGCGCTGGCACGCACGCTGACCTACGCACTGGCTGCCGAGCAGGCCGGCTTCACCGGCGTATGGATCGCCGAGCACCACTTCGGGTCCTACGGAACCTGCCCCTCGGCGCTGACCCTCGCCGGCTACCTGCTCGGCGCCACCACCACGCTGCGCGTCGGCACCGCGGCGTGCGTGCTGTCCAGCCGGCACCCGGTCGCGGTAGGCGAGGAGGCCGCGCTGCTCGCCGAGGTCTCCGGCGGCCGGCTGGACCTCGGGGTCGCCCGCGGCGGACCATGGGTCGACCTGGAGGTCTTCGGCACCGGCCTGGCCCGGTACCAGGCCGGCTTTCCCGAGTCCCTGAACCTGCTCCTGGCCTGGCTGTCGGGGGCCGGGAAAGTCAGCGCCGGCGGCCCGCACTTCCGGTTCCGGCCGGTGACCGTCGTACCCTGCCCCGCCCGCCCGGTGCCGGTCTGGGTCGCCGCCACCAGCGCGGAAACCGCGGCGCTGGCCGCCGAGGCGGGGCTCCCGCTGCTGCTGGGCATGCACGACGGCACTCGCGGCACCCGCCAGCTCCTGGGCCGTTACCGCGCTGCCGCCGGCCAGGATCCCGCGCCGCACGCCCGCGCGCACCTCGCCTACGTCGCCGACACCACCCGCCAGGCCCGGGCAGCCCTGCGGGCATCGATGCCCGGGTGGCTGGCCGCGGCCGGCGCCTCGGTACGCATCGACGGGACGGCCGGCCCCGCCCGCGACCCGGCCCAGTATCTCCGGCAGCTCATGGCCATCCACCCGGTCGGCGACCCGGACCTGTGCGCGCAGCGGCTCACCGACGCCATCACCGGCACCGGGGTCCGGCACCTGCTGCTCATGGTCGAGGGCGCCGGCGACCCGGCCGCCACCGTGGAGAACATCACCCGCCTCGGCGCCCAGGTCCTCCCCCGGCTGCGCCGCTGGCAACCCGGCCCCGCCCGGGCCCGATGATATAGACTGAAAACCATTTCCATGACAGGATGGCTGCCGTGGCGGGCCGCCGCGGGCATGCCAGGTCATGCGCGATGATTCCCGTGGCACCCCGGCGGCCGTCACGCCAGCATGGCGGCGCAGGCCGCACCGGGGTGACGAGGAAGGCGAGATCTCATGGCAGTGACCGGCCCAGGTACCGCTCCGGACCAACCGCCCCCTCGCCGGGCCTGCGGTGCGGCGGGCCGGCCGTGCCGGGACCGCGCCGGGCAGCCCCGCGCGCCCCTGACGGCGGCCGGGCCGGTGCTGGTCGTCGCGGTCTGCGCCGGGCACCGCTGCCGGGCACTGCGGGCCCTGCACGACTCGGCCGCCACCGGGGACAGTACCGGCGAGCTGCTCAGGCAGGCCGTCCGGCGGCGGCCGCGGGCGGTGCTGATCTCAACTGGCTGCCTGGGCCCGTGCGCGCGCGGCTGCGTCGCGGCCGTCGGCACCGGGACGGCCGCGAGCGGCGAGATCTCCTGGGCGGGGCGGCCGGTCGGGCTCGGCATGGTCGAGATGCCGCAGCGCGCCGCCGCGCTGGCGGCGTGGATCAGCGATTCCGCCCCGGACCTGGCCACGCTGCCCGAGCCGCTCTGGCGCATCGGCGCCGGCTGAGATCAGCCGGCGCCGGTCACGGGATCGGGCTGCCGCGCTGCGCAGTCAGCACAGCGGCCGGTCAGCTCGACCCGGCTGGAGCAGACGACGAACCCGGCTGCCTGGTGCACCGCCCGGGCGGCGCGAGCGAGCTCATCCTCCGCGGCGGCGGGGAGCCGCACGCTGTCGATGGTCCCGCAGTCCGCGCAGACCAGGTGGTGGTGATGCTCGCCGGAGACCGCCTCGGCCAGCTCGAAGCGGGCGATGCCGTCCGCGCCGACCAGGCGCCGCGCCGCCCCCGCCCGCGCCAGCCCGGCCAGGGCCCGGTAGATGGAGCTGTACGGCACGGAGGGCTCCAGCCGCCGCAGGTCCTCCGCCGACATCGGCCGCCCGGCGGTCCTGAGCCGGGCAGCTACCTACCTGCGGGCCCCGCTGTACCGGGCGCCCGCCGCCTCCAGCAGCGCCCGCAGCCGGTCATCGGCCGAAACGGCCAGGGAAGCCATGACACTAGCCTATAACAAGACTCAGTCTCGCTCTAGGCTCCCGCGGCTGCCGTCGCGGCCGGACGCGCCCCGCCGCCAGGCAGGCCAGGGTGCGGGGCGGCCGGTCAGGCGCCGGCCGCCAGCAGCTGCGGGCCCATGACGAAATCGGGGTCTACCTGGCCGGAGAGGTCTTCCCCGGCGGCCGAGCTCGCCCAGGCCCGGGCGTTGCGCAGGTGGAACTCGGCCGCCTGGCGGGTCAGCTTGGCCCAGTCCCTGACCCGGGCGTCCAGGGCGTGCCGCAGCGACGCGACCGCGGCCCGGGAGTCCGGGCCGAGGTCGGCGAGGCCGAACGGGCGGCCCTGCTCCATCGCGCGCACCGCCGGATCGTGCCCGACGCAGGCCACCAGGGCATCCCCGGCGTGCTCGCGCAGGAACGCGGCATCGGCGTCGTCGTGGACCTTGTTGCCGATCACCGCCAGGGGCACGTCGTAGTCCGCGGCATAGCCGGCCCACTGCCGGTACACCCCGACGGCCTTGCGGGTCGGCTCGCAGACCAGGAACGTCAGGTCGAACCGGGTGAACAGGCCCGAGGCGAACGACTCGGCCCCGGCCGTGCAGTCCACCACCACGTACTCGCCGGCCGCGTCCAGCAGGTGGTTGAGGTACAGCTCCACCGCGCCGGTCTTGGAGTGATAGCACGCCACGCCGATGTCGCCGGCGGCGAACGGACCGGTGGCCATCAGGGCGGCCCCGCACGGCACGGTGACCGCCAGGTCGTGCACCGGGTCCGGGCCGCCGAAGCGCAGCAGCCGCGACCCGCGTCCCGGCGGGGTCGTCTTGGCCATCGCCGCGGCCGAGGCGATCCGCGGGTTGTCCCCGCGCAGGTGCTCCTTGATCTCGGCCAGGCGGCCGCCCAGCGCCGGCGGCTGCCCGTCCGCCCCGAGCGCCTCGGCCAGGTGCTGGTTGATGTCGGCGTCGACCGCGATCACCGGCAGGCCCTCGCCCGCCAGGTAACGGACCAGCAGCGAGGACAGCGTGGTCTTGCCGCTGCCGCCCTTCCCGACGAACGCCACCCGCACGACAGCCTCCCTAGACTGAAAACCGTTCCCGTGTAAGACTGCCCCAGTGTTCCGGCATCACGCGCCCCCGGTCAAGCCAATCGGCGTGTTCCCCCGATCGCTGCGCGGCCCGGCCCGCCGGGCGGACCCGGGAAACCGCGCGGAGCAGGCACCGGGGCCGGCCACACCTGAGCATGGCAGCGGAAAAAGGCCGCCGGCCGGCCGGAGGGATCATCATGCCCGGCGCCGCCGGCCGCAGCTGTCAGCCCAGCCCCGCGGCGGGCGGCGAGCCCTGTCATCACCTCGCCTGCCGGGCATGTGGCAGAACGGCCGCCATCCCCGAGCGCGCGCTGCAGCGATGGATCACCGCCGCCGCTCGCGAGCGTGTCCGGGCCAGCCTCGCCCGGAACCTGTTCCCGGAATGCCCTGACTGCGGCGATCCTGCCCGGCAGCAGCCGCCGGGCAGGCCGCGGCACGACCAGGCACACCGACACAACTAGCCGGGAGAGGCCGTGTCCCGCGACCGGGCCGTGCCCGGCATCAGCCGAGGCGCAGGCACGGTCTCGGGCCCGGCCCGTTACCCGCAGTCGGCACAGGTCCCGAGCACGTCAAGGCGATGGGCCCCGGGCTGAAAGCCCTCGGCGCCGGCCAACTGGCTGATGGCCGAGGTCAGCTCGTGCTCGAAGCCGGCCGGCAGCCTGACGTCGATCACCTTGCCGCAGTTCACGCACAGCAGGTGGTGATGGTGCTCGGTCAGGTCCTCGGCCAGCTCGAAGCGGGTGAACTCGTCACTGGCGGCCACCCGGCGCACGAGCCCGGCTGATTCCAGGTCGGTCAGGTGCCGGTAGGCCGAGCTGCGCGGCAGCTCCGGCAGGTGGTCGGCGATGTCGCCGATGCTCACCGGGCGGCCGGCGCTGACGAGCAGCTCGACGATGGCCCGCCGGCCGGCCGTGTACCGCTGGTCGGCGCGGCGCAGCCGCTGCTCGGCCACGCCGTGCAGGTCGCCGGCCCCTCCGTCAGGCAGCACTGCGCCCCTCCGGATCACAGCGGGAACCCGGCCGCCCGGGCCCCGCCCGGGCCAGCGCTCAGCGCAGTGACCGCCGCCCGCGCCGCGAGGTCGCAGTTCCCATCCCGGGCCGCGGGCGCTCGGACGTCATGCCCGGTATTCCTCATCGCTCCTCCTGAGTCATGACTTCCTCGGTGCCGTGCTGGACGGCGCCGGCAACGATGCGGGCGACGTGCGGGTCGGTCAGGAAGTAGACCGCCTCCCGGCCCTGGCGCCGCACCCCGACCAGCCGGGCCCCGCGCAGCACCCGCAGGTGCGCGGAGACCAGCGGCTGGCTCATCCCGAGCCGGTCCACCAGCTCGTGCACGAACCGGGGCTGCTCGGCCAGCTCCGACACGATCGCCAGCCGGGCCGGCGCGGACAGCACCCGCAGCAGCTCCCCGGCCGTCTCGTAGGCCCTCGTCCTGGCCAGCACCGGCTTAGATAAACACATGCTGATTCATTTATGCAAGTTTCCCGGCGGGCGCGCCCGCGGGCGGCAGGATGCGGAGTCTAACTTGCAATAAGATTCATTCTCAGACTAGGTTTGGGCCAATGAACGCTAAGGCATGGCACTCCGTGATCCATATGACCCCCCGGCGCCGGGGCCGTGTCCTGGTGACCGCGGCCGCGGTGACCGCCCTGGCGGCCGCGGCCGCGGGATGCTCCAGCAGCGGCACGACTGCGGATAAGGCGAGCAGCACCGGCGTGATCAACGCGATCGGCGCGGAGAACGAGTACGCCAACGTCCTGGGCCAGATCGGCGGCCGGTACGTGCACGTATCCTCGATCCTCAACAACCCCAACACCGACCCGCATACCTTCGAGTCCAGCCCGTCGGTGGCCAGCGAGGTGTCCGCCGCGACCCTGATCGTGCAGAACGGAGTCGGCTACGACACGTTCATGAACAAGATCGAGTCAGCGTCTCCCAACTCCAAGCGCAAGGTGATCGTCGCCCAGCACGTGCTCGGCCTGCCGGACAGCGCGCCCAACCCGCATCTGTGGTACGACCCGAAGACGATGCCGGCGGTGGCGAAAGCGATGGCCGCAGACCTGACGGCGCTCGACCCCTCCCACAAGGCCTACTTCCAGGCCAGCCTGGCCAGGTTCGACAACTCGCTCAAGCCGTGGCTGGACGCGATCGCCCAGTTCAAGTCAGCCCACCCGGGTACCCCGGTCGCCGTGACCGAGCCGGTGGCCGATTACCTGCTGCAGGCCATGGGCACCGACATCCGCACTCCGTTCGCGTTCCAGGCCGACGTCATGAACGGCGTCGATCCCTCGCCCGAGGACATTTCCCTCCAGAAGGGCTTGTTCAGCCAGCACAAGGTGCAGGTGTTCTGCTACAACCAGCAGGTCACCGACGCGCTCACGACCACGTTCCTGACGTCCGCCCACGCTGCCGGGGTTCCGGTCGTCGGGGTCTACGAGACCATGCCGACACCGGGCTATAACTACCAGTCCTGGATGCTCGCCGAGATCCACGCCATCGAGAAGGCCATCACGGACAAGACCTCTACCGAGAAGCTGTGATGACCGACCCCGCCCGGACCCGGGCCCGGGCGGCGGCCGCCCTGGACGTCGCCGGGGTCAGCGTGGCGCTGTCGGGCCGCCAGATCCTCGACGATGTCAGCTTCACCATCGGCCCGGGGCAGTTCACCGGCCTGATCGGCCCCAACGGCGCGGGCAAGACAACGCTGCTGCGGGTGATCCTCGGCCTGCAGCGGCCGGCAGCCGGGACCGTGACCGTGGACGGGCAGCCGCGCTCGCGGCGCGACCCGTCGGTCGGCTACGTGCCGCAGAAGGTGCTGCTCGACCCCGACATGCCGATGCGTGCCCGTGACCTGGTCGCCCTCGGCATCGACGGGCACCGCTTCGGCGTCGCGGTCCGCTCCCGCGCCCGCCGCCAGGCCGTCGCCGAGATGCTGGACGCCGTAGGCGCCAGCCGGTTCGCCGACGCCCGGGCCGGGCTGCTGTCCGGCGGCGAGCAGCAGCGGGTGCTGATTGCGCAGGCACTGATCAGCCGGCCGCGGCTGCTGCTGCTGGACGAGCCGCTGGCCAACCTGGACATCCGCAGCGGCCAGGAGATCGTCAGCCTGCTCGCGCGGATCACCCGCGAGCAGCAGGTCGCGGTGCTGCTGTCGGCGCATGAGATGAACCCGCTGCTGCCCGTCATGGACCGCGTGGTGTACCTCGCCGCCGGGCGGGCCGCCTCCGGGTCGGCCGACGAGGTGATCACCGGCGAGGTCCTCAGCCGACTGTACGGCTACCACGTCGACGTCCTGCACGTGCACGGCCGGATCCTGGTGGTGGCCGGGCCGGGCAGCACCGGTGATCGAGCCCTGGCCGGGCGCGACGTACTCGAGGCAGGCTGACCGGCCGTGCACCAGCTGCTCACCTGGATCGTCGAGCCCGGCTTCCTCGCCAGCGCGCCCGTCCGCACGGCCGCGCTCATCGGCGGGATCGTTGCGGTCGTGTCCGCCATCGCCGGGGTGTTCACCGTGATGCGCGGCCAGTCGTTCGCCGGCCATGCCCTCGGCGACGTCGCCGCCGCCGGCGGATCCGGGGCCCTGCTCATCGGCCTGACCCCGCTGACCGGGTTCCTCGGCCTGGGCATCATCGGCGCAGGCACGATGGACCTGATCGGGGTGCAGCGAGTCCGGGGACGGGACCTGGCCACCGGCATCGTGCTCGGCGCCGCCATCGGCCTGACCGCGCTGTTCCTCTACCTCGACACCACCGCCAGCGCCACCACCGGCGCCACCCAGCAGGTCCTGTTCGGCTCCATCTTCACCACCACCAGCACCACCATCCCGGTCATCACGGCCTTCAGCCTCCTGGCGACCGGCGTCATCGCCGTCATCTGGCGACCGCTGCTGCTGGCCACCGTCAGCCCCGACATCGCCGCCGCCCGCGGCGTCCCGGTCCGCCTGGTCGGCGTCGCCTACCTGGTGACCTTGGCCATCGCGGTCGCCCTGTCCTCCCTGACCATCGGCGCGATCTTGTCCACCGCGCTGCTGATCGGCCCCGCCGCCACCGCGCTGCGCCTGACCCGCCGGACCGGCACCGCGCTGCTCGCCGCGTGCGTCACCGGGGTAGCCGCGACCTGGGCCGGGATCCTGCTGGCCTACGACAGCTACTACTGGGGCGCCGCCCGCGAGGGCCTGCCCGTCAGCTTCTTCATCGTCGCCGTCATCTTCACCGCCTACCTGCTCGCCGGCTGCCGCAAGGCGGCCCGGCCCCGCGACGCCGCGCCAGCCGACGACGCCGCCCGCGACCAGGCCGCAGCGTGAACGGCGCCAGCCCGGACCAGGCCGCCAGGAAGGAGCAGGCGTGTTCGCGAGCTTCATGATCAACACCTGGGCCGTGGCCACCATCGTCGCCCCGGTCGCCGGGGTCGTCGGATTCTTCGTGGTCCTGCGCGGCTCGGCGTTCCCCGCCCACGCCATCCCCAAGGGTGCCTTCGCCGGCGCCGCCGGCGCCGCCCTGCTCGGCATCAGCACCCTGCTCGGCCTGGCCGTGTTCTCCCTGCTCGGCGCCCTCGGCATCGGCTTCCTGGGCCGCCGCGCCCGCCAGGACGTCGCCACCGCCCTGGCCCTGGTCATGATGCTCGCCCTCGGCGCCGCCTTCCTGTCCCGGACCACCGAGTACGAGCCGGAGATCTACTCCCTGCTGTTCGGCGAGGTCCTCGGCGTCAGCACCACCCAACTGCTCCCGGTCGCCGCCCTCGGCGCCGCCTGCATCGCCGCCATCATCGTCCTCTACCGGCCGCTTTCGCTCTCGTCGGCCGTGCCGGAAATCGCCGAGGCCCGCGGAGTCTCGGGCCGACGTATCGAGATCTGCTTCCTGATCGTCGTCGCCCTGGCCACCGCGATGACCGTGCCCGTGGTCGGCGCCCTGCTGATCTTCAGCCTGATGATCGGCCCGCCCGCCGCCGCCCGGTCACTGACCAGCCGCCCCGTGCTGGCCATGCTGCTGTCCGTCGTCATCGCCCTGGTCACCGTCTGGGTCGCGATCGCCGCGTCCTACGAGGTGAACTGGCCCGTCGGGTTCTTCGTCGGCACCCTCAGCGCCCTGTCCTATGCCGCCGGCCGGGGCTGGGCCGCCTGGCAGCGCAGCCACGCCACTGCCGCCGCTGCGGTCGTGCCGCACGCGGTCGCGCGCAGCGCCTGACCCCGCCCTCCGCTTCCACCGCGGCGGCGGATAAGACAAAGGGTCAGTGGCAGCGGCCCGCGCCGCGTGAGCCGACTGTGTCCAGCCGATCGCGATGGCGGCGCCGAGGAGCGCGAGCCAGCGTCCTGGGTGTCCGTGTGCCGTCTCGGGGGGCACGGGTCGTGGCGGGATGTCGGCGGGCGCGGGTACGCGCGGGGGGGCTGTTGCTTGCGGCTGGTGCGTGCTGGAGGCGGGCGCGCGGCCGACGCCATGTTTGCTCCATGTTTGCTCGGATGTCGCGGTACGGCCCGGCAGCGGCCGGCATCACACGGCACCCGCTCCCGTGGCCTGCCCGTACAGTCTGGCAGGTCGCGGCACGGCTCGGCACAGAACGATACGAGGTGGATGAGTAAAAATCGAGCAGAGCAGCGGACTCTTAATCCGCGGGTTCGGGGTTCAAGTCCCTGGCGGCGCACCCGTCCTGAGCTGGGGTTTTTACTATATCTTTACCCTGGTCGATGACCGTTTCCGGGCCGTGGTTGCTCCACGTTTGCTCGTCAGTCCGAACATAGTTGATCATGGCGACCGGACGCCCGGCGAGGCCCCTACCGATGGCTATACACAGCGTGACATCTGGCGAAAAGGCGCAGGTAGAGGGATCGCTGCTGACGCAGCCCAGGGAACGACCGGGGTGATGCGCTGGCGCCATGGTCTCGGTGCCTGGGGGCTGGAGCGCCTGGATCGCCAGCCAGGTACACGCGAGGTCTATCGCAGGTACATGCCAGGTCCATCGCGCTCCGTAACCGGGAGTCGCGCCGACAGAGGTCGCGGGTTCTGCGGGCCGCTCTCAAGTCCGGCAGGCGGCGCCCGGTCAGCGCTGGGCACTCAGCCGCGCCGGGAAGCCGACGATGTCCTCAGGTGAGCGATGAAACCGGCCATCAGCGGCGGTTGTTCCGTGGGTTCCAGATCCTGATGTCCCCTGGGGGCACTGTGATCAAGGGTCTGCCAAGCCGCCCAAGGACGTGGCCCCGCGATTCGTCTGTCGTCGCCGCTTGAAAAATGACCCCGTGTCGTCGCGTGAATTCTGACCCCCCGGCGACTAGCCCTGGCTCATCCGAGCCAGGGGGGAGAAGGGGTGTTATCAGTGGAGGACTGGGCAGAGATCCGCCGGCTGCACCGGGCGGAGGGGCTGGCGATCAAGGCCATCGCCCGGACGATGCGGATCTCGCGGAACACCGTGCGAGCCGCGCTGGCAAGCGACGGGCCGCCGCGATACGAGCGCAAGCCCGCCGGATCGGTCGTGGACGCGGTGGAGCCGCGGATCCGGGAGCTGCTGCAGGCATACCCGACGATGCCGGCGACGGTGATCGCCGAGCGGATCGGGTGGGACCGGGGCCTGACGGTGCTCAAGGACCGGATCCGGGAGCTGCGCCCGGCGTACCTGCCGCCGGACCCGGCCAGCCGGACGGCGTATGCGGCGGGGGAGATCGCGCAGTGTGATCTGTGGTTCCCGCCGGTCACGATCCCGGTGGGGTGGGGGCAGGTGCGCCGGCCGGTGCAGCTGCCGGTGCTGACGATGATCACCGGGTATGCGCGATGGCTGTCGGCGGTGCTGATCCCCTCGCGTAAGGCCGAGGACCTGTTCGCGGGGTGGTGGCAGCTGATCGAGGGGCTGGGCGCGGTGCCGCGGGCGCTGGTGTGGGACGGGGAGGGCGCCATCGGCCGGTGGCGCGCCGGGCGGCCCGGGCTCACGCCGCAGTGCCAGGCGTTCCGCGGCACCCTGGCCACGAAGGTGGTGGTGTGCAAGCCCGCTGACCCGGAAGCCAAGGGGCTGATCGAGCGCTGCCATGACTACCTGGAGCGCTCGTTTTTGCCCGGCCGGTCGTTCACGGGCCCGGCGGACTTCAACGCCCAGCTGGCCCAGTGGCTGGCCGTGGTGAATGCCCGGCCGCGCCGCGCGCTGGGCTGCTCCCCGGCTGAGCGGATCGCCGCGGATAAGGCCGCGATGCTGGCGCTGCGGCCGGTCGCCCCGGCCACCGGGTGGCGGTTCTCGGCCCGGCTGGCCCGCGACCACTACATCCGCCTGGACGCCAACGACTACTCCGTCCACCCGGCCGCCATCGGCCGCCGCATCGAGATCATCGCCGGGCTGGACCGGGTCCGCGTCCTGTGCGACGGGCAGGCCGCTGCCGATCATCAGCGGGCCTGGGCCTGGCACCAGACCATCACCGACCCCGCCCACCTGGAAGCGGCCCGGGCGCTGCGGCAGCACCGCTCCGCGATGCTGCGCCCGGTGCCCGGGCAGCGCGGGGACGAGGTCGAGCAGCGGGACCTGGCCGTCTACGACCAGCTCGCCGGCGGGCAGGGGGTGGCCTGATGGGGACCAGCGGCACGAACGGCGCCGCCGGGCTGGCGGAGGCGCTGCTGGCGGCGGCCGTCCTGGTCGAGAGCACCGGCGCCGGCGGCCTGGTGGTCACCTGCTACGACGGCCGGATCAGCATCAGCGTCGGCCGGGCCTGCGGCGACGCGCGGGCCCGCGCCGCGCTGGTCACCGCGCTGGGCCGCCGGGCCGGGGCGGCCAGCTGGCAGCGGCACGATGTCTGTGGCAGCGCCGGGCCGCGGACGTGCCTGCAGGCCACCGGGCGGGCCGGCAGCGCAGAGGTCGGGATCTGCGCATATCTGGACGTCGCCGCCGTCCCCGGCGGGACGCCGGCCGCCGGCCCCGGCGGCACCCGGGCCGTCATCGCCGCCGGGCACCCGCTGCCGCCCGGCTGGCACTGGGTCACCGGGCTGGATGACCAGCCCGCCGGGCAGGAGGTCGCGCGATGACCGCCAAAGCCCCCGCCGCGCGGGACCTGGCCGCCGAGATCGCCTTCCTCACCCGCGCGCTGAAAGCCCCGACGCTGCGCGAGTCGGTGCCCCGCCTGGCCGACCGGGCCCGCGCCGAGACCTGGTCACACGAGGAGTTCCTGGTCGCCTGCCTGCAACGCGAGGTCGCCGCCCGCGAGGCCCACGGCGGCGAGGGCCGCATCCGCGCCGCCCGGTTCCCCGCCCGCAAGAGCCTGGAGGAGTTCGACTTCGACCACGCCCGCGGGCTGAAACGCGAGCTGATCGCCCACCTGGGGACGTTGGACTTCGTCACCGCTATTGGTAACCAGCGATATCAGAACCCTCCGAATACCCAGCCCGCATCGTGGTGGGAGCAGGGGACCCGTACGCTTGCCGGCGATCGGGCAGCCCTCTGGCCTGCCCGCCCTGCCCGATCAGGGTTC
>Ga0335076_10002685_pt1 | contig 17711 bp, 13 predicted proteins | sample Lox_Sample_25_FD_206717 | JGI IMG/M metagenome (GOLD analysis project Ga0335076, IMG submission 206717) | Soil microbial communities from Loxahatchee National Wildlife Refuge, Florida, United States - Lox_Sample_2.5 | ecosystem: Environmental > Terrestrial > Soil > Wetlands | place: USA... | reverse complement strand
GCTATTTCACGGAAGGCGAGCGGATCGTGTTCTCGCGCTCGCTCGGCGTGAAGCGCAACGCGGTCGTGCTGCCGGCGGGCTACGAGCTCGTCGCCTGCAACGTGCCCGCGCAGGTGCTGCAGGAGCAGGACGGCCGGGTGAAGGTGAGCTTCATCAATCCGGGCCCCGATCCGGCCTCGGTCGTGGTCAAGGGCCGGAGGCTGCCGTGACGGCCCGGCTCGCCGCGGTGCTGCTGCTCGTCGCTCCCGCGGCCTGGGCTCAGTCCACCGCCTCGCCCCCATCCGGTGCCCCTGCGCCGCGATCGGCGGCGGACGCCCGCGCCGAGCGGCTCGCGGAGCGCGCGCGCCAGGACCGCGAGATCGTCTACTTCCTGAAGCCGCCCGAGACGCACGCCTTCGAGCTCTACCACGACGTCACCGAGACCGCGGGCGCCTTCCAGTACCTGAACGTCGTGCGCGCGGGCAGCACGGTCCAGGATCCAAAGGCCGTCGTGCTCGACACGGGGGAGCCGCTCCCGGTCGAGACGCTCAGGGGCGAGGCGATACGAAAGGCCGGGCTGGACATCGGCGAGCCCGTGCGCCCCGAGAGCGAGGTCGTGGTGATCCGCTTCCCGAAGGTCGCCCCTGGCCAGACGCTGCGCCTGCGCATCAGCGAGACGTACACGGACGCGGGACGTTACCGGCTCGAAGGCGACGAGCTCGTCTTCGACCGCAGCTTCGGCCGGCCGCGCAACGCCGTGGTGCTGCCCGCGGGCTACTGGCTCACGAACTCCTCGATCCCGGCGACCGTCTCGCAGACGGAGGATGGACGCATCCGCCTCGACTTCGTGAACCCGCGGCCCGACGAGGTCGCGGTGCTGATCACCGCGAGGAAGCGGAAGAGCTAGAGCGCAGGTAGTCGTCCGTGCCGTCGAGCCAGCTCTAGAGCGCGATCAGAGGCGCGACGGAGCCACGTGCAGCGCCGGCAGGCGCAGCGGCGCGGGGTGAGGGGCCGCCGCGGCCTCTTCCGGCGAGGCGACGGGCGGCAGCCTCCGGAGCTCCCCGGCGCGCTCGGGGCCCAGTATCCTCGCGAGACGCTCCTCCAGGCGATCGCACAGGCCGAGCTGCTTGTCCTGCAACTGGCGTTCCCTGACGCTCAGCTCCAGCACGGTCGCCGAGTCCGGCGCCGGCGGCGCCAGGGCCACGTGCAAAGCGCGACGGCACTCGTCCAAGTGTCGCTGGACCTCCCTGCGCTCCCGCCGGTCCTCCCTGAGCAGGAGTCGGATGAGCTGTGACTGCTCGGCCGTCAAAGGAAGACGGCGCAAGGCCTTTCGGATTCGACGTCGAGCAGCGATCATGGTTCGTTGCCTCACGTCGAAGATGGCCGGGCCCGCAGAGCCAGTCTTCATGCCGATGCAATACGACTGCAAAGCCTGTAAAGCGAAAAGTCCTTTCGACGGGTCTTTCATGGCTTCTTGTGAGGCAATCTTCATGAAGCTTCGGGACGCCGCTCACCAGACGCGCACGCGCTCGGCCGGGGCCAGGAACAGCTTCTGTCCGGGCGTAACGCCGAAGGCGTCGTACCACGCGTCCAGGTTCCGCACGGTGTCGGCGCGGAACTCGTCCGGAGCGTGTCCGTCGCTCAGGATCACGAGCCGCAAGAGCGGCTCGCGCATCTTGAGCCGCCAGCTCTGGGCGAAGCTCAGGAAGAACTGCTGGTCCCCGCTCAGGCCCGCGACCACGGGCGCCGGCTTCTCGCCGAGCGAGAGCCGGTAGCCGTCGTAGGCGGCCGAGAGCCCCGCCACGTCCGCGACGTTCTCGCTCAGGGTCTGCTTGCCCTTGACATGCAGGCCCGGCAGCGGCTCGTAGGCGTCGAACTGCCGCACCAGCCGCTCGGCCGAGGCCTGGAAGTGCGCGAAATCGGCGGGAGTCCACCAGTTCTGCAGGCGCCCGCTCGCGTCGAAGAGCGCGCCCTGGTCGTCGAAGCTGTGGCTGATCTCGTGCCCGATCACCGCGCCGACGGCGCCGTAGTCCATCGCCGTGGGGCGCGCCGGATCGAAGAACGGCGGCTGCAGCATCCCCGCCGGAAAGTTCAGCGCGTTCATCACCGGCAGGTTGACCGCGTTCACGGTCTGCGGCGTCATCACCCACTCGTCGCGGTCGATCGGCCGGCCGAGCTTGGCGAGGTTGCGGCGGTACTCGAAGAGCTCCGCACGCTCGGCATTGCCGTAGGCGTCGCCCGGGTCGACCACGACCGCCGAGTAGTCCCGGAAGCGGTCGGGATAGCCCACGTGGACCTTGAGCGTCGCGAGCTTGGCCTTGGCCCTCTCCCGGGTCGCGGGCGCCATCCAGTCGAGCCGGTCGACGCGGCGGCCGAAGGCCGCGATCAGGTTCTGCACCATGGCTTCGATGCGCGCCTTGTCCGAGGGCGGGAAGTACTTCGCGACGTACATCTGCCCGACGGCTTCGCCGAGCGCGTCGCCGGTCGCGTCGACCGCGCGCTTCCAGCGCTCGCGGCGCTTCGGCGTCCCGGTCAGCACCGTGCCGTGGAAGGCAAACGCTTCCTCGCCGAAGGCCGCGGGCAACACGCCCGCGTGGCGCTCGAGCGCGTGGAACGCCAGGAAAGGCTTCCACGAGTCGAGCGGCTCTTGCGCGACGAGCGCTGCGATCCCGGACACCGCCCCCGGCTGCCAGACGACGTACTCCGGCTGCGCGGCGAGACCGGCGGCCGCGAAGAACTCCGTCCAGTCGAGCCCGGGAGCCTTCGCTTCGAAGCTCGCGCGCGGCCAGTGGTTGTTCGCCTTCCTGACGTCGGCGGAGTCCTCGCGGCTCGCGTGGACGGCGGCGATCTTGCGCTCCAGCTCGTAGACGCGCGCGGCCTTCAAGGCGGGCTCGGGGACGTGCGCGAGCTCCAGCACGCGCGCCACGTGCGCGCGGAACTTGGCCCGCGTCTCCTCCATCGCGGGCGATTCCTCGAGGTAGTACGTGCGCTCGGGCATGTCGATCCCGCCCTGGAGCAGGAACGGAACGTAGCGGCTCGGATCGTCGAGGTCCTGCGCGATCCAGAGGCCGAGGAGGTTCGTGGTGTCGAAGTTCGTGTTGTTGAGCGCGTCCACGTCGGCCCGCAGCGTGGAGCCGAGCACGCGCGCCAGGTCGTGCTTGTCGGCGATCGCCGCGATTCGGTCGAGCGTGGGCTGGACGGGCGTGAGGCCGCGTTTCTCGATCGTCGCTTCGTCCATGAAGGCCGTGTAGTAGTCGCCGACCTTGCGTTCGACGCTGCCCGCGGCCGCCTTCGACGCGGCGGCCGCCTGGATCAGCTCCGCCGTGCGCTGGTTCGTGCGGTCGTAGACCTCCGCGGTCACGCCGTACGTGCTGCGGTCGGACGGTATCTCCGTCTTCTCGTACCAGGCGCCGTTCGCGTAGGCGAAGAAATCGTCGCCGGGCCGCACGGCGCGGTCGATGCCTTCGAGGTCGATGCCGGGCGCGGTGGTCGCCTGCGCCCGCAGCTCGGGCCAGCCGGCCCAGATCGACCAGGTGCCCGCGACGAGACCCGCAGCTGCAAGCGTCGAGATTCTGCGAATTGGACGCATTCGACCTCCGGTTCGCCTCGATTCTGCACCGGACCGCGGCCGGCGTCGCGGCCGGGTCGGGGTCAGAGGTTCGCGCGCAGGAAAGCGAGCGCCTCCTGCCGGCCCTCGGGTGTTTCCTGGTGCGCCACGTCGTAGCGCAGGAGCTTCCAGCGCTCCGAGTGGCCTGCCTCGGCGTACACGGCCTTGAGCTCGCGGTCGATGATGTCGAGGCCCGCGACGGGCGTGAGCGGGTCGCGCAGGCCCGCGAGCCCGAGGTGTGCGCGCGGCGCGATCAGCGCGTTCACGTCCGAAGCCGTGAAGTGCTTCAGGAGGCCGGGGACGTAATAGAAGATGCCGTGGCCTTTCAGGCCCTTCACCGCGAGCAGCGTGTGGTATTCGGTGAGGCAGCAGATGTCGACCGTGGCCTTCACGCGCTCGTCGAGCGCCGCGAGCCACTGCGCCATCGTGCTGCCCATCGACATGCCGAGCGTGCCGACGCGCGCCGCGTCCACGTCGGCGCGCGCGATCAGCCAGTCGAGCGCGCGGATCGAGTCGTACACCATCATTCCCCAGAGCACGCGGCCTTCCCAGAGCATCGCCTTCACGGTCTCGAGCTCGGTCTCGTGCGCGCGCTCGCCGAAGCACCAATGGTCGATGCAGAGCGCCACGTAGCCCTCGGCGGTGAGCGCGTTCGCGTAGGGAGTCGGCTGCAGGTAGCTGCGGCCCTCCACGAACTCCTTCTTGCCGATCGTGTAGCCCCCGCCGTGCGAATGGTCGAACAGCACCGCGGGCGCGCGGCCGCGCAGGCCCAGGGGCCGCGCGACGAGCGCGGGCACCGATTCGAGGCCGTTGAGGTCGAGCAGCCACGACTCGAGCACGTAGTCGGCCGTCGTCTGCTCGTCGCGCTTCTCCGCCTTGATCGGCCGCGCGCGGTCGGGCAGATCGCCGAGCAGCGCGTAGAGCTCCGCGCGGCGCGCCCCGGTGTCGCGCTGGATCCGGCCGGTGGCGGGGGGAATGGGCAGCTCGGCACGCGACTTCGACGCGACGAGGGCGAGGCTCGCACCGGCGGCCGTGGCCTTCAGGAAGGAACGACGCGGCAGCTTCGACATGGCGCCTCCTGGGTTATCGCCGGTCCTTCGGGAGCGTGAGGATCAGCACGCCGGCCGCGGCCAGCGAGAGCGCGAGGTAGAGCATGGCAAGAGAGAACGACCCCGTCGTCTGGCGGACGAAGCCCGTGAGGTACGGACCGACGAAGCCGCCGAGGTTGCCGAGCGAGTTCACGAGGCCGATCGCGCCCGCCGCGGCCATCCCCGACAGGAACGTCGTGGGGTACGACCACCAGACCGCCATCGGCGCGTAGGTGCCGACGGCCGCCAGCGCCATGAAGCCGCAGAACAGCCAGGGGTCGCGCGCGAAGGCGCCGCCCGCCATTCCGACGGCCGCGAGGAACATGTGCGCCGCTGCGTGCCAGCGCTTCTCGTTCCGCAGCGAGGACGAGTGGCCGGTGTAGAGCGCCGCGACCAGCGAGACGAGCATGGCGACTGCGATCGCGCGCCCGATGGCCGCGTTCGACCAGCCCGAGACCTCCTTGAGCACCGTCGGCGTCCAGTAGCTGAAGCCCCAGAAGCCCGTGATCCAGAGGAAGTACGTGGCTCCGAGCTTCAGCACCTCGCGGTCCCGGAGCGCCTCGAGGATCGTGAAGCGGCGCACGGCGGCGAGCGCTGCAGTCTCCTGCTCGCGCTGGCGCGCGAGGTACGCCTGCTCGGCGGCGCTGAGCCAGCGCGCCTCGCGCGGCGAATCGGCCATCCAGAACAAGACGATCACGCCGAAGACGACGGCGGGCGCCGCCTCGAGCAGGAACAACACCTGCCAGCCCGCGAGCCCGAAGAGCGAGACGCTCGTGAGCCAGCCGGCGAGCGGCGCTCCGACCACGCCCGAGAACTGGAGCGACGTCAGCAGCACGGCGATCGCGCGCGCCCGCTCGCCGGCCGGGAAGAAGCGGGGGATCGAGCTCGCGTAGATCACGGGGTAGAGGCTCGCCTCGGCGGCCCCCAACAGGAAGCGCAGCAGGTAGAACTCGGCTGCGCTCGTCATGAACGCCATCAGGCCCGAGACGAGACCCCAGCTGATCATGATCCGCGCGAGCCACCGGCGCGGGCCGTAGCGCTCCGCGACGAGCGCGCCCGGGATCTCGAACAGGAAGTAGCCGGCGAAGAAGATGCCGGCGCCGATGCCGAAGACCTGCGGCTCGAAGCCGAGCGCGCGGTTCATCGTGAGCGCGGCGTAAGAGATGTTGACCCGGTCGAGGTAGGCGATCGTCGAGACCACGAACAGCGGCAGCACGACGTGCCGGTACGCCTTGCGGCTCGCGCTCGCGGCGACCGGGTCCTGGCTCATGGCGCTCGGGAGTGCGCATTATGGCTATACTCCGGCCATGGCGGATCCGGACGCGCTCGCGGACGAGCTGCGGCGCGCCGACGCGCTACGGCGCGTCGTCGACGTCGCGTGCGCGCTGCTGCGGCAGGCGCGGTTGTCGCGCGCCGATGCCGAGTCCGTGGTCGACTTCGCGCGGGCGCGCGTGCTCGAGCTGTTTCCGGGCAAGGAAGACGTCTTCGAGCTGGTGCTGCGGCCTCGCTTCGCCCGGATCCTCGACGAATTCTGCGTGCTGCCGCGAGCCGATCTGCCGCGGTTCCGCACCTGACGGGAGGTAAGGATGCGCAGTCTAGGCCGCTGGACGCTGCGAGCCGTCGTCGTCGTGCTGCTCTTCACCGCCGTACCAAACGCGCCCGTGACCCATGCCCCGCGCTTCGTCGCCTCGGCCGTGGCCCTGCGCGCGGACGACAAGCCGCCGGCGAGCTGCTGCTTCTCGAACCCCGGCTACTCGGGGATCTGCGAGGTGCAGCCCACCAAGGACGAGAGCTGCGGAACGATCCTCGGCTACCTCAACAACTCGATGTCGCAGGGCAAGAGCTATTGCGGCAACACCACCCTACGCGGCGGCTGGAAGCAGGTCGTTTGCGGGAAGAAATAGAGGCTCGATGACGCGCGTCGCGCGGACGGCGCTGCTCGCGCTCTGCCTGGGTTTCGCGGCCGTCCGGCCGCTCGGCGCCTTCACGCTCGAGCAGGTGAAGGGCTATCCGTTTCCGGGCGATCTCGCCGCCGCGGCCACGGGCAGCCGCATCGCGTGGACCCTGAACGAGCGAGGCGTGCGGAACGTCTACGTCGCCGAGGCGCCGGGCTGGAAGGCGCGGCGGCTCACGAGCTACGACAAGGACGAGGCCCAGGAGCTGAGCTCGCTCCAGCTCTCGGCCGACGGCCGCTACGTGGTCTACGTGCGCGGCGGCGACCACGGCGCGAACTGGGACGAGAGCCTGCCCGTGAACCCGGACGCGGCGACCGAGCCCAGGAGCGTCTCCGTCTGGTCGGTGCCGTTCGCGGGCGGCGAGCCGAAGCTCATCGGCGAGGGCGACCTGCCGGCGGTGTCGCCGCGCGGCGACGTGGTCGCGTTCGAGAAGGACCACCAGGTCTGGTCGGCTCCGCTCGACGGCTCCGGGGCGGCCGCCAAGCTCTTCACGGCGCGCGGCGAGAACGGCGGGATCGCGTGGTCGCCCGACGGCGCGCGGCTCGCGTTCGTCTCGAGCCGGACCGCGCACTCGCTCGTCGGCGTCTACAGCGGCCCCGCGGCGCCGATCGTCTGGATCGCTCCGAGCACGTCGCGGGACTCGAGCCCGCGCTTCTCGCCCGACGGCAGGCGGCTGGCGTTCGTGCGCCGGCCCGGCGTAGGCGGCGCGCCGGTGCCGATCCTCGAGCCGCACCACCAGCCCTGGTCGCTCTGGACTGCGGACGCGACGACCGGCGCGGGCGCCCTGCTCTGGAGCGCGCCCGCGACGCTGCGCGGCTCGTTCCCGACCACCCACGGCGAAGCCAACCTGCACTGGGCGGCGGACGACCGCGTGGTCTTCCTGTCGTACCAGGACGGCTGGCCGCATCTCTATTCCGTGCCGGCCACAGGCGGCGCGCCGACGCTCCTGACGCCGGGCGAGTTCATGGCCGAGCACATCGCACTCGCTCCCGACCGGCGCTCGCTCGTGTTCGCGGCGAACACGGGCCCCGCGGCCGACGACCTGCAGCGCCGACACGTCGTGCGCGTTCCCGCCGGAAGGGCCGCGGCCGAGCTGCTGACTCCGGGCTCGGGCCTCGAGTGGTCGCCAGTCGTGACCGGGGACGGGCAGTGGGTCGCCTACCTCGCCGCGAGTCCGGAGCGGCCGCCGCTCGTCACGGTGCGGCCGGCCGCCGGCGGCGCGTCGCGGACGCTCGGGGAAGAGCGGCTGCCCGCCGACTTCCCGACGGCGGCGCTCGTCACTCCGCGCGCCGTCAGCTTCCGCTCCGAGGACGGCCTGCTGATCCACGGGCAGCTCTTCGAGCGGGCGGGCGGTCCCGCGAAGAAGCCGGCCGTCGTCTACGTCCACGGCGGCCCGCCGCGCCAGATGCTGCTCGGCTGGCACTACTCCGACTACTACGCGAACGCGTACGCGCTCAACCAGTACCTCGCGAGCCGCGGCTTCGTGGTGCTCTCGGTCAACTACCGGCTCGGGATCGGCTTCGGCTACGAGTTCCAGCGCCCGAGCCGCGCCGGAGCGCAGGGCGCCTCGGAGTACCTCGACGTGAAGGCGGCCGGGCTCTACCTGCAGGCGCTGCCGGAGGTGGATCCCAAGCGCGTCGGGATCTACGGCGGCTCCTACGGCGGCTTCCTGACCGCGCTCGCGCTCGGCCGCAACTCCGACATCTTCGCCGCCGGCGTCGACATCCACGGCGTCCACGACTTCACGGCGGCCGAGTCGGGCGCCGGCGCCGCGCTGCGCGCGGCGATCGGCTCTCCCTCGACGAAGTTCGAGCCGAACGACCGCGAGGAGGCGCTCGCGGTCGCCTGGCGCTCGTCGCCGGTCGCGAGCGTCGCGGGCTGGAGCTCGCCGGTGCTGCTGATCCACGCCGACGACGACCGCAACGTGCGCTTCAGCGAGACCGTGGACCTGGTGCGCCGGCTGCAGGCGCGCGGCGTGCCGTACGAGGAGCTGGTGGTCGTGGACGACACCCACCACTTCCTGCTGCACGCCAACCAGCTCCGCGTCGACCGCGCGATCGCCGAGTTCCTGGAGCGCCGGCTCGGGCCGCCGCTAGCCTCGGGGGGCTAGGAGCGCCCGCGGGCGGAGGGTCGAAAAAAAGGCCCCGCTCCCGGGCGGAAGCGAGGCCTCGTGGACGCGCGCCGCCTAATTGACGGCTTCGCTCTTGACCCTGATTTCCTTGGCCACCATCTTGCCGTTCATTTCCGCGTACGACACGTGAACGGACTGCTTCGCGGAGAGGAAATCGCTCAGCTGAGGCACCTTTCCGCCGTCCTTGACCGCGGCCAGCTTGTGGCTGCCGCCCTTGACGAGCACGGTCGTGTTCGTGTCGACGGCAAAGTTCCAGTCCTTGCTCGCGCTGTCGGTGACCACGAAGCCGGACCCGCTCACGGACTTCACGGTTCCGTCCGCCGTCATTTCGCCGGCGGCGGCGAGGTTCGCGACGAAGAGCACGGCCAGGCACATCACGATCTTGCGTACCATCGTCATTGCCTCCTTCAGTGGGCTTGCGTGCAGGCCACCTGGCCGGAATCTAGTCTCGGTTGCGGCCCCGTGCAAGCAATTGGACGTCGCTCAATGGATCTCGGGCTCGGGAACGGGCGCCGTCCCCTGCAGGAAGTCGAAGTCGCAGCCCTGGTCGGCCTGCGTGACGTGGCGCGCGTATAGCGCGCCGTAGCCGCGCGGGTGCGGGAACTCGGGCTTCTTCCAGAGCGCCCGGCGCCGCGCGAGCTCCGCGTCTGACAGGCGCAGCGCGAGCCGGCGGGCGTCCACGTCGAGCTCGATCACGTCGCCGTCCTGGACGAGCGCGAGCGGGCCGCCCACGAACGACTCGGGCGCCACGTGCAGCACGCAGGCACCGTAGCTCGTGCCGCTCATGCGCGCGTCCGAGATCCGCAGCATGTCGCGGACGCCCTGCTGCAGGAGCGGCTTCGGGATCGGCAGCATCCCCCACTCCGGCATGCCGGGGCCGCCGAGCGGGCCGGCGTTCTGGAGCACCAGCACCGAGTCCGGCGTCGCCCCGAGCGCGGGATCGTCGATCCGGCGCTCGAGGTCGTTGTAGTCGCGGAACACGACGGCTTTTCCCGCATGCCGCCGCAGCCGCGGCTCCATCGCGCTGTGCTTGATCACCGCGCCGTCCGGCGCCAGGTTTCCGCGCAGCACGGCGAGGCCGCCTTCGGCCCCGAGCGGCCTCTCGCGCGTCGCGATCACGGCGTCGTTGTGCACGAGCGCCCCCTCCAGGCTCGAGGCGAGCGTCGTGCCCGCCACGGTCGCGGCTTCCAGGTGCAGCAGGTCACGGAGCCGCCCCATCAGCCCGCGCAGCCCGCCCGCGTAGTGGAAGTCCTCCATCAAATACTCGCCGGAGGGCCGAATGTTGGCGAGCCGCGGCGTCGTCCGCGAGAGCTCGTCGAAGCGCTCGAGCGACAGCGGCACCCCCGCACGGCCCGCCATCGCCACCAGGTGGATGAGCGCGTTCGTCGAGCCGCCCGCCGACATCACGACCCGGATCGCGTTGTCGAAGGCCTTAGCCGTCAGCACGTCGCGCGGCTTCTGGTCCTCGAGCACCATCTCGACGATGCGGCGGCCCGTCTCGGTCGCGAGCCGCGAGTGGTTCGAGTCGACGGCCGGGATCGAGGAGGCGCCGGGCAGCGAGAGGCCGAGCGCCTCGGTCGCGATCGCCATCGTCGAGGCGGTGCCCATCGTCATGCAGGTGCCGGGCGAGCGTGCGATGCCGTCCTCGATCTCGCGCCAGGCGCAGTCGTCGATCGTGCCCGCCCGCAGCTCGGCCCAGTACTTCCAGACGTCGCTGCCGCTGCCGAGCACACCGCCGCGGTAGTTGCCGCGCAGCATCGGGCCGGCCGGCAGGAAGATCGCGGGCAGGTTCATGCTGGTCGCGCCCATCACGAGCCCGGGCACGGTCTTGTCGCAGCCGCCCATCAGCACGACGCCGTCGATCGGGTTGGCGCGCAAGAGCTCCTCCGCGTCCATCGCGAGCAGGTTGCGATAGAGCATCGGGCTCGGCTTCATGAACGTCTCGCCGACCGACAGCGCCGGCATCTCGAGCGGGAAGCCGCCCGCCTGCCACACACCGCGCTTCACCTCCTCGGCGCGGGTGCGGAAGTGAGCGTGGCAGGTGTTGGCGTCGCTCCAGGTGTTGAGGATCGCGATCACCGGCTTGCCGCGGAAATCGTCGGTGGCGTAGCCGAGCTGCTTCGCGCGCGAGCGGTGGGTGAAGGCGCGCAGGCTTTCCGGGCCGAACCAGCGGTGGCTGCGCAGCTCCTCGGGCGTCTTGCGACGCTTCGCGTTCACGCCGGCATCATACAAGACGCCGGCCAGGCGTCGCTGCCGACGAGTAGAATGAGCGCTTCGTCCCGCCGGCACGTCCGGCGCGAAGGGAGGCGCCGCGATGAAGACGACCGCCGTCTCGCTCGAGGACCTGCAGGGCGTCTTCGCAGTGCCGCCGCTCGCCCGGCGCGCCGGCGCCTCTCGCCCGCTCGACCTCGCCGAGAACGACCGGCTCGTGCGCCACATGTCGGAAGGCGGGCTCAGCCGCTTCCTCTACGGCGGCAACGCCTTCCTCTACCACCTGACGCTCGCCGAGTACGCGGAGCTCCTCGACTGGATGAGCGGGATCGTCGGCTGGGCGATCCCGAGCCTCGGCCCGTCTTTCGGCCGCGCGATGGACCAGGCACCGCTGCTGCGCCGCTACGGCTTCCCGTGCGCGATGGCGCTTCCTTGCGGCGATCCGCGCGACGCTCTCGGGCTCGAGGCGGGCCTGCGCGAGATCGCCTCCGCCGCGGGCATGAGCCTGATCCTCTACCTGAAGAGCGAGGACGGCTTCGGCTCGGACCCGGCGAAAGGCCTCGACGCCGTCGCGCGGCTCGTCGCCGACGGCACCTGCGTCGCGATCAAATACGCCGTAGTGCGCCAGGACCCGAGCGTGGATCCGTACCTCGCGGCGCTCCTCGAGCGCGTCGACCGCCGCCGCATCGTTAGCGGGATCGGCGAGCGGCCGGCGATCGCCCACCTGCACGGCTTCCGCCTGCCGGGCTTCACGACCGGCTCGGGCTGCTTGGCCCCCGCGCTCACGAGCGCGCTCTTCGCCGCTTGCACGCGCGCGGACTGGAGCACGGCCGAGCCGCTGCGCTCGCGGTTCCTGCCGCTCGAGGACCGCCGCGACGAGTGGGGGCCGGCGCGCGTGCTGCACGCGGCCACCGAGCTCGCCGGCGTCGCCAAGACGGGCCCGATCCCGCCGTTCGTGACGGCGCTCGCCTCCGACGAGCGGGCCGCCCTCGAGCCGGTCGCGCGCGAGCTGCTGCGCCTCGACTCCGAGAAACGCGCCGCCGTGGTCGCCCGTTAGGCTATTTCGTCAGCTTCCCGACGAGCCGCGGGCGCTTGCGTTCGCCGAAGGCGACGTTGTACTCGGTGTCGACGGCGAGCTCGTCGCCCTTCCACTGGAAGGCGAGCGTCTGGACGAACGGCGTCTCGTACGCGGCGAGCTTCGCCGTGAACGTGTCGTCGGCAGTCCAGGCCCCGCTGCCCGCCATCTTCTCGGCGACGCCGTTCGTGAGCAGGCGGTCGCCGCGCAGCCACGCGCCGCGGCCGCACGGAAGGCGGCTGTCCTTGCCGTCCTGGCGCACGACGATCACCGCGCGGTCCTTCGCGAACTCTACGGCCACCGACTCGAGCTTCGCGTCGTTCGCCGGGAACACGTAGCGCTTGCCCGAGACCTTGGCGGCGAGCGGCTTCGTGGCCTCGCCGGCCGGAGGCGGAAGCGTGAGGCCCGCGAGCTTGCGGCGAAGCGCGGTCACCGCAGCCGGGTCCTCGGGCAGCGCCTGCGGCTGCAGCGCCGGCAGGATGTTGTCCCAGACCAGACTCATGACGCCTGCCAGATCGCGCGTGCCGCTCGTGATCGCGACGACCGCGTCCTGCTCCGGCATCACGATGCAGAACTGGCCGAAGGCGCCGTCGCCCCGGTAGAGGCCGTGGCGGCAGCGCCAGAACTGGTAGCCGTAGCCCTGCTCCCAGTCGGAGGTCGGGCTGCTGCCGTTCGAGGTCTGACGAGCGGTCGCCTCGGCGATCCACTCCGCCGAGAGCAGCCGCTTGCCCCGCCACTCGCCCTTCTGCAGGTAGAGCTGGCCGAAGCGCGCGATGTCCTCGGTCCGGATCCGCAGGCCGAAGCCCCCGAGCGTGATGCCCTGCTTGCTCGCGTCCCAGGTCGGGTCCTGGATCCCGAGCGGCTCGAAGAGGCGCGGGCGCAGGTAATCGAGCACCGTCTGGCCCGTCGCCTTCTGGACCATGGCCGAGGCCATGTACGTGGCCGGCGTGTTGTACCAGAAGTGCGTGCCCGGCTTGTGCGCGACGGGGAGCGAGAGGAAGACCCGGGTGAGCTTGTCGTCGCCGTCGAAATGGAACGCCGAGACGTCCTCGGCGTGCTGGCCGGTGTTCATGCGCAAGAGATCGCGGAGCCGCATCGCCTTCAGGTTGTCGCTCGGGGCGGCCGGCGCGTCCTCGGGGAACGCGGCGAGCACGGAGTCGTCGAGGCTCAGCTTGCCTTCGCTGATCGCCATCCCGACCGCGGTCGAAGTGAAGCTCTTGCTGAGCGAGAACATCACGTGCGGGTCGTCCTTCCCGTAAGGCGCCCACCAGCCTTCCGCGACCACCTTCCCGTGGCGCAACACCATCACGCTGTGGACGGCGTCGATCTTCGCCTCGGCGCCCTCGACGAAGGCCTGGATCGCAGACGCCTTGATGCCCTGGGACTCGGGATCGGCGCGCGGGAGGTCGTTGGTCTTCGCGGCGTCGGCCCACGCAGACCCGCTGCCCGACAGGAAGAGGAGGACGAGGATCGCAGTGAAGAGCCGGCCGAGACGTTCCATGGCCGAGATTCTACGGGATGAGCCGAAGACCGAGTGTCAGGACTCCATGGACCGGCCGACCGGGGGGCTGAGCGCCCCCCGAACCCCTGCTCGCGAGGGCAGGCGCAGCGAGAGCACGAGCGCCGCCTGCAGCACGAGCGCGCCCGCGAGCAGCAGCAGGCCGCCGCGATAGCCGTGGGTCTCTTCGCGCAGCACCCCCATCGCCCACGGCCCGATCTGGCCGCCGAGGTTGCCGACGGCGTTCACGAGCGCGATGCCGGCGGCCGCGGCGGTGCCGCCCAGGAACAGCGGCGGGATCGCCCAGAACGTCGGCTGCACGCTGCGCTGGCCCATCTGGCAGACCGTCAGGCTCACGATCAGCAGCAGCGGGTCGGCCTGGAACGCGGCCGCGAGCGCGAGGCCGAACGCCGCCACCAGCGAGCTGCCCGCGACGTGCCACCTTCGCTCTCCGGTGCGGTCGGAGTGCCGGCCCACGAGCACCATCGCGACGAGCGCGAACGCGAACGGCACCATCACCGCCACGAAGCTGCGGTGGCCGAGCGCGTCCTCGATCATCCGCGGCAGCCAGAGGAAGATGCCGTAGGTGACGGTCGTGTTCAGGCCGTAGATCAGGCACAGCAGCAGCACCCGCGCGTCGAGGAGGCTCCGCCACGAGGCGCCGTGCCGCACCCGCGCCGCGCGCTCGCCGGCCATCTCCGCGCTCAGCCAGGCGCGCTCGTCGGCCTCGAGCCAGTCGGCCTGCTCCGGCCGATCGGTCAGGACCCAGAGCGCGGCGAGGCCGAGCAGCACCGCCGGCAGGCCCTCGACCAGGAACAGCCAGTGCCAGCCCTTCACGCCGAGCCAGCCGTCGAGCCGCAGCAGCGCTTCGGAGAGCGGCGCCCCGACGAGGATCGCGACCGGCGCCGCCGTCATGAAGAGCGCGCCGTTCTTCGCGCGCTCGCGCGCCGGGATCCAGTAGGTCAGGTAGAGGACGATCCCCGGGAAGAAGCCCGCCTCCGCGACGCCGAGCAGCACCCGCATCGCGTAGAAGCTCCACTTGCCGGTGACGAACACCGTCGCCATCGAGACCAGGCCCCACACGATCAGGATCCGCGCGATCCACAGCCGCGCCCCCACCTTCTCCAGCATCAGGTTGCTCGGGATCTCGAACAGGAAGTAGCCGAGGAAGAAGAGCCCGGCGCCGAAGCCGTACTCCGCGGCGCCGAGGCCGAGCTCGTGCTGCAGGACGCCGCTCACGAAGCCGACGTTGACGCGGTCGATGTACGCGCCGACGTAGCCGAGGAAGCCGAACGTGACGAGCCGGCGCGTGACGCGGGCGAGCGCGCGGCGGGCGAGCGCGTCCGTGCCCGGCTCGCCCGTCAGGGACGCGCCCGCGGGATCACGACCGCGTGGCCGTCGTACACGACGCTGCTCGTTGCGGGCGGAGTCGCCGAGTGCGGCACCGGCGTCTCGGGCGAGACGAACACGACCTTCACCTGCCGCTTCTCGAGCATGCCGGGGAACGAGCCGGCGCGTGTCCCGATCGTCAGCGTGCCCTTCACCTCGTCCCAGGAGAGCGGGATCGTCGCGAACTGGCCCTGCTCGTAGCCGTAGCTCACGCCGTCGTCCTCGTAGAGCTCGAAGCTTCCGCTCTTTCCCGCGTAGACCCAGAGCGTGAGCGGGTCGGCCGGCTTCTCGGCCGTGTACTGGAGCTCGGGCCCCATCGGCAGGATCGAGCCGGCGCGCACGAAGACCGGCAGCGACTCGTAGGGGGCGGCGGCCATCAGGCGCTGGCCCGGCTCCTTGAAAACGCCCGTCCAGAAGTCGTACCAGCCGTCGCGCGGCGCGCTCGCCGCGGGCGCCGGGTCGCGCGGCAGGTACACCTCGCGCTGCGTGAGGCCCGGTGCGGTCACCGGGCTCACCAGCAGGCCCGGCCCGAGCAGGAACTCGTCGCCGATCGCGCTGACGGCGGGATCGAGGCGGAACTCCGCGACCAGCGGCCGCATCAGCATCGCGTCGCGGCGCGTCACCGCCGCCGCGAGCGAGTAGGTGTAGGGCAGCATGCGGTAGCGCAGCCGGTCGAAGGCGAGCTGGCTGCGGTAGGCGCGGTGCTCGGGGCCGCCGAAGTACCACATCTCGCGGTACGGGAACTCCCCGTGCGCACGCAGCAGCGGGCAGAAGCTCGCGTACTGGAACCAGCGCGTGAAGAGCTCGCGCCACTCCTCGACGTCTTCGGGCTTCGGGTCCTGGCGCGCCCACTTGCGCGGCGGGGCGAAGCCGCCGATGTCGGTCGTCCACCAGGGAATGCCGGAGAGAGCCATGTTGAGACCGGCCGGCACCTGCCGGCGGAGGCTGTCCCAATCGCTCGAGACGTCCCCCGACCAGGTGGCCGCGGCGTAGCGCTGGCTGCCCGCGTAGGCCGAGCGCGTGAGGATGAAGACGCGCTTCGTCGGGTCGGCGGCGCGCTGGCCCTCGTAGAAGGTCTGGCTGCTCGCGACCACGTAGGCGTTCGCCATGCGCGCGCCCGAGCCGAGCGCCGTCGGGTTCATCGCCGCCTTGAGCGCTCCCGGCGTGCCTTCGCCCACGAGCTCGGGCTCGGTCGCGTCCAGCCACCAGGCGTCGACGCCCTTGCTGAAGAGCGCGTCGTTCACCTGCGACCAGAAGAGCTTGCGCGCGTCGGGGTTGAAGGCGTCGTAGAAGGTGTGGACGTGGCCGAGCCAGTCGGTGGTCGGGCGCTTGAGCGTCTCGGGATAGAGGAAGCCGCGCGCCTGCATCGCCTTGAAGTTGTCGGTCGTGGTGTAGAACTTCGGCCAGACCGAGATCATGAACTTCGCGTGCCAGCGCTCGTGGATCTCGCGCAGCCAGCCGACGGGATCCGGGAAGCGCTCGGGGTCGAACTGGTGCGAGCCCCACTGGTCGGGCTTCCAGTACTGCCAGTCCATCACGATCGTGTCGATCGGGATGCCGCGCTGCCGGAACTCGGCGAGCGTGTCCGTGACCTCTTTCGCCGTCTTGTAGCGCTCGCGGCTCTGGAAGAGGCCGAGCGCGAAGCGCGGCATGAGCGGCGCCTGGCCGGTCAGCTTGCGGTAGCCCGCGACGACGTCGCCGAGCTCGGGGCCGTAGACGAAGTAGTAGTCGATCCCGTCGCCGACCTCGGACCAGAGCGAGGTCGATGTCGAGCGCGGCGGCGTCTTCCACTTGAGCCGCATCGTCCCCTCGCCCTCGTCGCGGTGCCACTCGAGCCGCAGCTTGTGGCGTTCGTGGGCCGAGGCCAGGCTGAGCCGCGCCGAGTCCCACCACGGCAGCCAGCCCTGGCGCCAGGTAGAGAAGAGCTCGCGGCCGTCGAGCCAGAGCCGCACCCCGTTGTTCGAGAACGTCATCAGGTCGTAGTCGCCCGCGCCTTCGAACTCGATCTCGCCGTCCCAGGTGACGCACGCCTCGCCGAGCGCGAGCTTCGGGTGGAGCGCGGGGTTCGCGACCTGCGGCGTGTTGTGGATCGCCGAGATGGCCGGCCGATCCTCCGGCGCGCCCCACGCGATCTGCGGGTCGACCCGCGTGGCGACCACCGTGCCGGCCTCGCAGCTTCCCTGGCGGTAGCTGCCGGTGAGCCCACCAGGTTTGCCGGCGGCGTCGTAGAGATTCTTCGCGGGAACGTGCACCGGCTCGCGCCGGTCGCCGAACTTGGTCTGCGACGTGTTGTCCCAGAGCAGGCCGTAGCCGCGGCTCGAGACCAGGAACGGCACCACGTCCACGATGTTGAGCTGGTAGAGGTCGAGGTCGTGGCCGGCGAAGTCCATGAGCCCGTTCTGGTGTGCGCCGAGCCCGTAGAAGGACTCGCCCGAGGCGGGCTCGAACTCGGCCTGCACGTGGGAGGTCTGCTCGCCCATCACCTCGGCCGGCTCGATCCTTCGCGCGACGCCCTCCTTCTCGGCGAGCAGGACGCGGCCCTCGGCGTCGCGGAACGAGAGGCGTCCCTCGGGCAGCGTCACGCGCACCACGAGCCGCCGGGTCGCGAGCTCGAAGCCGTCGGCGAGCGTCCGCACGTCGAACGCCGTCGGCTGGCACGCCCCGGCCACGGTCGAGATCGACTGGCGCGAGAAGAAGCTCCCGGGCCTGGCGTCGAGCACGCGCACGACGTCGTCGCGGCACGCGCGCAGCTCGAGCCGACGAGCGCCGAGGCTCACG
>Ga0335076_10002684_pt1 | contig 17713 bp, 17 predicted proteins | sample Lox_Sample_25_FD_206717 | JGI IMG/M metagenome (GOLD analysis project Ga0335076, IMG submission 206717) | Soil microbial communities from Loxahatchee National Wildlife Refuge, Florida, United States - Lox_Sample_2.5 | ecosystem: Environmental > Terrestrial > Soil > Wetlands | place: USA... | reverse complement strand
GGCGAGGGGCGCGGTTTCGAGATCGCGCAGGGGCGATTGGGCCCCGGGCGCATCCATCACGCCATGCGCCTCATCGGGCTTGCCGAGCGTGCGCTCGAGAAGATGTGTCGCCGCGTCAAGACACGCGTCGCCTTCGGCCGTCCGGTAGCCGAGCAGACGGTGACGCTCGAGCGCATCGCCGAGTCGCGTATCCGCATCGATCAGGCGCGGCTGCTCGTCTACAAGGCGGCCTGGCTCATGGACACGGTCGGCAACAAGGCGGCGCGCGCCGAGATCGCCATGATCAAGATCGCGGCCGCCGACACCGCCTGCCAGGTCATCGACTGGGCCATTCAGGCGCACGGCGCCGCGGGCTTGTCGGACGACTTCGAGCTGGCGAGCGCCTACGCGCATGCACGCTCCATCCGGCTCGCCGACGGACCGGACGAGGTGCACCGCAATCAGATCGGGAAGATCGAGCTGGCCAGGCACGCTTGAGCCTCGCCGGGCAGGAATTCGCAGGCACGATGCCGGTTCCGGAACGGCAGCGGTTCGATACGGCCGCGCTCGAGCGCTACCTGCGCGGCGAGATTCCGGGCTTCACGGGGCCCCTGACGGTCGAGCAGTTTCGCGGCGGCCAGTCGAATCCCACCTTTCTCCTCACGACGGGCGAGGGCTCGCGCTACGTCCTGCGCCGTAAGCCTGCCGGGCAGCTCCTGCCGTCGGCGCACGCGGTAGATCGCGAGTTTCGCGTGACGCGCGCGCTCCATGGCCACGGCGTACCGGTGGCGCAGCCGATCTGCCTGTGCGAGGACCAGGCTGTCATCGGCACCATGTTCTACGTCATGAGTTACGTGCGCGGGCGCAACTTCTGGGACCCGCGGCTCCCGGGTGTGCCGCCTGCCGAGCGCGCCGCCATCTACGACGAGATGAATCGCGTCATGGTGAGCCTCCACAGCCTCGACTTCGCGGCGCTCGGACTCGCCGACTACGGCAAGCCCGGCAACTACTTTGCGCGGCAGATCGCTCGCTGGAGCAAGCAGTACCGCGCCTCCGAGACCGGGCGCATCGAGGCGATGGAGAGGCTTCTCACCTGGCTGCCGGCGAACATTCCGGCAGGTGATGAGACCGCGCTGGTGCACGGCGACTACCGCATGGACAACATGATCTTCGCTGAGGATGGGCCGCGGATGCTCGCGGTGGTCGATTGGGAGCTCTCGACGCTCGGCCACCCGCTCGCGGACTTCTCCTATCACGTGATGCTGTGGCGGGTCGAAGCGGGGGAAATCCCGGGGCTCAAGGGGATCGACCTCGCGGCGCTCGGAATACCGACGGAGGCGCAGTACGTCGCGCGCTATTGCGAGCGTACCGGACGCGCGCCGATCGAGCCTTCGGTGTGGGAGTTCTGCATGGCGTACAACCTGTTCCGCATTGCCTGCATCCGCCAGGGGATCATGCGGCGGGTGCTGGAAGGAACTGCGGCGAGCCGCCATGCCCGCGAGGCGGGCGAGCGGGCCCGGGAGACGGCTGAGCTCGCCTGGCGCCAGGTCGAGGAGCATCTGGGCGGCTGAGGGACCCGGTTCGGCGGGTCGGACTCGCCCCTATTTAAAGGAGAGGCGTGGTCCGTGCCGGGAGGCACAGTTTTTTCTCCCAAGCCATTGATTCGGAAGCACCGGGGCGCTGGCCGGCATTGCAGTGCGCGGGGCGTTTCAGTATATTTCGCGCCCCTTTGATTCAAAGGGGGCGTACGCGCGTAGGTCTCGGCATACCGCGGCGCTTACTCCTTGCCGCACCGGCTAAGCCTTAAGTCCGGGTGGCTCAATCCGTAAGGAGACTATAGATGAGGCATTACGAGATCGTTTTCCTCGTGCATCCCGATCAGAGCGAGCAGGTGCCCGCGATGATCGAGCGCTACAAGGGCATGATTGCTTCCGGCGGCGGCCACGTGCACCGCCTGGAGGACTGGGGCCGGCGCCAGCTGGCCTACCCGCTGGCCAAGGTGCATAAGGCCCACTATGTGCTGATGAACGTCGAGTCGGACCAGAAGACGCTCGATGAGCTCACCGGCGCCTTCCGTTTCAGCGACGCGGTGCTGCGCCACCTGGTGGTGAGCATGGATGCCGCGGTCACCGAGCCCTCGCCGATGGCCAAGGCCGCGGACGAGGAGGGCGAGGGCGGCGGCGGCCGGCGCCGCGAGCGCGCGCGCGATGAGTCGCCGGTGAGCGCCGATGACGACGACAATTCGGCCTCGGACAGCGCCTGAATGACGCACCCCGCATCGCTCCAGGCACAGTAAACTGCAACCGAATTCGTGAGGATCTGATCCATGGCAATGTCCAGAGGACACGGTGGGGGCGGCGGCAGCCGCTTCTCACGCCGTAAGAAGTTCTGCCGCTTCACCGCCGAGGGCGTGAAGCAGATCGACTACAAGGATCTCGCGACGCTCAAGGCCTACGTCACCGAGACGGGCAAGATCGTTCCGAGCCGCATCACCGGCACCAAGTCCTTCTACCAGCGGCAGCTCGCGGTGGCGATCAAGCGCGCGCGCTTCCTCGCGCTGCTGCCCTACACCGATCAGCACTGAGGGCGTAGCCGTGCAAGTCATTCTTCTGCAGAAGGTTGCCAACCTCGGCAACATCGGTGATCGCGTCAAAGTGCGCTCGGGCTACGGGCGCAATTTCCTCCTGCCGCAGGGCAAGGCGACCCTCGCCACGGCCGAGAACATCGCGCGCTTCGAGGCGCGGCGTGCGGAGCTCGAGGCCGCCGCTCGCGAGCACCTGACCTCGGCCACGGACCGCGCGGCCGCCCTGAAGGACTTCAAGCTCACGATTCACGCCAAGGCCGGCACCGAAGGCAAGCTGTTCGGCTCCATCGGCACGGCCGACATCGCCGAGGCATGCACCAGGGCGGGCTTCAACGTCGAGCGCAGCGAAGTGCGCCTGCCTTCGGGGCCGCTGCGCATGATCGGTGAGCACTCGGTGAGCCTGCACCTGCACGCCGACGTCGACGTGCCGCTGGCGGTGACGATCGTTCCGGAAGAGTAGTCACCAGGGCAGCCGGTGGCCGGTTCCGCCAAAGCGCGCGATTCAGGCTCGGTCGCCCTGATTGACGCACCCGCGCCGCCGCACTCGGTCGAGGCGGAGCAGGCGGTGCTCGGCGGACTGCTGCTCGATCCGATCGCCTGGGACCAGGTGGCGGACGTCGTGCGCCGCGAGGACTTCTACCGCCCCGATCATCAGCTCATCTTCGGCGGCATCGCCGCCGTGGCCGGCGAGGGCAAGCCCTGCGATGCCGTCACCGTCGCCGGCTACCTCGAGCGCTCGGGTGAGCTCGAGAAGGCAGGCGGCCTCGCGTACCTCAGCTCCATCGCCCGTGACACTCCGACAGCGGCCAACGTGCGCGCCTACGCGCAGATCGTCCGCGAGCGCTCGCTGCTGCGGCAGCTGATCCAGGCCGGCACGCAGATCGCCGCCGGCGTCTACAACAACGACGGGCAGAGCGCCCGCGATCTGGTCGATCAGGCGGAGCAGCGGGTGTTCGAGATCGCGGAAGGGGGCTTTCGCGGCCGCGACGGCGCACGTCCGGTGCGCGAGCTCCTGCCTGCCGTCATCGACCAGATCGACGAGTGGCACACCAACCCCGACAAGCTGCGGGGGCTCCCCACCGGTTTCACGGACTTCGACAAGATCACCGGCGGACTGCGGGCCGGGGACCTGGTAATCATCGCGGGGCGCCCCTCGATGGGAAAGTCGACGCTCGCCGTCAACATGGCCGAGTACGCGGCGGTGCACCCGGGTACGCGCGCCTCGGTGGCGATCTTCACTCTGGAGATGCCGTCCGACCAGGTGGTCACGCGCATGCTGGCCTCGGTCGGCGGGGTGCCGCTCGCGAGCCTGCGCAGCGGGCGCATCTCGGATGAGGACTGGGTGCGCATCACGAGCGCCACCAGCCAGTTGTCGGAGGCGAAGATCTTCGTCGATGAGACCCCGGCGCTGAATCCCGTCGAGCTGCGCGCCCGCGCGCGGCGCGTCAAGCGCGAGCATGGCCTCGATCTCGTCGTGGTCGACTATCTGCAGCTCATGCAGGTCCCGGGCACAGTGGAGAATCGCGCGACGGAAATCGCCGAAATCTCCCGCGGGCTGAAGGCGCTGGCGAAGGAGCTGCAAGTGCCGGTGATTGCGCTGTCACAGCTCAATCGAGCGGTAGAGCAGCGCGAACACAAAAGGCCGGTAATGTCGGATCTGCGCGAATGCGTTACCGGCGACACGCTGGTGTGCCTCACCGATGGCCGCCGCGTGCCGATTGCGAGCCTCGTCGGCACCGAGCCCGAGGTTTGGGCGGTGGATGAGCACCAACGATTGGTCACCGCTCGCTCGGACAAGGTATGGAAGGTCGGGCGCCGTCCCATTCTGAAGGTTCAGCTTGCGAGCGGACGCTTCATTCGGGTCACCGCGAAGCATCGTTTACTGGCTGGCGGGGGTTGGACGACCGCAAGCAGCCTCGGAGCTGGCGACCGACTGGCTCTGGCGCGGCGGATTCCGGCGCCTAGCCAGCCACAGTCGTGGCCCGACTACTGGATCGTGCTGCTTGCCCACCTGGTTGGCGACGGCAGCTACCTGGTGCATCAACCGCTGCGCTACACGACGGCGTCCGAAGAGAACAGCGCTGCGGTTCGTGGGGCAGCCGAGATGTTCGGATGTCGCGTGAATCGTCACGAGGGTGCAGGAAACTGGCATCAGCTGGTGATCAGTGGCAACGGGAACCGCTGGTCTCCTGCCGGCGTCGGCAAGTGGCTCAAAGACCTCGGCATTTTTGGTCAGCGTTCGCGCGAGAAGCGCCTGCCCGGCGAAGTATTTTCGCTGCCGGACGAGCAGGTCGCATTGTTGTTACGCCACTTGTGGGCCACGGACGGCACGATCTCGCCGCGCAAGCGCGGACAGCGCGGCAGCCATGGCGTGCACTTCTCCACTGCCAGTCGTGGCCTGGCGGACGATGTTGCCGCACTGCTTCTTCGTCTCGGCATTGTGGCTAGAATTCACACCGTCAATGCCGGGTACCAGCAGCCGATTCACATGGTCTGGGTCAGCGGGGCCGAGTCTCAGAGGGCCTTTCTGCGTCGAGTTGGGGCCTTCGGCCCCCGGCGTGGCCCGGCTACACTGCTCAACGAGGCACTCCGAGGCGTCCGGGCGAACACCAACGTCGATACGCTGCCGCTTGAGACCTTTGCCACGGTGCGAGCGGAAATGCTTGCGCGTGAGATAACGCCGCGAATGATCGCGCGCCTCCGCGGAACCGTAGCATCCGCTCGACAGTTCAACTTCTGTCCGAGCCGAGCGTACATGGCAGAGTACGCAGAGTTACTCGAGTCGCCAGCGCTCGCGCAATGGGCTTCCTCAGACCTTTTCTGGGACCGTGTGGTCTCAATCGAGGCTGCAGGCGAAGAAGAAGTCTTCGATCTAACAGTTCCGGGCGTTGCCAATTGGCTTGCGGACGGGATTGTTTCCCACAACTCGGGAAGCCTTGAACAGGATGCAGACATCATCCTGCTCATCTACCGCGAAGAGGTCTACGACAAGAACACCACCAAGAAGGGCATCGCGGAGATCGATCTCGTCAAGCACCGCAACGGCGAGATCGGCACCTTCCTGCTCACCTTCCAGGGGCAGTTCACGCGCTTCGCCAACTACGCCTCCGACTCCTACGCCGAGGGTGTGCTGCGGTGAGCCGGCTCATCCGGGCCGTCATCGAAACAAGCGCGCTGCGGCACAACCTCAACACCATCCGCGAGCGGGCGCGGCGCGCGCGTGTCATGGCGGTGGTCAAAGCCAACGCCTACGGACACGGGCTCGTGCCGACCGCGTTGTCGCTCGCCGACGCCGACGCCTTCGCTGTGGCGCGGCTCGAGGAGGGGCTGGCGCTGCGCGCGGCCGGAATCACCCAGCCCATCGTGCTGCTCGAGGGTGTGTTCACGGCCGAGCAGCTGCTCGAGGCCGCACGTCACGGCTTCGATCTCGTGGTGCACGATGCACTGCAGGTCGAGCTCCTCGAGGAGATGACGGGCTCGCACCGCTTCGTGCTGTGGATCAAGATCGACACCGGCATGAACCGCCTCGGCTTCCCGCCGCGCGACTTCGCATCAGCCCTCGAGCGGGTGCGGCGCCTGCACCCTGCGCCGCTGGAGATTCGCCTGCTCACGCATCTCGCGTGCGCCGACGAGCGCGACGGGCTCATGACCGGCGAGCAGCTCACGCGCTTTCGCGTCGCGACGCGCGGGCTCGACTACTCGGTAAGCATCGCCAACTCCGCCGGCGTTTTCGGCGATGCGCATTTGAACGGTGATTGGGTGCGCCCGGGCCTGGCGCTCTACGGCGCCTCGCCCTTCGCCGACAGCTCGGCTGCGCAGCTGGGCCTCAGAGCGGTCATGAGTCTCGAGTCCTCCGTGATCGCCGTGCGGCATATCAGCGCCGGTGAGACCGTCGGCTACGGTGCGGCATGGAAGGCGGCACGTGACTCGGTCATCGCGATCATCGCCGCCGGCTATGGCGATGGGCTGCCGCGCAATCTCCCGGCCGGTACGCCGGTGCTGGTTGACGGTACGCGTGCGCCGCTCGTCGGACGCGTATCGATGGACATGATCGCGGCGGATGTCACGGGGTTCCCCGATGTGCACGTCGGCACGCCGGCCGTGCTCTGGGGTGCGGGACTGCCGGTGGAAGAGATCGCGCGGCACGCCGGCACCATCCCCTATGAGCTCCTCTGCAGCGTGAGCCAGCGCGTACCGCTCGAGCTGCGCTAAAAACCTCACTGGCGCCGCAGCCGGGGATCGCTCACTGCCGTTTCTGAGCTGCCCCTGGCCGCAAGTGCCTCGCCGGCCGCCCGCCCGCGCGTTTAAGCTCTGCCTGGTTGCGCGCCCCTCACACGAGAGCCCCGCCGTGCCGAGCGATTCACGCCTCATCGATCTTAGCCATACCATCGAGGACGGGATGATCACCTACCCCGGACTCCCCGCACCGCATATCTGCGACTTCCTCAGTCGCGAGGCCTCGCGCGGCCGCTACGCACACGACACCACCTTTCAGATCGGGCGCATCGACATGGTCGCGAACACCGGCACCTATATCGACAGTCCGTTCCACCGCTACGCGGACGGCGAGGACATCTCACAGCTCACGCTCGCGAGGCTCGCCGACCTGCCGGCGGTCGTGGTGAGCGCGACCGCTCACCGGGCGATCGACGTCCCGGATCTCGAGTCAAGCGATGTGCGCGGCCGGGCGGTGCTGGTGCACACGGGCTGGGCGCGGCACTGGCGCACCGAGCGCTACGGCCAGGGCCATCCGTTCCTCACCGCCGCGGCGGCTCGCTATCTCAGGGAGCAGGGGGCCCGGCTCGTCGGGATCGATTCCCTCAACATCGACGACACGGCGGACGGCGAGCGTCCGGTGCATACCACGCTGCTCTCGGCGGGGATCCCGATCGTCGAGCACCTGCGTGGGCTCGAGGAGTTACCGGCCTCGGGATTCGCCTTCAGCGCGGTGCCGCCGCCCGTGCGCGGCATGGGATCGTTCCCGGTGCGCGCCTACGCAAGGGTGTGACGGAGTAACGGGCCGACGAAATTACGGCGCAGGGTCGGCAGAGCGCAGGCGGCAAAAGCCGCGGCTCTTGCCGGCGGTCTACGGAGTAATGTCCGCCGAAATCGCTTGCTGCGATTTTGGCCTAATTCAGAAAGAACCCCATCTTCACCCCGGCGAGCTGAATGACATCGTTGTCGTTGAGCTTGGTCGCCTGGGCGCCGATCGGCGTGCCGTTGAGGAGGGGGAAGTCGCCGTCCTTGCCGCTGTCGACGTGCACGATGTAGTAGGCCTCGGCCCGCCGCGTGATGGCGGCGACCTGCACCCCGGGTCTGCCTAAGGTGGTGAGGGCCTTGCTGAGCTCGACCTCGCGGCCGGCGAAGGCACCCGAGAGCACCTGCAGCTTCGCCTTCTTGATCGCGGCGGCGCCGTCGGCGAGTGCCCGCGAGCGGCCGGTGGCGGTGAGCGCGTTCGAGACCTTGTCGGCCACCTCGGTTGCGCTGCGCACCTTGTCGACGGGGCGCGCGGAGGGCTGGATGACCATGGTCTTCTCGAACTCATCCTGTGCCTCGTCGTCCTCGACGAAGCGCAGCTGGTGGTGACCGACCGTGATCACGTCACCGTGCTGCAGGGCATGCTTCTTGATGAGCTTGCCGTTGACGTAAGTGCCGTTGGTGCTGTTCAGATCCTCGAGGAACGAATCGTTGAGGATGTTGATGATCAGCGAGTGGTGGCCGCTGACGGCAGCATTGTCGATGCGGATGTCATTGTCAGGGAGGCGGCCGATCGTGTACCGCTCCTTGTTCATGTTGTATTCCGCCATCACCTGGCCGTCCAGGCTCAAGACCAACCTTGCCATTGCTAGCCCCTATCGCTATTCATGATCAGCCGAACCAACTCAGGATCTTGTCGAAAATCTTGGTGCGAGCCGGAAACGCGTCCTGGATATGCGCCATGACCACCGAGATGTTGTCCCGGCCTCCATTGTCATTGGCCAGCTGAATCAACTGTTTGGCGACCGTATCCAGATTAGCACTAAAGGTGTTTATGGTTAAATGGATATCTTCATCCTCGACCATATCGGACAGCCCGTCCGAGCACAGGATGAAGAATTCACCCCGATTGACGGGGTATTCCTGGATTTCCACCTCGACTTGAGGCTCGACCCCCAGGGCCCGGGTCACGTAGTTCTTGTTGGACGCCCGCTGCGCTTCCTCGGCGGAGTAGAAGCCGCGGTCCACGAGCTCCTGCAGGAGCGAGTGGTCCATGGTCACCTGCTCGAGCTTGTCACCGCGCTGGCGGTAGAGGCGCGAGTCGCCGACGTGGGCGATGGTTATCTTGTTGTCGAAGAACAGCGCCGCCACCACCGTGGTTCCCATGCCCTCGCATTGCGGCTGGGTCTTCGCAGTCTGGTAGATGATCTTGTTGGCGCGCACGATCGCATCCCGCAGGATGATATTCGGACGCGACAACCCCGACTCGGCGTCGGCGATGGTCAGGTCCTCGCGCTCGACGTGCTCACGAACCAGATTGACGATGGTCTTCACTGCGATACCGCTCGCCACTTCTCCAGCGTTGTAGCCGCCCATACCGTCCGCGAGCACCAGCAGGCCGATTTCCGCATCGGCGGCGATGGTATCCTCGTTGTGCTCACGCACTCTGCCGGTGTCGCTCAGACCGACCACGCGCAGCTTGTTTCGCAAGCTCATGCTGCGTCCTGACCTGTCTTTGGCCCACCGAATGTGATGCGCGTCACTTTCCCGTCCCCGATTCGAGCTGGCATAAGCTAGCATCGCCGGCAGGGGTGTCCGAGTTCTTGGTCACAAAAGACCGCTTTTGGTGATCTCCCCGGCGCGAATCCTAGCCGAAAGTCGACCGACGGCGCATTGATGGCCCGCCCGAATCCAGTGTTTATCTGCACCTCCTGCGGGGGCGAGACCCTCAAATGGCAGGGGCAATGCCCGCTGTGCGGCGAATGGAATTCGCTCGAGGAGCGGCATGGCTCGCGCGCACGCGCGGCACCGGCCGCCGTGGCAATAAGTCTTGCGCCGGGCGCGGCTCTTGCAGGCGGCGGGCCGCGGCTGCCGAGCGGCCAGGCGGAGCTCGATCGGGTTCTGGGGGGCGGCATCGTTCCGGGGTCGGTGATTCTCCTCGGCGGCGAGCCGGGCATCGGCAAGTCGACGCTGCTGCTGCAGGTGGCCGCGCACGTGGCGGCGTCGAGACCCGTGATCTACGCCAGCGGGGAAGAATCCGTGGCGCAAGTCGGGCTGCGCGCCGAGCGGCTGGGGACCTCCGCCGAGGCGCTCGCGGTGGTGGCCGAGACCGACTGCCAGGCGGTGCTGTCGCTTGCGGCGGCGCGGCAAGCCTCGCTCCTCGTCATCGACTCGATCCAGACGCTGCAGTCGGGCACGGTGCCGGCGGGAGCGGGCGCGGTGACGCAGCTGCGCGAGTGCACCGCCGAGCTGGTGCGCTTCGCCAAGGCGGGCGGCGCCGCCGTCATCATCGTCGGGCACGTGACGAAGGAGGGCTCGATCGCGGGACCGAAGCTGCTCGAGCACCTGGTGGACACCGTGCTTTATTTCGAGAGCGATGCGGGCAGCCGTTACCGTATCGTGCGCGCCACCAAGAACCGCTTCGGCGCGGCGAACGAGCTCGGCTTCTTCGCCATGACGGGTGCGGGCCTGCGGGAGGTGAAGAACCCGGCCGCGATCTTCCTCGCCCGCGCGCCGCAGCCCGCCGCCGGCAGCATAGTCACCGTGACGCGCGATGGCGGCCGGCCGCTGCTCATCGAGCTGCAGGCGCTCGTCGATCGCATGCGCTTCGGGGCTCCGCGGCGCATCGCGCAGGGGCTCGATGCGAACCGCGTGGCGATGCTGCTCGCGGTGCTCAACCGGCACGGCGGAGTCGCGCTGCAGGAGCACGACGTGTTCGTCAACGTGGTGGGCGGTATCGAGATCACGGAGACCGCCTGGGACCTGCCGGTAATCGTCGCGCTCGCCTCGAGCCTCAAGGATGCGGCGCTCCCCGCGCAGCTGGTCGCTTTCGGCGAGGTCGGGCTCACGGGCGAGGTGCGCCCGGTCGCTTACGGGGATGAGCGGCTGCGCGAGGCGCAGGCGCAGGGATTCAAGGTGGCGCTCATTCCCCGCGACAACGCCCCGCGCCGCCCGCCGCCGGGGCTCACGGTGTACGCGGTGAGCACGGTCGCCGAGGCGCTGGAGGCGGCCTTCACCCGCGCCCGCGGCGGGAGCTCCTAGGGCGCGCTCGCCGCGGCGGGCTTCTCGCTCAGCGGCGCGCGCACGCGCACGGTGCGGATCGCGTTATCGGCGATCTGCAGCACCTCGAACTCGTAGGCGCCGACCCGCACCATGGTGCCGGGGTCCGGGATCGTCTCGAGGTGCTCGAGCAGCAGGCCGTTCAGGGTCTTCGGTCCTCCGGTCGGCAGCTGCCAGCCGAGCGCGCGGTTCAGCGCGCGGATGGTGGCGCTCGCATTGACGATGAATACGCCCGGCTTCTCGGTGTGCACGTCCTTGTGCGTGATGGTGGCGGGATCGGTGGTGAATTCGCCGACGATCTCCTCGAGTATGTCCTCCAGAGTCACCAGCCCCTCGATGTCGCCGTACTCATTCACCACGAACGCGAAGCGGCGGCGGTTACGCTGGAACTGCGCGAGCTGCGCATTGAGCGGCGTGCCTTCGGGGATGAAGTACGACTCGCGCCCGCGGGCGAGCTCGATGAGGCGCTCGCGGGTGAAGCTGCCGCGCGCCAGCTCGCGCGCCACGCGCTTCATGTGCAGGAGACCGATGAGATTATCGAGCTCGCCTTCGTAGACCGGCAGCCGCGTGTGCGGCGTCTGCTGCAGCTGCTCGAGGATGTCGTCCCAGCTCTCGGCGACATCGATCCCGGCGATCTCCTGGCGCGGGATCATGATGTCGTTCACGGTGATGCGCCCGAGATCGAGGATCGACAGCAGCATCTGCCGGTGGCGCGCCGGAATGACCGGCGCCGCCTCGGTCACCACGGTGCGCAGCTCCTCCGCGGTCAGCGCCTGGCTGGTCGGGGCACGGCGCCCGACGTGGAAGATGCGCAGCAACCCGTACGCCAGCGCATTGGTGAGCCACAGCGCCGGCCGCGCCACCAGCACCAGCACGCGGTAGATACCGGCGGCGTGCAGCGCCACCCCCTCGGGATTGGAGGCGGCGTAGATCTTCGGCGCGAGCTCGCAGAACACGATCACGACGATCGTGAGCAGCACCTCGGTGATCGGCACCGCGTACGCGTAGCCCGAGCGCTGCGCGAGGATCGTGGCGATGGCGGAGGCGAACACGCTCGCCGGCGCGAGAATCACCAGATTGGCCCCCAGCCACTCATCGGGCTTGGCGAGCAGGCGCTCGAGCAGGCGCGCGGACTTCTGCCCGGCCTGGGCGCGGTGACGGATGCGGTAGCGGTTGACCGACAGCATCGCCGCCTCCGCCCCGGAGGAGAAGGCGGCGATGACCAGCAGCAGGAACAGCGCCAGCTGCGGCACGGGGCTCGAGAGGAGGTTCAAGGCGGCTCTCCCGCATCTGTCGACCGCGCTAGCATAGCGCGCGCGAATTTAGGATCCTGAGCGCATGTTCGATCAGCTTACGGCACGCCTGTCGGCGACCCTGGAGGCCCTGCGCGGCCGCGGCCGCATCAGCGAGGACAACATTTCGCAGGCGCTGCGCGAGACCCGCATTGCGCTCCTCGAGGCGGATGTTGCGCTGCCGGTGGTCAAGTCCTTCATCGAGTCCGTCAAGGCGAAGGCGCTCGGCACCGAGGTCGCAGGGAGCCTCACGCCCGGCCAGGCGTTCATCGGCATCCTGCATCAGGAGCTGATCGCGCTCATGGGAGGCGCGGGGGCGGCGTTCGCGCTGCGCGCGCAGCCGCCCGTGGTCGTGCTGCTCGCGGGGCTGCAGGGCGCCGGCAAGACGACCACCGCGGCGAAGCTCGCGCGGCTGCTCAGCGAGCGCGAGCGCAAGCGCGTGCTGCTCGCGAGCACCGACGTGCGCCGTCCGGCCGCGATGCTGCAGCTCGAGCGCCTCGCCGGCCAGGTGGGCGCGGAGTACTTTGCTGCTGCCGCCGGCGCGACGCCTGAGGCCATCGCGGCCGCAGCGCTCGAGCGTGCGCGCAACGGCGTGTTCGATGTGCTGATCGTCGATACGGCCGGACGACTGCACGTCGATGGGGAGCTGATGGACGAGGTGCGCCGCATCGATGCCGCGGTGGGCGCGGCGGAGCGCCTGTTCGTCGTGGACGCGATGGCGGGCCAGGACGCGGTGAATGCCGCGCGTGCCTTCGGTGCCGCGCTCGATCTGACCGGCGTGATTCTCACCAAGGCGGACGGCGATGCGCGCGGCGGGGCGGCGCTCTCGGTGCGGCAGATCACCGGCAAGCCGATCGTCTTCATGGGCGTCGGGGAGAAAACCGAAGCCCTCGAGCCCTTCGACCCCGCGCGCATGGCCTCCCGCATCCTCGGCATGGGGGATGTGGTGAGCCTGGTCGAGCAGGTGCACCGCCAGGTGGACGCGGACGAAGCGGCGCGCCTCGCCACCAAGGTCGCCAGGGGACAGGGCTTCGACATGGCGGACCTCAAGGGCCAACTCGAGCAGCTGCAGAAGATGGGTGGGGTGGGGGCGCTCATCGACAAGCTCCCCGGGGCGGTCGTCCGGAAGGGCGCGGTGTCGGCTGAGCAGGGCGATAAGGACCTGCGCCGCCAGATCGCGATCATCAATTCCATGACCCCGCGCGAGCGGCGCAGCCCGGGGATCATCGACGGCTCGCGCCGGCGCAGGATCGCCGCGGGCTCGGGCGTTCAGGTGCAGGAAGTGAACCGGCTGCTCAAGCAGTTCCTGGAGATGCAGCGGGTCATGAAGAGCATGAAGGGCGGGCGCCTGAAGCGCCTCATGGGGGCCTTCAAGGGGGGTCTTCCGCCGGGCTTCCCGGGACGTTGAGAGCGGCTCGGCGAGGCTGAGGCCGCCCCGCCTGCCCGCGGCCCCCTGAGGGGAGCTTCCCGCCCCGCAGCGACCCTCCCGAGGGCTCCCCGGAGGGTCCGAAAAACTGGCACAGAATTCGCCGGTTGCGTAGAATCCGCGCTCTTTTTGGGCGGCCCCTGCAGTCAGGCGGCCTATGCCCGCAGGAACGAGAGCGATACCACCATGGTTACCATTCGCCTCACACGGCGTGGGGCACGCAATCAGCCCTTCTATCACGTCGTCGTGACCGACAGCCGCAAGCGTCAGGGGGGCCCGAGCCTCGAGCACGTGGGCTACTTCAACCCGATCGCCCGCCGCGGCGAGAAGAAGCTGCAGCTTGATCTGCCACGCATCGATTTCTGGGTCGGCAAGGGTGCGCAGCCTTCCGATCGCGTGCGGACGCTGGTCGCGTCCTATCGCAAGCAGGCTACGGCCTAGAGCCCCGGCGGCTACCCACGAGGCGAGCGTGCCGGAAGGCGTGAGCAGCCGTGGCCTGGATCGAGCTTGGGCGCCTCGGCGCTCCGTACGGCATCCGGGGGTGGGTACACGTCGACTCGTTTACCGATCCGCCCGAGGGTCTGCTGAGATACTCCGAGTGGGAGCTCAGGCTCGCGAGCGGTGAGCGCCAGAAGCGCCGGGTGATCACGGCGCGCGCCCACGGACGGGGTCTCGTGGCACAGCTCGAAGGCGTCATGAGCCGCGAGAGCGCGGCGGCGCTCACCGGCGCGATGATCGAGGTGGAGCGCGCGACGCTTCCGCCGGTGCGCGCCAGCGAGTACTACCGCGCGGATCTCTTAGGGTTCGCGGTGCGCAACCTCGAGGGCGCGACGCTCGGGACGGTGAGCCACTTCGTGGACGCGCCGGCGGGCGCGGTGATGGTCTCGAAGGAGCCGGGAGGGCACGAGCACTGGGTGCTGGCCTCGCCCAGGCACCTGCGCTCGGTGGACCTCGAGGCGCGCGTGATCGTGGTGGACTGGCCGGCGGACCTCGAATGAGCTGCCTGCGGATCGAGGTCGTGACGCTCTTCCCGAGCATGATCGGGGGGGCGCTGGAGTTCGGTGTGGTAGGCCGCGCCATCGAGCGCGGGCTGCTGGCGGTCGGAACCGAGGATCCGCGCGCGCACACCCACGATGTGCACCGCAGCGTGGACGACCGGCCCTACGGGGGCGGTCCGGGCATGGTGATGAAGCCGGAGCCGCTGCTGCAGGCGATCCGCGCGGCGCACACGCGGCTGCCGCCGGGATGCCCGCGGATCTGCCTGTCGCCTCAGGGCGCGCCGTTCACCGAGGCCGTGGCCCGGGAACTGGCGGCGCTCCCGGGGCTGCTCCTGGTGGCGGGACGTTACGAGGGGATCGATGAGCGGGTGTACGAGCTCGGCATCGATCGCGAGCTGTCGGTGGGCGACTATGTGCTCTCCGGCGGGGAGCTGCCCGCCCTCACCGTGATCGATGCGGTGACGCGGCTGCTCCCGGGGGTGCTGGGAGATGAGCGCTCGAGCGCCCAGGATTCGTTCGCAGAGGGTCTGCTCGAGGGGCCGCACTACACGCGACCGGAAGTGTTCGAAGGTCGGGCCGTGCCGACGGTACTATTGTCGGGCGATCATGCCGATATCCGCCGCTGGCGCCTGGCGCGCGCGGTGGAACGGACCCTGAGGCGCCGGCCGGATCTGCTGAAGAAAGGCACGCTCGCGCCCGAGGCGCAGCGCATATTGGATGAGCTCCTGGCAGCCGATGCGGCCGGGGATGAGGATCGAGGTAAGTGACATGAGCAAGATCATTCAGGAAATCAACAAGGCGCGCATGACCCGCGAGGTACCGGACTTCAAGCCGGGCGACACCGTGGTCGTGCAGGTGAAGGTGGTCGAGGGCGACCGCGAGCGCATGCAGGCCTACGAGGGCGTCGTCATCGCGCGCAGCAACCGCGGCCTCAATTCCTCGTTCACCGTGCGCAAGATCTCGCACGGCGAGGGTGTCGAGCGCACGTTTCAGACCTACAGCCCGGCGATCAGCGACATCGTCGTGAAGCGCCGCGGGAGCGTGCGCCGCGCCAAGCTCTACTACCTGCGCGATCTCGCCGGCAAGGCGGCCAGGATCGAGGAAAAGATCTGACGCTCCGCGCGCCGACCCCGTGAGCGTCCGCACGTTCTTTGCAGCCGTGTGGCGCGGCCTGGACGGCCTGCGCAAGGGGCTGCATCTCATCCTGCTGCTGGTGATCTTCGGGATCGTGATCGGCGTGCTGCGCAGCGGCGTGCCGCACATCCCGAGCCGCGCCGCGCTCCTCATCGCTCCCGAGGGCGAGCTGGTCGAGCAGCTCACCGGCGATCCGCTCGAGCGCGCAGTCGAGGAGGCGCGCGGCGATGGCCGCAAGGAAACCCTGCTGTGGGATCTCACGGATTCGATCCGTGCCGCGGCCGCCGACCCGCGCATCCCGGTGCTGGCGCTCGACCTCGACAAGTTCAGCGGCGCCACGCAACCGACGCTGGAGGAGCTCGCGCGGGCCATCCAGGACTTCCGCGGCGCCGGCAAGCGGGTAGTGGCCTACGGCACCGAGCTCTCGCAGGAGGACTACTACCTCGCGGCGCAGGCGGACGAGGTCTACCTCGACCCGGAAGGCTTCGTGCTGATCGAGGGGTACGACCGCTATCGGATGTACCTCAAGGACGCGCTGGACAAGCTCGCGGTCGACATCAACGTGTTCCGCGTCGGCCAGTTCAAGAGCGCGGTCGAGACCTATACCCGCAAGGACATGTCGCCCGAGGATCGCGAGGAGAGCCGCGGCTACCTCGGCGTGCTGTGGTCGACCTACCAGCAGGCGATCACGCACGCGCGCAAGCTCGCCCCCGACGCGATCGAGAGGTACACCGCCTCGCTCGCCGAGAAGGTGCCGGCGGCCTCGGGCAACGCGCCGCGCGTCGCCCAGGACGCGGGGCTCATCACCGGCATCAAGACCAACCTCGAGGTCGAGAAGCGCATCGCGGGTCTCGTCGGCGAGGATCACACCTCGGGCTCGTTCCGCGCCGTGACGGTCGGCGATTACCTCACCTACGCGCGCGAGCAGAAGAAGCTCCACGCCGCCGGCAAGCCGCGGGTCGCGGTGATCGTCGCCGCCGGCGACATCCTCGACGGCGAGCAGCCTCCGGGCACGATCGGCGGCGAGTCGACCGCCAAGCTCATCCGCCAGGCGCGGCTCGATCCGGATGTGAAGGCGCTGGTGCTGCGGGTCGACAGCCCCGGGGGGAGCGTGCTCGCCTCGGAAGTGATCTACCGCGAGCTCAAGTCATTCCGCGCGAGCGGCAAGCCGCTGGTCGTGTCGATGAGCGGTTACGCGGCTTCGGGCGGTTATTACATCTCCGCCCCGGCGGATGAGATCTGGGCGAGCCCGGCGACGATCACCGGCTCGATCGGCATTTTCGCGATCATTCCGACCGTCGATCGCACCCTCGGCAAGCTCGGCGTGAGCGTCGACGGTGTCGGCACGACGCCTCTCTCGGGGCAGCTGCGCCTCGACCGGCCGCTCGGCGCCGAGGCGAAGGCGCTGCTGCAGTCGCAGATCAACCGCGGCTACGAGGAGTTCCTCGAGCGTGTCACGAGCGGCCGCAAGAAGAGCCGCGCGGACATCGATGCGATCGCGCAGGGCCACGTGTGGGCGGGGACCGATGCCAAGCGCTTAGGTCTCGTCGATCACCTCGGCTCCTTCGATGACGCGCTCAAGGCCGCCGCGCATCGCGCCAGGCTCAGCGACTACGCGCCGCAGTTCATCGAGCCGGAGCTCACCTGGGCGCAGCAGCTGGCGCTCGCCCTGAAGACGCGCCTCGCGCGCACAGTGTTCGCGGCGAGTCCCGAGCAGCGCTCGCTCGCGCAGCTCCGTGCGCGCCTCGACCCGCTCGAGCACCAGGTGGCGGAGCTCAGCCGCTTCAGCGTGCCGAACCGGGTGTACGCCTATTGCTTCTGCGAAGTGCGCTAGGCCGCGCTCACGAGAGCCGGCCTGCTGTTTAGGGGGCGAAAGCGCCTTTCGCCCGCGGGCTCGTGCGAGCTGTGCGGCGGGCTCGCGCAAATCGCCGCAGGCAATTTGCGCCAGTCTACAAGCTGCTCCAGTCGAGGATGACTTTCCCGGACTTCCCCGATCCCATGGTCTCGAATCCCTGCTGGAATTCCTGGATCGGGAAATGATGCG
>Ga0335076_10002683_pt1 | contig 17714 bp, 13 predicted proteins | sample Lox_Sample_25_FD_206717 | JGI IMG/M metagenome (GOLD analysis project Ga0335076, IMG submission 206717) | Soil microbial communities from Loxahatchee National Wildlife Refuge, Florida, United States - Lox_Sample_2.5 | ecosystem: Environmental > Terrestrial > Soil > Wetlands | place: USA... | reverse complement strand
AAACGGACTCCACCAATCGGGTAGCGCTGGAATTGGGCTTCGCCGGGGAGCCCGAAGGCACGGTGGTGATGGCCGAGGAGCAGACGGCGGGACGGGGACGCGCGGGGCGCAGGTGGCACTCGGAAAAAGGAACGGGGCTGTACTTCTCTGTTCTGCTTCGGCCGCGGCTCGCGCCCGCGCAGGCGCCGCTGCTGACGATGATGGCGGGGCTCTCCGCACAAGCGGCGATCCAGGCGCTGACGGGGCTGGAGCCCGAGCTAAAATGGCCGAACGATCTTTTCCTGAACGGCAAAAAGCTCGGGGGGATTCTTACGGAAATGCACGCTGAGCCGAGCGCGGTGCGCTTCGTGGTGGTGGGGGTCGGCATCAACACGAATCAAGAGAAGTTCCCTGCGGAACTGGCAGCGATTGCGACATCGCTGCGGAAGGAGTCCGGGCGCGTTACGTTTCGCCTGGAACTCTTGGTACGATTATTGGCGCAATTCGAGAGCGACTATTCCCGATTTTTGAGCGAAGGGGCAGAGTTCGTGGTGGAACGATTCCAGAAGGTTTCGGACTTTGCGAAGGGCCGGCGGGTCCGGGTGGACACGGGCGCGGAATCGTACGAGGGAATCACGGCGGGACTGAGCCCGGAAGGATTGCTGATGGTGACGCGAGAGAACGGCCAGGCGACGACGGTGATCGCCGGCGATGTGACTGAGGTTCGCTGAATGCTGCTGACCATCGACATAGGCAACTCGAACACGGTTCTGGGCGTGTTTCGCGGCGAGGAGTTGATCGCCAACTGGCGTCTGACTACCACGCGGGTGCAGACCGTGGATGAATACGGCGTGCTGACGCGCAACCTGTTTTCCCTGGCGGGGTTGAACCAGGAAATGATTACCGGAGTGATGGTGAGTTCGGTAGTTCCGCCGCTGAACTGGACGTTGGCGGAGATGTCGCGGCTATATCTGGGGAAGAAGGCGCTGTTCCTGGAGATGGGCGTGAAGACCGGGATGTCCGTGCAGGTGGACAATCCGATGGAGGTGGGCGCCGACCGCATCGCGAACGGAGTGGCGGCGTTCCACCAATATGGCGGGCCGTGCGTGGTAGTCGATTTTGGGACGGCGATTACCTTCGACGTGATCTCGGCGAAATGCGAGTTTCTGGGAGGAGTGATTGCGCCCGGCCTGGGAATATCCTCGGAAGCGCTCTTCTCGCGCACGGCCCGGCTGCCGCGAGTGGAAATCAAGGATCCCGGCAAAGTGATCGGTACGAATACGGTGACGAATATTCAGGCAGGCCTGTATTACGGCGCGGTCGATATGGTGGATGGAATGCTTGAGCGGATTAAGACGGAACTGCGGGCCGAACCGGTGGTGGTGGCTACCGGGGGACAAGCGCGGCTGGTCGCCCGGGGCTCAAAACACATTCAACATGTGGATGAGTTCCTCACACTGATGGGCCTCCGTCATATCTGGGAAAAGAACAACAGCGGGGAGGCTTCCGCTTCCGCCTCCGCCAAGACCGAGCCGGCAAAACCGAAGAAAGCGCTTCGCTGACGCGCCGCGTGCCCGCGCCTCGATAAACATGGAAAACTGGAATTACTTCAACTATTTCACGGAAATTGAGGAGCACTTCTGGAAGAGGCGCGGTGCGCATCTGCTGGTTTCTCCGCTGGATTGGGCGATCATGGAGACCTGGCAGAAAGCAGGAGTGCCGCTGGAAGCCGCGCTGCAAGGGATTGACCGCGCGTTTGAGAGCTACCAGCGTTCGCGGCGCGGGGCCGGCAAGGGACTGAAGAGCCTTGCGTACTGCACCAACGCGGTGCTCGAAGTGGCGGAGGAGCGCCAGGAGGCGGCGGCGGGCGCGCAGACTCAGACCCAAGCCGCGGCTCGAGAACCTTTTTCCCGCGATGAACTCCGCGCCTACCTGCAAAGGAATGCTGAACTATTGAAGAAAGCTTCGCAGCGCTGCGAAGCGGCAAAGCCGAACCTTGCACCGCTGCTCCAACACATCTCGCAATCAGTCACTTTGTCGGCAGCGATTCTGGATGCGCCGGGAACGCTTCCTTTGGAAGACCTGGAGCGCCAACTCGGCATCCTCGACGACAAAATCTATGCGGCTCTGCTTACCCATGCGGAGGAAAACCTGCTGTTGAAAATCCGCCGGGAAGTGGATTCGCAATTATCGGCATATCGGCGCAAAATGAAAGCAGACCAATTGGCGCTGGTCGAACGCCAGTACTCACAGAAACGCCTGCTGGATGAATTTCAGTTGCCGCGATTAAGTCTGTATTACTTTTCCTAGTTGGCCTTCAGACCCGGATTGCGCAGAAGAAAGCGGATTGAACACCTATGTCTAATGAGTTATATTTATCAATTGAGAAGCTGATTTACGGCGGTGAAGGCATGGCGCACGCCGATGGCGACACGGTTTTTGTGCCTTACGTCCTTCCGGGCGAAGAAGTGCGCGCTACCGTCCGCACGCGCAAGAAAAAGCTGGTGCATGCAAACCTCGCGGAAGTGCAGAAGCCGGCGGCGGCGCGCATAGCGGCGAGCTGTCCGCATTTTGGAGTTTGCGGAGGCTGCCACTATCAGCATATCGAAGTGGGCGAGCAGGTTCGGCTGAAAAAAGGGATTCTGCGCGAAACACTTTCGCGGCTCGGCGGAGTGACCTGGGAGGGTGAGATTCGAGAGCACACCGCGCAGCCGTATGGCTACCGGAACCGCGCGCAATGGGCTTTCCGCGACGCCCTGCCCCGCGCGTTTGGCTATTTCCTGCCGGAGAGCGCGCACATTCTGCCGGTCGATCAATGCCCCGTGCTCTCGCCGCGACTGGCCGAGACATTCCAGAAGCTGCAAGAGATGGCACGCAGCAACAGTCTTCCCCCCGGCATCCTGGAGATCGAAGCATTCGTTGACGGCGCGGACGAGAAAGTCGCTCTGAATATCGCGTTCGAACGTTACCCGAAGCCACCGAAAACATTGCTGGCTGAATTCAAGGCGGCCATACCCGCTCTGGAGAGCCTGTTGCTGCAGGATGAAGGCAAGGAGCGTTTCGACCTGGATGGCCCCGGGTATCTTGTTCACCAAGCCGGGGGATTCTCTTACCACGTGAACCACCTTTCGTTTTTCCAGGTGAATCGATTCCTGATCGAAGACCTGCTGCAAACGATCGTTGGCGGCGCGAAGGGCGGGTATGCGCTCGATCTCTATGCGGGGGTGGGATTCTTCTCGCTTCCGCTGGCGAAAGCTTTCCAAAGGGTCGTAGGCGTCGACGCAAATCCTTCTGCAATTCGTGACCTGCGAAGCAACGCGGAGGCCGCGGGAGTTCAGGTGGTATCAGAAAACGAGCACACCGAAGAATACTTGAAAAAGCAGCAGGAGCAGCCCGACTTGGTGGTGCTTGATCCACCGCGCGCGGGATTGGGCGAGGAGGCGGCGGCGCGGCTGGCGAACCTGGGTGCGCCGGAGATTGTGTATCTATCGTGCGATCCGGCGACGCTGGCCCGAGATCTAGCGGTTCTAGTGGGATCGGAGCGTAAAGCCGATAGGGCGATTCCGACGACAGCAAAATACGAAATCAGCGAGGTTCATCTGTTTGACTTGTTTCCGCAGACGTTTCATATCGAGACCTTAGTGAGGTTGCGAAGAGTTTCATGAGGCTACCGGCCGTTGCACTTGTCGCTGCATTCGCTGGCGGCATTTTGCTCGGCCTTTCGCCGGTGATTCCCGCTGGCGCAGCGTTGTATCCCTACCTTGAAGTTATCGCCGCGTGTGTGCTGGTGCTGATAGCGATCGGTTTCGCTCTGACACTTGGAGGCTGGCTTCGGTCCGCAGCGGCTGTATCCCTGGGCTGCTGGATTGGGCTGGGGTGCCTGGGCGCGCTGATTACGCGCCAGCCACTGCCTGCCGAGCACGTGTTTTCGCGACTGGCAGCGCAACAATTGCCACTTCGCACACCATTGCGATGGCACGGGACGCTACGCGACGAACCGTCGCGACTGCCTTGGGGCTGCGGAATCGAGCTGAGCCTGAGCGGAGTGGACACCGCCGACGGCTTCCTGCCGCTCACGGGCGGAATGCGAGTCGGCTTCACTGCGAAGGATGGAGAGCCGGAGCTCCCGGAACTGCATGCCGGCGACGAGGTTTCCCTGCTCGCAGAAGGCCGCTTGCCGTTATTCTACAAGGACCCGGGTGCGTTCGATCGGCGCGCCTTTCTGGCGCGACAAGACATTCACCTGCTGGCCACGCTGCGGGCGAGCGTGTTGCTGGAGAAAACCGGTGGCGCCGAGCCTTCGGTACATTCCCGGATCGCGGCGGCACGCGGCCGATTGCGGCAGCAACTGGACACGATGTTCGCCACGTCTCCGCCAACGGCGTCCATCCTGCGCGCCATGCTGCTGGGGGATCGCAGTTTCGTCGATCGGGCGGAATCCGTGGACTTTCAGAAGACCGGGACATTCCACGTGCTGGTAGTCGCAGGGCTGCATGTGGGAGCATTGGCGGCGTTCCTGTTTTGGGCGGGGCGCAAACTGCGCCTGGCGCGCTCTGCGCATACGCTGGTGATTCTGCTGGTACTTTCGGCGTACGTGGTCACCGTCGAGCAACGTGCGCCGGTTCTTCGTGCAGGCCTGATGACGGCAATCGTAGTGCTCGGATCCTACTTTTACCGGCGACTGGATTTGTTGAACTCCGCCGCGCTGGCGGCCCTGCTTCTCTTGATTGCCAAACCCGTCTTTGTAACCGACACGGGATTTCTGCTGTCCTTCCTGGCTATTGCTTGCATTGCCGGCATGGCGGTTCCGCTGATCGACCGCTCGGTGCAGGTCTACATTCGCGCGCTTGCAGATTGGAATGACGTGACCCGGGATATTGGCCTGCAGTCGCGGCAAGTGCAATTTCGGCTGGATTTTCGAGACGCGGCCGGCCTGTTGACAAAGCGGCTGGGCGAGCGCACGAGGAGGTTCGCCGAAGAACTGAGCGCGCGGATCGCCCGCTGCGGATTGCGAATCGCGGAAATATTTCTGTTGTCGCTGGTATTGCAGGCCGGAATGCTGCCCATGATGGCGCGGGATTTCCACCGAATCGCGCTGCTGGGCCCGATCGCGAATTCGTTCGCAGTGCCGCTAACGGGCGTGCTGGTTCCACTAGGATTTTTGAGCCTGGCGTTGTCGTTCGTGGTTCCGCGTGCAGCCGGGCTATTGGCTCATCCCTTGGGTTGGCTGGTGGCACTACAGGAGCGGATAATCTCGTGGATAGCGGCGATTCCGCACGGCAGCTATCGGATTCCGGGCCCACCCCTGTGGCTGATCAGCGTGTTTTTCGTCACGGCGGTAGTAGCGGTAGTGGCGCTGCGCGGGAACAGATTCCGCTGGTGGCCGAACGCCGTGATCGTATTTTGCCTGGCTACAGCTTGTGTGCTGATTGCGACGTATCCCTTCGCACCGTCGATAAACCGGAACCGGCTGGAGGTGACGGTTCTGGACGTGGCGCAGGGCGATTCGATTCTGGTGGTGTCGCCCGAAGGAAGCACGCTGTTGATCGACGGAGGGGGAGCGTTCGAGGGCTTTCGAGGACGACCGGAGCATCTAGGGCCGGATCCTGGGGAAGAGGCGGTCTCGACGTATCTGTGGTGGCGCGGCTTTCAAAAGATCGATGCGGTTGCGCTGACGCACGCCCACCAGGATCATGTCGGGGGTTTGACCGCGATCCTGCAGAACTTTCGCGTGTCGCGGGTGATTCTCGGCCGCGAGACTGCCGCGCCGGCCCTCACGAGGCTGAAGCAGGTTGCTGAACGGCTGCACGTTCCTGTTGAGCACCAGCGGCGAGGGCAGAGCTTTTTGTGGGATGGCGTGCAGATGGACTTTTTGTGGCCGGAAATCTCGCCGGAGGAGGTTGCTCCAGAGGCGAAGAACAACGATTCGCTGGTGATCCGTTTACGGTACAAAGATCGAACCATCCTGTTGCCGGGGGATGCGGAGAAGCAGGTGGAATACGCGATGCTTGCGGAGAACGACCCGGGATTTCTGCACGCTGATGTCCTGAAGGTCGGTCATCACGGCAGCAAGAACTCGACGATGCCGGAGTTCCTCGCCGCCATCGCGCCTCAGATTTCGATTATTTCCGCGGGCGAAGAAAATTCCTATGGCCATCCCCACCCGGAGCTACTGGAACGGCTAGAAAGCAGCGGCTCGCGGATTCTGCGCACAGATCGCAACGGAGAAGTGCAAATCCTCACGGACGGACATGACCTGCAGGTGAGTTGTTTCGAAGGCTGCCGTGGGACGCTCGGCGCGGAGCTAACCGCGCAGGCGCCAGATCATCAACAGTCCGACAAGCAATAGAACGAAACCAATCGCGGCCTGATATTCGTGGTTTTTCCGGTACTGCTTCCAGGAGAATCCAGCGGAGGCCAAGGGAGCCGCAGTTCGCGCAAGCAATCGCGGGAAGAACAAGGGAACAGCCGCGGCATATTCATCGAAGGCGACCCCGTGCTGCTGCCTCAACTCCATTTCCTCGCGGCGCATGACCAGCGTGTAGACCAAGGCAAAGTAGACGAAGAGCAAGCCGCCGGCCCACCACGAGTTCATGGCCAACACCGCTCCGAGCATCAGAACGCTGCTGCCAAAGTACAAGGGGTTACGAGTACGGGAATATGGTCCGGTGGTCGTCAGGACTTCCTGCTTGTGCAAGTAGCCCGCGGCGTGCGCACGAATAGCCAGTCCAATTAAACCCAGAAGCGCGCCGAGGCCGACGGAGCGGGGCGTGGGCCGCGCCAGGCAAAGAGCCACAATGGCGAGCAGGTAACCTAACCGGACGCGCCAGCGCGCAAAGAAGTCCAGTGCCGTCACACGCGCGCTCCCAGTCTCGTTTTCACCGCTTGGAACACCGCTTCGACCGAGAGCGCCAGAAGCGACGGAGCAGTCTCATTCGAGCGGGAATAGGTTGTCGCCGCATTGGCGCTTCGCAGCACGGGATCTCCTGGAGGAAACGGTCCATTGCGCCGCGGGTCCGTCGGGCCGAACAGGGCTACGACCGGGGTTCGCAACGCGACTGCAAGATGAAGCGGGCCGGTATCTCCGCCGACGACGCATTCAGCGTTACGGAGCAGTGCCATGAGCGGGCCCAACTCACCATCATAGGCAATCGAGTTCCCAGGCACGCGCGAAGCCAGCACGGCGTCGGCGAGTTGTTGCTCACCCGGGCCGTAATTGACGACGCAGGGCAGGCCCATTTCCCGCGCAATCCGCTCACATAAAGAGCCGAACCGGTCGGCTGGCCAGCACTTTGAACGCCAGCCGCCACCGGGACTCAGCAGCACATAGCGAGTAATCCCGTGTTTCTGAAGATCGGCTTTGACTTGCCGCGCATCGTTTTCGTTCACGCGCAAGGAAAACTCTCCGGTACCCCGGCGCGCTCCGGCACGCACGGAAAGTTCACCGTTTTGTTCGGCAATATGCTCAGCTTTGGCGTCAACGCGATCGGTGTAGAGAATTGGCACGCCGTATTCACGGACTGTCCGCGACGAGAAGCCAATGCGGCGGGGGAGGCCACCGAAGAAAGGCAGGAACGCCGCCTTCCATAAACCCTGGTAATCAATCGCGGCGTCCCAACTGCGAGAGCGCAATCTACCTACGACGATTCGTACAGAACCCAGGTCGCGCGAGTCGACAGGCCAGATGTCTGACGCTAATCCACTGCTGGCGATCAGATTGACCCATCGCGGATGCGTGAGCCAGACAATCTCGGCGCTGGGAAAAGATTCGCGCAGCGTGGCGACGGCGGGGAAGGTGTGCACGATGTCTCCCAGCGAGCCGAGCCGGACCACCGCAAAGCGCGTATCAGCCATGCGGCCCTTTCCGGATGGCATCCAGAAAGCCGCGCGTGGAATGACCCTTGGGATCACCCACGATGGCGACGCGGATGCCCAGGCGCGCGCTGGTTGCACGTTCCGGCACGGTTTCTACCGTATAGTCGGTCCCTTTGGCGTGCACGTCGGGCCGAAGTTCCTCGAGCAGAGCTGCGACATCGGGTTCGGGGAAGATGACAACGTAATCGACGTCGCGCAGGGCGGCAACCAACTGTGCGCGAGCCTGCTCGTCGAGGATGGGGCGGCCCGGACCTTTCAGGCAGCCCACACTGGAATCGGAATTCACGGCTACGATCAGGACATCGCCTTCGCGCCTGGCGCCGGAAAGGTACCGTACGTGGCCCACATGCAGCGTGTCGAAGCAGCCATTCGCAAGAACGACGCACTTGCCTTCGCGCTGATAGCGCGCAGCCTCCGCAATGGCAGAGGTTCTATCGATGATTTTGCTGCGGGCGGAGCGCATGATTCAGGAAGTCGCCTCGGAGGCGGCGCTGCGAATGGCGGCGAGCAGTTCCTCGCGCGTCACGGTTGCTGTGCCACGCTTCATTACGACAAGACCGCCCGCGATGTTGGCGATATGGGCAGCTTCCAGGACCGGCGCGCCACTGGCAAGCGCCATCGTATATGCAGCCAATACGGTGTCGCCTGCGCCGGTTACATCCACGGCTTGGTCACTGCCGTGAACCGGAATAAGCGTTGTGGGTCGACCAGGTTCGAAGACCGCCATTCCGTCTTTGCCGCGCGTGACGACGAGAGAGGTCAGCTGCATGGCGCGCAGCGTGGCACGTCCGCAGCGCTCAAGTTCAGAGGTGTTACGGCCAATCGAGGTGTGATGAAGAGCCTCGAGTTCGGCTTCGTTGGGCGTCGCTGTGGTTACACCGGCGCGGCGATAGGCGGTCAATTGGTAGCGGGAATCGAGACTGACGGGGATTCGGCGCTTCACGCCGCTGATCGCCGCTCGCACCGCCTCCGGGCTTACGACGCCAAATCCGTAATCGGAAATCGCCAGAGCGTCGACGGACTTGATTCTGGCTTTCAGGAGCGACCGAATCTTGCGCAAATGCGATACGCTCAATGGGGCATCGGGCTCGTAGTCGACGCGTAAAACTTGTTGCCCGACGGTGTGAGTCCACCCGGCGAGGAAGCGCGTTTTTGTTGGCGTGGGCCGCCCTTTTATTTGCAAGAGACCGGAGACATCGACTCTCTTTTTGCGGAACTGCGCGAGGAGATTGTCGGCGGGCGGGTCGTCACCTATGACTGAGACCGGATAGACGCTAGCGCCTAAGGCGGCGAAGTTGTTGGCGGCATTCGCAGCGCCTCCTGGGACAATCTCCGTGTGGCGATGGCGCAAAATGAGGACCGGGGCCTCGCGGGAGACTCTGGTGATCTCGCCGGATTGAAAAGAGTCCGCAACAAAGTCACCCAGCACCACCACGCGCTTGCCTTCGAAACGTTCCACACACTCGGCGAGAGCCAGCAAATCGACAATTGCCGAGTCGCGCTCGTTCTGTCGTCTACCTTTCATCGCATCCCTCAAACCCGAACGCAAAACATACGAAATTGCAGCACGCGAGGCAAGTTGACTGCGCCTAACCCGCGGAAACGAAGGCACCGTGGAGCCGCAGCGCGTCCGCGACCATGCTCGGGGTCACCGCAAGCATGCAGCGATGATCGGTCGGGCATCGCCGCAAGAAACACGGACTGCAGTATGGCTTCTGCTGCACAATGCTCAGGCGCGGCGTGACCGGCGCGGTTCCCAAAGGATCGGTTGGCCCGAACACGGCGACGATCGGCAGGCCGACCGCGGCGGCAACATGCATCGCGCCGGAGTCATTCCCAAGAAAAACATGACACTGGGAGAGCAAGGCCGGCAGTTCGGACATCGAGGTCTTGCCCGTCAAATCGACCGGCGGACGGCACAGGTCTTTCGTGATGGCCGCGGAGACCGCCAATTCCTGCGGCGTACCAAACAAGACCACGTCCGCGTCGACGTGGGAAACAAACTCATTCAGAGCGCGCGCAAAGCGATCAGGGGGCCAGCATTTCGCTGAACCGTAAGAGGCGCCCGCCCCAAGAGCGATTCGCGTGGCATGGGGTCGGGAGCCGGCGGCCACGAGTTTCTGTATGGCGCGGTGTCTTTCTGGGTCCGGAACACGAAGCGAAATGTGTTTGTCGTCTTCCCAACGTTGGATCCATCCGGCACGTTTCAATAGTTCCAGATAGTAGAATTTTTCGTGCGCCGGAATTTCGCCGGTTTTGGGAACCGCTATGGCTTCTGTCAGCAGAAAACTTCGCCCGTCGCGCGCGTAGCCAATGCGCCGGGGAATTCCTGCGCGCCAGGCAATCCATGCGGCATCGAACGCATTCTGCAGCAACAAGGCGGAGTCAAACTTTCTGGAACGCAATTCCGCAGCGAGCGCTTCCCTTCCTCGCCAACCCTTGTGAGTACCCTCGGGGTCGTAAGGAATCAGCTCATCGCAAATGTTTTGCTCGCGGTAGAGATCGGCCACGTAGGGACGCGCGAGCACGGAGATGCCGGCATCGGGGAACCCGCTCCGCACCGCGCGCAAGGCCGGGAGCGCCATGATGGCGTCGCCGACCCAGTTCGTTGCGCGAATCAGGAGTTTCATACAAGGGACATCCTGGCCGCCATTTTTTCGCGAAGCAGGTTCAGGAGCGCCTGTTCTTTAGCAATTTCGAAATCGATCACAGCGGCATAGACCGGCATCTCGGAAAAGGCGACGCCGGCGAGGTTCTGGGCGTCCTTTTCTGTGGTCAGCAGCGCGTCAGCGCCCGCATGGCGAGCGGCAGAGTAGAGTTCCTGCGCGTCGCGCTGGTCGTATCGATGATGATCAGCAAACTCACACTGACTTGCGACGGCAATATTCCAATTCTGGAGATCGCGAAAGAAGGCTTTAGGATTGCCGATGCCGCAGAAGGCGTAGAACGGACCGGGCCCAATCTCGTCGCGGCGCAAGGTCTGAATGCCTGCGCCGAGGCGACGAAACCCGGTTAAGCGTGTGGCGGCGGAGAAAACTGGAAAGTCGTGAAATTTTTCGATCGCCGCGCTAGTCCCGGGCACGGTTTCCGTTCGCGTGAATACCAGAATATCGGCGCGGGTCATGGCGGAGACGGGTTCGCGGAGCCGGCCAGTGGGGAGCAGGGTCTGACGAGCCAGAGGCTGCGACGCGTCCACGAGCAAGATATCGGCATCGCGTGCCAATTGTAGGTGCTGGAATCCGTCATCCAACAAGAACAAGTCGACATTCGCTTCCAACCGCTTCCCGCTGGCAAACCGGTCCACGCCTACTCCAAAAGCCGGCTGGTTTGTCAGCCGGTATTTCATCAACTCGATTTCGTCGCTTGTGCCACCGGCGCCCTTATACCCACGGCTCAGAATGCCCACTTGCTTCCCTTCCGCCAGGAAACGCTCGGCAAGCCAAATCACCATGGGCGTCTTGCCGGTGCCGCCAACGGTGAGATTGCCAACGCTGATCACCGGCCGATTTAGGCGCAACTGGCGCAGAGTTCCCCGCGCGTACAGCGCTGCGCGGACGCGGACAAGCTGGCCGTAGAGCAGCGAGAGCGGCCATAGCAGCAGGCGCAGCATCGACGGCAAATTCATCGCGCGGCACCGTCCAAGGTCCGTGAAACCTCCTCGAGGGCTCGAGTGAGTGCGCCGCGGCTGTTCTCGACGAGAGCCTTCGCCGAGTGGCCCATTTTTTGCATTTTTTCCGGCTGCTTCAGCAACTCGATCCACTCGACGCCGGCATCCTCGGGGCTATGCGCTTGAATGGCAGCACCTGCTTCGAGGAACCGGCTGGCAATGGCCGCAAAGTTTTCCATCGATGGCCCGAACACCGGCACCTTCCCGAATGCAGCCGGCTCCAGAATGTTGTGGCCGCCCGCTTCGACAAGTGAGCCTCCGACAAACGCGCCATCCGCCAACTGGTAGAGGGAAGCCAGTTCACCGATACTGTCGAGCAGCAGCACACTGGCATCGTCCGGAATGCCACCGACCTTGTTGGCGCCATTGGAGCTGAAACCCGGACCGGCTATCGGCAATTCGGAGCGGCGCACGAATTTCCTGTGAGATTGTTCAATGAACTCGGCGGCGGCACCGAATCGTTCGGGCTTGCGTGGCGCAAGCACCAGCAGAGCCTTCGGAAAATCACCTTGCACCACGCCGAAGGCGATCAAGGTCAATGGTTCCTCGGTGGCGACGACACTTCCGGCAACAATGACAGGCCAGCGCTGCTTGCTGCTGCATTCCTCGGCCAACCACCGCGAAAGAGCCGTCGGCTCCGGCAAGCTCATGTCATATTTCAAATTGCCACTGACTTTCACGCGATCCGCGGGGGCACCGAGCTGGCGGATACGGCCGGTGTCGGTTTCCGTTTGCATGAGGTAAGCGGCGCCATTTCGCAGGGCGGAGGCCAGAAAGGGCCGCAAGTAAAAACCAAATATCCCGAGGTACTTCTGGAAGCGCGAGAAGGAGCGGTCTGAAATGCGACCGCTGACAAACACGACGGGAACGCCGCGGCGTTTCGCTTCGCGAAGAAAATTCGGCCAGATCTCGGTTTCCAGCACCAGCACCAGCGCAGGCCGCACGGCATTCAACGCGCGACGGACGCAAAAGGCCCAGTCGAACGGGAAATACATAAAGGCATCAGCAAAAGGCATACGTTCCTTCGCCAACGCGAATCCCGTGAGCGTGGTTGTGGATACAACGATGGGCCGCCGCGGATACTTTTCTTTCAGCTGCTTGACGAGCGGCACGCCGGAGAGCGCTTCTCCCACCGAGACGGCGTGAATCCAAATCGCGCCCTGGCTCGCGGCGGCCAGTTTTTCCAAACCGGGGAACGAGAAACCCAGGCGTTCACCGAGGTTGCTGAAATATTTTCCGTGACGCAGCCCTTGAATCAGCCAGTAAGGCGAAGTGAAAAGGACGGCCAGACCCATCAATGCGCTATAAATGAAATACACTTTAGTTTCTGACTCCGGTTTGTTCCGGTTTATGCGACCAGCCAGGTCTCCGGTTCGAGGGCAACCCTGACGTACCCACCGGAATCGAAGGCCTAGGAATGCAAACAGTCTATTATAGCCTTATGCGAATTCTCCTTGCTTGCCTGCTCATGGCCGGAACCGCTTTCGCGCTGCGCGCACAAACGACCAGTCGGGCTCCAGCGGCGCAGCACGACTCGATCAGCGATTCGCACGAGGGAGTGACGATCAGCGTTGATCCGTGGACAACCGCCAGCCGCTACAAGGAGAGGTTTCCGAAGAAGTCACCCTTCGCGGGCGGGGTGATCGCGATTTATGTTCGCGTGCAGAACGACAACGACCAGGGCATAAAAATCGATCCGGAACAAATTCGTTTGCTGGTGCAAATCGACGAGGATGACCACCAGGAACTGGAGCCCCTGACTGCCGACGACGTGGCTGACGCCGTGCTGCTGAAAGACAATGGAAAAGATCCGACGTCGCGGCGCAACCCGCTGCCGATACCGGTGGGCAAGCCACGCCCTTCACGCGATGCGAATTGGACGACCATGCGTGACGCTTGCCAGAATGCCGGTATCCCCACAAAGGTGATTGGCGCTCACAGTTTCGTGGAAGGACTGGTTTATTTCAACTTGCGGGGCGAAGTGGATCTATTGCAAACGGGTCGCCTGTATCTTCCTTCCTTGACGACAATGGGGAGCAATCAGCCGATTTCGTACTTCGATATCCGGCTCGGAAAAGGCGCGGGAAGCTGAGTTGCACCGGTACCAGAAAAAAGCTTCCACAGGATGTGCGGCGCGCGGTTTGCCGGGGCATTCCCCGTCGGCTAACATGGATGGTCGACAATTCCCGGACCAACCCAAATTCAATGCAACCGTTGCTGGACCAACTAAATCCCGAACAGCGCCTTGCGGCCGAAACAACCGAGGGGCCGGTATTAATCCTGGCTGGCGCCGGGACGGGCAAGACTCGCGCCATTACGCATCGCATGGCGAACCTGATCGTGGCGGGGACGCCAGCCGAGAGCATCCTCGCGGTCACCTTCACAAATAAGGCCGCCGAAGAGATGCAAAACCGCGTCACGGATCTTCTGCTGCGGGCAGGAGTGCCCCCGGAGCGGCCCTGGCTTTCGACGTTCCACTCACTTTGCGCACGGCTATTGCGGCGCGAGGCGGTAAGCGCGGGACTGGCCAAGGATTTTGCGATTTACGACGACGACGATCAACTCGCGGCGGTGAAGCTGGTAATGGTGCGCCTGAAGATTGACGATGATGCGCTGACCCCGCGCAACGTTTTGAGCCGCATCAGTTACGCGAAGAACCAAGCCCAGTCGCCACAGGACGTGCGCACAGAAGCGTTTGGCCCGGACACGCGCAAGGTGGCGGACATTTACGCGGGTTATGAAGAAATACTGAAGCAGAGCAAGGCAGTGGATTTCGACGACCTGTTGCTGCGTTCCGCGCGGCTGCTGCGAGAGAATCCGCAGGTGCGCGAGCGGTGGCGCAACCGCTTCGCTTATGTTCACGTAGACGAGTACCAAGACACCAATCGCGTTCAGTACGATTTGCTGAGGCTGCTGACGAACGAGCGGCAAAACCTCTGCGTGGTTGGCGACGAAGACCAATCCATCTACCGGTGGCGCGGCGCAGACGTTTCCATCCTGCTGAGTTTTTCGCAGGACTTCCCTTCCGCGAAAGTGATCCGCCTGGAGCGAAACTACCGTTCCACGCAGACGATTCTGGACGCCGCTGCCGCCGTGGTATCCAACAACCCGAATCGGCTGGGCAAGTCTCTGCGCGCGGAGAATGCCAAGGGTCGCAACCTGCGATACTTCGAGGCGCGCGACGCACAAGCCGAGGCCGAGTACATCGCTGGGGAAATCGACCGCATCCTGAACGATGATGCGGATCAGACTTGCGCGGTGGAATATCGCACCAACTTCCAATCGCGCTCGTTCGAAGAAGTTTTCCGCCGCCGGGGACTGCGTTACAAACTGGTTGGCGGTTTCAGTTTCTACAATCGCGCGGAAGTTAAAGACGCCCTAGCTTATGTGCGGCTGGCACTACACCCGGAAGACGACATTTCCCTGCTGCGGGTGCTGAATGTTCCGGCACGAGGGATTGGCAAGACCACGGTCGACGCTCTCCGGGAAATTGCGGATCGCGAGAAACTGCCGCTCTGGGAGGCCATCGAATCGCTGCTGACGAATCCGGCGTCCACGCGGGCGGTGGCTCCCATTCGCGCGTTCCGGGAATTGATCCTGCGCTCAGGGGAAGCCTACGGCCAGAAAGAGCCAGCGGAGTTTCTGCGGTTCCTGCTGGAGGAATCCGGCTATATGCCGATGTTGCGCGACCGCAATACTCCCGACGATGTCGCGCGGCTGGAGAACCTCGAAGAACTGGTTCGCGCGGTGGCCGAAAGCCAGGAAGCCGGCGAGTCATTCACTGACTTCCTGGACGCCGCGGCCCTGGTGAGTGACGCCGACGCCTACGAAGATAAACCCGGCGCCACGCTGATCACGCTACACAGCACCAAGGGCCTGGAATTCGACCATGTGTTTCTCTCCGGCCTGGAAGACGGTATTTGCCCGCATAGCCGGTCGATCAACGAAGAAAAAGGGATAGAAGAGGAGCGGCGGCTGGTGTACGTGGGTATGACTCGGGCGCGGAAAACGCTGACGCTCACGCGCGCGCTGTATCGGCGCATTTTCGGCAACGAACAACAGATGCGCGCTTCGATGCCCAGCCGTTTTCTGGGAGAGATACCGAGCGAGCTGGTGGACACGGCGCCAGGTTCGATGGCTGAGATTGGTCAAAGCCGCCGCTATGAACCGGACCCGGAATATTCCTATTCGGCCGAGGAATTTCTGCGCAGGGCGCGGGGCGGCCCGGCTCCGACGCAACGCGCGCCGCAGCGCCGAGCGCCGAGTTCTAGCCCGTCGTTTGGACGATCCTCGAGCAAGCGTGGCGCAAACGCGGATCCCTTGCTGGGGCAGAAGGTCCGTCATCCCGAGTATGGCGTTGGCACCGTTGTGGGTGTGGAGGGAGAAGACGACGACCGGCGGGTCAGCGTGAGCTTCCCTGGGCGGGGCACGAAGAAATTTATCGAGCGCTACGCGCAACTCCAGCAACTGTAGTGGTGGGCGGTAGGAGTCTACGGAACAGCAGGTGGCAACCAGGCAACACACTGCGGTTCGTGGATTTGCTTTGCCTTGGTTGCACGAGGGGGGGACTCGCGATAAAGTGAGGCGCTATCATTCCACCATCACGTGCCCGCCTCTAACCAGGGTAGTTTGTGCGCGCGGACGCGATCGGAGAGCGTGAGTGGCTTCACCACTGTTCCGCTGTAAAAGTATCGATCAGCTGCTGTCAGACTCGGAAAACGCGGAAATAAAGCTCAAGAAGTCACTGGGTTGGTTGAGCTTGACGTCACTGGGGATTGGAGCCGTAATCGGCTCGGGAATCTTCACGGTGGTGGGCACCGCGATAGCCGGCCAGACCCTTCAGGTGTCGTCGGTGTTGAACGCCCCGCTGCTGCAATACCTGCTCACGCGTTCCACTTCTTTCGGGCGCCCGGGAGCCGGGCCGGCCATCGCGCTTTCCTTCATTCTGGTGGCGATCGTGTGCGGATTCGCGTCGGTGTGCTATGCGGAGTTGGCGGCGATGATTCCGATTGCCGGCAGCGCCTACACGTACACGTACGCCACGATGGGTGAACTGATCGCGTGGATCATCGGCTGGGATCTGATCCTGGAATACGCGGTGAGCAACATGGCGGTGAGCGTGGGATTCTCCGCGCATGTCGTCGACCTGTTGGACTGGTTCGGGTGGCACCCGGACCCGAAGTGGATTTCGCCCGCCTACCTTCCGACCGGACTTCCCGACCTGCAAGGCAATATGATTTACGGACCGGGCTGGCATTTCGGCTTCAATTGGCCGGCGTTCATCATCGTGATGCTGCTGACGGTGATTCTGGTGCGAGGCATTAAGGAGTCGGCGGAGACCAACAACATCATGGTGTTTCTGAAGATCGTGGCGATCATGGTATTCGTGACGTTTGCCGCGAGATTTATCCATCCGGCAAACTGGCACCCGTTCGCACCGAATGGCTGGCCGGGAATCCTGACCGGCGGATCCATCGTGTTTTTCACGTATATTGGATTCGACTCGGTGTCGACGGCCGCGGAAGAATGCAAGAATCCGCAGCGAGACCTGCCACGCGGGATTATCGCGACGTTGGTGATCTGCACGATCCTGTACATTGCGGTCGTCGTGGTTCTCACCGGCCTGGTGCCCTGGAAAACACTGATGGACGACGCGGCGCCAGTGGTCAACGCCATGAAGAAACTGCATTTTGGCGGTGTTCGACTGGTGGTACTGTTCGGGGCATTGATGGGGATGATTTCTTCGCTGCTGGTCTTCCAATTAGGGCAGGCGCGGGTATGGTTCGCCATGTCGCGTGACGGCCTGTTGCCACGGATATTTGGCCGGGTGCATCCACGGTTTCATACGCCGGACTTTTCGACGTGGCTTGCGGGATTTGTGGTAGGGATACCCGCGGGATTGCTGGACATCGGCACGCTGGCAGACCTTTCGAATATCGGGACACTGTTCGCTTTTGCGCTGGTCGGTGGCGGCGTGCTGATTCTTCGCTATCGCGAGCCGGACCGCCATCGCAGCTTCCGGGCTCCGGGCGGGCCGATTGCGCCAATCATAACCATCATGACGTGCTTGCTGTTGATGGCAGGCTTGCCCATCATGAACTGGCTGCGATTCTTCTCGTGGCTGGTAATCGGTCTGGTGATTTATTATCTCTACGGACGCAGGAAGAGCACGCTGCGACTGGCTCACGGGAAA
>Ga0335076_10002682_pt1 | contig 17717 bp, 17 predicted proteins | sample Lox_Sample_25_FD_206717 | JGI IMG/M metagenome (GOLD analysis project Ga0335076, IMG submission 206717) | Soil microbial communities from Loxahatchee National Wildlife Refuge, Florida, United States - Lox_Sample_2.5 | ecosystem: Environmental > Terrestrial > Soil > Wetlands | place: USA... | reverse complement strand
AAGAAAACTTCAGAAACAGATTCGGCCGATGCGGTATTTTAGCGGTACTCGCTACGACGGAGGAAAGTCATGTCCAGGAAAGACGCCGTTGTTCTAGCCAGCCGCACATTGGCCACATTCTTTGCTGTGTGGGCCTTGGGCGAAGTGTCCTATCTGCCTGGAAGTGTGCATTCGTTCCTGCGCTATGCCGGCCAGGACCCATTGTCGGTGAGTGCCAGTCTGTACTACCGGCACTATTACCTGATCGCGCTATCTTTTCTTGTCACCAGAATCATTGGCTACTCTCTCATGGCCAGGTGGCTCTATAAGGGCGGTCCAGAAATCGAGGAACTGTTATTGCCATCTCTGGAAGAAAGCGCTGCTCGCGATCCATCTCCCCCGAACTCCATGCAGTAACCACATCCGGTAGAATCTCCCAATGCCCGTCGCCATCCAATGCCGCGACCTGCGCAAGACGTACGACGACAAAGTCGAAGCCGTACGTGGCTTGAACCTCGAGATCCAGACCGGCGAATGCTTTGGCTTGCTCGGCCCGAACGGGGCGGGAAAGACCACGACGATTGAAATCCTCGAAGGCCTCCTCGAACCCACGTCGGGCGAGGTCTCGATCCTGGGCCATTCCTGGCGCGAGGACGAACGCGAATTGCGCGAGTGGCTCGGGATTTCCCTGCAGGAGACTCGCCTGTCGGAGAAGCTCACGGTCCGCGAAACCATCGAACTGTTCGCCAGCTTCTACCGCGAGCCGCGCTCCTCAGACGAAGTACTCGCGCAGCTGGAACTCACCGAGAAGGCCGATTCCTGGGTGGGCAAACTCTCCGGTGGCCAACGCCAGCGCCTGGCCGTGGCCACCGCTCTGGTGTGCAATCCAAGAATCCTTTTTCTGGATGAACCGACGACCGGCCTTGACCCCCAGAGCCGCCGCCAACTGTGGGACATCATTCGCGCTTTTCAACGCGATGGGGGCACTGTCCTGCTCACCACGCATTACATGGACGAAGCCGAGCGCCTCTGCGACCGCCTGGCGATTGTCGATCACGGGCAGATCATCGCCGAAGGCTCGCCCGCTGACTTGATTGACCGGCTCGGCGGACATCATGTCGTGGAGTTTTCCATCACCGGCAACTCCGACGGCGCCGCGCTGCAGGCGTGGAAGGGACTGCCCAGCGTTGAGTCGCTGCGCGAAGACGACGGCATGGTCGCATTGAATGTGAAACAGCCGCATCTCACGATTCCCGCTCTGCTCGATGCAATCGGCAAACAGGGAAGCGAACTGCGGCATTTAACCACGCGACAAGCAAGCCTGGAAGATGTGTTTGTGCGGTTAACAGGACGCCATCTGCGCGAAGAGTGACCTGGTGGGGAGCGCCTCCGACCGCGAATTGAGCACGCGTCAACGACACATTGTGTCGGAAGAGTGCACGAAATTCGTGAAGAGCTGCTCCTGATTCAGCCACGAAGCGGCGCAAGAGTGCAGCCCGCGGCGCAAGCCGTGGGAGCGAGCAACATTGATCAAGCCCCGTAGGGGCGAAAGAGAAGCTGCAACGCAGAAAACAAAGGGAGAACAATGAAACGCTTTACCAGATTTACCGCGGCAGTCGCATTCATCGTCATCGCGTCTTACGGTCGGGCTCAGGTCGAGGTTTCCTCCTTCACTCCGTTCGAACAGTGGAAAGCCGCCGTGCTCGCTGGAGATGCCGCCGCGCTGAAAGCGCTGTACAGCACAGATCCGCCGGCGGCGGTGTTCGTGAAGTTGGTAAAGGGTGACGCCGACAGCGACATCAATTTTTGGCTCGGTCTGAAAGCGCGCAGCATGAAGACCGAAGTTGTTCGTAACGAAATGCGCCACGGCCACATCAGTTACATTTTCCGCGCCGAGGTGCAGTCCGGTCTGCCGAACGGACAAACCATCAACGTCACCGATGACCAGTCCTGGCAGCAGCAAGGAGATCAGTGGCGGCTGGTCGCGGTCGAAAGAACCGACTCGCCCCGCCTGAAGCAGCCGTCGGATATGAAGAAGAATCTTTATCCTGCCGGCGTCGACGCTCACGCCGAGATCAAAGAGGCCGAGGAGAAGGCAGCTCCGAATCATAAGCGCCTCCTGCTGGTGTTCGGTGCGAACTGGTGTTTCGATTGTCACGTACTCGATCTTGCCTTTCAGCGCCCCGACTTCGCGCCGGTTCTTGCTGCCAATTATGAAGTCGTGCATGTCGATCTGGGTCCGGACGAACACAAGAATGCAGACCTGGTGCAGCAGTACGAAATTCCGCTGAATAAAGGCATCCCCGCACTCGCAGTCGCCGAGAGCGACGGCACCCTCGTCGTCAGCCAGAAAAACGGCGAATTCGAAGACGCCCGCGGACTCACTCCAGAAGTCCTGTTGGAGTTTCTAAATAAGTGGAAGCCTCAGGCGCGGTGATTCATCCATGAGCCTCGCCCAGCAAGACCCTGTCCCACCCGCGAATCACGCTCCCGCGCCGCGCAACGGCCGCTGGGCCGGATACACCCACCTGCTCATGGCGCGCCTGCTTGAATTGAAACGCGAGCCGGAAGTCGTGTTCTGGGTGTTCGTTTTTCCGCTCCTTCTCGCGCTCGGCCTGGGCATCGCCTTCCGGAACAAGCCTGCCGACGCCACGTCCTTGGCCATCGTCGCCGGCGCAGGCTCTCAGGATGCGCAAACGCTCCTCGCGCGCTCCCCGCAACACGACTCATTCAAGATCCACATATTGAATGCCGACGAAGCGCGCAAGGGATTTCGCCTGGGAAAGTTCGATCTCGTGATCGAGCCGGATCCCAAAGGAGGATTCGAATATCGCTACGACCCGGCGCGCCCCGAAAGCGTGCTCGCCCGGTCTCAGGTAAACGACGCCCTGCAAGCAGCCGCGGGACGCAAGGACGCCGTCACTACGACGACTGTTACATCCTCCGAGCCGGGTTCCCGCTACATCGACTTCCTGATTCCCGGGCTGCTCGGCATGAACTTGATGAACTCGGGCATGTGGGGCATCGGCTTCGCCCTGGTCGACATGCGCCAGCGCAAACTGCTCAAGCGTTTCGTCGGCACGCCCATGCGCCGCGGGGATTTCCTGCTCGCCATCATGACCAGCCGTCTGCTGCTGATGGTCATCGAAATCGGCCTGCTGCTGGTCTTCGGCGTAATCTTCTTTCACATGCGCGTGCTAGGCTCTGTGTTCTCAATCGCGCTGCTCGGCGGCCTGGGATCGCTCACCTTCGGCGGCGTCGGCCTCCTCACCGCGAGCCGGGCGCAGAAGATCGAAAGCATCAGCGGACTCATCAACCTCGTCATGATGCCCATGTGGATCTTCTCGGGCGTGTTCTTCTCTTACGAGCGCTTCCCGGCAGCGATCCATCCTCTGATCAAAGCCTTGCCTCTGACCGCTCTTAACGACGCCTTGCGCGCCAGCATCCTTGAAGGCACGCCCCTCTTGCATCAGTGGTCCCGCCTGCTGGTGTTGGGTCTGTGGGGTGGAATTTCGTTCGTTCTGGCGCTGAAATGGTTCCGCTGGACTTAGAACGGGAAGGCCTGATTCACTTTCTGGCTGGAGCCCGCTTTGGCCTCGTTCGCAAAATAAGAGAAGCTACGAACGAGGCCGGCCGCGGTGCTTGCGACATTACTTCTACTTATGCCTTGACTAGCTTGGCTGCTTGCTTCCGCACCTTCGCCCAGCGTAGCCTCTGCGCATCGGCGATCCGCTTGCGGGCTTCCTTGCTCAAGACGCGTGTTGTCCTCTTGAGCTTTTTCCCGCCAGCATGGCCGAGTGCATCCAATGCCTTCCCCACTCTACCCATCTCCTTTTCGAGACGGGCGTACTCGTTCTGCAGGGAAGAGACTACCTTGTTCAGGTTGGTCATGCATTACCCCCTCATTAGTCGAGGCTAACATGACTCTCGCTATCTGTTGGAAAAATTAGAGTGCCGCCGTAACCTTCCAGACGCGCCTGTACAAGGGTATAGGTCTACTGCGGCTTCACATCGACGAACAGGAACCCTTCCACTTTCCCCAGATCATCGGTGTCCCGACTGAAGACCATTTCGCGCCGCGAATCGGAAAACCGCGTATCCCAGAGCAGAAACTTGTGGATCACCGTGCCCATTTGCTCTCCCGTGTCCGGCGAGCCACTGGCCGTCCACTGATATACGATTCCGTGCACCACATAGACGCGCGAATTCCATTGCATCAGCGCCGCATGATGGTTCTGAAACCACGTGATGAGCAGGCCGGAATTGACCCCGTCGGGCGCAATATAACTCGCGGTCACCATGATAGGGCGACCGTCGCTCAACAGATGCCTCCCTTGCAGCTTGCTGGCAACATCCTTCAGTGACTTGGGATCGGCCGCCGCAGCGCTGTCTTCGAGAGCCGAGTCCTTGCCGCAGCATACTTCGCGATCGTGAAATATGGTATCGAGCGAGGTCAGCAGGACGTCGGAGGAGTGGGGCGACCGCGCCATTAACGACGGCAGATCGGGAACCTCGATTACTTGGTCCTGATAGAGCACTTGCCCTTGAGCCAAGCCGCACAGAACAACGCCCAGCGCCACCACCTGAGCCAGTCCCTTCGAGGCGGATCTGTAACCCTGAACTTTGCTCATAAAACACCACCGGCTTCATCTCAATTGTAGGTGGCTGCCGGCGCTTCCTGAACCACCTTTGCGAAACTTTACATGCGTTAAGTCATGGTTTTTAGTAACCAATTCCGCAACCTGGCAACACGAAGCCACCAGAAAAATCGACTATTTTGGCCCGATTGTGGGAAGAAACCTCGGCGCCTGCCGCGCCCTGCTGGCTTGCTCAAACGCAAAGGCTAGCTTGATCAGAGTAGGTTCGCTCCACCCCCTGCCGAAGAAGGAGATCCCCACCGGAAGGCCAGACAGAAATCCCGCCGTCACATTGATATTGGGATATCCCGCGACCGCGGCCGCGTTCGAACTTCCTCCGGCCACGTGATCCCCATTCACCAGGTCGGTGAGCCACGCCGGACCACCCGTGGGAGCCACAATGGCGTCAAGGTGGTGCTTATCCATGAGCGCGTCGATGCCTTCGGTTCGCGCCAGTTGATGATTCTTCGCCAGGGCATCCACATATTCCTTTTCCGTCAGCGGTCCCTTGGCCTCCGACTTCACGAATAAGTCCTGCCCAAAGAACGGCATCTCCTTCGAACGGTTGGTTTCGTTGAAGGCAATAATGTCTTTCAACGTTTTCACTGGAGCGCCTGGCCCGAGGCGCGCGAGGTACGTGTTGAGGTCGGCTTTCAGTTCATACATGAAGACCAGCAGCTCGCTCTCATCGAACTTGCCCAGCGTCTCAATGTCGGCGGGATCGACCAGCGTCGCGCCCTGTTTCTTCATCAGGTCGAGCGCCTGTTCCATCAGAGCATCGACCGCATCGCTGAACCCGAAATACTTGCGCGCCACGCCGATGCGTGCGCCCTTCAGACCACTGGGATCGCAATATTGCGCATAATCCGTTTGCGACTTGCCTGCGCTCGCCGCCGTCGCCGCGTCGTCGCCATCAACGCCGGTCAGAGCGCCCAGCAGAATCGCCGCATCGCGCACGGTTCTGCACATCGGCCCGGCGCCATCCTGGCTGTGCGATATCGGAATGATTCCAGCCCGGCTGACCAGGCCCACCGTCGGCTTGATCCCGGCCAACCCGTTCGACGACGAAGGACACACAATCGACCCATCCGTTTCAGTGCCAATCCCCACCGCAGCCAGGTTCGCCGAAATTCCTGCGCCCGTGCCCGAACTCGACCCGCACGGGTTGCGATCGAGCGCATACGGGTTCCTGGTCAGTCCACCTCGTCCGCTCCATCCGCTGGTCGAATGGCTCGACCGGATGTTCGCCCATTCGCTGAGGTTGGTCTTGCCCAGGATCACCGCTCCCGCCGCCCGCAGCTTCTGCGCCACAAACGAATCTTTGGGCGGCTTCGAGCCCACCAGAGCCAGGGATCCGGCTGTGGTCATCATCTTGTCCGCGGTATCGATGTTGTCTTTGATGAGCACCGGGATCCCGTGCAGCGGTCCTCTCGGGCCCTTGGTTTTCCGTTCCTGATCGAGTGCATCGGCGATGGACAATGCATCAGGATTGAGTTCGATGATCGCGTTCACCGCCGGGCCATGCTTGTCGACCTCATCAATCCGCGCTGTATATTTCTCCACCAGCGATCGTGCCGTAAACTTGCCTGACTTCATTCCATCCTGCAACTCCCGAATCGTGATCTCATCCAGTTCGAATGGCTGAACGTCGGCAGATGGGGTGGCGGGAGTGCCGGCACTCAGCGCCTTGGACGATAAATCGCGCCCTGCCGCGCCCGCGGCGTAGACCGGAGTGAGACTCACTACCGCCCCGCCCATCAGGGCAGTCTGAATAAACGAGCGGCGGTTCGCGGATGATTTCGATTTTGATTTCAAAGGCTGGTCCATTGGCATTCAGTGGGCCCCTGGCGCGCGATCATGGCCTTCAACGCGCGTTTAATTGAGCCGCTTCATTTAACCATGAAAGGGTTCGACGGTTCACCCCATCTTGGGGTAGCGACTACGCTCGACGACCACTTTCTGTTTGCGTCTTGCCTGGTTGTGAGCCGCTCGCAGCGGTGGTAATCTAGCAGCGGTCACCAGTCTTGTTCTCGAGCGGGAGTAGTTCAGCGGTAGAACGCCAGCTTCCCAAGCTGGATGTCGCCGGTTCGATCCCGGTCTCCCGCTCCAAAGTCTCCTGATCCTAACCCTAGCCCCTGACCCCAACATCAAGGATTAATCACCGCAAACAGCCCCGTAACATAGCCCCCGGTTCCGGCTGCGAGAAATAGCTGGTTCGTATTGCCGTTGTTGGTGCTGCCGCCTCCGAAGACCAGGCCCCACAGGCCTGGGTTTACCAGTGCCTTTCCGGTCTTGTCTTTCAAGGTTCCGAGAAACGCTCCGGTCGAGGGATTGAAGCAGTTGATCTTGCCATCATCTACGTTGCCGATCAGCAGCGCATTGCTGTGGACACCGAAGTTGCTGGGCGCCATCGCCACCGCCCACGGTCCCTTCAATGGCCCTGCGGTACCGTTCGAGGTCAGTGTCTTCAGCAGCACTCCGCCGGTGCCAAAAACATCGACCGCCGCTCCCGTCTTCCCGCGAAACGTGACGTAGATTTTCCCCTTGATCGCCTGCACCCCGTACACTCTCAGCCCGGTCAGCGCTGGGTCGGTGAACGTCCTCACCAGGTGGAAGCTGCTGTTGTACTGCTCGATCTGATTCTTGGCGGAGTTCGCGGCGTAGAGAAACGTCTGGGTCCCGGCCGTGGCAATGGTCAGCCCCTGATAGTTCGCTTTGCCGTTGTTGTTTATGACTATCACCGCGCTCGTCGGGTTCACCGAACTGTTCCAGGCGCTGATGGTTCCGTCCAGTGTGTCAAAAATAAAGGCGGCCGGGCCGGACAAGCCGTTCTGATGGATCACGAAACCCGCCGTCGTGTTCGCCACGATTCCGGTTGGCGTGCCCGCGCCGGTGGTCGCAGAAGGAACCGTCACCGCCAGCGGGACAATCGTGCCGTCCGCATCGTAGACCGTCGAAAAGCCCGACGCTTCATTCGCGATCCAGAACGGGTTCGTCCCTGAATAGGCCAATCCCCACGCGTTCGCCAGTCGTGAATCCTGCGTGGTGGTAACCAGACTGGTTTCTGTGTACTGGGCCAGCGCCGTGGAACTGACTGCCATCACCACGATCGCGGCTAGCCAGAACAAACTACCTGACGGTTTGACAGAGTTGCTACGATTCACATGAACCTCCCCAGATGTTGGTGTCTGCGAATACGCCAAGCAGGCTAGCAACGCGTTTGGAAAAGTTTGTCACCAAAATGTCAAAGACGCCCGGCCCTGCTCGCGATACCGAGTACGCCTCGCCATGTCCGCCGGACTCCAACCCCTCGCCGGGGTATAATTCCGCACATTTATGACTTCACCCGGAAGCGGGCTTCCTCACTCTGCATCCGACCTTCCAGGGTTTTGGTTCCAGCAGTCTTTCGCCATCCGGTTGGGCCTTACCGTCGTCGCTTTAGCGGTCTGGTTCTGGACACAGTCGCTCATCGGCGCCCGCGGCGCGCCCGCTTCGGCGATCGCAGACTCAATCCACGCCGCTACCGCCTCGACTAATCTCTACTTGCATGCTCACTCGGGCGCGGCGAATGCATTGCTGGTCGTCAGCTCAGCCTTCATCGACCTTATCGGAGTCGTGCTCTTGTCGACCTGGATCTTCCGCGGGGATCCGCGCCCGTTCGTCGGCCTGGTGATCGTGCTCGGCCTGCGCCAGATCATGCAGGCGTGCGTTGCCTTGCCGGCTCCGCCGGGGTCCATCTGGCATTCCCCAGGGTTTCCCTCATTACTCGTAACCTACAACGTCGCGAACGATTACTTCTTCTCCGGGCATACTGCGATCGCGGTTCTTGGCGCCGCCGAAGCCGCTCGCTATGGCAAGCGTTGGCTGATCGCGGTGGGCGTTGGCGTCGTGCTCTTCGAGGTTGCCACCGTCCTCGTGCTCCGGGCGCACTATACGATGGACGTCTTTACCGGTGCCATCACTGGACTGTACGCCGCGTACTTGGCGGAAAGGTTTTTCACCCCAAAGCACACGACGTCTCACGCAGGTACCCCTTCGTGATCCTTCGTGCCCTTCGTGTAAGGTCCTTCTCCCGGACATTTCTGCCTTTTGCTTCTTCTTCGCGGGTCGTCTTTTCGCCGAGGAATCCCGTCCCCCGCAATTCTGCGCGACTCATCTGCCGTGGTTACTTCGGTTTGCACCAAATCGCAAATTCGTGATTTCGATCACCAAGAAACGTGATGTGGGCCATTTGCCCTGCCGATAGCTTGAACGAAGATGTCCTTGGAGAAAGCGGAGATGTGACCGCTGAGGCCACATCCCCTGGCACGCCGGGCTGCAGGGCGGCCACGGCGGGTGAAGCAGGGAGGCTCCGAATGAGCACAATCGATATCCACGAACCGGAAGTCAAGGAAGTTACCCTGGCTAGCCGCGCTACGGCTGCCGTTTTGCCTCGCAAGGAACTTGTGCTGGGGCCCGCACTCCCCCAAAGGGCGATGTTCTCCGACAGCCTGCTGGAATTTGGCGTGCAGCGGAAGCGCAAGTTCTTCGCCACCACTACGTCGTTTGTTTTGAATTGCTTCGCCCTCGGAGTCCTGCTGATCTTGCCCTTGGCTTTTACAGAGGAATTGCCCAAGGCTCAGCTGCTGACCTTTCTGACGGCGCCGCCGCCCCCCCCACCGCCCCCACCGCCGGCTGCCGCGCAGGTGCAGAAGGTGGTCCACGTGATCCAGACCGACCTGCTCAACACCGGGCAACTCCGCACGCCCACGAAAATCCCGCAGAAGATTGAGATGATCAAGGAAGAAGAGGCGCCGCCCCCAATGGCCACCAACGGCGGTGTCGTGGGAGGCGTGCCGGGAGGTATTCCGGGTGGCCAACTGGGAGGCGTGATTGGCGGCATCGTCAACGCTACCTCAAATTTGTCTTCCGTGCCGAAGTTCGTCCCGGTGACGCCGCAGCGGGTCCGCATCTCGCAGGGCGTCACAAAAGGTCTGCTGATCCATCGGGAGGAGCCACCGTATCCGCCATTGGCGAGGGCCGCACGCATTCAGGGTGAGGTCATCCTTACTGCGATCATTAACACGAACGGCGAAATTACCAACCTGCAGTTGGTCAGCGGACATCCGATGCTGGTGCCCGCCGCCCTCGCCGCCGTCAAGCAATGGCGTTACAAGCCGTATCTGCTGAATGGGCAACCGGTTGAGGTGGAAACCACCATCACGGTGATTTTCGCCCTTACCTCTTGAAGTGTGGGCTGGGCGCCCTCGGGGAGCGCCAGGAGTCGAAAATGGCTGCAGAATATACCTATCGCGTTTCGGCCTGGTGGACCTCAGGCCGCACTGGACTGGCCAAGTGCGAGTCCTCGCCCAACACGATCCATTTCTCCGAGGCCGCGGAACTGGGAGGACTTCAGGGCCGCTGGACCCCGGAACAACTGCTGCTCTGTGCCCTCGCAGGCTGTTTCACGACGACGTTCCACGAAGCGGCGCGCAGCGCGAAATTCGAATTCACCGACCTCGAAGTCGAGATCGAGGGCAGCGTACACCGCAATCGCAACACCGGCTGCAACTTTACCGAAATCCTGATCCGCCCCAGGCTTACGGTGCACGCCGAGGATCAGCGCGAGGAGGGCCTGGCCTTGCTCCGCCGGACCAAGTCCTTGTGCATGATCTCCCGCGCCATCACCGTTCCTCAGACTCTGGAACCCTACGTCGAAACTGGCAAGGTCCCGGTCGAGGGCTGGAATAACCAGGATGCTGTCGTGAAACTTGGGGTCTAACCGGCCTCGTTGGGGCGCAGGTCCGGAAGTAGAGACGACGAGGGGGTGCGTATGATGTTCTCCTACAGGTTGGTGCGTCTGATTGAGTCCCATGCCGATGCGCTGGCGTCGGGACTCGAGGAAAAAGTACAGGCGAATCTCCAGGTCACCCATTTTCACGATATTTCGGCCCTCGAATTGAGAGAGCGCGTCTACGAGATCTATCGCCACCTCGGCGAGTGGCTGCTGGGAAAGAACGAACTCGATATCGAGCACCGCTATCGTGAAATCGGAATGCGCCGGGCACAGCAGAAAGTGCCGCTCAGCGAAGTCGTCCAGGCCATCGTTCTCACCAAAGAGAATCTTTGGGACTTTCTCAAGAGCGAGGCCGTGATGGACCGCGCCATCGAAATCATGGGCGAACTGGAACTTCTGCAGATGCTTGAGATGTTTTTTGACCGGGCAATATATTATGCCGCTGTGGGGTACGAAGAAGAGATTGCCCGGGCGGCGCGTGAAGAAGGCGCGCTGCGGGCCAGTTAAGGGGAGCCGAAAACGATGTCGATGTCGTGGGAAATGGAGTACAAGAAGCGGCTCAAGAAAGCCGATGACGCGCTGCAATGCGTCCAGTCGGGAATGCGGGTCTACATCCAGCCAGGCTGTGCCGAGCCCGAAACCCTGGTCGAGGCGCTCATGCGGCGCGGCCCCGACGTCTACGATGTGGAAATCGTCCACATGATGACCATGGGGTGCGCACCCTATGTCGCCCCGGAAATGGCCGGGCATTTCCGCCACAACGCCGTATTCATCGGCGCCAATGTCCGCGAGGCGATCAACGACGGCCGCGCCGATTACACCCCGATCTACCTGAGCGAGATCGAGGGCCTCTTCGAGAGCGGCGCCATGCCCATCGACGTGGCCCTCATCGAAGTTTCCCCGCCCGATTCGCACGGGTTCTGCAGTTTCGGCGTCGGTGTCGATACCACGCTCACCGCCGCGAAGTGCGCCAAGCACGTTGTCGCCCAGATCAACGACAACATGCCGCGAACCTACGGCGACAGTTTCATCCACGTCAACGACATTGACGCGTTTGTCGAGTCTTCCCGGCCCTTGTGCGCGCTGAAGAAGCCGATCGTCACCGACCTGCAGATCGCCATCGCCCGCAACGTCGCCAGCCTCATTGAGGACGGCTCGGTCCTGCAGACTGGAATCGGCGGCATTCCCGACGCTGTCCTGCCCATGCTGATGGACCGCAAGGATCTCGGTGTCCACAGCGAACTGGTTTCCGACGGTGTGATCCCGCTCATCGAAGCCGGCGTGCTCACCGGGGCCCGCAAGAACTTCAAGCCGCGCAAGATCATCTTGGGATTCGCCCTGGGCACCAAGCATCTGTTCGAATTTGTCGACAACAATCCCATATTCGAGTTTCATCCCACCGCCTACACCAACGATCCCGGCCTGATCGCCCGCAACGACAAGATGGTAGCCATCAATTCCGCGGTGCAGATCGATCTGACGGGGCAGGTTTGTTCCGACTCGATTGGCAACCAGTTCTACAGCGGCATCGGCGGGCAGGTGGACTTCCTGCGCGGAGCCACGCGCTCCAAGGGCGGCAAGCCGATCATCGCAATTTCGTCCACCGCCAAACAGGGAACAATTTCGCGGATCGTGCCCATGCTCGATCCTGGGGCGGGAGTGGTGACTTCGCGCGGTCTCGTCCGCTACGTCGTCACCGAATACGGAGTGGCCTTCTTGCATGGCAAGTCGATTCGGGAGCGGGCCAAGGCCCTCATCGAAATCGCGCACCCGGATTTTCGTAGCGAACTGTACGAATACTGCGAGAAGACGAAGTGGTTGCAGGTTCCTCAGCAGGCGCAGACAGCAACTCCCAGATGAGGAAGTGAGGGTGAAAACATATGGCGGGTCCAGCACGCGGCAACGTCACAATCGATGTCGAGGAGTGCAAAGGATGCGGGCTCTGCGTTGAGTCCTGCCCGCCGAAATGCCTGGAGCTGGCCCCGGAACTGAGTTCCTATGGGGTGCATCCAGCGCGCTACGTAGGCCACGACTGCACCGGCTGCGGCATCTGCTTCTATTGCTGTCCGGAGCCCGGTGCCATCCTCGTTTACCGGCTGGCCCCGCCCCCAAAACCTGCGACCCAGCAAGTCCCGGTTGGAGGCGAACATGCGGCAACTTTGTAAAGGAAACGTTGCGGTTATCAAAGGCGCCGTTCTGGCCGGTTGCCAGGCCTATTACGGATACCCCATTACCCCTGCCAGCGAAGTCGCCGAAGCCGCCGCGCTGTATCTCCCCGAAGTCGGCGGCACCTTCGTCCAGGCTGAAAGTGAAACCGCCTCCATCAACATGGTGTACGGCGCCGCCTCTGCCGGCGTACGGGTCATGACCGCTTCCTCCGGCCCCGGTCTCAGCCTCATGCAGGAAGGCATCTCGTATCTGGCCGGCGCGGAATTGCCCTGCGTCATCGTCGACGTCATGCGCGGCGGCCCTGGCCTGGGCAACATCGCTCCCGAGCAAAGCGACTACTTCGCCATGGTCAAAGGCGGCGGCCACGGCAACTATCGCAACCTGGTGCTTGCTCCCGCCTCGGTGCAGGAGATGGCCGATTTGACGGTTCTCGCTTTCGAACTGGCGGACAAGTACCGCAACCCGGCGGTGGTGCTCACCGACGGATTTGTCGGCCAAATGATGGAACCTCTGAATCTTCAATACCGCGATATTTCCGCTCCACCGAAGCCCTGGGCCGTGAAAGGAACCGCCGGCACCCGCAAGAACATGGTGAGCTCCATTTATCTCGAGCCCGACGATCTGGAAGAACACCAGCGCCGCATGGAAGCCAAATACATCCGCGCCCAGCAGACCGAGACCCGCTGCGAAGAGTACCGCACTGAGGACGCCGAACTGATCGTCGTCGGGTACGGCATCGTCTCGCGCGTGCTGCGCTCCGCGGTCGACGAGGCTCGCAAGCAGGGAATCAAAGTCGGATTGTTCCGGCCGATCACCCTCTGGCCTTTTCCCACGAAGGAACTGGCGGCCACGGCGTTGCGTGCCGAGAAAGTCCTGGTCGTCGAGCTGAGCAACGGCCAAATGCTGGAAGACGTCCGCCTCACCATCGAGGGCAAGCGCCCCGTCGAGTTTTATGGACGCGTCGGCGGCAACGTCCCCGCGGTGGAAGAGCTGTTGTCAAAGATTGAAGAGCAAATGCCGGCCGCAGTGTAGGAACACGTCCCCCCGGACGCATTCGTCCGGAGGTGAAGCGGTCGCAGGAAGACAAAAGACAAAGATAGATGACCCGCGTGCGGACGAAATCCGTCCGCCGCTTACGGGGCAGCAGTCGAAGGGAAGGGGACACACTCATGGCGGAACATGACGTAATCCCGGTAGAGCCGAAGGTGAGCGCCGACTCGTACGAGGTCGTGCACTCCAAGTCGGAAGTATTCTATCCGGAGTACGAACGGAAATCCGACCTGAAGCATCAGACCCACTATTGCCCCGGATGCGGCCACGGCGTCGCCCACAAGCTGATTGCCGAAGCCCTCGAAGACCTCGGCGTTCAGGATGACACCATCCTCGTCAGCCCCGTCGGCTGTTCCGTCTTCGCGTACTACTATTTCGACGTGGGCAACGTGCAAGTCGCTCACGGACGCGCCCCCGCTGCAGCTACGGGCTTAAAGCGCGCCTGTCCCGACAAGATCGTGATCGCCTACCAGGGAGACGGTGACCTGGCCGCCATCGGCACCGCCGAGATCGTCCACGCCGCCAATCGCGGCGAAAAGATCAGCGTTTTCTTCGTCAACAATGCTATCTACGGCATGACCGGCGGGCAGATGGCGCCTACCACGCTGGTCGGCCAGAAGAGCACGACTTCCCCCTGGGGACGCCGCCCCATCAACGAGGGCTTCCCCCTGCACATGGCCGAGATGTTGTCCTCCCTCGAAGCGCCCGTCTATATCGAGCGCGTCGCCCTCTCCGACAACAAGAACATCATGAAGGCGCGGCGCGCCGTCCGCAAAGCGCTCGAACTGCAGCGCGCGGGCGCCGGCTTCACGTTTGTCGAAATCCTCTCTCCGTGTCCCACCATCTGGGGAAAGGATCCCGTCGAAGCCCGCAAGTGGATCGGCGAGAAGATGATTCCAAACTTCCCGCTGCTCGTCTTCCGCGATCGTACGGTGGAAATCCCCAACAACAACGTCCCTCCGCACAAAACTCCCGCAGAACTGATCGAGGGCGAACGGAAGACAGCCGCAGACGCAGCCCTGCCGTCGCGTCATCACCATTTCCGCGAAATGGGCATCAAAATCGCCGGCTTCGGCGGCCAGGGCGTGCTGCTCCTCGGCCAGCTTCTCGCCGAGATGGGCATGCGCGAAGGCCTCGAAGTCAGCTGGCTGCCCTCTTACGGTCCGGAGATGCGCTCCGGCAGCGCCCACTGCCACGTCTGCCTCTCCAAAGACCGCATCGGTGCGCCGCTGGTATCGCGTCCGCAGGTTCTGATTGCCTTCAACGAAATCTCCCTCCGGAAGTTCGCCTCTCAGGTCGCCCCCGGCGGCACCATCATCTACGGACGCGAGGCGCTCCCCGAGGACTTGACCGTCCCACAGGCCCAGGTGATCTGCATCCCGGCATCCGAAATCGCAGACAAGCTGGGCTCCGCGAAAGTCGCCAACGTCGTCATGATGGGAGCCTTGCTCGAAGAGACAGAGTGCCTCTCCCCCGCGACCGCCATGAAAGTACTGGAAGCGAAAGTAAAGAACCCGGCCCTGCTCGAACTCGACCGCAAAGCCATCGACGCCGGCCGGATCTACATCGATCACACCGTCGCCATCGGAGCAGTCACGCAAGCCGACGGCTTCGCCCAGTAGCGCACCTCCCACACGGTCCCCACATGGCCGCGCCCCAGTCGTCCGCGGCTGCGCCCCTTGATCTGTGATCCAAATCACAAAACCGGGTGACACCCGCCATATCGAGAAACTACTCCCGGTGTGATCGTGAAGATGGGTGTGGGAGGTGTTCCATGGCACTCGTCGAAGCAAAAATCGAAGTCGAAACCAAAGCGAAAGCCAACGCGCAACCGAAGTCCCCCGCCGCACTCTCTATCAACAACGTACTGTTCGCCACCGACTTTTCCGCGACGTCCGAGGCAGCCCTGCCGTACGCGACGGCCATCTGCCGGCGTTTTGGCAGCACTCTGCATGCCGCGCATGTCCTGTCCGACGCCAGCCTGCTCATGATGACCGGCGGCGTGGACTACGTCAGCATGAGCACCATCTACGAAGACGCACACACCGAGGCCCGGGAAAAGCTCGACCAGATCTCGGCGCGCATTGAAGGCATTCCTCACCGCAACTATGTGCGACACGGCCAGGTATGGAAGAACCTCGCCGCCATCATTGAGGAGAACAACATTGACCTGATCGTCGTCGGCACCCACGGCCGCACCGGCCTGGGCAAGCTCCTGCTGGGCTCGGTTGCCGAAGACATTCTCCGTCACGCGACCTGCCCTGTACTTACGGTGGGCCCGAAAGTTTCCGGTCGCAACAAGCTGCCCGCACTCCTCGAGAAAGGACGCGATCTGGCTCCGGTCGAACTTGACCTGCGGCAGATCGTGTTCGCCACCAATTTCGCGCACAACGCAGCGCTCGTCGCTCAGCAGGCCGTCTCGCTAGCCGAGGAGTTCCATGCGCGGCTCACTTTGTTGCACGTGATTGAAGACTATACCCAGCTTGGCAGCCGCCCCGGTCCCATCGAGGACGGCATCCGGCGCTTGCGCGAGCTGATCCCGATCAACGCTAGTCTGCAGTATTCTCCCGAAACCTTGCTGGAATTCGGCCCCGTAGAGGAACGCATCCTGAAAGTTGCGGCCGAGCGCGAGTCGGACTTGATCGTCATCGGAGCCCGTACCGCCGCAGAAGTCGGTACGACCCACTTGCCCTGGTCGACTACGCATCACGTGATTGCCAGCGCGCATTGCCCGGTGCTCACCATCCGGGAGTAGGAACTGTGCGAACGCATGGCGCGCGCCGCGGAGCAGGCACGATTGAACTCACCGCTGGTGGCTCAGTCGAAGAAGACATAGAATCAGGTCCGCGGCGTTCGCCGTGCGCCATGATGGTTGCGGCCCAACCCGCCATTCAGCGCCTCCGCTTCACGCTCCACGGAGCTGTGCAGGGAGTCGGCTTTCGTCCCTTCGTATACCGCCTGGCTACCGAATTGTCTCTCACAGGTTGGGTCCTGAATTCCTCTTCTGGCCTGGTGGTAGAAGTAGAAGGACCGTCCCCTCAGTTGAGTTGCTTCGAGCAGAGGCTGGAACAGGAGCGGCCGAAGGCCTCGGTCGTGACCATGCGCGAGGCCGCCTCGATCGCGGTCGAGGGCTCCACTCGCTTCGAAATTCTGGCCAGCGACGGCGATTCCGGCAAGACCGTCAACGTGCTCCCCGATCTCGCTACGTGCACCGACTGCCGCGAAGAACTTTTCGATCCCGATAACCGCCGCTTCGAATATCCCTTCACCAACTGCACCAACTGTGGTCCGCGTTACACCATCGTCATCGACATCCCCTATGACCGGCCCAATACCACAATGCGCGGGTTCACACTGTGTCCGGCCTGTCGCCAAGAATACGAAAATCCTTCCGACCGCCGCTTCCATGCCCAGCCCAACGCCTGTCCCGTCTGCGGCCCGCAACTCGACGGCACGATCGAAGATGCGGTCGAAGCCCTCGTTCAGGGTAAGATCGTCGCCTTCAAAGGCGTCGGCGGATTCCAGTTGCTGGTCGATGGGCGGAATCACGATGCCGTCGCACGTCTTCGCGAACGCAAGCATCGCGAGGAGAAGCCCTTCGCGCTGCTCATGCCATCGCTCGAAGTCGCGCGAACCTATTGTGAGATCTCGCCTGCCGAAGTGCGGTTGCTCGAGTCGCAAGCCGCGCCCATCGTTTTGCTGAAACCAAAGCCTGGCACTGACATTGCGCCGAACGTAGCACACTGCTCACCGTATCTCGGTGTCATGTTGCCGTACTCGCCGCTGCATCATCTGCTGATGCAGGAATGCCGGTTCCCGTTGATCGCGACCAGCGGCAACCGCAGTGACGAGCCTATCGCGACCGCCAACGAGGAAGCCGTCCTCCGTTTGAAAGACATCGCCGACCATTTCCTCATGCACAACCGCCCGATCGTGCGCGCCTGTGACGACTCCGTAGTTCGTCTTACGCGGGGACGTGCCGGCGTCCTGCGCCGCGCCCGTGGCTACGCCCCGCTCGGCGTTCGTGTGCCCCAGAGTTTGCCTCCGGTGTTGGCGGTCGGAGGGCACCTCAAGAATACGGTCGCCATCGGCGTCGGCCACGAGGT
>Ga0335076_10002679_pt1 | contig 17723 bp, 28 predicted proteins | sample Lox_Sample_25_FD_206717 | JGI IMG/M metagenome (GOLD analysis project Ga0335076, IMG submission 206717) | Soil microbial communities from Loxahatchee National Wildlife Refuge, Florida, United States - Lox_Sample_2.5 | ecosystem: Environmental > Terrestrial > Soil > Wetlands | place: USA... | reverse complement strand
ATTTCCAGAGTTAAAACAACGCGAGCATATCAACGCTGCCGCTCGAGCCGCGAACCGGTCTCCTGATTTCTCCACGCTGATTCGAGCAGGACGGGTCGGATTCTAATTGGTAAAGCCTCGCCGACTCGGATTAGCAAGCCGACGCTCTTCCGGAAGTTGCATCTAAGCACTTTGCGTAAACTCGCCTGTTCCGCCGGGCCGGGTGACATCCGAGGACCAATCGTGGCGAAGAAGCCCGCAACTCCCCACAATTCCGCGCTGATTTCAGGTAATGTCATCGAATGGGGCAGGAAGCGTCTGGGTAAAACCCACGAGCAAATTGCGGACGAGTCTTGGACACCGAGACACCCATTACGCGTTATGCCCTCTCGGATAACCAGAAATAGGTATAGGCCACGAGCCTCGGATAGAATCATGGTTGCCATGAATCACCTTCTCGCTTGCTGCTCTCTAAAACTCGACGGCCGCGTCACGATCAGCAGAGAAACTCACGACAATGGACAACCAGCCAAACTTCTCCAGGGAAATGAAACTACAGTGGGCTGGACCTCGAGAAAGAAATCTCGGATCCGGTCAGCACGACCATTGCTCGCAGTCGTTCCACGGCAAATTCATGGAACTTCATCGTATATCGTCTCTTTGCCACGCTCAGTTTCCTTTCCTGCAAGTGTGTCGTAACTTACTGTCTCATTCCTGGGGTTCGGTCCAGTCTACAAAAGCAATTCCCTGGCGCAGCGTGACGTAATTAAAGAAGGTCAAGTGCAGTCCACTTTGAGATTCTGCAGATCACGGCAACCATCATGCAGAAAGGTTCACCAGATCTCCGGACTTGTCGAATTTCGCTTTGCCCAAGTGATCGGGAAAACCGGAATGCCAGAGCAGTGTTTGGCCCTCCTTGCGCTGAAGAAGAACCGTCCCTCGCCCCGTCTCAAAAGTACGGCGCCGTAGATTCGGTTATGATTAATGTCCTGGTGTAAAGCAGGGATGAAATCAAGGCCATGCATAATCTGGGTCCTCGGCCTGTTTTTGGCGATTGCCTCAGTCGACACAGTACCCGACCCGCCCGCGGTGAATTCGCGCGCAGTCAGCGTCGCTTCTCTGGTATGTGAGGCACCCAGATGCCTGCATGACTGCTGGTCGACCTTCGATCTGTCCGTCCCGTCTCTGGTTCAAGTCCGCTGGATTGCGTTCACCGCCGCTACTGATTCGAATCCTCCTTCTGATCGGCTTGTCCAGGTAGGATTTGCAACGGATCCCTCTCCTCCATCCGTCTAAAGTCGGCTCAACTCCTGTCTCCAGTCGCCCGGTCGCAATCGGGAGGTTTTCTACGGAAAGCCTTTAGCTCTGCGGCGACATCTATTCCAGAAAGCGGGTGCCAACGGAAGCACCCTCGACCGCCTGGAAGTACTTGCCGAGCACAATGGCGGGAATTTCTCCAGGCAAGAACTGAGGACCGCGATGAAGACTTCGGAAATTCTTAGAGCTTGGCGCAAGATTCTTAAAGGAGAGCGGCCCTCTCTTTCCATTGAGATAACCCGCGAATGCCCCCTACGTTGTCCCGGATGCTATGCCTATGATGACGCGCACTTGGGAGGAGGGATGACTTTGCGAGGTCTCCGTGATCGCAAGGGGCAGGAGCTCGTAGACGGTGTACTGGAAATCGTCGACCGACTTAAGCCGTTGCACCTGTCGATTGTCGGAGGCGACCCGCTCGTCCGGTATCGTGAACTCGAGTTGATGATCCCGCTGCTGATCGATCGAGGGATTCACGTCCAGCTTGTCACCAGCGCGTTCCGGCCTCTCTCACGCAGTTGGGCGGTGCAGCCCCACATGAACATTGTCGTGTCGATTGACGGGCTACAACCGGAGCACGACGTCCGCCGGGCTCCGGCTACTTACGATCGAATCCTGGAAAACATTGCAGGCCAGCAGATCACGATTCACTGCACGATCACTGGTCAAATGATGAAGCAGCCCGGCTATCTGAAGCAATTTCTGCAGTACTGGACGCCTAAGCCCGAGATCCGGAAAGTATGGTTCAGCTTGTTCACGCCACAAATTGGAGACCGGTTGCCGGAGATGTTGAATCCGGATGAGCGTCAGCGCGCCATCGCCGACATGATTGCGTTGCGAAACGAGTTCCCCAAGCTGGACATGCCGGCCGCCTTAATTCGGCAGTTCGCAGCGCCTCCACGCAGTCCCGGAGAGTGTGTTTTCGCGCTCACTACTCAAACCTTGTCGGCTGACCTGAAAACTAAAATCGTTCCTTGTCAATTTGGTGGAAACCCGGACTGCGCGTCTTGCGGGTGCGTCGCATCGATGGGCTTGGCAGCCATAGCCGAGCACAAGCTGTGCGGCATCATTCCTGTTGGAGCCATCTTCAAAGCCTCGGCGAGAATTGGCGAGATGGTTCGAGCGCGGGCCGAACCGACCGCAACTCCTCAAGTCGGCGGCGAGTTGCTGCGGGTGCTGCCCGAAGAATGAAATTGGTGCAAAATTAGCCATCCAGCTGCTTCGCGGCGGTCTTGGCTGAAAACCAAGGAGCTGCCGCGACGTCTACGCAGCGGGTTCGAGCGGCGGTGAACGACCGAGTCGACATCGATCCCAAAGTTTGAACTGAGGCTTCGAATCTAGACTTGTCGCCTGAAAACGGGTCTTCAAGATGGGCAATTGAAGACGGTGTTAGGACGCCGTGCTAGCATCATTGCAGGTCGCGTCTTCGCATCCTGCTGACCGTACCGCTCGAGATCGAATCAAGCCTCCTCTCTCCATGCAGGATGGCCCTGAAGAAGGAGTTCTGCATGGCTATGGACAATGTCAGAAAAGTGACACGTGGGGGGACGCAGGAGCACTATTCCCCGGATCGGGAGGTGAATGAGTCGATTCCAGACGGCGTGCCTTCCGGGCAGGATGTCGATGACTTGCTATCGGCCATTCGTACGCGAGGCCTTGACGTTCTGGAAGCGGAACCTGAGTTGCCGTATTCGGCTCTGGAACGTGGGCTGGTCCGCGAGTCGGACGAGATTGATGTCAACCCGGCCGCAGTTGTCCCCGATGCTGCCAACGATCCCGTGCGCCTTTACTTGCGCGAGATGGGCGCCTCACCTCTGCTCACCCGTGAAGGCGAAGTGGAGATCGCTAAGCGCATTGAACGCGGGCAACTCTCCGCCATGAAAGCGCTTTCACGCTCCCCTGTTGTTGTTCGCCATGTCCTCGACATGGGGGAGGACTTGAAACGGGGACTGCGTTCGATTGAAGACACAGTAGTCTTCGACGAGGAAGAAGTCACCGACAGGATCCTGCAGGAGCGTATCAAGGAGACCACGCGCCGCATCGACGAGTTGAACGACAATTACAAAGCGGCGCGTCGCCTGGCGGAACGAATGGCGACCTTGTCATCGAACAAGAAGACGCGCGGGTACCGCCGCTGCCGATCCGAACTGCGCCGCATGATCGTGCAGAATTCGCTCATCATTCGCAGACTCGGCATTTCGTCCGCCCAGCGCAAGCGATTGCTGGAACGCGTGAATCAAACCGCAAACCTGATGCGTTCGCTGGAGCGCCAGATCGATAACCTGGAAGAAAATATCGCGACGACGCGCAGCTTGGCGGTCAAGCAGACCTACCGTGCCAAGCAGCGGAAGCATCGTGCCGAGGTGAAAAGGCTGGAGAGTGATGCAGGCATGACGTTTGCAGAGTTGCAGCGTACACAGCGTCAAATCATCAAGAGTGAGATGGACGCGGAACAGGCAAAACACGAGCTGATTGAAGCCAACCTGCGCCTTGTGGTTTCCATTGCGAAGAAGTACAGCAACCGTGGACTTCAGTTTCTCGACCTGATCCAGGAAGGGAACGTTGGCTTGATGAAGGCGGTGGATAAGTTCGACTATCATCGCGGATATAAGTTCTCCACCTATGCCACCTGGTGGATTCGCCAGGCCATCAGCCGGGCGATTGCCGATCAATCGCGCACCATCCGGCTACCAGTGCACATGGTCGAGATCGTCAACAAGCTGATTCGCATCACGCGGCAACTGGTCCAAACTTTGGGCCGCGAACCTACCTCGACGGAGATTGCCCAGCAAATGGACATTCCCGAGTCTAAGGTTCGCAAGGTGCGCAAGATCATGCGGACGCCGATCTCTCTGGAGACACCGGTCGGCGAGGAAGGAGATTCCCACCTCGGCGATCTCCTTGAAGACCGGGCCCAGGTGTCTCCTGCCGAGGCGCTCATCAACGTAAACCGTGAGGAGCGGACTGCGCACGTGTTGCGGACTCTCAGTTCTCGGGAAGAGAAGATCATCCGGATGCGTTTTGGTATCGAGGACGGCTCGGAGCGGACGCTCGAGGAGGTTGGCCAGTCGTTCGGTGTGACCCGCGAACGCATTCGCCAGATCGAAGCCAAGGCGCTGCGCAAGCTGCGCCATCCCTCGCGATCCGGCAAGCTCAAGGCACTCTTTCATGACGTAGGCGAATGAGCGAGACGGGATAGAAGCAATCCGCCTAACGACGGCTGATGCGATGCGTTTCGAGTCCGTCGCACCAAGGTTTATACGTGATAAACAGGCTTGGTCTTACAAGCTGCACTGGGGGAGGATGGTACTGTCCTACAGACCATAGAGTGGAGCTTTGAGCGGGCTTGGTCCCGCCAGGGATGGATTGGCTGATTCCACCCAGCCCTTAGGATGGGATAGCAATGCAGCAGTATTAGACTTTGAACGGAAAAATCGTCGCGTATTGCTGAGGCAGGTCCTGCGCAGACTTCCTCTAGCCTATCCGCAAATTCGCGGTTTATCTCTGACGATGCTGCGACGGAAAGTCCGGGGATTCGGGGTCCCGCATAGCTTTTGATTCTCGCTTTTCCAATTCCGCCTGGCGATGCAGCGTAGCTTCAGCGGGATCAGTTCCCGCCTTGAGATCTGTCTTATCGATCAAGTAGCGCCAGCCTTCGTGCCGATCTGAAGAATCCTGGGCATCCTCAAATTTCTTCAATTCCAGTTCTGCCTGATCTTTGCCCCCAATCACGGCTACAACTCCTGCAGAGCGGTAAGTGCGGATGTTATAGCGGATGATGGCGTAAGAGGCGCTACTGTCGTTGATGGTCAATAGGAATCCGTTTGCAAAGGGGCCAACGAAGTTCAGACGCAACAAAGATAACAGCTCTCAAATCTTATGACGCCGGTGTTCTCTCGATGAGTCGCGTGTTGCATCGTGCTCAAGTTTCGGGCGAGCTTCGTTCAAACTGATCGCGCGGTCATTCAAGCGGAATCCATTCAAAGATTCAATCGCCGCCTTGGCTTCAGCCGCGTCCGTCATTTCAACGAAAGCGAAACCCCGAGGCCCGCTGGTGTCACGGTCCGTCACAATGCTGACTGTATGTACGGATCCATAGGCTTCGAAAAGATCTTTCAACTGCGCTTCCGTGGTCGTGGGATCCAGATTTCGAACGAAGATGTTAATCACAGGTTTTTTCGCAGGATTTTCAGTCAGTTTTTCTTGCCCGCAAAAGCGAAAAGGCGATCTCCGTTGATATCGCCTCTTCGCAGAATTGGTCGACTCATGCCGCCCGGACGTTTTCAGCTTGCCAGCCCTTCGGTCCCTTGGTGACATCGAATTCCACGGTCTGGCCTTCCTGCAGGCTCTTAAACCCGCCCGCTTGGATGGCGGAGAAATGCACAAAAACGTCTTCGCCAGTTGAACGGCTAATAAAGCCGTAGCCTTTGGCGTCATTGAACCACTTTACTGTTCCTTTTTCCATGTGTGTTTGTACTCTTGTTCCTTCGTGATAGTTACGCTGGAGGGATTCGGAAGAAAACTTGTGCAGGTTACTGGCTGTTGAGGCGAGAGCTGCTCGACCGATTCGGTCTAACGCACACTCTGATGCTACGCGACGGCGGCACAATTATCAAGGTGATTTGGGCTGCTCTGGGTCTAAGCGAAAAACAATCTCATTCAGCTTCGCGATCAACTGGCGCATTTTATGTAAGAGCTTCTTTCGGGTCTCTGGGTCTTTGGACTCTCTAAGCTTGTCCACTATTTGATCTAGCTCGTGCGTTACAGCCTCAAATTCTGGTTGGGTCATGCGGCCATCCGCTGCTCATAGGATTCGCTGAGGACAACCCAGCCTTCCACACTCCATAGCCGATCTGTCACGCCAGCGCCATCGCGGACCCATGCGAAGTGTACGATGAATTTGGTTGAATGGTGGGCGAAATAATTGAGGCCACGCAGCCGCGTGATTTTTCAGCAGGATCGGATGATCGAGACTCTGGCTCGCAAAGGGTGGCCAGCTAGCGCTCCTTGCTCCAAGGTGCCTTAGCTGCTCTGAAAGCCCCTTTTCACCTCCATCACATCCGCCTGGCTTACGGACTTTGGCATGGCCTGAGTGTGGTGAGTTGCGGGTCATCTCAAAATGAAGGTAGCCCACCACTGCCGTTCGCCATCAGTAATATCAAGGCGCTGGTTCCGTCTCACTAGTGGTACGAAGGTTGCACACCCGAAGGTTCGCGGGTTGTCACCGCTGCGGAGTGCGAATGTTCAGCACCATTCCGGCCAGCAGCGTATACTAAGTTTACTTAACCTCGAAGACACGCGGTACAAAGCACTTTGCGACTTCGCGATTGAGAGATCGAGAGGCGCATGTACGCACAGTGTTTAACCGTCGTCCAGCCACTCTATTCCACCGCCCGCAACTGTAGTCGAAAGCGTGCATCCTGACGCGCGTCATCACGCTATTCGCGACCGTTGCCCTCGCGGCATCGGTGTTGTTTCGCTATTCGCTGGACTATCGGATGGCTGTTTGCATCATCGTATCGCTGGCAGCAGCTACGGTTTCCGTTCGCGCTGTCTTAACCGGCAAGCTCTTGTGGGCGCTCCTCTTCGCTAGCGTTCTGGGGTTATTTACACCGTTCCATCCGTCTCAGTTCACCTATGTACGCACGTCCATACTCGACATGGCGACACTGGCGCTGTTTGCGGCTTCGCCGATAATCTTTGGAAAATCTGCTGGTCCGTTGGCGATTAAACACCCTGCAGGAAAGTTGTGATGATCAGGCACTACCGCTGAATAACAGGAGATCATGATGTCCGCACGAAATGGAGACAAGTCCAGATTCAACCGGCAACGTAAGCAGAACATCGCCCGACGGAAGCGCGCCCACGAACTAACGGACCACACAGCAAAGTCACCCAAGCCAGAGGAGACTTCATCCCGCGTGCAGCCACGCTCGGTGTCGGCATGAACACCACACTGCCTCCGGCATCGCTACTCTCTGCGCCCATTCCAGGCGGAGTCAAGAAGAAACGAGTGCTGCTCGTCGACACTTCGCAGGCAAAACGCGAATTGCGTGCTGAAGTGATGAGGAAGTTCGGCATGGATGTCGATTGCGCTGCCGACGTCGATGAAGCCCGGTCATGGTGGAAAGCGGACTTCTATGACCTCGTCTTGATCAACATGGAAAAATCGCGCGAATATCGGGATAAATTCTGCGACGACATTCGTTGCGCCACACCCCCCCAGCGCTTGGCGTTCTTGGTCGGCCAACCAGAGTATCTTGCTAATTCGCCCAACGGGGATGGAGAGTCGCTGCAGCAGAACGCCGACGATCTGATCGTAGGTGACATTAGACTGGGGCTTGCTGCCGATCGCAGAGATCCAGCCCAGCGCTGGGGTATTCTGGAGGCTTCCCGGCGAATCTCGGCAGTTCGCTCCAAGTCACTCGCCCGAACCCAGGCCATGCGCGCTTTACCCGATCTGCCGCGAGATTCTGAAGGACGCGCGTCGAAACGAACCCCAAGCGCGACCAGCCTAGATGATTTACTGAGAGAGGAATTGCGATGAAGAACCTGTACGTTGGAAACCTGCCCCACAGCACCACCGAAGCTGAGTTGCGGACCATCTTTGAATCACATGGACCAGTTGAGAAAATCACTCTCGTGACCGACCGGGAAACAGGCCAATCCCGTGGTTTCGGTTTTGTCGAAATGACCAATGCCACTGAAGCCGACAAGGCGATCGCGGCGCTCAACGGGACCGACCTGGGCGGACGAACTTTGACCATCAATGAAGCAAAGCCGAAGACCGATCGCCCTAGAGCTGGAGGCCATCGTTTTGGCGGCGGAGGCCGGGGACGCGATGACTATCGCGGCCATCCACGACAGCCGCGCGAACCCCGCTGGTAATCCTTTTCGAACGCAACGTGCCGGTGACGTTTACAAGACGTGCCCGCCGGGCACGAATACAAAACTAGGGGGTACGTATGCCAAGAGGCCGATCAACGTTTACAAAACGCCAGAAGGAACAGACGCGGCAACAGAGACAAAGGGATAAGGCGGAGCGCAGGAATCTGCGAAAGCAGGACACGGCGGCGCCCGGCACCGTGGATGAAATGGCCGAACTGCGCGAACATGCTGCAGCACAAGCGGCGTTATTCAACATTGGCGCGGAAGAAACTGACACTGCTGAAGAGTCCACGCCGGATGGCCGAATCGGCGATTGATTCTGAGGAAGTTTGCTAAAACCTGATGGGTTGCAGCGAAATGAGATAGGCACGGCAAAGTTTAGTTTTGGAGGATCAACGTGGCGGAAATTCGATTGCAAGAGGGCGAGTCTCTAGAGAATGCGCTCCGTCGATTCAAGCGTAAGGTTCAATCGGAAGACATCATTAAAGAGGTAAAACGTCATTCCTACTACTTGAAGCCGGGCGAAAAACGCCGGGTGAAAAGCGCTTTGGCGCGAAAGCGCGCGCGGAAAAAGATTCGTAAAGAAGGCTCATTTGGAACCGATTCCCGCCGAGAGAATAAGTGATTTCGTAGCACTTGCTCGCGGCAGGATGCGGTTCTTAGTCGAGGTGGATCTACGGAGTGTAGCCCTGGCGGGCAGCGCCAGTCATAAGATTTTGCGTCAATCGAAAGATCGGCTGGCTGGGCGTTGCTCTGCGTTCCGGCTGGAGTAGCCGGTTTCAGATGGTCGACAAGAAACGAGAAACTCGTCGAGGGCATGCAGAAGTTAATGAGAAAGGCGAGTGAGTTAGCCATTGAACACAGCAAAGCTGCCGAAGAATACCAACAGCTAAAGCCGACCTGGAAGCAATTAGGGACGACGACGCCACTGCCAAGCGTCAAGCAAGATAATCTCGTGGGCCAAAGAGACGCTTTGCTTCAGAGCGTTCGTCAAGAAGCCATCTCTGCTTTGTTTTTGAGCGGTAGTGTGACTTTGATTATGGCCCCGGGTGCGGAAGACACAACCTCCAGGAACCCGCCAAGAACCGCTATACGTTCCCGCAACCCTGTGAGCCCCACTCCTGTGGAACGGCCACTATCCACATCCTGAAGTTGCTGGGAAGAGAACCCGCAACCATAATCACGGATCGTAATCAAGGCCTCCCCGTCATGAAGACGAATCGTAACGTCCACTTTCTTGCTTCCGGAGTGGCGGTGCACATTCGTCAAGCTCTCCTGTAACGCACGGAAGAGAGCTGTTTCGATATCCTGTGGGAGTCGTCCGATTTTGTCGTGGATCTGCAGAGAAGTTTCGATGCCGCTGCGTTTCGAGAAGCCTTCCAGATACCACTTGGCGGCGGACGGCAACCCGCTCTCGTCCAATAAAGGCGGATGCAACAGATGCGAAATCGTGCGTGTTTCAGACAAGCATTGGTCGATTACTTGTTCGGAATCCGCCAAAATCTGCGCATCACCGCCTGGCAAAGATTCCTTGAGCCGAGCAACGTTCATCTTGAGTGCGACAAGATACTGCCCGACGCTATCGTGCAGTTCACGCGCGATCTTTCGTCGCTCGTCGTCCTGTACGCGCATGAGACGTGCAGAGAGCTGACGCAGCGAAGAAGTGCGATGTTCTACTTGCGATTCGAGTGCGTTGTGCGACTGTTTGAGTAACTGCTCCCGCTCTGTAAGCCGCACAGAAATACCGGCGAAATCGGCGAGCGCATCTAAAAGCTTGTAATCTTCGGAAGTGAAAGTCTGAGGGGAACCGTGTGATATTGCCCATATCGTTCCCCGGTTTTGATCACTGGTCCATGGAATGAGCATTCCATCGGTAATGGGGTCGGCGACTACGCCCAGGAAATCGTAATAAGGTTTGGTAACGCGATAGTGTTGGGGACGTCCCGTAGAAAGGCAGGTTCCGCAGGGACTGAAGAATCGCGGGGTCCTGCCATTGAGGTATTGCGAGAAGGTGCCGGAAATCGCTACCCAACGAAATGTGGGATTGCCTTTCTCGTCGGTTTCTTCCAGGCTGATGCCGGCGCTATCAGCGCCGCAGAATTCAACAGCAATTTCCACTAGCCGTTGAAGCACAACCCGGGGCGACTCCGTAAAAACGTGCGCGAGAGTTTGCAAGGCCTCGAACCGCTTTTCAGCGCGGTTCGAAGCATCTCGGCGATCGAGGAACTCGCTGTCAGAGAGGAGATCGTGAAGCTCCATCCCCGGATCTATCAAGTTGGAGGGGTTTGTCAATGTCACACGTCCCGAAGGATTTTAAAATTCTGCCATTCGGCAAAAGGTCGCGCCCATACAGGAAACGCTGTACAGTGGGCCGCCGTCGCCAGTCCTCGGGACCTAGTAACAACCGCTCTGGGCAACGCAAATCGCAAGGTACGCGACTCTATACGAACACTTCCCCCGGCAAAGCCGTCAGGGTTCGCGAAGCGAGTGTATTTTGAATCATTGGCCTCACCATTGCGTCCGTTGGTGCGCCAGTCTGGGTGCGTTCTATTTTCAGCTTGAGAGTGCGCTCGATCTGGCGTAACTCCAACACTTCAGCTCCTGCGGCCAAGGTCGAGGCGCGCCCTTGTAGGCCTGCTCTGCCTGTGCGACCAACGCGGTGGATGAAATCTTCCGCCATCTTGGGGACATCGTAGTTGATCACGTGAGCTACATCATCCACGTGCAAACCGCGTGATGCGACGTCGGTTGCCACAAGCACCTGGAAACGGCCTTCCTGGAACCCACTCAAGGCTCCATTGCGCTGCGATTGCGAGCGATCGCCATGAATCATGGCAGACGCGAAGCCATCGCGCATGAGTTCTTTTGCTAGTCGTTCGGCGCCACGCTTGGTTCGCGTGAAGATCAGAGTCTGGCCCTTCTCTGCATAGAGCAGTTGACGGAGGACATCGAGTTTCTCTCCAGGCCGCACTTCGTAGGCCTTGAGTTCTACGCTTTCGGCAGGCTTAAGCACTGATCCCAAAGCGACCCGAACCGGATTGCGCATGTACTCGTTCACCAGACCGGCGACGGACTGTTCCATCGTGGCCGAAAAACACAGCGTCTGGCGCTGCTTGGGCAGGGTCGACAATATGCGCCGGATTGCAGGCAGGAATCCCATGTCGAGCATACGGTCGGCTTCGTCAAGCACGAGTATTTTGACGATCTGCAGATTGGCAAGCTTGCGATTCATCAGATCCTGCAGGCGTCCGGGAGTGGCAATCACCAGCTTTGCCCCGGCGCGCAGACTTTGGATCTGGGCTTTCTCCGATACTCCGCCGATGACGAGGGCGGCTTTGTGCGTTTTGTTTGTGCGCAATTGCTCGAATTGCTGGTGAACCTGGATGGCAAGCTCCCGTGTAGGCAGCAAGACCAGGGCGATCGTTGAATTCGCCGGTGCCCGGTCCAAGGTCTCGATCAGTGGAAGTAGAAACGCCAGCGTCTTTCCGGTGCCAGTCTGCGCAGTGCCAATGACATCTCGGCCTTCAAGAGCCGAAGGAATCGTACGTTCCTGGATGGGGGTGAGGTTGGTGAATTGAGCTGCCGCCAGTCTCTGCTGCAACGCAGAAGACAAGGGCAGTTCTGAAAATTTGGTCATTCGATTTGGTTTCTTTCTGGAGGGGAAGTTTTCACGCATACACTCCGACACACGTCGAGAGTCGCACTGCCGCTCACATTTGATTTTTGATTTACGCAAGTAAACGGCGGGCAGGAAAGGCGGAGATAAATCTAGTCAGAAGATGTGACTACCGCGTCACGAGCAAACCGTAGTTCGTACGTGAATTCAGTATACCAGAAGAAATAACAGGCGCGAGGTACAACGGTTATTCCTGAACGCTGGGGGGAATAGAACAGACCGTTGAGTGGTAACGCGATGTTACCACCGTAATCGTATGGTAGTTCCAGGAAGCGTACAATCGTCTTATAGGCAGAGAGTTGAACTATGCAAAGGAACCCGCTGGTTCGACGCAAGCTCTGCTCCCTCGACGCAAGCACTGAACAACTTGCATTTCGTCCGTACCGTTCCGCAATTCCGTGAACCCTCAGGCACAGGGTCGAAGAGTGCAATTTCGCAACAAGTAGGTGAGTCATACGGATCGAACGAGAGAGTGGATTGACCATGTCTCTCAAGGCGGCGACGTTGAGTACTGTAGAAATGAAGACCGGGCAACTTACGTTGAAGAGGATACTGTCGGTGCGGTGTCCGGTGTGTAGGGCCAAACCGAAGGAGCAGTGCACCTTTACTACTGGCCACCCATCGGTCAAGACTCACATCAAACGCGCCGTTGCGGCTAGCAAGGCTTCCCCCGCTGAGAGCTCTGGCCAAGCGGCGCTACGTTCTCTGCAGGGATTTGCAACTAGAGGTTTCCGGGCGCTGTTCCATCCAAAGTAGGAGACAATGCTTCCAAAACAGAATAAGCAGCAAAATCAGAAGTGCTTTCAAATCCACAAGAATGGCGCCCCGGTCGACGGTGTCAGCTATGCAACCCTTGTGGAGGCCTCAGCAGCATTAGAAAAAGCCGGTCAAGGGGGCGAAGTAACCGCAGTGGACGGCCTCGATCAGATCGTACGGCGCTACACTGCGGACGAATGCCGCAATGCCCGCAATTCTCGGTAACAGCGTCGGCCGCGGCGATTCGCCAGCAGCGGGGCTTTTGTTCTCGCTGGTATGACCAACACAGAGGGGGACCTGTCCTTTGCGCAGTCTGCGAAGCGCGGGTCTACTTTCAACACCGGCTCATCGGTAGTCGGATAGCATCATTCGAGAAACTGCACGGCCGACCAATTGCAAATCATTTCTTTCGCGCATAGTCTGGAGATGTCATTTTCACATCCTTCCGCCACGCCTGCACAGGCGTCGGTCTCTTGTGTACTTGATGAAAGTCAACACAGGAGGCCGACTATGGCCGATTCCACAACCTTATCAGAGCAGCCGATCGTAGACTTCCGCACGAAGTGCACTATATGGTTAGAAAAAGCGGAACAACAGAAGATGCGTGCAATCGAGATGAGCGAACTAGCGCATCAGATGTCTGATCTCGCGGCGGAGATGAGAAAGCGGCCGAACCCAACGTCGTACCTTGGTGACGATTCTGATTCACGAATTCTTAGCGCCTGTTGCGTTCGAAGGCATTACCCGATCTTTGGCGATATGACGTAATCGTCGCAGGGCAAAGAAGACGCGGCGCAACAGGCAGTCGGCGTCACTGATGTCGTAGCATTACTCAGCCTGCGGGCTCAATATAATCATCGCCAGCCTCGGGTACTCATCCGCTCTGGCAGGAGTGTGTACAGTAAAGGCTCTATCCCCGCCTCGCACGATTGCTGGTACAGTCGAGTCGTCTACTACAACTCTCCGACGAGCTGGATTTTGGGCAACGGTCTCTTGTTTCTAGGCGATAAGTTCAGGAGACCCGGCAATGACTCATTCCATTTTGCTCGTCGACGACAACCGAGTCATTCGTCAAGTCTTGCGCGGAATGTTCGAAGCGATTGGATTCGTGTGCTCGGAGTCGGAAGACGGCGAGCATGCAGTGGCGGAAGCTGGGCGGCTCAAACCGGATCTGATTGTGCTTGATTACTCGATGCCAGTAATGAATGGACTTGAAGCTGCTCCCCTGTTAAGGAAGGTTCTTCCCCATACCCCGATCATCATGTTTACGATGTTCGCAAATGACGTATTTGCCACTCAAGCTATCGCTCCCGGGGTCACGGCTGTGGTCTCTAAAGAGCAAGCCGCAACCCATCTGCTACCGAAAGCTGAATCGCTGCTCAAATCTACGCGCATATAAAAAAGAAGAGGATTTGCGCCCGAGGTTGGGGTAGGTCCTTTTGAACGTCTCTCGCCCCCCGATGAGGATTACTTGTTAGCGTGGATCGTTCGAGCCTCGTCAACCGTGAGCCGGGACGGATCACAATAGCCGTACCCTTTCAGACAAGCCGAGTAATTGCGTTTATGCTCGGCGTCAGTCAGTGTCTTGGCTTCGGCCGCAGTCAGGTTGGCATAGTCACAAGTGTCCTCACTGTTGCGGCAAGCCGACAGGTTGCGTTGGTGTTCGGAGTAGGCGGCCTGTTTCGCTTGCAGCGGAGTAAGTTTGGCGTGGTCACATTGATCCCAGCCATTCGCACAATTTTGAGCATTGCGCTGGAGTTCTGCGGCGATCGTTTCCTTCGTTTGGACAGGAGTCAACTGGGCTTGATCACATGGCCCATAGCCGTCTGCACAGTCGGATGCATTGACTTGGCGCCTGGCGATGTTCACTTCCTCGGCTTCCGCCGGAGTCAATTTGGATCGGTCGCAGGCGCCCCATCCATCCTTGCAGGCGGCGAGATTGCGCCGTTGCTGCGCTGCGGCCATATTGCGAGCTTCTAACGGGGTCAGTTTGGACTGGTCGCACGACAACATGCCGTCATTGCAACTGGACACATTCCGCTGGTGATCGGCCACGGCCAATGCGATCCTTTCCGGTTCCGTGAGTATTGATCGGTCGCAGGAATCGTAGCCGTTCCGGCAGTTCACAACGTTTTGCCTGTGGACAGCGACAGCCACCTCCGTCGCTTCCGACTGGCTCAACTTGGAGCGATCACAGGTGTCGCGACCGGCCTTGCAATTCGCCAGATTACTGGAAAGATCGGGGGACTGAGCAAAGGCCAAAATCGGCCAAAGAACGAGACAGATTACTTGCATACCAAAACACTTGCGTAAATTGATGTTCATCTGTGCCCCCTTCGGGTGATAGAAGAATCAGGCTGCCCTCGAAGCGCACAACACCAGTTCTTGACGATTCTTGAGCTCCAGGAAACGAACTATCCAAGCTATGCAGCCTCGTACTTTCGCTTCGGTTAAATCCAGTTTTACCGCAATATCGTCGTCATTCAAGCCTTCACCCACCAATCGATAAATCGGGCCCAGAACGCTTGTTTGCTCCGAAAAGCTGCGCATTTCACGCCTCCTTGTTGGTTTGACCACGGCGCACGAGAATCTCGTCAACCAGGGTCTCTGGCGGCCGAAACCGGTTTCTATTTCTCTCAACGATCATGATCGCAACCATCCGTTATAGCTGGTCCGAATTGCTCACTTTGTTGTGTTTCTCACACCGCCGGTAAGCCCAAGGGCCGCGCTCATGCGTATTCCCCAAACGAGCACTTTTGCACAGAATTACCAGAATTTCAGTGTCATCGTTGCCTTGTCAGGTTAATAAGAAGAACCGCGGAGTTGATAATGGATGCTGTCCTGCGCGCGCTCGTTGTCCGTGCTCGAAGCCTGCGTGCTTTCATCGCTGCTTCTCTGAGGAAGATGCTTCGAATGGAACCGCGCGATGGAGATTTCGCATCTCAGCGGGTATGCCCGTTTTGCGCTCGCATCACGCCGCGCTACGAAACATGTTGTCTGGAATGCGGCAAGGCTCTTAAAGCAGCCTAAAAGGTGTAGACGTCACGCAGGCGCTTCACGCGCGCAGAATGGACTCTTCAACTCGACTCTTGCAGAATGTTCTCTTATCTCACGTGGGCTGTCAGACTACTTACTTTGTCCGCTGGTTGAGGCTCAAATCACTCGACGATCTGGAAAATGCACGCAGCACCACGCCGATCACCAGACACAACACCACCACTCCTGATACGACTGATATCGCCAGAAAACCGCCGGTTTTCATGAATTGAGGTGCCAGCGCCATTGCTGGGGCCTCTGGCGCGAGCAAGCAAAATACAGCCACGCAGATTGCACCCGCACATGTCATAAACGATTTCATAATCTCTCCTTAAAGTTTCTCCGGAAGTGCTGTACTCGCAGGTTCTGAGAACCGTCGCCTTCTCGGCACGCAAGACACTCGCGGCCGAAGACCGCCACCCTGGTGATTTTCGAGGAATGGCTAATACGAGTGTCGAGCCTTATCGTTTCGATTACTGATCAATCTTGACCACATTGCTTATTACGGGGCTCCACTTCCGCTCGTACGGAATCGCTTTCCATTTGCGTGATCAGAGCGGAAGGAAAGATCACTCGGTGGTGACGATTGGCTTAGATAGTAAGATTGTCGAACTACGATTCGCGGGCGTCCTGCGAAACTGCGCCAATGGGCTAGTCGTTTAGAACGACATTGAGCAGCGAACTGTGGACCTGCAGTGCGCCTTCTACACCGCCTGCATAATCAATGAAACCCAATCTCCTGAATCTGTTCATAAAGAAGCTGACTCGCGAGCGAGTGGTCCCGACCATCTCAGCCAGCGTCTCTTGGCTGATCTTGGGGATGACAATCTCGGGAACGCCATCCTTACCAAAATGAGCAAGCAAGAGAAGAACCCGGGCCAGCCTCTTTTCGCTCGAGTTGAACAGTTGGTCGACCAGATCCTCTTCATAGCGGATATTGCGAGCCAACAAATAGGCCACGAACTTTTCAGAGAACGCTGGTTCGCGGTGGAGTACATCCATCATCGCCTTCTTCTCGACACGCAGAATCTCGCAATCGGTCATCGCAACCGCAGAGCCCATACGCAAAAGTTGACCTGCCAGTGACCCCTCACCAAAAAAATTCCCCTCGTTGACGATCGCGATCGTCGCCTCCTTACCGATCTTGGATACGACGGTGAGTCTCACTTTGCCTTTCTGGACATAGAAGACGGCATCCGCTCCGTCCCCTTGCGCAAATATCACCCTCTTCTTCGGAACAGACAGAATCTTCCTGCCTTTCCCAATAGTCGCAAGAAAGGTGTTGGGGTCGAATCCGCCGTTTTTCTTGGCTGCCAACGCTGGCATCATCTCCCACCGAGTATAGTCCCCCGACAAAAGCCAGCTTCAAACGCCGTCGCGCGGGCTCATTTTGTGGAGATCTGGGCCCGCAACCTCTCCAGGAATGGTCACTTTTGAGCAGTTTTGCTTTGCCTCATGCCCGAGAATGGGGGTCGAAGCGAAAAACCAAAATCACACCGCTACTGATCAGGAGAGCTATGCCATCAACCGTTCAAGTCGGCACGATTCTGATGAAAGAGTGGCCCGGAATGCCGGAGCTTATCGGGTTTGAAACCGAACCCCGGTTGGGGGAGTGGAGCATGGTCAGAGTGCCGGATGCATTCACTCTCGATCGCAAGATCCATGCTGCCGGATGGAATTTCTTTTTCATGGCTGCGGAAGTCAAGACGATGTTCTTCGGGTCGCTGAGGGCGGCAAAGGTACAGAGCGCATTGAAGCGGATTCTGGCCAAGGTGAAGCATCAGCACTTCAATGGCCTTGAGGTTACCGCAATCGTCGCTCGACATTTCCTCGGCGTGCCCTATGTGACTGTGTCGGCGCATTCTCGCCACCTGCAACAGAGTTCCAATCTGGACGGTGCTGAAATACGCCAGACGTCTCAGGACGCCGCGGAATGGGCCAAGGGTTGAACGGCGCGTCAACCCGTCGGACAGATCGTTCGCAGGAGCCTTCCTTTGACTGAACGGATGGATCTGTACCTCCGGGTGGCTGTGACCTCGATGTTCTGGCCGGGTGTTTCCTGATTGTCTTAAGC
>Ga0335076_10002678_pt1 | contig 17729 bp, 13 predicted proteins | sample Lox_Sample_25_FD_206717 | JGI IMG/M metagenome (GOLD analysis project Ga0335076, IMG submission 206717) | Soil microbial communities from Loxahatchee National Wildlife Refuge, Florida, United States - Lox_Sample_2.5 | ecosystem: Environmental > Terrestrial > Soil > Wetlands | place: USA... | reverse complement strand
CGAGTTCCCGCTGTCCTTCGGCAGCGGCGGCACCGGCGGCACCGGCGGCCTGGTGCGTCAGCTTCACGGCCAGCTGCGCGCCGCGATCCTCGACCGGCGGCTGCTGCCCGGGTCGAGGCTGCCCTCCACCCGGCGCGTCGCCAGCGCCTATCGACTCGCCCGCAACACGGTAATCGCTGCCTATGATCTCCTGGTCGCCGAAGGCTACGTGCGCACGCGTGCCGGCGCCCCGGCCCAGGTTGCCGACCTCGGTGCGCGCGCCCAGCCGCCACGGCGGCGCGCACGTGCCGCGGACGGGCAGCTCAACGCCTACTGGCGACGCGCGGCGCCTGCCGTGGCGCAGTTCGCTGCCGCGGCGCGCACCGCGGGCTTCCGTCTCGGCACGCCGGAACATCGGCTGTTTCCGCTCGATGTCTGGCGGCGGCTGCTGACACGCTCGCTCAACCGCCGCACCGACGGTGCCTGCTTCGACTATCCCGAGGCGCGCGGCCGTCCCCTGCTGCGCGCGGCGATCGCGCAGCACGTCTCTTTCACGCGCGCGGTAGTCTGCAGTGCCGACGACGTCATCGTCACCAACGGCGCGCAGCAGGCCTTCGATCTCCTGGCACGCGCCCTGGTTACGCCGGGGCGTACCCGCGTGGCGGTGGAGAATCCCGGCTATCCGCCGTTACGCGCGGCGATGCTCGCCGCCGGTGCGCACGTCGTGCCCGTGGCGGTCGACGAGGAGGGGCTGCGCGTCGATCGGCTGCCGGAGGACGTGCGCGTGGTGTACGTGACGCCCTCGCATCAGTTCCCGACGGGGGTCGCCATGTCGATGGCGCGCCGCGCGGCGCTCCTCGCCTTCGCGCACGCGCGTGGCGCGCTCATCATCGAGGACGACTACGACGGGGAGTTCCGCTTTGGGCTGCGCCCGCTCGATGCGCTGCAGACCCTCGATCGCGATGCGAGCGTGCTTTACGTCGGCACCTTCTCGAAGAGCCTGTTCCCGGCGCTGCGCGTCGGCTATGTCGTGGCGCCGGCGTGGGCACGCGAAGTACTCACGGCGGTGCGGCGGTGCGCCGACAGCGGCGGAAATGCCCAGCTGCAGGATGCGCTCGGGCATTTCATCGTCGAGGGCCACCTCGCCCGCTACGTCCGCAGCATGCGCCGCGTGTACGCCGAGCGCCGCCAGCTGTTGCTCGACGGCCTCGCGGAAGACCTCGGTTCGTGGCTCGAGCCGCTGCCGGCAGAAGCCGGTATCCACCTGGCGACGCGCATCCGTACCCGCAGCGCCGCCGTGCGCCTCATCGCCCGGGCACGCGAGCACACCCCCGGCGCGCAGCCGCTCAGTCGTTTCGCGCTCGGCGCGGAGAGCGAGCCGGGGCTGGTGTTCGGCTTCGGCTGCATCGAAGCCGGTGCCATACGTCCGGCGCTGCGCAGCCTTGCGCGTGCGCTCACCCGCGAGGCGCGCGGCGGCGGCTGACCGACCTGCAGCGCGCGGCGCTCCGTGCCAAGCGGACGTTACTGGTACCTTGGTAACATGGTAACTACCTTGGTAACATGGTATCATGGGGCGCCATGCAGCAGATCGTGCGCACACAGACCGGCGTCCGCCTCGAGAGTCGTCTGCTCAAGGTGCTCAAGGCACTCGCCGCCGAGCTCGATCTGTCGCTCGGCGACCTGCTGGAAGGCATCGTCCTGCACGCCTTCGAAGGCAAGGCGCCGTTCTCGGCGGCGACGTTGCGCAAGGTGCGGGCGCTGAAGGCGGTCTACGGGCTCGACCTCACTGCGAACGATTCCCACCGGCTGCGCGAGGCCGGCGAGCATGGACGCTGAGGGCGCAGACCTCGCGCGCTTCCTGCGCGGCGAGCTCGATGCGACGCGCTTCCCGCATCGCGAGCACGTGCGCATGGCGTTCGAGACGCTGCGCCGCTACGACTTCGCCGAGACCGTGCTGCACTTCTCCCGGGCGCTGCGCTCGATGGCCGCCAAAGCCGGCAAGCCCGAGGCGTTCCATCAGACCGTGACGATCGCTTTTCTCGCACTCATCGCCGAGCGCATGGAGAGCGGGGAACGCGCGGACTTCGCGGCGTTCGCGCGCGCTAACCCGGACCTGAACGACAAGGCGGCGCTGGCGCGCTGGTACCGCCCGGAGCGGCTCGCGAGCGCGAGCGCGCGGCGCACCTTCCTGCTGCCGGACCGCCTGCCGTGAGCGCTCACGGCGAGCACGCTCAATAGAGCAACACGGCCTGGCGCTGCGCGCGCCAGTCGGCCTCGTCCGCCGCCGCAAGCGTCTCGAGATCGGCCGGCAGCGCAGCGGGGTCGTCCACCCACTGGCGCAGCACTTCACCGCCGTTGATCACGTCGATGGCGCGACGTCCCTGCTCGTACTCATAGGCGAAGTCGCGCCACAGGGCGTAGTCGGGGTGTAGCCGGCGCAGCGCCTTGAACGCGAGCGCCACCAGCCGCCACGGGCGGAACGCCTCATGGTCGTAGTACAGCGAATCCTCGACGTGCAGCTGCAGCCCCTCGCACAGCTGCCCGACATGCTTGTGGAAGGTCGGCTCGAACCAGCACCGCCGCAGCCGCGCGCCCTCGAGCCAGCGCGGCGCGAGCGACTGCATCTCGGCGATGAGCGCTGCGGTATCGAGATCCGGCGCACCGATCAGCTCGAGCGGCCGCGTCGTGCCGCGTCCTTCAGAGAGCGTCGTACCCTCGAGCAGCACGGTGCCTGCGTAGCAGCGCGCCATCCACAGACCCGGCGCATTGGGGCTCGGGTTGATCCAGGTACGCTCGCGCAGCGGCCAGCCGTAGCCGGGCGGCTCCTGCGGGTTCCAGCCCTGCATCGCCACGACTTCGCAGTCGACGTCGAGACGCAGCGTCGCGACGAACCAGCGCGCCAGCTCGCCCATGGTGAGTCCGTGCCGCATGGGCAGCGCGCCCGCGCCCACGAAGCTCTCCCACCCCGGGCGCAGCTTTAGTCCCTCGACCGGACGGCCGCAGGGGTTCGGGCGATCGAGAATCCAGACGGCCTTGCGAGTCTTGGCCGCCTCCTCGAGTACGTAGCGCAGCGTCGTAATAAAGGTATAGATGCGGCAGCCAAGGTCCTGCAGGTCGACCAGCAGTACGTCGAAGGTGTCCATCATGGCGGCGGTCGGCCGGCGCACCGCACCATAGAGACTGAACACGGGGATGCGGTGCACCGGGTCGACGAAGTCAGCCGATTCGACCATGTTGTCCTGCTTGTCGCCGCGCAAGCCGTGTTGCGGACCGAAGGCGGCGCTCAGGCGCACGGCCGGAAGCCTGGCGAGCGCATCGAGCGAATGCGTGAGATCGCGCGTCACCGAGGCGGGGTGCGCGAGCAGCGCCACGCGCCGTCCCGCGAGCGGCCGACGCAGCGCCGGCTCCTCGAGGAGCCGCTCGATCCCGAGCTTCATGTGTGACGCAGCTCGAAGCCGAAGCTGTCCGGGTCGTGGAAGTCGGGGCGCCCGGGCCCGTGCTGCAATGCCCAGTACGAGAGCCGCCCGTCATCCTCCTCGATCACCGCCGCGAGTGCCACCTGCAGGGCCCGGGCGTCGCGCAGCGAGGCGAGCCCGGCAAGATGCACGGTAGCGGTGAGATCGAGCTGGCGCGCCGTGCGGCGCACCTGCAGGCCCGGCGCCTGGACGAGCGTCGCGGCACTCATGCCGGTGCGGTAGTCCTCGAAGCGATACGCGGCCCAGTCGAAGGCGGGCGAGAAGTTGAACTCGTAGTAACCCCGGGCATCCTGCGCGGCGACGAACGCCTCGAAGCAGGTGTGTTTCCACAAGCCATCGGACCTGCGCCCTGCGCCCGGGCCCGGTATGCGCACCCGCGCCATGTCGCCGTGCAGGGCGTAGTGGCAGGCGAGATGTACACCGTCGGTGAGCTGCGCCTCCACGGCGATGCTCCACACCGCCTCGCCGGGGGTCTCGGGATGCGCGAGAAGCAGCGCCCGCTCGGTGACGGCGCTCATCGCAGCAGGCCTCAGGAGCGCAGCCATTCGAGCAGGGCGCGCGTTACTTCTCCCGGCCGCTCGAGCGCCGACAGGTGCCCGCACTGTGGCACGGTCACCAGGTGCGCACCCGCGATGCCGTGTGCCATCTCCGCGGCACGCTCGGGCGGAGTGACCTCATCGCCATCGCCGACCAGCACCAGGGTCGGGCAGCGGATGCTGCCGAGCAGCGGGCGCGAGTCGGGGCGCGCTATGTTGGCGGTCTGCTGCCTGAGGTAGCCTTCGGGCCCGACCTCCTGCGCCATGACGTCGAACACGTCGCGCAGGGCGCGGTCCTCGCGCCGCGAGCGGTGCACCAGACGCGGAAACAATGCGTCGAGCACCTCGGCGAAACGACCCTGGGCAACGAGCGCCATCTGCGCGCGCCGCGTGGCGCTCTGCTCCGCCGAGTCGGGGGCGGGGCTGGTGTCGAGCAGCGCAAGCCGCGCGACCCGCTCGGGCGCCTGGCGCAGGATCTCGAAGGAGATGTAGCCGCCCATCGACAATCCAGCGAGCGCGAACACGCGTGGTGCGCGCTCGAGGACGTGGCGGGCAATCGCTGCCATGCTCTCATCGCGCGTGTGATCGGCGATCATCACGGGACCCGCGCGCCACAGCTGCGGGATCTGCTGGGCATAGAGGCGCGAAGAGGCGGCAAGTCCGGGGATCAGCACGAGGGCCAGCGGCTCGGTCACGGCCGCGAGCGTAACATGTGCCGATGAGACATCGCAGTGCGCGCCCGGCAGTCCGTGCAGCCCAGGCGCTCATCGTGTTCGCGCTCGCACTCGGCGCCGCCAGTGCCGCGCCGCCGGCGGCAGCGCCGTCAGCGTCGCCGCCCGCTGCGGCAGCGACCGCGGGCGGGCTCGATGCCGCGGCGGCCGCACGCTTCGCGGCACTGGCGCTCAAGTGCCTGCACCAGGAGTATCCCAATCACATCAGTCATACGCTCAACGCTGCCGCCGACGCCCGTCCGCCGCACGAGCTGACACCGGCGTTCTACGGCTGTCTCGACTGGCACTCGGACGTTCACGGCCACTGGCTGCTGGTACGGCTGCTGCGGCTGTATCCTCAGGCCCCGTTCGCCGCGACGGCGCGGGCCGAACTCGCCCGCAGCTTCACGCCGCAGAACATCGCCGCGGAGGTCGCGTACCTGCGTGGCGCCGGCCGCGCCTCGTTCGAGCGCCCGTACGGGCTCGCATGGCTGCTGCGCCTGGCGGCGGAGCTGCGCCAGTGGGACGACGCCGACGCACGCCGCTGGTCCGTGGCCCTCGCCCCGCTCGAGACCGAAGCCGCGGCGCGCGTTGCGAGCTGGCTGCCGAAGCTGCACTACCCGATCCGCATCGGCGAGCACGACCAGACCGCCTTCTCCTTTGGTCTCGTCTGGGACTGGGCGGCGATCGGCGGCGATCGACACATGCGTGAGCTGCTCACCGACGCCGCGCAACGCTTCTACCTGCACGATCGCAACTGCCCGCTCGCTTACGAGCCCTCGGGCGAGGACTTCCTCTCGCCCTGTCTCGCCGAAGCCGACTTCATGCGCCGTGTGCTGGCGCCGCCGGCTTTCGCGCAGTGGCTGTCGGTTTTCCTGCCGCAGATTCCCCGCAGCGGCACGGGAGCTTCCCCCAGGCATGCGCCGTGGCTCCCGCCCGGGGTGGTGACGGACCGCGCCGACCCGAAGCTCGCGCACATCGATGGGCTGAACCTCAGTCGCGCGTGGATGCTCGAGGGCATCGCCCATGGGTTGCCGCCGCACGATGTGCGCCTCGCCGCGCTCCTCGCGAGCGCGCGCGAGCACGCCGAGGCATCGCTGCCCGCGGTCACCGGCGAGCACTACGAAGGTGGACACTGGCTGGGTACCTACGCCGTCTATCTCACCAGCGGGGCGGGACTCCACCCCTGAGGCTTCAGGCAGCGCGCGCCGGCCGGTAGCTCCTGGGCAACGGCCCGGGCAGCCCGGGCTCGCAGCCGCAGCCTCAGCCGAGCGCCTGACGCAGCTCGGCGATAAGGTCCTCGACGTCCTCCACGCCGACCGATAGCCGGATGAGTCCGTCGCTGATACCGAGCGAGGCGCGCACCTGCGCCGGGAGCGAGGCGTGCGTCATCATTCCGGGGTGCTCGATCAGGCTCTCGACGCCACCCAGGCTCTCGGCGAGGCCGAACAGGTGGCAACGCTCGAGCGCGCGCCGCGCCACCTCGAGCCCGCCGCGCAGCACCGCGGTGACGATGCCGCCGTAGCCCGTGCTCATCTGTCGCCGCGCGAGCGCGTGCTGCGGATGGCTGGCGAGACCGGGGTAGCGCACCTGCTCGACCTGCGGATGCTTCTCGAGGAACTGCGCCACCGCCAGCGCGTTGGCGCAGTGGCGCTCCATGCGCAGCGCGAGTGTCTTGATCCCGCGCAGCGTGAGGAACGAGTCGAAAGGTCCCGGCACCCCGCCGACCGCGTTCTGCAGGTAAGCGATACGCTCGGCGAGATCCGAGCCCTCGCGCACGATCGCCGCGCCGCCGACGGCGTCGGAGTGTCCGTTGAGATACTTCGTGGTCGAGTGCACCACGATGTCGAAGCCGTGCTCGAGCGGGCGCTGAATGTAGGGTGTCGCGAACGTGTTATCACACACCGCGAGCAGCCCGTGCTCGTGCGCCAGGCGTGCCACCGCCGTGAGGTCAACCAGCTTCAGCAACGGGTTGGTCGGGGTCTCCACCCACACCAGGCGTGTCTCGGGGCGGATGGCGGCGGCGAGCGCCGCGGGCTTTGACAGGTCGACGAATGACACGCTGTGTCCGGCCGAGCGCCGGCGCACGTTCTCGAACAGCCGGTAGCTGCCGCCGTACAGATCGTGCATGGCGACGATATGCGAGCCGGCATCGAGAAGCTCCAGCAGTGTTGCCGTCGCGGCCATGCCGGAGGCAAACGCGAAGGCGGCGGTGCCGCCCTCGAGGTTGGCGAGTGCCGCCTGCAGTGCGTCGCGGGTGGGATTGCGGGTGCGCGAGTAGTCGTAGCCCTGGTGAACACCGGGGCTCGACTGCACGTAGGTCGAGGTCGCGTAGATCGGCGGCATCACCGCCCCGGTGAGCGGATCGGGATGCTGCCCGCCGTGGATCACGCGCGTCGCGAATCTTTGTGTGAAACCGTCGTTACTCATGGGCAACCATCAGCCGCAGGGGTGAAGAGAAAATGGGCGCGTGTGCGGTGCCGGGACGGCGCGGTGCAGCGCGGCGCCGCGAGAAACGCGCAGCGCAGACAGGCGCGCCCGTCACAACTTCCGTCGCAGCCAGTTGAGCAGATCGATGCGCGTGATGAGTCCCTGGAACTCGTTGTCGTGCATGACGATCGCGACCATGCCGCGCTTGAAGATCTCCATCAGCTGCGACACCGGCGCATCCGCCGGCACCGTCACCAGGTGGCTCGCCATGGCACGGGTCACCGGCTCGTTGAAGTGCTCGGGATTGGCGACGACCTCGAGCAGGATGTCCTCCTCGTCGACGATGCCGACGATGCGTCCATCCTGCATCACCGGCACCTGCGACACATCGTAGAGCTTCATGCGGCGGTACGCCGCCATTACCGTCTCGGTGGAGTTGACCGTCACCGCGGCGTGCTCGGAATGCGGTCGTGCGATGAGATCGCGCAGGTCGCCGCGGTGAGTACGCTCGAGGAAACCCTGGTCCAGCATCCAGTAGTCGTTGTAGACCTTCGACAGGTATTTGTTACCGCTGTCGCACACGAACGTCACCACGCGCTTAGGCGAGCGCTGCTCGCGGCAGTAGCGCAGCGCCGCCGCGAGCAGCGTACCGGTCGAGGTGCCGGCGATGATGCCCTCGCGGGCGAGCAGCTCGCGGCAGGTACGAAACGCCTCCGCGTCCGCGATGCTGTAGGTGGCCGTGACCCGCGAGAAGTCAGCGACCGGCGGCACCGAGTCACCGCCGATCCCCTCGACCAGCCACGGCGTGGTCTTCTCCGGGAGCTTGCCGGTGCGCGCGAAGTGCGCCAGAGCGGAGCCGAGCGGGTCGGCGAGCACCATGTCGACCGCGGGCGCGGTGCGGGCAAAATAGTGCGTGAGTCCGGCGAGGGTGCCGCCGGTGCCGGCACCACATACCACCGTGTGCAGCCGGTGCTCCATCTGTTGCCAGATTTCGGGGGCGGTGGTCTCCTCGTGCGCCCGGGCGTTGGCGGGATTGCCGAACTGATTGACGAAGTAGGCGCCGGGCATCTCGCGCGCCAGCCGCTCGGCGACGTCGCGGTAGTACTCCGGGTGCCCCTTGCTCACGTCCGAGCGCGTCAGCATCACCTCGGCGCCCATCGCTCTCAGGTGGAAGATTTTCTCCTGGCTCATCTTGTCGGGGATCACCAGCAGCAGGCGGTAGCCCTTCTGCGCCGCCACCAGCGCAAGCCCGAGCCCGGTGTTACCGGCGGTCGCCTCGATCAGCACGCCGCCGGGCCTGAGGCTGCCGGCACGCTCGGCCTGCTCGATCAGGTAAAGACCGATGCGATCCTTGATGGATCCGCCCGGGTTCTGATTCTCGAGCTTGAGGAACAGCTCGCAGGGCCCGGTGTCGAGGCGGCGCACTGCCATGAGCGGCGTGTTGCCGATCATCTCGAGTACGTTGCCGTGGGTCGGCGCGGGCATGGCAGATCCTAGAGCGGGTCGCCGCGCGATTGTACGCCACGGCGGGCGCGCTTCTTGCGCAGGCCGCGCGGAGCCCTGCAGTAACGCCTCCGGCGCGCCGTATCCCGCGCCACGCGCTGTCAGCGCGCGCGCTCAGCCGGCGCTGACGATGAGCCCCGCGGCGACCCAGCCGCGCAGCAGGGTCGCCGCTTGCGCCGGTGCGGCAGCGTCGCCGAGCTGCTCGCACAGCAGCTCGCACAGCTCGCCGAACGGCCAGCCGCGGCGCGCCCCATCGAGCGCCGCGGCTTCCGTCTGCGGCAGCGAGCGAAAATACGTGCTCAGCTCCTGTCGCCACACCAGCCACTCGAGCGGCTCGGCCGCAAGGCTCGCCGCCGGCCGCTCGGTGTCGTCGGTCAGCGCCTGCCACAGCTGTGGCACGTTCCACCATAGGGTCAGGCGCTGGATGCTCGGGTGGAAGGCGAAGCGCAGCTGCGCCCACTGCTCTGGCGGCAGCCGGGCAAGCGTCTCGTGCGTGAGCGGCGCGACGTCCGCGGCATCGAACGCGCTCGTCATCGCCCACTCCCAGCGGGCGAGCTCGGCGAGCACCGGGGCCGCGGCGTAGTTCTCGCGCGTCGTCAGGAACTGCGCGAGCGCATCACCGTAGTAGCGGATGGAGAAGAACGGCGAATCGTGTGCGCGCACGTACTCGCCGGCGAGCGTGCGGAAGTCAGCCTCGCCCAGCAGCGCCGCCAGTGCCGGGAAGTTGGCTGCCAGGGCATCCGCGAGGCGGCTGCGATAGGCGCCAGCGTAAATCGCAAGTCGGGCTGCCACCGGCACGCGCGCCGTGCCGATCACGTGCTTCTCCACGACCGGGTTCCCGCGCAGCAGGTAGTCCTGGAAGTCGCCCTGGACGCGCGCGAGCGTGCTCACGAGGTACCGCCGGTCGCGTGGCCGCGGTGAGTCGGCGGGGCGCCGGCTGACCCCACCGCCCGGCCTGCGGGCGCGGTGCGCGCGGCCTCGAGCGAGGCGGCGAGCGTGCGCTCGCAGAGCGTGCGCGCGGCGTCGAGCTCGGCGCACAGCTCCGCGAGCGGCGGAATGTGATCGTCGCGCTCGATCATGGTGGAGACCGCACCGAAGCGGCGCACCGCGTAGGCATACAGCTGCCACACGGGGTCCGCCACCGGGTGGTCGTGGGTGTCGACCAGGTAGTCGCCGTGATTCTCGTGCCCGGCGAGATGAATCTGCTGCACGCGCTCGGCGGGCACGGCGTCGAGGTACTCGAGCGCATCGAACTCGTGGTTCACCGCGCTCACGTAGATGTTGTTGACGTCCAGCAGTAGCAGACAGTCGGCGCGCTGCGCGATCTCGGCGAGGAACTGCCACTCGGTCAGGCGCGAGTCGTGGAAGGCGACGTAGCTCGAGACATTCTCGAGCAGAATGCGCCGCCCGAGAATGTCCTGCACGGTGCGCACGCGCTCCACGACGTTCTCGACGGCCTCCTCGGTGTAGGGCAGCGGCAGGAGGTCATGGGTGTTGCGTCCGCCGACCCCGGTCCAGCAGAGGTGATCGGAGATCCACGCGGGCTCGACGCGCGCGGCCAGCGCCTTCACCTGGCGCAGGTACTCGCGATCGAGCGCGGCGGTACTGCCGATCGAGAGCGACACGCCGTGCATCGCCAGCGGGTAGCGCTCGCGGATACGCATCAGGTAGTCGAGCGGCTTGCCGCCCGGCACGAGGTAGTTCTCGGTCAGCGCCTCGAACCAGTCGATGGCGGGAGCTTCTGCAAGGATCGCCTCGTAGTGATCAACGCGCAGTCCGAGGCCGAAACCAAGCGCAGGATACGTCAGCATGGGAGAAGAGCGGGCCGGAGCGCTGCAGGCGCCCCGGCCCGCCAGCGGCTCACGACTTGCCAGCTTTCGACTTGGCAGCGTCGCACTGCGCCTGAGTCATCTCCAGGAACCCTTTGCCCTTGCAGGAGTTCTGACCCTTGCAGGCATTGTTGGCGCTCTTGCAGGCCGAGTGTCCCTTGCAGGAGTTGACACCCTCGCATTTCACCTTGGCTTCGTCGGCAGCACGGACGCTGCTTGCGGCCGTGGAGAACAGCACCGCCGCGGCGGCAGCCAGGGCAACACCGGACAGGATTCTTGAATTCATTCGACATTCTCCTTCCGTCAGAACGTTGGGGCACCGCCGATTGTAACGCCCGGCGGCCAGATGACGCGCATCGTGCACGAACGACGCGCGCCCAGGCACGGACGCGCGCCCGGGCACGCAGGCGGCACCTCGTACAGTAGACCGGGCGCTGCGGCACTGGATTGCAGCCCGCCCCTTGCGGCCCCATATCGGTCGGTCCGCCGGTCACGGTCGACGCGCCGCATCCATGGATCCTTTACAATCACGCCAAGGCTCGCGCTGGCCTGCCCCGAAGCGCGCTCTCTATGCGACTGCCCGACGGTGACGGAATGACCGACGCCTCCCTCCACGCCATCGCGGTGCGTGGTGCGCGCCAGAACAACCTCAAGAACCTCGATCTCGATATCCCGCTCAATGAGCTGATCGTGGTTACCGGGGTTTCGGGCTCCGGCAAGTCGTCGCTGGTGTTCGATACGCTCTACGCCGAAGGCCAGCGACGCTACGTCGAGACCTTCTCGCCCTATGCGCGGCAGTTCCTCGATCGCATGGACAAACCGCAGGTCGAGTCGATTGCCGGCATTCCGCCGGCGATCGCCATCGACCAGACCAACCCGGTACGCACCTCGCGCTCGACCGTCGGCACCATGACCGAGCTCAACGATCATCTGAAGCTGCTGTTCGCGCGCGCCGCGCTGCTGCACTGCCAGCGCTGCGGCAAGCCGGTGCGACGCGACACGGCCGAGAGCATCTACGCCGACCTGCGCGAGCGCTCGCTCGCGGCGGGCGAGCCGCGACTGCTGCTCACCTTTCCGGTGCCGGTGCCGGCGAATTTCACCGTGGACGAGGTGCGCATGCTGCTCGAGCGCCAGGGCTACACGCGCTTTCTCGAACCGTCTGCGCCAGCACCGGCGGCGAGCGCACCGGGGGCGAGCGCACCGGGGGCGCCGCGCCGCGGGCGCAAGCGCCGCGGCAAGGCATCCACCGCGCCCACCGTCACGCTCGAGGTCGTGCAGGACCGGCTGCGCGGCACGGGCTCGCGCGCGCGAGTGCTGGAATCGCTCGAGGCGGCACTGCGCGTCGGACGCGGTCGCGTCAGCGTGCATCGCATCGACGAGGCCGATCCCCCGCAGCGGCTCGAGAGCTGGCGCTACTCGAGCGAGCTGCACTGCGCGGACTGCGATCTCGCCTTCCAGGCGCCAACGCCGAGCCAGTTCTCCTTCAACTCGCCGCTCGGCGCCTGCGACAGCTGTCGCGGTTTCGGCCGTACCATCGGCATCGATTACGGGCTGGTGATACCGGACGAGACCCGCTCGCTGCGCGGCGGCGCGATCAAACCCTGGCAGACCAAGTCCTACGCCGAATGCCAGCAGGACCTCGAGAGGTTCGCGAAGCTGCGCGGCATTCCGCTCGATACGCCCTGGCGCGAGCTGCCGGCCGAGACACGCCGCTGGGTGATCGAGGGCGAGGGTGAGTGGTCGCGCAAGGTGTGGTACGGGGCGAAGCGCTTCTTCGCCTGGCTCGAGACGCGTGCCTACAAAATGCACGTGCGCGTGCTGCTGTCACGCTACCGCGCTTACACCCCCTGCGGCGCCTGCGACGGCGCGCGGCTGAAGTCTGCGGGTCTGCTGTGGCGCATCGGCAGCCGCGCGCTCGCCGCGGCAGCGCTCGCGGGCACGCCACGCTTCCTGCCGCGCGGCGTCGAGTGGGGCCCTGAGACGCTCGAGGCTCTTCCCGGCCTGTGCATTCACGACCTGATGCTGTTGCCGATCGAGCGCGCCTACCAGTTCTTTCAGGAGCTTGAGCTGCCGCGGCCCCTCGATGAGGCGACCGAGCTGCTGCTCGCCGAGATTCGCGGGCGCTTTCGCTATCTGGTCGACGTTGGCCTCGGTTATCTCACGCTCGACCGCCAGTCGCGCACGCTCTCGGGCGGTGAGGTGCAGCGAATCAATCTCACCACCGCGCTCGGCACCTCGCTCGTCAACACGCTGTTCGTGCTCGATGAGCCTTCCATCGGCCTGCACCCGCGCGACATGCAGCGCGTGATTGGCGTGATGAAGCGCCTGCGCGATGCCGGCAACTCGCTGGTGGTGGTCGAGCACGATCCGCAGATCATGCTCGAGGCCGACCGTATCCTCGACCTCGGGCCAGGTGCCGGCGAGCGTGGTGGGCGTATCGTCTTCTTCGGCAGCCCGCGGGAAATCCGCGCCAGCGCTTCGCTTACGGGGGAATATCTCGGCGGCCGCCGCAGCGTCGCCCCTTGGGCCGAGCCCGAGGGCGACCGCACCGCAAGCGCGCCTCCCCAGGACCCCGCGGGTGGTGTCGTGGCGGAGGCGCGCTCCAACCGCTGGCTCGAGCTTAAGGGGGCTGCCGAGCACAACCTGAAGAATCTCGACGTGCGCATACCGCTCAAGCGCCTGGTGTGTGTCACGGGTGTCTCGGGGTCGGGAAAGTCGACGCTGGTTGAGGACGTGCTCTACCCGGCGCTCCTCAAGTACCGTGGCCGGCCGACGGAGGCACCCGGTCGCTTCAGCGGACTCTGCGGGGCGGAGCTCATCGACGATGTCGTGCTCGTCGACCAGAGCCCGATCGGCCGCACCACGCGCTCAAATCCCGCGAGCTACGTCGGCGCCTTCGACGCGATCCGCGCGCTCTTTGCCGCGGAGCCCGCCGCGCAGGAGCGCCGCTACAGCGCCGGCACTTTCAGCTTCAACTCCGGCAACGGCCGCTGCCCGAGCTGCAGCGGCAACGGCTTCGAGCACGTCGAGATGCAGTTCCTCTCCGACGTGTACCTGCGCTGCCCCGACTGCAACGGCCGTCGCTATCGCGACGAGGTCCTCGAGATCCGCCGTGAGGGCGCCGATCGGCGGCGCTTGACCATCGCCGACGTGCTCGAGCTCACCGTGACCGAGGCGCGGACATTTTTCGCCGATGCGCCGGAGGTGGCGGCGCGCCTCGCGCCACTCGTGGACGTGGGCCTCGAGTATCTCAAGCTCGGCCAGCCGGTGCCGACGCTCTCGGGCGGCGAGGCGCAGCGGCTGAAGCTCGCCGGGCACCTGGCCGAAGCCGGCTCGGTACTCTCGAGCACCACACACAAGGGCAAGCTCTTTCTCTTCGACGAGCCGACCACCGGGCTGCATTTCGAGGACGTGGCGAAGCTGCTGCGGGCGTTCCGCAAGCTGCTGGTGGCCGGACACTCGCTGCTCGTGATCGAGCACAACCTGGATGTGATCCGTGCCGCCGACTGGATCATCGATCTCGGCCCCGAGGGTGGCGAGCGGGGCGGCGAAATCGTCTGCGCCGGCACGCCGGCGCAGCTGCGCGCCGAGCCCCGCTCCTTCACCGGGCAGGCGCTCGCCGCCTACGCAGCGGCGCTGTCGCCCGCCTCGCTGGCGGCCGCGGCGGCGGCCGTGAGCCGCCCCGCCGCGGTCGCCGAGCCGCCTGCCAGCTACGCGCGCGGCAACGGGCATGACGCGAGCGCCGTGGTCATCCACAAGGCGCGTGAGCACAACCTGAAGAACATCGACGTCGAGATCCCGCGCGATCGCTTCACCGTCATCACCGGGGTGTCCGGCTCCGGCAAGTCGACGCTCGCCTTCGATATCCTTTTCAACGAGGGGCAGAGACGCTACCTCGAGTCGCTGAACGCGTACGCGCGGCAGTTCGTTCAGCCGGCGGCCCGGCCCGACGTGGACGCGATCTTCGGCATCCCGCCCACCGTCGCGATCGAGCAGCGTACCAGCCGCGGCGGCCGCAAGAGCACGGTGGCGACGCTCACCGAGATTTATCACTTCCTGCGGCTGCTGTACGTGAAGCTCGGCACGCAGTACTGCCCCGACTGCAATGTCGCCATCCAGCCGCAGAGCCCCGCCTCGATCGGCGCGCGGCTGTTGCGCGACTACCGCGGCTCCTCGCTCGGGCTGCTCGCGCCGCTGGTAGTCGCGCGCAAGGGGTACTACACCGATCTCGCCCGCTGGGCGGCGAAGAAGGGTTTTCGCACGCTGCGGGTCGACGGCGAGCTGCTGCCGACCTCGCCGTGGCCGCGGCTGTCGCGCTTTCGTGAGCACACCATCGAGTTGCCGGTCGCCGGGCTGTCGGTCAGCGTCAAGACCGAAGGCGCGCTGCGAGCAGCGCTCGCGCGCGCGCTCGACTTCGGCAAGGGCCTGGTGCACGTGTTGCCGGACGGCGCGACGCGGGTCACGGTGTTCTCCACCCGCCGCGCCTGCCCGCGCTGCGGCCGCAGTTTCGCCGAGCTGGACCCACGGCTGTTCTCATTCAACTCCAGGCACGGCTGGTGCGAGAGCTGCTACGGGACGGGCGTGGAAATGCCGGGCTTCGACGAGCAGCAAAGCGGCGAGGAGCTGTGGTGGAACGAGTGGTATGCGCACACGCCCGAGCCCTGCAGCGCCTGTCACGGCGAGCGGCTCAACCCGACGGCGCTCAACGTGCGCTTCCGCGAGCGCTCGATCGCGGCGCTCGCTGCCGAGCCCGTCACGGCGAGCGCGGAGTTCTTCGCCCGCTTGCGTCTCGGGGCGCGCGAGCGCGCGATCGCACGCGACCTGATCGCGGAGGTGCGCGCGCGACTGAGGTTCCTCGAACGCGTCGGCCTCGGCTACCTGCAGCTCGATCGCGCCGCGCCGACGCTCTCCGGGGGCGAGGCGCAGCGCATCCGCCTCGCAGCGCAGCTCGGCTCGAACCTGCAAGGCGTGTGCTACGTGCTGGATGAGCCCACCATCGGCCTGCACCCGCGCGACAACGAGATCCTGCTCGAGTCGCTCAGCGAGCTCACCGGCCAGCGCAACACACTGGTGGTCGTGGAGCACGACGAGGAGACCATACGCCGCGCCGATCACGTGCTCGATCTCGGGCCCGGAGCGGGGGTGCGCGGCGGCGAGCTGGTCGGCGCGGGCACGGTCGCAGATCTGGTCGGCAATCCGCGCTCGACCACCGGGCGATTCCTGCGCGAGCCGCTACTGCACCCGGCGCAGCCGCACCGTGCGGTGAATGCCGCGACGGCGCTGCTGCGGCTCGAGCGCGTGACACTGCACAACGTCAGGGGGAGCGACGTGAGCATCCCGGTCGGCCGGCTGGTAGTCATCACCGGTGTCTCGGGCTCGGGCAAGTCCACCGTGGCGCGCGACGTGCTGTACGCCAACCTGCGACGGCTGCTCGCCGGCAACGCCGCACCGGGCAGGAAACGCAGCGCCCGCGCGCCGGGAAAGGCTGCGCTCGTCGGCTGCGCAGCGGTGCGCGGGCTCGAGCACATCGATCGCGTGCTCGAGGTGGACCAGACGCCCATCGGCAAGACCCCGCGCTCCTGTCCGGCCACCTACATCGGCTTCTGGGACGACATCCGCCGCATCTACGCCGGCACTACCGAGGCACGCATCCGCGGCTACAGCGCCAGCCGCTTCTCCTTCAACACCGCCGGGGGTCGCTGCGAAGCTTGCGAAGGTCAGGGCGTGAGGACCATCGAGATGAGCTTCCTGCCGGACGTGAAAGTGCTGTGCGACGTGTGCGGCGGCAAGCGCTTCAATTCCGAGACGCTCGCGGTGCTGTGGCGCGGGCTGAGCATCGGCGAGGTGCTCGCCATGAATGTCGATGATGCCGTCGGCTTCTTTGCCGCCCATCCGCGCGTCCACCACGCCCTCAAGCTGCTGCAGGACGTGGGCCTCGGCTACCTCACGCTCGGGCAGCCGAGCCCGACGCTCTCCGGGGGGGAAGCGCAGCGCATCAAGCTGGTCACCGAGCTGTCCAAGGTGCGCGACAGCGAGACGCGCCACCGGCTCGCCCGGCCAAAGCACACGCTCTACGTCCTCGATGAGCCAACCGTGGGGCTGCACATGGCGGACGTCGAGAAGCTGATCCACGTGCTGCACCGGCTGGTGGCCGCCGGCAACACCGCCGTAGTCGTCGAGCACAACCTCGACGTCATGGCGGAGGCCGACTGGATACTCGACATGGGTCCGGAGGCCGGCGACCGCGGCGGCCGCATCGTCGCCCAGGGCACGCCGAAGCAGATCGCGCGTCATGCGCGTCGCTCGCACACCGGGCGGGTGCTGCGAGGCTTCCTGCGCGCGCGCACCCGCACCGCGAGGGTGCAGAGCGCAACCGCGCCCGCGGAGCACTACCGTGCCCTCCCTTCGCCTCGTAGCGGGTGACCGCGCCGGCCAGACGCCGGAGGAAGTAGGGGCGACACCGGGCGGCCAGGGAGTAGGCTTGCGCCCATGGCGCACGATCTGGTCTGCTGGAAGTGCGGCGCATCGCTCGCCGCGCTGACGCTGCCCCTGCGGCGGCTCGAGGAGTGCCCGAAGTGTCACGCCGAGCTGCACGTGTGCCGGATGTGCGTCGACTACGACACGCGCGTCGCCAAGCACTGCCGCGAGCCGACCGCGGAGGAAGTGAGCGACAAGACGCACGCAAACTTCTGCGACCATTTCAAGCCGCGCGCCGCGGCCTACACCCCGCCCGACACCGCCGCGCTCGACAAGGCACGTGCCGAGCTCGAGAAGCTCTTTGGCAAGCGCTGACGGCCGACCGCCACTCCAGCCGGCGCGCCTCGCGACCAGGGCCGGGCCCGGGCCCTCGCGAGAGCGGCGCGCACGCTCCGTCGCACCACAGGACCGGTACGTCGCGCGCGACGCTGCTGGCAGGGCTGCCCCGTGACGCTGCGCGCTAGACTCGCCGTCGTGCGACCAAGCCGCGCGTGCCACGCGCTGTCACGGAGTACCGGATGATCTGCCGCCCGCGCCACCACCTGCCTGGGTCGCTCCTGGTCGCAGCCGTGTGCGGCGCCGCTACGCCGCTCGCGCTCGCGGAGCCCGCGGCGGCCCCGGCCGCCGGCTCCCCGGCGTACCTGCATGCATGGGACGGGGGTGACGACCCGGCGGCGCTCGAGCGCTGGGTACGCATGCACATGGACCGCGCGGATGGCGACATCGCGCGGCTCACTGCCGTCAAGGGCGCGCATACCACGGCGAACACGCTGCGCCCGTACGACGACG